>Ga0123354_10003685_pt1 | contig 21291 bp, 17 predicted proteins | sample TergutLab28metaG_2_FD_97872 | JGI IMG/M metagenome (GOLD analysis project Ga0123354, IMG submission 97872) | Labiotermes labralis P4 segment gut microbial communities from Petit-Saut dam, French Guiana - Lab288 P4 | ecosystem: Host-associated > Arthropoda: Insects > Digestive system > Gut ... | reverse complement strand
TCTAGAAAACAGAGATTAACGGCTGTGGGGACCCGTTGCGCTGACCACGTGACACCCCTCTATCCGCAAACGTTGGCACTAACTTCGCCGACCGGCGGCGGCCGCTCTATCGGTATAGTTCGCGTGCGGACTAAGGCCACGGAGTTTAGTTTAGATGTAAATTAAAGGAATTGTTTAAATTTTTTTTAACACTGCAAACATATTCAAAGGACATTAGTTGTCCTGTCTACCGTCTTCCGTCTCATCGACAGAATTTACTACCGACGACCTCAATGGATGTTGTAAACGAAACAATTTCTTGTCGTAAAAGTCAAATATAATGGTTAATTTACATGAAGCGTTTTTAACTTGATCAGTTTTGTCAGAGCGGTTCTTCGGAAGAAATTCTTGTTTATTATGAAGAATATGGACCCTACAAAATACTGCGTAGTTCTTACGAAACCAATTGTACTGTAACGAACATGTAATTCGCTACGCGCAAATAACATTGAGCCGTCTTAATAGCATTCCTATCCGTGTATTACTGAACAGTTTAGTAGTTAATACCGACAAAGTCACAAGTATTAGAGTAAATATTCACATATAATTCGCTAATACTCCGCCATGTTTCGATCTTCTTCACATTACCCTTAGGGAATGTGTGATTGCAAATGTAAGTTATGGTATGAACATTTATAATTTATTTATCTCAGTAATTAACCAACTTGATGCACAAAAGTTTTTGTTTTACAGACTCTGGTATCATCAAACCTATAGGTGTGATAATACCAGAGGCTGTGTAATGCAATTTTGACCTCCTGATGATGAGCACATATGCTCGAAACATGTAGAGGCATGAAATAAAACTTATTGTGAAATTTTGTGCATAAAGTTGGTTAAAAACTGAGATAAATATACTGAGATGCACGGTCAGCGAAACGTCAAAATTTATAATTTAATAATGCTCTGATACCTACGTTGCACGGATCATTTCTCCACATCTACCACGAACCCCATGTTCTCTAAAAATTTTTCAGGACAAAAAATTTTAAATTATTTAATTATTTATCTACGTTTTAAATGTTTGTTTAATGTAGAACTCCCTGAGGATTATCTGAAGAAGATGGAAACATATCGGAGTATTAGTGAATTATACGTTGAAGTGTATTTGCAATATTTCTGAATTTGTTGATGTTAACTATTAAAAAAATATTCAACCGTGTCATGTGCAAGGATTTGTAACTTTTACGACTACAGTTAAAACCTAACGCAAATATTTCCTGTTTACTTGCAGGTACCTTTACCTCGCTATAGGCTGTGTAGGTCCAGATACGTAAGAACAAACTTCGTTAAAATAACACCGTCTGCTTAGGAAATATTGTAATATCACTTTTCATCCACACCCTGGGCTTCTAAGTGGCCTTGGTGTTTTCTGATATTAATATGAACTTCCAGCACTCCAGCTCATTGGTTGAGTTGTAAAAGCTGCGACATAAGATGAATAGATTATTTGGGATTTTCGAGTGGGCGGTGGTTGTTATGGAACTCACAGAGTTTTAGCCTATTGCGTGTTAACTCTTTTATTCCTATCGACCAATTTCATTTTAAAATTAGCATAATTACTCCTTTTCGTAATCCTGGCTGGAATCCCAACAGTGTGACTGCAAATGGAGAAGTATTATTTCTTATTTAAACTCGTGAAGGCAACAAAAGGGCGTAAGATTGGAACACTTGCTAGAACTTGCTGTAACAGTACGTATAAAACAGTACTGTGAACTAGTTCTGGCTTCATATTCACGGATCATTAAGTTTACTGCTTTTTGATAGGCACTGCCTATATATTTCCCCTTCGTCTCTGTCGTATTGGTGCTGTAAAGTTCAGGGCTCTGTCCGGGCTTCTGTGTTCCTTTTAACAATCAATATAACCCCCGTCCACACTCCAGGGATTATTCAACACGAGCCAGACCTAAGGTCTACGGTACTTTCTATGTACTAGTGCAGTGTTGTTTTAAAACTTTCGGATTACTGCAATCTTTTTAACTCTTTTCATGTTTCTCCAGTTCATTTTTCACGAAGGTCTATGTAGTGGTCGGTATATCGTCGTTAAAGGAACACTGTAATAAAAGCTAACTAACTAAGTTTTTGTACTTTATGCGGTGATAATGTGCAATTAGCCTTTGATGAGATCAGGTTTCTACAGTACTGCTGTAGTAAACTGTGCCTTAGCTTAGGCGGTTAGAGACCTGGATTCATTTCCAGAATAATGAACATTTTTTCTTAACTCGTATCCCACTCACCCTTTTGTTTACTACCGTTTTCACGAGAACTCTGCTGTTATTTCTAGCCGATAGAGTACAGCAACCCAATGCGAAGTCTGTGACGTCATATATGGGTATTAGAATTACAGTGGTTGATCCAAATGTGTGTGAGTATATATATGTATATATGTGCGTGTGTTTTCATGGCCCAGCAGCCCTTATTGGGACAGGGCCTCTTCATACTCGAGGTTCCAAGATCACATTTAGACACAACACACTCGGTAGGACTGCTCTGGACGAATGACGCTGATACCTCTACCTGACAACACGCAGCACTCAGAAAGGACAGACATCCATTCTCCCAGCGGGATTCGAAACCGCATTCCCAGCAGACCCACGCTCTAGATCTCACGGCTACTGGGATAGGCAGCAATATATATATATATATATATATATGTGTGTGTGTGTGTGTGTGCGTATGTGTGTGTGTGTATGTGTGCGTATGTGTTTGTGTGTGTGTGTCTATGTGTGTGTGTATGTGTGCGTATGTGTGCGTATGTGTGTGTGTGTGTGTGTATCTACCGCACGCTTGAATCATGAGTTTTGCGTCATTCTCACAATCAGTAATTATTATTTCTTAAAGACAATCAACCAGCTCTTTTTTACCTTTAAGATGAAGTATTATTTTCTGCGACGTAAGAATTCAGGTTGTAGACTATTATATTTCCTCAAAAGAAAAAAAAAGAAAAAGGATTTTGAGAGACCCACGCTCTGTGTGTGTGTGTGTGTGTGTGTGTGTGTATGTTCCACATTCCAACTTATGAACGTTACGACCGTTTGACGGAATGTGGTGCGAACAGTACGACATTCCAGGCTATAACACCACACATTTTAACTTCTTGTAGTCAGAAATAAAATGACCGACGCTCAAACTAACGAGGCACGTCCGACAATTTCTTTTAGATTCCAAAATGGTACGCGGGATGAGATGGTGGAAAAATATGCCACGTTTGTTATTGTAACACTTTGTGCAAAATCGCACGACGACGTGTGTTGTGTGCGCAGATTTTTTTTTAGTTCTCGATTGGTAGCCGCAATTGTTGACTCTGTAGACCTGAGTTAGTGAAATTTGATTCTTGGTTCTATTATAAACGAACCTACACCTTATGCATGAAATGTAATTTTTACACGGACGTACAGATATGAAACTTTGAGCATTTACCCGACAAATATAAGTTTTCCTTTAGAATATTTAAATAAAACGACAGTGACAGTACTAATATACAAGGACTGTAAATGTTTGTAGTAGGGAAGTGGGGTTAATGAGTTACGCTGGAAGCTACGTGTTATGTTATACGATGAAACCTGCTGTAAGCGGAATCTGGCGTAATACATTTCTTCAGCTGAGAATTTCTACAGTCCAGAGAATAAAAATTTCAATACACGTAGGAAATGGAATCTGCCAACAACGAAAATAACCCTTGTGGTTATGTTATAGGCCGGTTTCAGTGTATTTAGATGAACGTCGCATTTCAGACTGTCAGAAGACATTTAGGAGATGGTCCCTGACGACTGTAATAGAAGGAGTTGAATTGCAGGTATATAATATGGTAAATAGACTCAAATTTTCTGAATGCTGATGCGGATAGACAGACGGACTTACTTACCGACCGACGGAACGACCTACCGACGGACCGTCACTTGTTAAATGACTTGGATATGGTCCCGTTTCATGAAAGTTGAAAGCTAACACCATGCACTATTGTTCTTAGTGATTGTTTACAAGAGTAGTGTGGCTTATCATCACAACACGTTGTAAGCGTTTTTTGATATTAAGGCTTATTTGAAAATATACTGTATCAAATGCTTTGAGAAATTATCTCAATGCACTCACATTTATGACACGATCGACATTAAAATCATTCATTACAAGCTTCTATCTTCATTGGTGCCCCCTGTACTATGTAGCTTACACACTTTCTCTCCCATTCGTTTGTTATGTAGTTACGTTTCTTCTTGTAAAACGGTAGTGAAGCCTTTCATGTTTAACTCGCCTTAACTAGAGTTTTACATTTCTTTCACAAGTTATAATAATGTGTTTTAGAGAACCATTTCCTAATTTATGGAAACCAACTTTGCCCTGTTATTGCAATAGCTAGTTACGCAATCTGATTAATTCGCTCCAAAAATTTGGTAACACATTTTATTGTTCACTTGTATTGCAAAGGTAGGAAATGTGCAGCTGAGAGTTACTAGTACTGGCTTTATAAAGTGCCTGGAAGCAACTCACGACAAATTGTTTCTTCTGTTATTACTGAAAGTAAACCTGCACGTGAAAATACAAATTGATTTGAAGGAGAAAGTGCTGAAAGTATTACAATAGTTTGACCGTCTGTAGAATAGCTTTGGACTACTTAGTGGATTGTGTTGTTGAGTTATGAGGAAAGAAAGGAAGCAAGAGGGAAACAGGGGATATGGGAAGGGGGGAAAAAGGTGGAAGAGGAAGTGTGTCTATAAGAATTGATTACGTGGGTTAACTGTATGTATACATACATGCATACATACATACACACATATATATAGATATACATAAAGATATACTTATATATAGATATGCATATACATAAGGATATATATTTATTGTCAGTAATCGTTACCTTCTATTCTGAGTTTCAAACGGTCATAACTCCGTAACCGTCCAAAATCGGACACATGTTTATATAAACTTTTTTGATCACAAAGACCTAGGAAATCACCTCCTGCAGTTATGCCCTAGAGTCGTGAAATACCCTGTAATATATACATACATACATAAATACAGATATAGATATATATGTGTGCATATATTTTGAAGCAACGTGTTAAATTCATGGGAACCACAGATGTGACGTATTACGTGTTACGTGCATAAATTGACAATTGTCTGCAATTTAGAGAAACAAAAGTAAATTGACCCAGGTTTTGTTGGAGGCATTTCCTCGACAACATTCTTGATGATTATCAACGCTCTTGGTCCAAAATTTAGTTTATGATGAACCACTATTAGATAGGGCCGTACTGGACACACCCTAATGATACTCTCAACTCTTCATGTTTGCACCGTGCATCAATGATAATTAAATACTTTATTATCCAACTAATACACAATGTATAATATGTAGATAAAATTAAAATTATAAAATATTTGAAAGTGCTGCAACATGTTTCGGATCACAGAGGATTCATTATCAGGAAGCCTTGTACAGTGCTTGGCTAAAAATTACAAGAATGATTCTATCGTGTCTGTTGACATGGGTAAGGTCGGTGTTATGGCAGCATATTCTGACCCGTTGTGCGTGTGTGTAGTTCACTGTACATGAAGTGTTCCTTCATATACAGTGAACTACCCTTATGATGGATCCTCTGTGATCCGAAACATTTTTGAGCACTTTTAAATATTTTATAATTTTAGTTGTATCTGCATGCTATATATTGTGCATTATTTGGATAATAAAGTCTTTAGATTCCACGTTTATGCATAATTTATTTTGAGACCTTATAGCTGTAACGGCGTATATATGGACAGAAGTAACGTTTAATTTCCGGAAATAAGCAGTTACTTATGCATGTGTAGAGCAATAATCGTGTATGCAACTGGTTCCATCACCTGGATTTTCTAATCTTGAAAATCGTTTTGGGGTTTCTGTACTGAAAGTCGACATTCAGCCAAACCCGTCCAAATGGAATTTTGTCTGTACCTGATCGCTCATTTGCATATCATAATTGAATCAGTTGATATGAAAAATGCAGTGACGGGGTGTACAATTTTACCCTGTAGTTCCCATGCTCAAGAAAGCCTATAGCGTGTAACTTTTGCCATTTCAAGTTTTCGTTGCAGGTACACTAAGAATTATATTCAACTAGCTTCAAGTTTATGGCGTTTTTTCTTCGAGTTCTCTGTATTGTCCGAAATGCGAAAAAGGTCATTCTTCAGGAGCTGTTAGTACCTCCGATGGTCAAGGAATCCATAAATTTGTATGTAACGCGTACGCATACTACTTTCGCCTAAGGACCTACAGCTTCACTCAGATTGTTCCGTTCAGATCAATTTTAATTTCTGTCTTTGAGTAGACCGGCCAAATGGTACCTTTCGGCTGAAATTTCAAGACCAATATTTTGTAAGCATATATCATCTCTTCTGTACATAACTGTATCCTATTTACCTTATCCTCCTTGGTTTCAAGTGCCTAATTTTATCTGATGTCGTGGGCCGGGTAGCTCAGTCGGTATAGCGACTGATTACGGCCTGGACGGACGGTCTGGGATCGAATCACGGTGGGGACGAGATTTTTCGCCCGTTCAGACCGGCCCTGGGGCTCACCCAGCTTCCTGTAAAATGGTTACCGGGTCTTTCCCGGGGGTAAAGTGCGGCCGGGGCGTGCCGCTGACCACTCACCCCCTTGTAGTGCCGCGGTCATGGAAGAGTAGAGCTATACTTCTACCCACCCTCTGGGCCACAACGGGCCTGTGACGGGATCACTTCACCTTTACCTTTACCTTTAATTCTATGTGATGTCATCAAGCTCTCGTTATGTTTGCTCTATGTTAATGTAAACATACTCGCCTCGTAAAAGTAAATATATATTGTAACGTAACTGAAAAAGATGAATCAAGAATCGGCTATACTGCTGACTTTTCTTCAGACACTTGTCATATGTCGGAGCTAACAACAAATATGGTGTAGAAGTTACGTGTCTAACATTTACCGATCCCGTTCTTATTTATAAATTCCAGTACTGAAAATTCACACTATATCACAGCCATCACATATAACGTCAAAATTTTGCAACGTCTCACTGCTTCTGATTTTTACGTTCAAAAGTACTACATAGAGCAGGTTAAAGCTTGTTTGTGATATGCGCGCGCGCGTATATGTCCAGTAAGTTCTGAGACTGACGGTATATAAGTGGGTATGGTGTACTTGCAGTCTGATGCTAAGGAACTCCTGCAAAATAACTTCCTCCTTCATCAATACACTGCTCTCAGCATTTCTGGAGGTCTCTGAAACAGTCCTGGAAAGCACTTTGTGATATACTTCAGAGCTGTTTTGTCATCGCCATCTGAATGACCTGAATGTCTGCATAGTCATGGTGTTTCAGTGCTCGTTTCAATCGTGAGAATAAAAGAAAAATTGCAGTCTGACAAATCTGGGGAATATGGCGCATGTGGCAGTAGAGTGATTTCATGTACTGACAAAAATTTTTTCACGGATAATGCCGTGTACGGCCGCGCATTATCCTTTAGAAGGAACCACTTCCCCGTTGCCCACAACTGAGGGAAGCGACATCGAATGCTCTCGTGTAAACTTGCAGTACACCTCTTTAGACTACTTGGTTTACAGTTTGACCCCGTGGAACAAATTTCTTAACACTATACCTCTGTATTCGAAAAAAGCAATCATCTTTGTTTTTGTTTTCGAAGGCAGGGTAAGATGTTTCTTCGAGGCAGGCGAGTTTTTGTCTCTCGGCTCTTCACTTTGTCTTTTTGTTGGCGGAGTCGTACTGTAGGCACCGTGTTTCATCTCCAGCAATTATGGAAGAGCGGAATGTGTCGTCCTTTCTTGCAGTTTCCAGAAGGTCAACACAAACTGCAGAACGATCCCGAGTAATATTTTGGAACATAAAATTTGTGTTATGATTTTCTCTTCATCTTTGTCTGAAACATTTTTTTGTTCCAAGAATTCAGCGATATGTCGTAAATTTACATCGACGTTGAAGATACTTACCCTTAATTCTTGTCCGATTTTAATGAAACTCGATTTTCTCGACAGTTTTTCGAGAAATCTCCAATTATCAGATTTTATGAAAATCCGTCCTGTGGGAATCGAGTTGTTCCACGCGGACAGACAAACGGACGGACAGACATGACAAAGCTAATATTCACTTTCAACAATTTTGCCAACGTGCATAAAATACAAGGAAAGTAACTGCAATAAAATAACTTTGTCTTTCTGTATTTTTGTGTTGTCTCATTCACTAAACACAAACTTCTGAACTGCTGAGAACGTCGTTAAATAATTTAGAAAAAATGATGTTAATAGAATTAAGTATTTGTGAAATTCTCTATTTCCATATTTTTTCAGGGTCCTACACACATCCCAGCATCTGTCATATTGGTGTTATTGACGGTTCAAAATTAAATTCGAAGGTCGAATGGGCTAACGTAATATGGTGGTGTATGGTTTAATGAAAATCCATAAATCTCTTTATACATTTTGGCAGAGGCAGACACACGGACATTGTGGTAATATAAGCCTTCTCTTGTAAAATAATGTATTATTCAAAACGCTTCCTTCATGCGTTTGGAGGGAAGGGCGGGGGGGGGGTTGAGAAACAAATGTAACTCTTTAGTAGGTGGAGCAGTAAGAATTGACGTATTGCACAAAATTGAATTTATAGACATCGAGGTACTTTTTTTTTTTTTTTTTTTAAAAATTTAATTTATAGGGGTCGGGGTGTTTTTTTTTTTTTTTTTTTACAAAATTTGTATCTATGTATCACATTTTTTAAGTCACAGCAAGTATTTATTGATCCTCAACTTTGGGCATTGATGAGCGCACTCAATAATGCTGACATTGTAATATCAATACAAGTGTAGGCGCAGGATAAATTGATTCCAACACAGTCGCTGTACCTTGATGTTTGTATTTCCTTCCAGGCAGACGAGAGGTAATCGAGTGTGTGCGCCCCTGATATTTTTTCCGCAATGAGAGCCGATGTGTTGGACGTTTTCCAAGAAGAATATTACCAGCTCTTCCTTTTAATAGCAAGAGTTCTAAGTAGTTTATGTTCCAAATTTTAATCAATGTTTTTGCATCCAAGCTCTTGTAGTTCTGTTTATTCTGTCTTATGTTCAGTTTTTAGGGTTAATATTACTACAGAGTTTAAAACATAAACGTCATTATATAGAATACGAACTTTAAAAGTGTTTTGTGTAATGAATTTATGAAAAAGGTAACAGGTGATGCAAATTAAATTGAAATGTTGACGTTTTGCTGACCGTGCATTTCAGTATATCTCAGTAATTAACCAACTTGATGCATGAATTTTTGTTTTACAATAACTTTATTTCATGCCTCAACATGTTTCGAGCACATGTGCTCATCATCAGGAGGTCAAAATCGCAAAATTGTTTTTCGGTTGCTGGACGTTAATAGACGTGTCTTGTACGCTGTAGGTTTTTATTTCGAAATTCGGACAGGTCATTGAATACTGCGTGTGCCCCATTCCAACAGATAGAGGCTACCTGTAACGGGACTGCTGACATTTTTATTTCCGTCATCCGAAAAACCAGGCTTGGTATGCGGAAGCTTGAGTTGCATGTAAGGTGGATCTCAGTTGAAACCTGATGGCACACGGTGACGCACGTCAGGGGAAGTGAAGGGGAAACATGCGAGTGGAGTGGGTATCAAGTAGTCTTGCACTCTACCTCAGAACATGGTGTATCCATCATTACTACCATTACTACCGATAATGAGCACACCTCGGGTGCCAGTAGTCGACTGAACTGGCCCCCCCCCCGGCAATTTAAATGGTCTCGTCCGTTTCGCTGAAAGACCAAATCTGTTTTCTGCGCGCGGGCCATCACATTTCAAACGTGCTCTACGACAGATTTGTTACCGGCTATTAAACATATAAAGCATAAACAGAATCTTTAAAGAAAATTAAGGTTCTCATGCAACAGTAATAAGGTATTAATTATATAAGAATGGGCAGAAAGATATGTACGTAGTAAGAAGTTATACTACGTGGTAGATAGGACGAAACACGAAGGTGGCAACGAAGATATAAAATACGGCGTGTAATTAAAAAGATGCTGTGTTGTGTAAACAAGGAACGTCACAAATAAAATTATCTTATATTCGCAGAATTTATAATGGGAGAGCAACTAAATCAAAATACCCCGGTGCGGAACAACCCATAGCACAGAAGGAAATATAAAGCTTGCCTGCCGTATTGAAACAGCAAAATAAAAAAACACAGAAAGAGTAATAGCATACATTTCGTGTACTTTGGTAATATGAAATGCGTATATTGTAATAATTTTAAGTAATTTCAAATTTATATACTATATATATACGTGTGTGTGTGTGTGTACAGTAGGATCATTTAATTTTCCACCAGTTATTATAAACATGAAGATGGCGGAATACCATAATATGCAAGGAGAGTGAAATGTTAATACAGTTGTGGTTTTACCTGCATTTTTAATAATACGTACTTAGTAGAAAATCATGAAAACATTATTTCAGTATGTTCCAATTTATTAACAGATTTTTTTTTTACGGAATTTGGTTTTTTATTATACTGTTGGTTAAAAATTAATTCGACCAACGTCAATAGTGCGAACTTGAAATTTCGGATCGAAATGGTGCAATGTGAAACATATTAATGGAGTCTAATTTTATGCGCAAAATGTGAAATAATGCGAATAAAAAATTAACTTCTATTGTTAATTTATATATTTATTTATATTATACTTCAAAGACATTTTTAACAGTAAAATGCTGTAGAGTGTTTGTAGATTTATGTGCTCCGAGAATGCATCTACCTTTATTGACATTTATTCCTGTGAGGAAAATTAGTCTCAAAATATGCGAGGTCGTTAGGAACGCGACCCTCGCATTATATTGCACCACACCGTGTTTACTTTCTACTGCTATTTCTCGTACTTGATGCAAGATACTGGAGTCCCGTGAAATTAAACTTTTGCGTATAGATGAAGTTTTATACTCGTATTTTGCTCTTTTGGGTGATGATATCGTGTTTTCAGATAAGCTGATGCTACAATTCGGGAACAGTCAGAAGACTGCACCCTTATTTGTAGTTAGGCATATTTCTTATATCAAAGACAGATGAGCTTCTATTTATACTGATGTGTGAAACATATCGTTTTAATTAATTTGTGCACTTAAAGTTCTTTCCTCGTTTTGTTGCAGGTAAGTGAATTACAGTTCGTTATGCTGAAGCCTGCTGTGACGGTAACGTACATTCATACTCTTGAGTGGTTTGAAAGAAGTGGTGAAATTATTACCTTGAATGGAAACTTTGCACGTACAAAGCACCTGACACCCAATTTGGCCGTAGTATGCTATTACTGAGAGTGTCCCGTGACAGTCGTGTCTTGCTAGTGTAATAACTCCCCTCCCCTTCCGACGCTGAGACCAGCGTGAGTTACCGCCAACTGTCATAAATTCTCCCCCACATTTTACATGTTTTTGCCTTTGTTGTCTTAAGTGCTTGTTTGTCAAGCACCACAACTCTTAAAGCAGGAATATTTGATGGAGTCGCTGTACAAAATTTGGAAGATGAGTAAATTATATAGAACTAAGAAATAGGAAGTGACAGCGAGGTGAATTAAACTGATTAATGGGGGGCTTTTAACTTTTCTTCTTCACCAAACCAAATGTTACTAATGTGATCAGATCAATGTGGATGGTATGGACGGGACATGTAGCACGCACAGAAAGGTAATAAGTTCACAAACCTTTTTGCTAAGAAAGCCCAAATGAAGACATTACTTAGGGAAAATTTACTTACGCAGTAGGATGATGTTAAAATGAGTATTATAGAAGTACGTGAGGGTGTGGAATGGAAGCTTGAGGTCCGGATGGGCTGTAATGGCGAGAGTTTCGGTTTACTGGGCTTTGATGACCCCCGTCTAGGGGCAAACGGTTACCAGCGATGCAAGCGAACCCAAGATTCGAGACGAAGCTTGCCGCAACTTCGTTCTGTACAGAAGCTGTCTCTGAGATGCTGAATAATCAGATCCCAGAGTCGCTATATGGGGTCATCTACATCCCACATTTTATACTTCTGTACGATGTGCAAGAGAAGAACACTCACTACGGTGTAGTAGTATAATTTTAGAAATTTTATTGTGCTTCGTGTTTTGTATTTATTGATCGATATATGGTCACCCTTTTGATGACGTATGACAGATCGAAACTTGCTGGGTATTTAACGTTTTAATTGTAAAATTACACATTGACATTGTACATTTAATTTGTTATGGTAAAGGTAAAGGTAAAGTGATCCCGTTACAGGCCCGGTGTGTCCCAGAGGGTGGGTAGAGGTATAGCTCTACTATTCTATGACCGCGGCACTAGAAGGGGGTGAGTGGTCAGCAGCACACCCCGGCCGAACTTTACCCCCGGGAAAGACCCGGTACCAACTTTACAGGAGACAGGGTGGGCCCCAGAGCCGGTCTGGACGAACGAAAAATCTCGTCCCCACCGGTTTTTTTTTTAAAATTACAACCTTATTGATCCTTCAGTACACACAATACAATGGCTATATGGAAGATATCTCAGTAATGTATTGTTAACGGACTATTGTCCTTGTGTTCGAATTGCATTGTTCGTTTGTTACTCTAGGCCTTTAGGAGAACGCCGTTTGGCAACGTCATCGGTCGGAGGAGTCCTTGCAGTTATGGTAATGAGACTCAATTATCCTGCAGCTAGAGGGAACACAGTTTCTCCAGTTGATGTGTGTCGGAGATTATAGTATCTCCAAGTAATTCCCAACCTTTTCGCGCCGGCGAGTTGTTTGATAAGCTTTCCATCGGGCACGCCTCATGAAATCAGCGTAGTCGATGGTCGATATTCGGTGCCAGTGTTGTGTACGGTAATATATCATGTGGGTGAAGAAACAAAAAATTGCCCGGTGCCTCTGTGGTGGCCAAAAGTGAAAACTCGGACGGACAGTCCACTCCGGTAGAATGTATTTCGGGTCCATGCGAAGGATAATCGCTATTCTGGAACGGATCCACCTCCAAATGTCGACCCCTTCGCTACACTCAGTCAGCCTGTGAATCAGAGTGTCTACTCGACCGCAATGTTGGCAATTGTTCGTGGTACTTCGTTGTATCTTGGCTAGTCGGTCGTTGGTCATTATGAGATAATGAATAACCATAAACCAGGCTGCTTTAAGTTCCTCCGATGACCATGCTGCATGTAGGTTCCACCACACCTTAGACCACGGGGTAGTTGGGTGTTGTGTCATGATCCGTACGTCCCGTGCCCTTTTCAGTGCTAATGCTGTACTGTGTAGTGAGGCATAGATAAGTCTGCGGAAGCATCGAGGGGTCTAATCTTGTTCAGGAGGCGTATTTAAGCCATGTTGACGGCGTACACATGCCGGTAAGCTAGTTTAGTGGAGACCTTTGTGGCATGCGGTGGGTTTGTCCGCCTGCCAGTGAGGTTCCAGGTCTGTAACCATGCTGAAGTCACCGCTCCACTCCGTTGGCCTTGCAGGTACATACGGTATAGGAGAAGCGCCGTACACCTCGCCTCAATATGTGGCATCCCCCATCCTCCCATTTGTTTCGGTCGCTGTAGTGTTGATACAGACACTCGGAAGACTGTTCCTCTCCAGGTACACCATGTAATGGCGGTTGTCAGTTGTTATGTGTATATGTTTGGGGCCGGCAATATTTGGGCGGTATACCAGTTTTTAGACAGGAGAAAAGTGTTGACATAACGCATCCGTGTTGCCAGGCAAGGGCCCCGAGTGTAGGCTCGCTTTGCCTGCGCTCGTACCTTCCCTGTTAATCGTGACCAGGAGTCTTTCATCGTTTGCACGATTGTGCCCCAGAAAGTGACGCATAATATGGTCACATGGGGATGATATGCGACCCCCAAGACGGTCTCCTGTATACACCAGCTTCCTACCGCGAGGGCCTTAGATTTTCGAGGGTTGAGACGGGCACCTGATGCTCATTCATATAGGCGGATGGCTTCCTCTCTAATGGTGAAGTCAGCAGCAGAGGTCACAAAAATGGTCACGTCATCGGCATAAGCCACCACTGATGTGTGGCGTCTGCGGCCTCCTATTCTTATACCTGGTAGTTTTAGGTCCAGAAAGAGAAGGAATAGGTGGAGACACAGAGCATAGAGGGCCACACTCATCGGACACTCCTGCCGCACTGCGCAGCGAATTGGTATGGGTCCGTACTGTTGGCCATTTATTTTAATTGAGGACGTAGCACCTTCATACATCCTCTTGATACCGGCGATAAAGGCGTTTCCAACGCCGTATCCCTGGAGTGTTTGAAACAGGTAGTTGTGGGCGATCCTATCGAAAGCATTTTTAAAATCAAGGGTAGGCACACATAAAGGGATCCTCCTGCTTTCCGCTTACGCGATGGTGTCACGTACCGTTTCCACCGCGTCAATGATCGTTTTTCCAGGGACCCCACAGAATTTGGTTTCCGTTAGGTGATCTGCCAACACTGGACGCAGGCGTTGTGCGATAATCCGAGCAAGAATCTTGTAGTCAGAGTTCAGGAGTGTGATGGGGCGGTAGTCTTCTGGTGTTTGGTTCCCTTGCGCTTACGGCAGGCAAACTATCACATAATTTTTGCTTTTAGATGGTTTAAAGCAGTTAGCGTTTGGTCGCTGGGGCCCGGTACTTGCAATATATCATACGTGCACTCGTATAAATGGTTCTCCATCATGCAGTGGTCCCTTCGGCGCTCGGCTTGTTCACGTTGGTATAGTTGTCGTATTTTCTTTTTACAGAGGCGGTCCCACCACATTGTTAGGTCAGGAAAGTACCCTTTCTGCCGTTGTAGTTGCCTGCATAGAGTTCTCAACTTCTCCGTGCATGCGTTCTCAGTTATTACAGCGCTGTCCATTTTCCATAGCCCGCGTCCCCTCCGCATAATTGGTTGGTCAATTGATATTCGTAGACATACGGCGAGGTGATGAGTAAACGGTGCTACAGTGGCCTCCACACCCAGTTTCCTCTCGAGCAGTTCTCATGTGGCGTAAATTGGTCAATCCTTGCTGCTCCGGACGCGGAATAGTGGGTGTAAACTTTGCGTGTGGGGTTGCCTTGCCACATTCTGTTAACGCTAGGCCTTGCACCAATTCCGCTAATGCCCGGCTCCAGGTGAAGCCGCCGGTAGTGTCCGAAGCCTACAATATAAAACTGAACTCCCCACTCAGTAATATATAGCCAGTTTCTTCAGTCAGCAGATAAGGCAGTTCACTATTGAAGAAACGCTGGCGTTCCTGCTTCATCGCCGTGCCAGATGGGTTGTACACATTAATTATCTAGATGTGTCTGAATTTGGCTGCCATAGTGCACCCAGACGAACTCAATAAGATATTCCCTAGATTAATTCCATCCCTCGCGACGGTGGCGGTACCCCTTCTATTGGCGACGATGTTATATTGTGTGGTTTATCCCTGGAAGTCATCGAGAACGTGGTAGGTGACCTCTTTTATTAGTAGGATGTCTATTTTTTGGCGCATGAGTAACGCGTCGAGCATCGCTATTCTCGTTGGAGATGTCATGCCATTTATGTTTAAAATGACGATTTTGATTGAGGCCATCAGGTCGAACTGCGGAGAGGAGTGAACAAGGGGTCGACGATGGTTTCTATACTTTGTCCTTATTTGGTTGCGCTACTCTCGTTGTAATCCTCGTCCTTTCCCGTATTATTCCAGCGCTTTTTTTTTTAAATTTTATCCTTTTATTTCAGGATGGGGTTTGTCCCGGATCGTCCGTTTTAGAGTCTTCATCCGGAGGGTTGGTTGCCCCGTCCGCGGGCACTGTATCCTCGTTGTCCAGCCCGTCTGTACGTTCGACGTCTGTCACAATTTCCTGTCTGGCGCCTTCTCCCTGCGTGTTTGCATGCAGGGGTCGCGCAGTCTGTCTGGCTGTCCTTTCGTCAAATGCCGTCATTTCTGCATCCACGGTTATCACTTTTTAGGGGTCAGTACAGGTTGTGAAGTCGACTGGGTTTGCGTCCTCGTCCTGGGGCATCAGATCATGCCTTCGTTGTTCGGTGGGGTCCTGTTGTTCCCCACCAGTATCTAGTGGGGCGTTTGTGGGCTTCAGCTTGTCGACAGTAGGGGAAATTCCCGATGCCTGGCCATGCGATGCGCTCTGGGGGACCACCTCAATTCGATTGTCAACAGTGTCCTGCCGGTTGTGGGCGCCTTTAGCCGCGACATGGGCCCATGTATTGGGGGTCGAATCTGATGTTACCATACCTCTACCACGTCTTCTGGGGCATGCCTGATTTATATGTCCACTCTCTCCACATCCGTAAAATGTAACTGGCTGGCCGTCATAAGACGGTAATGCTCTGTGCCCTGCAATATTTATTTGCGACGGAAGTTGTTCGGCCAGTTTCATCATGATCACTTTAACCCCGTTAGCTACCTTGTAACGGTACGCCTTAGGCCATATTTCATCCTGGATCGAGACAAGTTCCCCATATGATGCTAATGCTGCTCGAATAGATCTTTAAGTTACTTCTAGGGGCAGGTTGGCTATCCAAATACGCCGCATTCCCATGCCGGCCACCTCTAGATGAACTATTGATATTTCCCCTGTCACATGTCTGTATTCAGCACTCCTATTCGTAGACTGCAGAATATTCTGTATGTATGTCATCTACGAAATTCAGAAATACGTGTCTTTTATCCCGTCAATCTGTATCATAGTTAGCGATTGTTCCGATACCTGTAGCTGGTCATGATTACATTCATGTATTTCATAAGCTGAAATACGTGGACTAGTAGGGTCAAAAATACATAATCTTGTATGTTGTCGTTCTGCAATGGTCGATCTTACAAAACTTGCCCTGTTTAAGCACTACACCACACTTTGTAAACACTTTCACTGCACTTCGCAACGTAAACACTACAACACGCACCGACAACTTTTCTCCCTGCCTGCTCGTTGTAGACTGGATTCGATCCCGGACCGTACAGCCCGTAGCGCAGTCGCTATACCGACTGCGCTACCCGGTAATTTGTTATAGTAAGGTAGTTTATCTCACTATCTGTTTTCAAACTGAAACCAAACTTCATCTTATGTGAATATATCAGCTTATATTTAATGCTAGTGAATTACGCATTTTTTGTTGTTGTCGAAAAGTTTGTATCACCTACAGGTTATTGAAGTTAAATACAGTATAGATTTGTACTACTGTTACGATTGAAAATGTTAGTAGTATATCTATAAACACATCTGTATTTAGAAACCATTCTCAGCCTATTACGCAAAGTCCCGCTGCGAGTCACTACAATGTGCATCGGATTAAATGGAAATCAGCTCGGAGTTATTTTGTCTGATCTGTATAGCAGATATTGGATCCTGTGTACGAAGCATAAACGTTACGTGGAAATCCAAACAAAGCTTACTAATGCAGATATGGAAGTGAATGTATTCAGAGCTTTGTACAGAAACGTAGTTTGGGTATTTACAGTACACAGAAAATCTCTTCGGTAGTTAGATTTCTATCAGCGGGCTTTGCTCAAAAACGTTAATTTAACGAATTAAAAATTACGATTCTTAGAAGAATTAACCAGTAGAATTGCTTCAAGTAAAAACTTACGTGTATCTGAAACTCTGTACAATTACTTTACCTTGAAATCAAAAGTAATTTCTGTAATAATAAGGTGTTATTGAATTGTCTTACATAGTCGGCAATGCTATAGAGCTTTTAGCGTTTCTCTTCAGGTACGACTTAAACTAAGCCGACATTCGTAAGAAATCTGTCTTTATTTTCGTTCCATACAGCAACACTGGAAGAGAATAGCTTACTTATTTTGCATCCTGAATGATATCTATGTCCCGTTTATGATTTTAAGCCAGTTGTTTCAAATCTGGAAATGAAATTTCCGTAGCTCGTAGGGTTCTGCAGAAAGAAGGCAGTAAATTTCGGAATATCCCTGAATTCAGTCAACTTTACTTACCGTAGTGTTACAAAACTAGTGTAATAATTGGATTTGTAAAACTTCCTTTCCTCTTATTAAGAGGGATTCTGAACAAACGCAATAAAAAAGAATTTATTTTAACATTAACATTTTATAATTTTGCATTGCAAGTTCTTATTATGGATTTGAGAAATACACTTTCGTATTTGAGGTGTTCAGAATCGTTTTACACCTTCACGTGTCTATATTTTCACTTTTAACCTGCCAGCCGAAGTCAGGCAACACAGTTGGATTTAATTTCTCATGGTAGCATTTTTCATGGGAGAAATACCCTTTTGGAATAATTCACCATGCCAGTCGCTTGTGTTGGAAGGAATAAAGTGAGTTTGCAGGAAGTGCATTTCCAGTGACGCATTGCAAACCATCATTCCGTAGACTTCAGGTATTTGCTGAATCTATTATCTGTAACTGGAAGCTGTTTAGTTGAACATCAGTTTTCAACGACCAATTTACTGCTACACACACTGCGTTATATGTTCCTTCTAGGAATTTATTAATGTTTCTGTCGTTCATGAGCTCCTTCTCTTCTTTTGACTTTGCATTGCTGGTCGATGGGAGTTCTGCTACAAACGCCGTAAACCTGTCTAGACAGACTGACGACTGGAAGAGAATTTGTCATCAGTTCAAGTTTGAAGTCATGAGTAATGAAATATATTTTCTGTGCGCAAACGAATGGATCATTTGTAGTATACTTTTGCCCAAGAAAGGGCTGCTTCGGGCGAGGCCATTTTATCATAGCGTCGTGACTGCTAATTGTGCTATTGTCCACTTCACATCAGAAAGAGAAAACAGCTCTGTGCCGAGTAGCAAAGCTATGACTGTCATATCCCCATATATTATTAACAATATTATTTATATTATAGGTAAGTGAATAAAATTTTCGCATTTTCGCATGATTCCTTCATGTGCACAGCATAAACAGCCATCATCATGGTGATAAAGTGCTTTTATGCTTTATACATAACTTCGAAGCGTCAGTGAACATTCTTCATTCATCATGTTTATGTCCATGCACTGGTTCTCTCATCATTTCACCAAACCTATTGCAGTTTGTTGTATTACCGTTTTCACGTTTATGAAGAACAAACCACAATTTGTTCTATTTGTAGTCACACACACACACACACACACACACACACACACAAACGCGATGGTTACGTTCTGGAAGGTCCAGCGCAAGTTGAGTTTTGTGCAATTTGGATTTGAGTATGTGTAGGTAAATACGGTCAACTAAACATGTACGTACAAGGAAATCCAGCGGAAATACAAATTCCACGCTGAAACCTGATTCGGCCGCAATTTGACATCCGCACCACGTGTATCACCTACTAGTGTTCTTCCTCCAACTCAGTCTTATTGTGTTTTCATTCCCACACGGAAAAATGTGTCGCATGTTTCAAAATGTTATAATTTCAATTTTATATTCCTTTTTGAAGTCTCATAAGTCTGAAATTGCTTAAGCTTGGGTGTGCCCTTAAAGTCGTGCTTTTGAAACTCTTTCAGTGCTTCTTCATGTAGGAAGAAGACTACCTTGATTAATGTTCCCTAAGATTAATTTCAAACAGCAGAAGAAAAGTGAAACCCTATATTTTTTGAATATATTAAAAGGCAACTCTCAGTACTTTACTAGTCAACAATTCGGCATACGTGACTCATATCGCAGTCAATATAAGTGACAGTGTTTTTATTTCCTGTTATCCAAAATTTCCAGTGTTGTTGAATGTGTATTTCTGTAGTATTGCTACAAAGGCTTTGACGATCAGGCTATCGAGCACTGTAGTTAATTAAAAGGAAAGGGAATATTTTGCCGCTTCATTAGAAAGAAACCTAACAAAGTAGACGCGAGATAACGAGCTTTCAGTGGTGGGTTCTACAAGATGTTGAAAATAAAATGAAGGTACGAAATTCAAACGCTTTGCCATACCTTAATTGCAAGAAAATATAACACTGGTCATACAAGTCTGAACGGAATGGAATTTGTTGCGTTATTTTTTGATATATTTGTCATAAATATGGAAGTGTGATGTTACTTCGTTATGTGCCACGAAATTACGTATTTCCTATCACTTGAATTACTTTGACGTGAAGAGTAGTAATATTCCTAATATTTTTTTTATCTCAGTAATTAACCAACTCGATGCACAAAATTTTTGTTTTACAATAAGTTTATGTCATGCCTCTACATGTTTCGAGCACATGTGCTCATCATCATTATGAGGTCAAAATTGCATTACACAGCCCCTGGAATCATGATGATGAGCACATGTGCTCGAAACATGTAGAGGCATGAAATAAACTTGCTGTAAAATAAAAAGTTTTGTGCATCATGTTGGTTAATTACTGAGATGCACGGTCAGCAAAACGTCAAAAAAATTCCTACTAGTGTATCAAAATTTTACCCAGTTGAGATGTCTTGAATCATAAGCTTCCTTAGGATTTGATCCCATGTAATGTTAAACTGCTTTAACCTTCATTGGTTGTGCTTACAGTGTAAAACCGTAATATTTTTGTAGAATAAGTTTAAAGTGATGAATCACATCCCGTTATTACAGCAATTATCTTGTTCTTACTTTCAATTTGTTCCAACTTACGTTAAACATTTTAGACCTAGAAAATAATTCCTAGCAAGTACTGTATGTTATAAATTTAGCAAAAGTGTAGGTCCCACCTCAAAATTCTGTACACGAGAAGAGCGACATGAAGTACACAGGTTAGTAACTGAGGGCCCACAAACATTAGGCACCTCCGTCCATAAACTACACCAAGGTGAACTAGCGACTGGTTTTTGAAACTTACGTAATGTACATTGTGTAGTATTGCTTCAAATTTACAAGTTCACATATGGCCGAGCGGTGTTGCAAGAAGAAGTTACGACTTACCACGAAAATTCTCCGTTCGAATTGATTAAACGTTTAACTAAAACGGTAGCATAATTTGCAGTTAGGAAGAGAGTGCAGAAGGAAATATAAAGGAATTTAAGTTAAGGAAGAATGTATAAACGAAGAAAAGGAAAGGAACAGGATGACGACCTTGTACAGAAGAAAGATAAAGAAGTTGCCCGCTATACATACATACGCGTTGGAACGTACGGGCTCCTAGAAGGAAGTGGAAAGGGAGAATAGAAACAAATACATAATTTCAGCAATAAATATATAAATTTTTAGGTTTCTGTGACCGTGCATCGTGAGCAAATTGTGGAGTGAGAGAGAAAACCAACAAGATGCAACAGTTAGATGTTTATTTTTAACAATTTCTCAACATGTTTCGGGCATCATTATG
>Ga0123354_10003682_pt1 | contig 21298 bp, 14 predicted proteins | sample TergutLab28metaG_2_FD_97872 | JGI IMG/M metagenome (GOLD analysis project Ga0123354, IMG submission 97872) | Labiotermes labralis P4 segment gut microbial communities from Petit-Saut dam, French Guiana - Lab288 P4 | ecosystem: Host-associated > Arthropoda: Insects > Digestive system > Gut ... | reverse complement strand
GCTATATCGTCCTTGCTAAAGTTACACTATTAAAAGTCATATTAATTTCACTATTCCAGTTGGTTTTGTGGCAGCATGCCGTGTTGTGTTGTGTTGCCAAGAGTGCCCTGTTATGGATGTGCGAACGCACATCCATAACAGGGCACTCTTGGCACAGGGCACCCTGATTGTAGTCCTAGGACCGAAACATGTCGGAGCGTTTTTAATATTTTAATGTTTCAAGGTGTAAATTTTATAAATTTATATAAGTGCAGTGGTTCGTTAATGTTCGGTTGTTTTCCACTACAGAGACGTACAAGTCCCGCGCGACAGGTCGCCATGGTCACTAAAATGTTGTTCGGGGCGCCTAATATTTGTGGGTTTACAGTATTGAACTTGCTTCATGTCCCCCTTCAGGCGCATAGAATTTTGAAGTGGCTGGTAGAATTCTCTACAATTTTCACACCCCTGTACCAGTACTGCTTTAATAACAGACCAGATTATGACGTAAACTCGGTGTGATGCGGTGTGCCACTGCACGCCGCAACAGAAGACATATTACCGACAAGTTGCTTTCTTCCACAGATTACGGGAACGAGTCTAGAAGTAAGAAACAAGAGGAAATGTCAACGACTACAGCAACAACCGCTTCCTGAATTTTCAAACCTAATTGTGAGGAAAGGCCTAAAAAAACGGACTTTCGTACAGACACTCCCCAACTTCCGCAGTTTCAAGTTACGCTATTTCACACGTGCAATTTAAGGAGGTAAGAAAGTAAATTCGTAACATCCTTGAAAATTGCGCCGAATTTTTCCTGGAGGAAATGAAAGCGCAACGAGACGAAAGTCGCGTAAGAATGCTGCTGGGCGATAACAGGCGGCGGGGCGGTCGCGCTGCGGCCAATCAGGTTCCAGTGTCCTGAAGTCTGGATGCCAAGTGGACTCCCTGACATATGTGGTTGGGAACATCTATTTCTACTCAGTTTCTACTTGTGGGGGGAACTTCCGGTTCGCAACTAGGCTGACGTCGGGGAATGTCAGTATGCACAACATACAGTACGAATTTTTCAGTCGGTGTGTTCACGCAAAACAAAACGTATTAAAACGCATGTCCCTGACAGAGATCAAAAAAATCATTGGGTACGGCGTGGACGACCGGGGCCCGATTCGCAATGGGGGCATGCATGACAACACCGGCTCCTGGACCCACTCAACTAATCAGAAGTTGGGCCTCTTGCCCTAAAGGTAAGGCGGCCGGAGCGTCAGAAAGATTCTCACCTGCACCTAATATCAAGGTTCGAGTGCGTGCATGGAGTGTTACGTCTTGGAAGTATGGCGCTTAAGTACGGAAAATTTAAATGAAGAAAAATGCGGGGCAACAGAAAGTGTGACCTCCAATGAACCCCTTACTTCACGTATGAACAAAGACGTAACACCAAGGTCAATATTGTCAGCCATCATGAACTCTTCCAAATGCGAGAAATAATACAATATACAATGACTCTTATGCCCGTCGATACATTCGGGGGACAAAGCAGTCACAACTTGAAGGGCATTCTAGCATCCAGATGGAAAATACATTTGAGTACCACCTCCCTTACCCTACAAACCACATCATCATGCTCAGGCTCATTCTGACAGAACACTGCTCACCGCTGTAACGAAGTCCGGAATGTTAAAATTTGTCAACGTTTTCGGCCTTTACCGTACCACCAGAATCCTACAACAGTTAACGCTCTCCCAAGATACACAACTCAACTAACACATTCCAAGCTTAAAATACTGATACTAAAATGAGCCTTTTCCAATTCTGACTTGACAGAACACATTCCGCTATGTTTGTAAATTCAATTAAAAGATAACAAATCTTCAGCCAAAACACAACATATATTTTTTCTCACTCTCAACAGCTACGTGTTTCGGACTGAACAATCCATCATCGGACTGATACAAGAATTAATTGCAGGTGAAGTAGTTACGTGCTGAACATACAGTATATCGTTGTGTTTACTGTGAGATCCCACATCACATAAATATCATTACAATAAAATTGTAATAAAGTTAGTGTTAAAACTGTTTAGAATATGATCTGCATACATACAAATTGGTGAAAACTGACATGTGTTAAAATACAATGTTAAAAATAGTGTGAAGTCGAAGGGTAGATGAGCAAGAAGTAAGATCGGTTTTCCTTTCATGGGTGAAATGTCGGAGGACACAGAACAACACAGTTTACTGTTTATCATCGAATGTATTTTCCTTGTCGATATATACCGTGAGTACGAATAATTTTTAATCTTCTACCCCGTTGTTCCTTGTACTGACACTATTTTTTAAATGCTCTTCGTTGTACGTAAGTATAAAGAATGAACTACTTCAAGGAGTCGTAGTACTGTATCCCGGTATGTTTACTACTATTACTCACACCAGGCAGCCAAGCAATCCATATTAAGTGGGGCTTACAACTTCTACCTCTAAGAAGTCATATCGCTCATTTGCGACAACAGTGTCACAAATCAAAATTAGTGACATTCAGGAAAAACGTTTAAAGATTTTTTAAGTGCTATACTTTTCTGTAAGTGTAACGACGACACAACTGCCCTCCAGTGGCTAGTTTTATGAACTGCATTATGACACTAAACCTCTTAATAATGCGTCTGCAAACGTTTCTTTCTACACCAATAAATAAAAAATGCAAATTTTGAGTTGTGACACTCTTGTCGCAAATGAGCGATATATCTATATCTAATGGTTTCGTTACGTGAAACCTTGCCGAAAACACCAGACACCTATTATTAACGCAAACTATTAAATAAAAGCATAGCAATCTATTTCCATGCCCTAAAATTACGTAAGAATGAGGCTAAAAACCGGTACCCTGGGGACAGATGGTCCCACACTTTCATTAGACCCTGGTTATATTAGCATCGTTAATATTTTCTGAACCTAATTGTCTCGAAATGTTATTCATCCCTGCGCCACGTGGTAATCAGGGTTCTGTGAATCTGGTGTTGGGTCGAAGGGGAAGACGCTGCATCCCCAAACTGCCTGGTGTAATAAACTATTTTAACGTAATAAATGCGGTGACAAGAACCACTTAATTATATGATCTAAACCTTCATTGCAGTCCGGATCCTGAAGACGGAGAAGTTTCCTTCCAAACATACAGAGTGAGCATAAAATCTTTCCCTGATTACAAACCGTTATCACAAGAAAACTACTGTATGTGGAATACAAACTTTTTTTTTTCAAAATGTAACTCACGACTTTTTTACAACACATTAGTACACTTCAACATGTGCTTCTGTTGTTGCACGGAGAACATCTAATCGACAATCAATTTCTCTCCACGTGTTCTCCAACATGTCTTCAGTTATTGTAGCAAAAGCGTCTGTTATTCTTGCCTTCAAATTTGTAATATCTGAAACTGGTGTCGAAAACACTTTGTCCTTAACATACCCCCATAAAAAGAAGTCAAGGAGGGTGATATCTGGCGATCGTGGTGGCCAGGGTGTCGGACCATTTCTCCCAATCCACCTGTTTGGAAATGTTGCATCCAAAAACCAAATGTTACAATAAAAACATGACATAAAATTTTTGAAACTAACTTAAGTAATGCTAAAAAATATGTTTGTATTCCACGTAGTTTTCTTGTAATAAATGTTTGTAATCACCCTGTACTAGTGCCGAAACCCACCATACATCTCCTGCAATGCTTCGAAAAACTGACTCTCGTTATCAGCAGACTGCCTGTTGTTTAAAGTGCACAGTCAGACTGTAATTGTGTTCTTAGCATAAAATTAAAGCATAACACTTCAAAGTAATACACGCGGTCCCACAGAGCGCGTGGACGTACTGAATTAGGTAAACACAAGCACTCTACCCCTACACCCGGGGAATCGAAACCCGATTCCCTGGTGGTGCAACCCTCACCCTAGCCACTACACTAAGTAGGCTACCCTGGTTCCTATCCATCTACTTAGTTACTCACTTACTTATTTACTCCATGAGAAGCTAACTGATTCTCAGCTAGTCAAGAAATTCCCCGCATTTTATGAAACCCGAAGGTTCATTACCGCAGTCACAAGTGCCCGCCACCTGTCCCTATCCTGAGTCAGCTCGATCCAGTCCATACCCCCCACATTCCACTTCCGAAGATCCATTTTAATGTTATCCTCCCATCTACACCTGGGTCTCCCAAGCCTATCAATCGACTACGACCTCTATTTTACACGAAGCTCCGCTCACGGCTCCACAGTACCGTGCGTGCTTTCAAAACGCAGAAAGAATCAAATCTACAGCACAACTTACAAATGAAATTCACCGGCCATCATGATTAGATTTCCAATTATTTCTCAATTCTCGCAGGCAAATGCTGACACCTGCCACTACCGTTCTAACACTCTCTCAAGCGTTCTGTCACTTTTTAGTTCAGTTGAAAACCAGTGTTTCGGAGACATCTATCTCCATCGTCAGGGCTAACGTGGCGAATGATATCCAGCTTGACGATGGCGACTGGGGACGTCAAAGAAAGGTGGGGTTTTAACCAACTCTGACTCGCATAAACGCAAGAGCATGTTTTGGTACATTTATGACTGTCAAACGTTCGAGTCATTCCCATTCACTCCAATCCAAGCTACCTCACCTTTACAACATACACACTGTTAATTAAACAACCAAGAATCCAAAAGCGCAAGTTATGAAGCTATTACTTTTCTTCAGTCCCGCAATGTTTCACATTTTACGCCTCAAAGATTCCACAACTGCGCTGCGCCGCCTACTTTCACAATTATTATTACAATCATCACAATCACCATCACCACCACCGCCGTCGCCGCCGCCACCACGATAGCGTATTTACAATTACAAATCTTAAACCATGTTTCTAAGATATATGGCGTTGCAGCTGGTGGTGGTGGTGGTGGTGGTGGTGGTGGTGGTGGCGGCGGCGGCGGGTGACGGTGGTGGTGTTCTAGTATTAGCAGTAGTAGTATTGCCGTATGCTTAAGAGAAACAAGAACTTAACTGTGCTATGTACTCACGCCAGTACACTACATTTATGAAACCCCTGCAGGTAATTATTGGAAAAAAGAACAGAAAATAATTACTGAAATTATGGTTTCCGAACTAAATATGTTGCTGTGTAACAAATTCCACCACCACCACCACCACCACGTTGTCACTTAGCAATGTATGCTTCTGCATTGGTCTGGGCAGCCAAGATGTAAGAACGTCGCAGAGGCTTGGGTAAAAAAAAACAAGAGAAGAGAGTTGGGAAACGTTGCCAGAGGATTAAAAAAACAATTAGGCAGCTCCGTCAATATGGTGACTAGGATAACAGCTGGATGAGCGGGTGCTCGGGGTTCCATTCACTATAGGATCAGGTATTTTTCTTTTCAACTCCTTCGTACGTCTTCCTGGCGTGGGGCTCAGTTACTGCGGCAAATCTACCAAACTAAAGCAAGGGTAGGTCTATCGTTATTAAAACATGGGCTTAAACGAAACGCCAATTCTGGAAGACCTCAGAAGAGGAACATCAACTATAAATTTCCGGCATACCGCTGTGACAAGGAAAAAGATATACATAAACCGTCAATCGCAATACAATTACTGGTCTATCAGCTGATATTTGTAAACATGCAACATGTTTCGCCCGCAATTGGCCCTCATCAGTTCTGAATAATAAAAATACTTAAGAGAAAATTATCAGTACGTGAATCGGAAAATCGTATATGAACGAGACCCCCACTCTTTTACAACTTGCGAAATTTCCGATGCAATTTAGCCGCGGCAGCAACTCACTGTGTGTGTGTGTTTGGGTGTGGGGGTGGGGGGGGGGGGTGCGGGTGCGTGCGTGTGTGTGTGTTACTGCATTACGATTAAAACTACAACTAAGTACTGTACTCCTTGTGCCTGTTTTTAGTTTTTGCTAATATTTGAACCTCCGTGTTGTAGACATAAATACAAATACTATATAGGTAGTTGCCCGTTATTTTGTGGTTCTTCGGTTTATTACGACGTTCCATACTTTCTCGTGAAGTCTGATGTTTTCCGTTTGAGAATAACAAATAGGCTGTGTTTCGGATGGTAGCGTATCTGGAAGGAGTGAGCATGCACTGTACAGGGACTGGCAGAGTACTGAATACACCAAAAACTATCGGGTAGGGATACGAACAACATATTCTTTGTTCTCTCAACACAGTGGTTCAGGTTTACAAGCCATCGATTCAGATGTCAAGCACCAAGTTCTGTTGTATAAACAGGTTTAATGATGCTAAAACCATTCTACAATTTGCCTACGCCCTACATTATATCGATTTTCCAACCCTCGTCCCTCTCATCATGGCCATCAGCGCACGCCAATAAATCATGACTCCTGACAGAGCCACACGCCAGCCACGCTATGCGCGCGACAAGGTGGTTTCCATTTGTCCAGGCAAAGAATAACAAACAAGTAAAACTGTCGATCACAGGGACAGATAATAATACCTATATCAAAGAATGCTGTCGCACAGGCCTTGCCCGTGACAGAATGTATCGTGTTTGTACACTTTCACTTCCGATGAACTAGACGTCTATGAATGGGCCGTGCTCTAGTCACTGGCTACCCAACAGCGGAAACCGTTAAGTTCACTCCTAGGAGGTCCATGTGGGATGAGGCGGGACATAGCGACTCCGCTTCCAGTACATCTTGTTACCCAATGTCAATTATTACTCCACGAATTCTCCACATTCATTCATCAAGGGACAGAAAATGGCATCATCGGCGACGCCACTGTGGCCAGCGTCACCCCACCCCAAAAATCAAGCGCGCAGGCCCTACAAGGCAAGCACCGAAGTCTGGAACGTAGCTAAACTGCAGAGTCCTGTTGTCCACTGCTACACATATACTTGTAACGCCACGTTCCGCTGGAAAAACATAATACGCACCATATGTGACATAGAAGCACCCGGTTCCAACCTCGGCCTGTAAAACCTGTTCTTCTGAGGTTTTATGGCATTCCTCCCTCTCTCCAATCAAATTCTAAAATAATACATTAATATATCCCAAGTCAATCTTCTCATTCATGTCACCTCTCGATCAAGGCCATACAACCAATGTCCTTCAGAAAGTAACTTTACATAAACACAGTAAAAACTAAAGAAAAATATAAAATTTTAAATTAAAATAAACTTCTACACCCCTTGGTTATTTTCCCTTTGTGCGTCCGTCTGCATTCCGTTTTTTTATCCGAGGAAATCATGGGAGTCAGGTGATCCTCTTTATCAACAAATATTTCTAGACTGTCCACACAGTTCGTCACAACAGCTGATGCTACCAATGGCAACAAATACTGTATTTACTGACCACCCCCCCCCCCGGGACATGTTTGGTATGTATGTCTGCCACTCAACAAACTAGAAAACTGTGTACATACAGTGTGCATACACAGTTGACAACAGTACGTTCCACGAAACTAATGTCTTTAAATTGGAGAAGAATCAAAGGTGTTGGTCCATTCAGTCACATTGTTCTAAGGAAAAGAAGCAACGATTCGAACATTCAGGCGCTAAAAGTTAGAAGTATAAAACCCGCAAAACGAATTGTTCCAATGAACTCCTCGCAACTGTAACTACAACACACTGGGGAATGTATGTGACCCATTAGGCTCACCACATTATGAACACAAAAAACACCTCATCCTTGTCACCAGCAGGCAGCATCGCCGGTGCATTCTACCACAAGCTGTAAACACAGTCTAGTGTTCCTGAGGATGGGCGAAAATATCGCCCGAAACATGTTGAGCTGATTGTAATTATCAATAAAATCTGTTATTGTTACATCTAGTTTGCTGTATCAATGATGCAAGGTCACACAAACACCAAATTTACAACAACAAAAAACCGTATTCTCACAGCACAGGTCAAAGGCTGGACCAAGGGATCGCGGTTCCATTCTCGACAGGGCCTGAATTTTTGCTTCACTATAGCGTCCACACCGGCTCTGTGGCCCACCCAATGGCTACCGGAAAAACTCTCCCTGGAGGTAAAGTGGTCAGATCGTGAAGCTGACCGCTCAACTCCATGCAGCGCCGAGATTAAGATAGCGTGGAGCCGTACCTCCACTCCCAATACACCTTCATGGCGTGGAGCTTATGCACGCCCATGGGACGCACGTCCTTAGACCATTTACCGTTTCCTTCTCGAGAAGAAACTTGAATGAATGAAAAAATTAATCCCTGTGTTTAATTAAGCACGACTCCATTAAGGCGTATAGGGGGAGGTACAGCAGTGTGCATTTTTATCCTGGGCACCACACAAAAGAAATTGGTCAGCTTCGCACCTCAAGTCCCCTCCAATTCGTGATTTTTATCAACATCCTCTTTCTTCCGCCCATCTTAAGTCCGAACGCCTTCGTCATGTCCATATGTATCAGTAAATAAATCCAAACATAATACAGTATCCTGGTATAGCATAGTATAGCACAGCATAGCATCAGTAAACAATGAAATACAGATATCTTGTCATGTTTTATAGACTTATAAAAACCTTTTGGGCCCCAACAAGTAGCGCGCTGCAAACAAAGAGTTGTTTTCACAAATCATTTGTAGTTGTGCTTGACGGGTTCTCGTTCAACTGATCACAGTCGCTGTTTGCCCAAACATACACAATGAGGCATCTCAAGGCCACAGTGGGTCCTTAACGCAATCTACACTTCATGCTCATACTCGTGGACGAGTCGCCCTAAACTGCTGCTGCCATTAACAGTACTACTGAATTCGAATGATAATTACATCATTTCGAAATAATTACGTGCTACCAGGGCGATACCTGCCTCCGCTCTATGAAGGACGCTGCCCGTATTTCTACGGAACCATAACAATTATCCCACATTACTCCACCTGGCGTAACACCAGATTCTATCTTCACCTTTAGAGCAAGTGCTGCGGATCCCTGGTGCCCTACACTTAATTAAAACAAAGAACTAGGATGTTACCTAGAGTGCACGTTTATAAACAAAAGACAACCTTATTAAATTTTAATAAGTCGGCCTTGGACGGGGGAACTGAAGCATTGAGGAACAGAATACAAGGTGGCCACTGGAGAACCAGTCATTAGTAGGTACGCTTTTTGTTGACAGCAGCTGCAACTCTGGCGGCTGTTACTTCTCTTTCTTTCTTAGCAAGACTGCCATGTCCTTTCTTTTTGTGTCAACATATAAACATGTATCTCATGGTACCACATCGGTCCATTTGGTTACCCAGTCTCACATATGATATTCGCAGTACAAAAACTACCACACGTTGTAGAACAGACATATCTTTGGTTATTTAATGACGATATTTAAATTTCATACCATACTGCAGAAAAGGGGGCTCAGAATGTGATCGTAGATGGTACGTAAAGCACAAAAGAAAAACATCAGGGTTCCGACCGAGTTTAGAACTGGACTACTCCCAAACACAAGTGAGAGGCGTTAATGTCTAAACCAACCTGCTGGCGAGTAATGACGGCAGTCCTGACTATTCCCAAGGCACTAACCCGAAATTTCAAGCAAGAGAGCAATCCATCAGTCAGGGCACTGGGTAAACTAAAGAAGACAAACTGGGTACCTCCCAACCCAACCCAACCCAAGCCCCCCTCCCCCTCCAATCCTATTTCTCGAAAATCCACTTTAATATTATCCTCCCATCTATGCCTTCAAACATCCAAGAACAAATTCTGGACTACATGCTCCCAACTTAACTGTCGCCGTCAGTTGCTGGGCAATGCGGACTGTTCAAAGACAGACCCGGAACGGCGTGATGGATATTAGTCCAGCTTCCTGCTTTGAATCCGGAAAATATGGCGTACAACTTTACTGCAACAAGGGCTACCTGCTATCCTTCGTCGCTTTCCTCACACCGGACACGCATTCCCAGTGGCCTACAGTCCCTCAAAACAAGCCACGCAATCTACTGCTCACAACCGCACTTCATTCGCTATCACATACAATTTTTCAAGGACTATCCATCAAATCAGCTAACAGACGGTCGTTAAATATACCGACTTCCAACAGCAATCTGGTAAGCAATGAACTTATGTTCAATTTCTGTGCAGAAGCTGGCACAATTCCTGTTTCAAGAATAATAATAATAAACATCCGGTGCTACAAACTGCCGACATTTGGGCAATATGGATTTAACCTGGGGGTGTTATTAAAGTGGAGGGATACATTCTGGGCTGTCAGCTGTTTCGTCTTCCATCGCTGTATACACTACCTACTGTTAATGGCTGGTTTGAACAGCTGCACCCCACCAACACGGTTAAGAGGCAGCGTTCAATTCCAAGTAATAAAATACGTCCTACCATATTCTACTGACGATTCGAAGGTTCTTAACGGACAGCATGTGGTTTTATGTACGCTGTCGCTTCATTGAGAATGTTCGATGCCCTACTCCAGGTTTTATCCCAACTGTCTATCATCAAAAACAGTAGCACCTCAAATCCAACAAGACACTTCAGGAGGCTTATAACCCTTCTTAGAGATGTGAGGCTATACTACGTAGGAACCAATTCCGTCTGACCTATGCCTCCAGCAAATATCGCGTGAAAGCGGACACAAGGCTACAGTTAATGGTACAGAATAAAAGGTTTTCTTTTATTACATCTGCCAGCTTAGTCTCTTTCTCGACACAGGAAAGATGTAGCACGAGAAATCCACATCTTCCCACCGGAGGCATGGATGTTCGTCTCTTGTGAACGTTGTGTTGTGCAGTTAGGGGCCTCCGCGACGGGCCGATCCCTCATCCAGGGGAGTAGCCAGAGTGTGTGCGTGTCAATGAGTGTGATCAGGTGCAACAATAACCCTCTACACCTACTATGAGTAGGCAGGAGTGGTCAGACAAAGAAAGAAATCCACAGATGCATTAGCAGGTACGCAACTTCGCATTACTTCATCAACTGATTCGGAAGTAAAGTTCTGCTCGGTATAAATTAGAAAGCAGGCCAGATAGCGTTTAATGACTCGCTACGGGCTGGGCGGTCCGGAGATCGAATTCCGTTGGAGGGCGAAATTTTCCGCATCCGTCCAAACCGGCCCTGAGGACCACCCACCCTCTTGTACTATGGGCTCCGGATGTCTTTCTCGCAGGTAATGCGGCCGGGGCGTGGCGTTGCTCGACCACCCCCATCTAGTGCCGAGGTTAAAGAAAGACTGGAGGTATAAAGATGCTCCCCCTCTCGGACTTCATAGCCTGTTACATACATCGCGAGGTATAAACAACTTCACACACTTCATCAGCTGGTTCGAAGTAAATTTTCTGCTCGGTATTAATCACAAACGCACGAGACCCAATTTCCCAAATATTTACATTTCCAAATACATCGTGAGGTAAAAAATTAAAATCAACCAATTACTCTTCAACAGTGTAAAACACCAAACAAAGAACAAAAGCGTGCCACGCAACACTGGGCATCCATCTCCACGCACTCCCGCTTAATTTAAGCACAAGCCCCGGGGCCGCTCCACCGGTACAGTGACCAGGCTACGAACCTGGTGACTGATACATCACAGTTCGACTTCTGGCGAAGCCAATTTGGCACTTTTCGACAGCTTTCAGACCGGTACAGAGGCCCTCCCATTCCCTACACAATCAGCATCCGGCGACTCCCCCGGTGGCAAAGCCGCCGAGGCGTGAGGCTGGCCCCTCACATCTAACGCCCGGGTTCAAAAATGCGTGAAGCAATTCCTCCAGTCCTTCAAACATCCAGTTAAGTAAAGAGATGAATTCACCCTATCTTAATCTCATTGCCACTCTACTGTCTGTTAGTACGGTCCGCAAGGATCTAATAATTTTAATTTAAAATTACGTATATGAAATTCTCAGCATTAAATGATGGATTAAAATGTTCACATTCGATCAGTATGAGGAAGTGCAAAACCATCTAACCGACAACGGGTGTTCAGTACTATGGAAGCAGTTCCAACCCTAACCGCGGTATTTTTAACAGCACATTACTTAGGGTGAACTTTGGATCGCTGGAGGAAGGGGGGGATTGCACCAGGCTGAAAGGGTGGCAGCTGCTGTCACACGCGTTTGCAAGCTACCCTGAATACTATCACCACGCCCACTAGTGTCGTTACATTCCAGGGGTTTCCCGACACTTTTTAGAGTGCACTGAAAATTACAATGTTCCTGTTCAAACGTGTTGCTGTGGCAGATAGTCGACATAGAGATTCTATATCCGGGATTCGATTCCCGGCAATCACTGGATATTTCAGTCACTATTGCCAGAACAGGTCACAAAAAGCTACCCGGGATTATTAAAGGCGAGGTCTGGCAACTTACAGAACCTTATATCTCCATACCCTCGACATGCCTTGCATAATAACACAAACCAAACCAGGGTCCTGCTTCGTACGCAGAAGGTTCAGAGGTTCAAATCAGCAGAGTGGCTAAGCTGAAGTTTACAATGAACCTCATTCCCTTCAAACGCCAGTATGGCACCGAAAATCAGGCCTGCGTCACTTGTCTACACTCCTTCCAAAACGTCAGTTACTAATTACCCAACAATTCGATGCTACAGACAGCTACTGGCCGCTTCGTTATGAAACAAATTACAGCAAGCACTGTCTCTCTTCTAACGCGTAAAAAAAACTAGCCTCAGATGCAAACTTGTGCAGTCGTTTAACGTCAAATGTTATACGAGAGGCGATATGCAGGCCCACGGTGTTGCAGTTTTCCATCTTCAGGGCCAATTTAATTTAGGTGAAAGTATTGATACCGAATGAGGGGTCTACAGCAGTTATCGTGGCAGCTGTTTGCGCTGGGAAAGGCTGAAAATCCCTTTGTGATCGGTAACAAACGTATTCCAGTTAAAAACACATTAGGCTGAAGTGCAGTGGTCTATGTGGTTAGCGCTGTCTATAAATGTGACTTCGGGCTTCTTATAAACAAACACTTAATAAGTGGTGACCAGTGGAAAAAAAGGTCATGCGGTGATAGACTCATGTTTTTTTTTAAACAGGATAAGTATATTTGACCGCGACCTTCGTCGTCATTGTTTAAAGACTCTACCCACTGCATTCTCTTGAGCACGGGGCAATGATAATCTCATCAACTGTATACATGTAACTGTAGCACACGCGATCAATGCAAAAATCATTATTAAAAACACCTAACACCAAATTTTCGTATCATAAATGTGAACATATTCACTAATCCTACGCAAGTACCGTACCTTGCTATCAGAGACTCTGCTGGAACAGCAAGTACAACTCAAGGCTTATAATTAGTATGGAGGTAACTGTATGCCAGGTGTGTCCAACCCTTTCTCCCGAAAGGGTCACAACCGTTACAGTGGAGCGGCTGGTGGACCGTAGGTGTAAAATTCACAGCACTTAGTATCCTTAATAGCCCAAAGTGCTGCATAATTTTCATACTACATATGCAATTTACAGATTTGGCCGCAGGCCGCGTAACACAAACTGTCGGGCCACGGATCGAATATCCCTGCTCTATGCTGTCTAAACCTCGACAGTCACGCATTGCTTTCCAGTGACTCGTAATCGGGGGTTCCTGGTTCAAAGTCGGCGATCAGACTGGGTGCCCTCAAGTGCTCTTTTTCGTCGCTTTCCTTAGTCCCTCCAAACAAAGCAAATACCTTAAACTGGACCATGACCGCTGCCTTCCACATCCTTCCCAAATCATGCATCCTACCATTCGAAGCTGCATAATGAAGGCTGATGATTGTGTCCTTAAATAAACCATAAATAACCATACCGCGGCACTAAATGGCGACGGGAGGGCCACTTCACGCCTCGGATGTATCATAATACGAAATGAGGTATCAATGGGGTCATAAATACCGTCCCAATGTGACGGTGTTAAGATACCACGCCTCATCACTCTTATCTGTCTGCGATTTTCGAAGAACCTACCTACAAATGTTAGGGACTGAATTCAATTGTGTACTCGGAAGCACGTGCATGTAAAAAAAAAACGCCGCGATAAGCGGTGGTTGTAATACAGAAGGTGTTTCAATAGGCAGGCATCCCAGTATCTCTTTGTATTAATGAGTGAGCGACTGCAACACGGTCTCTTCTCCTTGGATTGCGCGCCTATTCAATAGCTTCCAGTCCAGCCCGCGAGTTACATAATAACAAGGTGGAGAAAACGGTGAGGAGAGGAACGAGAGAGAGATACTGAATTAAAATGGGAAGCTGCAAACTAGCTGGACCGGTGTTGCTGCATGCCCCTACAGTGTTGCCACACCGTACAATGTGGGACAAAAGGATCAATTGTTAATGAAATTACATACACAAACTTTAAAATCCGAAATAATTACTTGTTTAACGAACATGCCAATACTGTGCAACCGCCAAATAATGTAAAAAATTTGTCTTGGCCTGTTATTTCTCCTCGTCGCCACCACCATTCTCCATGCACGACCTTCCGATACGATGAGAAGCTTAGAACTACGTTTCCCCCAGCTTTGAAAGGTGAAGGGTAGCTTCCAGGAAATGAAGAGTAGCCCACAATACGACGGGTTCCTAAACACAATGTGGGGAAAGGCTGGTGAGAGAGTCATGGCAAACGTAGTGACAGCAGCTGCCTTTTTAAATATAGCCAATATAACAGGACTGCTATCCATGCAAAAACCTTACCAGAACTTTCAAATTAACCATCTACAATACTACAGTGTTTTCAGTCTACCCTGAAAAAAACCATAGCCTCTCATATGAGCGCGCGCACCTCAACATAAAACTGGTAAACGAATCAGGAACAAAAGCAAATTTCGCCATCATTTAATCGACGGAATATCTTGTAAAATAAATGTGTAAATAAAATGTTTCTGTACATGGCCCACTTCATGTAACAAAAACACAGCGCTACAATAATCTGTTACACAAAGGAACTTCAGAGCACAAAAAGAAGTGCTGAAACCTTCTTGGATGCGATACCATTTAGCCTTATTGGTGTCTACAAAGGTTTCGGAGGAACACGCTGCAACCATATTCAATGCTGAAGTGTATAATGTACGGAAGTGGTTGCGGGCAAAATGCCAATTACAAAACTCGCAAATTTCACATTTTATTGACGCGTATTCCTCGGAAAACTACATCAACATTACAGGTATTATACACACAGGTTCAGTTCCTACCCCTAAAAAGTCAGTGTTTCCATTAAGAAGCCCAAATGTATAAAGCTGTGTAAGAACACAATTCCTGTTAATTGTATGCATCAAACAGGGAATGGATGGGTATACTGCCGCGTCTTTAGTTCCGGAACGGGTGGTATACACAACACCCAATCACATTTAAAAATTTAAACCCAAAACAAAGGGGATGCAATAAAATGACACTACCATAACCTGCCTTAATCTTGTCAATTATGATTTGTTTAAGAAATACATAGTTCTCTGTCCTCTGACATAGAAAATACATTACTGTACTACAGATTTGTGCTTTAAATCAACAACGTTAAAACAATGTTCCGACAATATCTCTACACGGCCAAACTGATCACACTGTGTACACATGCAGACACTTTGCAAAAGGAATAAAAATAACGCTAGTAACGAAATAACATTACACACCCCGCTTATTAAAACTAGTGTGTCTGTTAAAGGCACGACTAACCTCATATAACCCCAGCGATAAAACTTTTCAAGGACAGGAGGCATTCAGAATTGTCTTTGCATGCTTTCATGCCTCTCCACAGCTTCCAGACCAAGGGCAATGTTATGACGTCACGTGAATGTGAGCACGTGGTCACTAGCAGACGTTTACGGTACGCACACCCATCGAGCAAAAGGGGAGTGGTTGCCCATAGCAACCAGGTACAATCAAATCATGACAACATAAACTGGCACAACTATAGATTAATAACTACAGTTCAGTTCGAACTGAATTAGTACATTCCTCAGTTACTTCTCACAGACATGGTGTTTACAACATAAAGAGGGATAAGTGATATGAAGAGTAACTGAGGTCAAAGCTGTCACTGCACATTTTTGGTGACAGCACTGAGTAAAGCAATTCCAAAATCTATCCATTAGTTTAAAAAAAAATGGATTATGCATACATACCAAATAGCACAACAACAACATAAAACATTGAAAAAATGGCATTTACAGCTGTACACGTCACTTCCGGATTTTTTATTGACATAAAAACCACTGCCACCGGGTAACAACCCAATTGCAGTAAATAAATAAATATAATAAAATATCCTTCTGATCGCACTATGGCCCTGGGGTCGACTCAGCCTCTAACAGGAATGAGTACCTGTATGTATTTCCTGGGAGTAAAGGCGGCCGGTGCGTAAGGCTGACAACCTACCACCATCCTGTGCCATTGTCACGAAATCTAGGAATCTTAACTTCCTGGTACCATCTGGGCCTGTAATGGGACTGCTTTACCTGTACCTTTTACACATCACTTCCTATAATTCCACAGACTCAAAAACCAAATATAAACGCACAGTTTATTTCTTGTGCAATGTCATCTGAAATCACTTCATGTTCGAACTTTCATGCGTACCAATACCAAACTAAAGGAAAGCTAACCCTATACAATCTTGTAAATACTACACAAATAAGTTAATTTCCTACTTGACAGGGCTATACAGTATCAAAGACAAAAACAGGTTTCTTGCCAAACTTTCTTACACATGCAGCTCAAACTCATAACAAAGGGGCGTAATGCAGCTTACCTTAGGCGTGTCCGGAGTCTGGGCATGACTTTCTGACTGTCGCCTATGTTTGTTTGGTGAAACCGACTGCCGTTGTTTCAGGTGTTTCTCGGCGCTATTAACCGTACTAGCGGCTGCTGGCCGAGACACGGACTTGAACAAGCGCCCTTCTTGGATCACGAGCCCGCGATCAACTGCGCGTTTCGCCGAGATCCTCAACAACGATCTAAAATCCACATCACCTGACGCGAGATTCACCGCATGAGATTGCCGGATATATTTTTCGATACTTTTCAAAGTTGATCCGTCTCTTTTACCAAGTTCGCGGGTTGCTTTCGCTATCACTTTTGATAGATCTGTCCCTTTGGTCACGTTTAGTTGCCGACTTTGTAGGCCACCGGGGTCTTTGTACGAATTCTGGCCCTTGTTGAACACTTTCAGTACACTGCCTTCTTTGACAGCATGCTCTAAATTGTCCGCAATCACATCCTCGCTGAAACTGTGATGCTGACGGATAGCACTGCATATCCTTTCCACCGATGGTCTCTGCTTCTGAGTTCGGATCTTGTGAATGGCTTCCAAGATCCACGTGGTCCATGTTGCGTGACTCACCGGCTCTTGATCTTTCATGATAACGACTATTAATCGCTGGATATTACACCAAAATTATGTCACTGAGTTGTCCACATTTCCTAGCCACCGTTCAAAAACATCACTGCACCAAACACGTTCACATGTTTTTCCCTCATTATGTGACAGGCTCTGGGCGGGAACGCATAGCAACGGGGTCCCGCCTTTCGCCTCGTCCCGCTCTTCTTTCACTAAATCTTAACGACAGCAACAAACAATCATCTGGAAATAAAAATAAATGGCATTTCAAAAATAAATAATTTAAATACATCTACATGAAACAAATTACAAAATTATCCCTAAACAAAGCTTGTGAACAATCTGTACCTGCCACCTTAAAAGGAAAGCAGTAGTGACAACTATGTACGTCGGAACTCTACCGCTGCAGCAGGAATCTGATTTACAAACACTAACCACTCTTCTTATGCGCTCTTATTAATTATATTTCTTTTCAGTCATACACAAGACACTACCTCGCACAATATACATCTTTACAAAAATTATTTGCAACAAATGATGACGAAACATGTCTTTGCTATACAAGGCCGTAAGTCGACTCAACAACGCAGAAAGCACCGCGAGTCTCCCCGTCCCACTGCCCAGGGAGCGTCAGCATACTTGGGCATGCCCGCACCCCCTAGACCGTTCCCCTTAGCCGAGCTACAGCTGCCACAACCACATTTAATACCTTCAATTTTACATGAAATTACGATACATTCGCAACACTAAACTCCACAAGACGATTAAGCACAGTTTCAACATTAATATCATAACCAAGCGACATGGATTGTGTCAATCGTACGCAACCACTTCGAAGTGCAGTACAAGCTCGCACGATAACCTGTGTCCGAACTCCAGTCGAGCAGCCATCTTGGGCGGTTTTACCGATTCTAATTCAGGTCAATTCTTCCTCCGTTGAATCGCGGTACCAACATAATAAAACATTAAAATAAACCACTTAATATTAGCGATGCCGGACTCAACGTATCGAAAGCTGACGACATAGCGATCAATAAAATAAACGCTTCTGAACAACCAGCCAGCACACACAACCGGACGCGCCAACTAACTGATCAACCTATGCTTAGCGTGCATGAAAAAAAACACTTTCCTCACTTCCCACAGCACTCTTCGCATTCAAGCAGACTTACCTTAAGTGTTATACCGTTCTCTTATTATATTTACAGGTTCATTTGTTTCTACAAACAACGTCTAACAACATTAATTTACAGAAATAGAGTGAAACACGACAACAGATTACCGAATCAACAAAGGTTTACACTTCTGACAAGATGGCTACCGCGCAACCATACAGCAACGTAGCCAGTGGGAGTAAGGAGAATCTAGAGTTTGATCCACGGCGGTAAAAGAATTTCAAATTATATTACTTCACAGATTACTTCTATATATTTCGAAAATAATAGACTGACATCACTTTGTTACAAGTCAGTATTATCAGCCCATACGCATTAACAATCATGACACCTAAATAAATACTTATCTTTATTTTGCCAACGAAAAGCGTCCTAATGAATTCTTTTGGCGGGTGATCAACGACACAAAAATAAACATGGTACGCTTAATTTCATTGGCTTCTAAGGTTTCATTACACATTATCATTGGATAAATTCTTCTAATCGGTGAGAAGTGGATAGGTATTTGTGTATGATACAGCCTGCGTAACATAAAAGAATTTTGCCCATTGGTTCAGTGTTGAAATATTACATGATACAGAGATGATGCAAAACTAACTCGTTATCTGATAAATTCTGTGAGAAAACGCAAGGCTAGCTTTCGAGACTCTGTAAAAGAGCATTTATAACAACTATTGTCCAAAATAATACCATAACTTGAATATATATGAATGGATACATGGATGAATACATGAATACGATATTCCATTGTGATTGAAAGACGACGTGCGCATAAGATATGGATGTCAATGACGGCATCAATCAATGTCAAAAAGAACAGGAGGCGACTATGAGAAGAGAATAGGCTAATTGTGAAAACGGGGGCCATTCCAGGACTTTATTATGTTGAATACATACATTTTAGGTATAAATTATTATTTTGCAGGCAGTATTTAACATTCATATCAGTGACACGCATTCGTGCTAACCTGCTGAGACTACTACTGACATCTCTTAGCGGAAGTTTGAATCATTTGCATTCACTAGTACGTGAAAGTACAGCCTGTGTTTATAAACATGTCCGAACGTAGCTTCGACTCGTAGTCCTTTACAAATAATAAACGTTTCCACTTGCGCAGATTCGTTTAAAAAGCGTAGCATTCAAACATGTATTTAAAATTCCCCTATCCATATAATTTATACGTGAAATTTAAAGTTATCACGCTGATGACTATAAAGATGGCTGTATCTGGGTAGCAGACGGCGCGTTGTTTGTTAGGTAGGTGTCAATGTTTTGCAATAATCTATTGCTCTATTGGGTTAGAAACCCCTGCGGATGGAAGCAGAATTTTCTTCCGAAGCTTTAGAACAGAGCTACCAAATTTCATGGCGACACATCGTAGAACATAGTAAACTCATGTCTGCAGATACATGTCTTCTGGGATATGACACCGTGTCAATTGGTAAGAAATTAAAAAAGAGTGGACTACACGGACCCAGAAGATGTAGACAACAAATTCTTCCGAAACGTCGGTAAATATTTATCAGTCAGCAAGAAGTCGTATTCTTTGAAGGCCTAAATCTTCATCACCACTGGTGTGAGAACGTCAAATCTCGCATCACTTGTGTGCTAGAAACTAATCCTTTATTGACAAGGTAAATGTGAAAGTTCTTTTGTAGGCAATGTTCCCCGATTTGACAGTTTCCAGGCTTTGCTCGTTTGTCTTCTGGTAAGAGGAACATGTAGAAGATGATTATAGAACACTGGTGAAATATAGTGACGAGGGAACAACCAACGAGCTCGGAGAAAAACCTGTTCCAATGACTCTTAGCACACCACGTATATCAGACGGAATGACCGGCGCTTCTACTTTTGAAAAGCTGGCGACTAACGAACAAGGGCGACAGAATTAATGTGTGTTGTACTCGCATATAAAGATTCAGTTCGTACCTCCTAGAGAACACATGCTTCCAGTAGAAAGACCAATCGATGAATACCGTATGGCGGGGAAAACTGGATGTTTATTGTGAGAATAATCTTCTGAAGATTGGAAATCCTTTGCTTGTTTACAATGGGCCATGTCCCGAGAGACTAATCCAGTCCAGGAGCTCATACCTTATTTAAAATCCATTTTTACTGAATAAACTACACTTATTCATTCTAACAGGAAACAGGCTTATTATAATTTAAACTGTTACCTTTACATGTGTGCTACATGATTCGGCCCGTACTTAGGCCAACCTCAGGTATGTCAATACAAAAATATTACAAAGGAAGAGACAATAAAAATTTAAGGGGACCCTTCTATAGAGTCGCTATTTTTTATAATGTTGAAACATGGAATGTTAAATATGAAATATTAAAGTATGAAACCTGAATAATTTCTAAAAATGTATATATAGAATTTTTATTAGATTTAGTTCCTCGTGATTTGTAAACCGAGGTCGTATTCAGATGATTATACGAGTTTTGTGCATTTTAATTGGCGCGGCATGGTTTCATGTAGCGTAATCTTCCGTAAAGTTTATTCTTGGAATTCTGTTTGCAAATTGTGGGGCATAATGTAATTTAATGTTGTGGTGGAGCGATATTTATCTGTAGAGAGCTTCGACAGTCATACCCCATGAGTAAGACAACCTTTAGATTGTGTCCATCTTACAGGATATCAGGTAACAGTGAAACTGTACTTGTCCTTAATCAACAACAACACCATGAAGGCGCATGGACCAGTGGCGTACCGAGGGGGGGGGGGTGTTCAAACCCCCTCCCCCGAAATTCCGAAGGTCCTCTAAAATAGTGCCAAACTCAACCCGATTGTGAAAACTGTTAAAAATTGCTGAATTTAGGACGCCAACACTCCAAGATGTTCGGGAAAAAAGGCAGTAAAATTCTAAAACT
>Ga0123354_10003681_pt1 | contig 21302 bp, 14 predicted proteins | sample TergutLab28metaG_2_FD_97872 | JGI IMG/M metagenome (GOLD analysis project Ga0123354, IMG submission 97872) | Labiotermes labralis P4 segment gut microbial communities from Petit-Saut dam, French Guiana - Lab288 P4 | ecosystem: Host-associated > Arthropoda: Insects > Digestive system > Gut ... | reverse complement strand
TATGTATTTGGTAATCAATAAGTGTGTAACAGCTGTCAGAGTTTCAAACTTCTCTGGCCATTATCTCCGTAACCGTTCAACTTTGGATATAGGTGTTTTGGGTTATATCGGTATACTTTAACAGAAGGAACACTCTCCCGAAGTCTGGCACATTCCTCCTGGGACACCCTGTATATGTGTGTGTGTGTATATATATATATAAATGAGTACAAGTTTTGACATGCCTAGGGTCATTGTCAGGCCTTTAAAAATGTATATGAAAAGGCTGGTTGTGCAGTTATACTTGCCATTCTGTGGGTAGAGTTGTCATCCTTAAAACATTTCTGTAATTACAGTTTTAGTAATTGTATTACAGTCCAGCTGATTAGGCTACATTTACCTGGATTAATGACAATTAGCTGCAATTTCACATGAACTGGCTTGGGATAGAACATGGATCTCCCCAGTGAGAGGCCAGCAACCAGCTACCTTAGGCGTGGCATGTCTTAATTCTTCTGTAAATTGTTTATCTTTTATGTGATGTTATTATTCTGATGTGTTGCTTCTGTCTGCATTTCTTAGTTTTTATACAGATGCATTATGTATGGGAATTCATGTTAAGTACACAGATCAGCATTTCTATTTTGTGTATAATTTTATTTTAATTTCATTGTTTGTACCATTGGTTACAACCCACCAGCCTCCTGGTCAATGGATGTATGGTCTCTTTATTTTTTTGGGAGGGGAGGTGATGGGGAGTGAGGTGGAGCAGCCAGGGCATGAGGCTGACCATTCACCTGCGTCTAGTGCAGAGGTTATGAATGAGTGAAGATGTACCTCCACTCCCACTCTATGCCTCTAAGGCATGTAGAATGACAGCTGTACTTTTAGCTTTTAAAGCAGTGTTGGTAGAATAGAATGGGGAGAAGTTGTATACTATATTTTACTTTTTTACTGGTTAAGTTCTTCACACCGGAGAAGGCTTCTAAATACAGCCTAGAGTGTCCTTATATTATCATTCAATCTTCTTAGCATACTGCTGTTCAATGAGAGAAGTTGACAGTCCTTGGACAACAAGACCAAAGTGCCTGTATTTCAGGTCTTCCTCACATATGTGCAGTACATCAAGCCATATTGCAATTATTCATGTATATGTTCTGTTGATTATTTGACGTATGTGTCTTTCAGCTTAGTGGTGTTACGGCAAGCTGTCAGGGCAGTTACAGATGTTACGTATATAACAAATCTGGTGCTCTTTGGTCAAATCAGTCAAACCTAACAATGGTAAGTTTGTGTAACACATGCCTCATCTTCTTGTAGCATGGATACTTTGTAATAACATAACAAAGAAAAGAAACATTAAAATTGCAGTATAATGGTTAGCACCACCGTTTCATGTTCCACAGGTTTCCATTTCAAATCTCAGATGGATACTTGCTATTCTAACAAATTTGTGTGTTTTTCCTCATTCTATTGAAACATATTCCAGGTAACTCCTTGAAACAGGCAATGACTTGTTCATCTGATATCCATCCAAAGTAACTCATTCCTCATGTCTTTATTTCTCATATGATCCTGCCAAATCTAAGACTAATGTCTTATTAGTAAATGAAGTGAAAAAAGAAGCAGATATATTCAGTTTATGGCTGTATTTACAAGAAGAGGTTTGCAAGTTGAATACCAACTGTCTATGAAATGTATGAAATGTGGTAAAGGGCCTTTGCTAATTAAATAAAATGACAGAAGGAATGTGTTATGATAAAGGGACTCGTGTTGATTTCTCAAGTATGTATATTTTACTTTAGTTTGTGTTACCTGATATTCGAAATACCCCAATAAAAGAAACCTTTACATGCCACTGGGTCATGCTGGAAAAATACTGGTAACTGTGAACCAAGATATTAAAGTTGTGTTTAGTAGGACTGCAGATGACTAGGCTAATAGATTACAGACAAATTTGTAAATGCATGTTTTGTAAAGCCAGTTTTGACTCAGCCACATATGACTATGGCCATCTTGTCTGTGGTGTGTACTTGGGTGTGAGTTGAACAATACAGGTTCAGACATGTCAAATTACTGGGTTTTTGAGTGTTTTCTGTGCAATAATCAGCATTATGAGATTGAGATAGGTGACTGTGCTACCATCTTACAGCTTCCATATTAATTCCTTCATGTTTGGTAAGAGAAGGTTAAGTCAAATTTTGTCAGTTTTGTCTTGTGCCAACAGTGTCTACACATTTGTTGTCTTTGAAATGTTTTTTGAAGCCTTAAATCTAAGGCCATATACAGTTAAAGTTACAGGCACAGTACAGAGATATGAAGTCAGAAATAACAAGCCCGTTTAACGTGAAGTTCTGTAGTTGACATATACCCTTTGTCACGGTATTTGACTGAGTACCAAAGAATTAGCTCTTCATTGAAGTTCCCAGCAGGTTTGTAAAAAAGTAGAAATGTTGCTGCTCTATCAAGTTTCATACTAAACCTGCACCAAGGGACCTTATCATTAGTCACATATTGAACCAGTATGTGTTAGGCCTGGTTATTCGTAGCTATATTGTGTTGGTACAGACAGGGCACATCGTCCACTAGGGTGTAGTGCAGGATGTAGTTTGTACTGGAAAGGTGGACAATGAAACATGTATTTTAAAGTCTCATGTAGATTTGTAGTGTGAAATGTCACTTCATTTTTTTTTTTCAGATAGTTCCAAACCTAGGAAATGAAGAATGTTGGCCCAGAAGTACAGGTAATGATACCAGAAGACTGTACTAATGGATCGAATGTTACATATATATGTGTTTCTGTACAACAAGGTTTAATATTTGTTTTATATTTCAGCAACGGAAAAGGTGGCACTTCTCATTGGTAATGACACATACAAAGACCTGAGTGGTCTCAACACACCAAGCAATGATGTGGCCACCATTGCTGCGATTCTGAAGGACATTGGATTTAAAGTGATTGCTTTTCATAATCTGACTCTCATTGAGATGAGGAATGCTGTCCATGAGTTTTGTCAGTTATTACCACAAGGGGGATATGGTAAGTCTTGTATTTTTTTGAGACTGACTTTCAGTTGAAGTTCACCATGGAATTTTTATTTGGTCAACTCTTTGAAGGTGAATAAGTTTCTCTGTAGTGTGTGAGAGGAACCATGTTTGTATCCAGCGATGTGCTCAGGAAAACTAGTTGTATTTCGAGAATTTTAATGCAGTTTATTTTTAATCAGTAGTTAAATTCATAGTCTTGACTTACAAAAGCTGCCATATGAAATTTGTGTTCATGTGGTTCGAAAGTAAAAACATGTTGGAAAACAATAATAAATATAAATGTTTTCAGTTGAACACAACAATGTTTATTATTAAAATTAGTGGCAACAAGTTTCAGTCATTTTGACCATCATTAGACCATCACTACATAAAATTTAAAAGACTGGTTAAATGTGGCGTACATTAATTTCAAGTCGTTTGGGATCCCATTTACACCAATGTCAAAATCTGTTAACAACCTTGAGTTTTATTGCCTGTGATATAATATATTAAGAATTTTTGTGGAGAGCTGTAATGAGATTAAAATTTAAATTAACAAAATAATATAGCACTTAGGCTGTGTTAAAATAAATTAAAAAATTAAAAAGTTTTTATTGTCACTAGTCACAAATTGTATTATTTGTCTCTGGGTACAGACTTCAGATTATTATTTCTATATTATTTATCGTATGAGCCGAGTACTGGGTGATGCTAGTAGATCATATATTGACTATTCCATGTCTCTTTGTGACCGACGGATATGTATTTTTGTCTTCAGTATAGAATTTAGTCTTTGTAATAAGGTATCAACCACTAATTTTTATGTAGGATTGTTATAGCTCAGCTTTTTCGTGTGTGCAGCTAGTGTGGCAGTTTGTCAGTCATGAACTGTTGTGCATTTATGTGACACCTCTGTATGGTCAGTGTAAAAATAATGGCTACAAGATGTAGTCTTGATTTAAATCCAGCAGAGACTGATAGTGAATTAGCTGGTACTAGTGTTAATGTAGATTGTGATTCCAGTGATTTCCCGTGCTGATGAAGACGGGGTGCAGGTGTCAGGTATTGACTTCACTTTATCATATGAATTATGTATGTGATTTTTTTTGTACCTTAGCTTGTAGTCATATAAACATATTCAGTACTCTTGTTTATTTTAGGATTCTTCTACTTTGTGGGGCATGGTTTCGAGTTCCAGGAAAAGTACATGCTACCAGTGGATGCACCAAAGTCATACCTCCGCTGTAACAGTCTGTGTGAGAAAGAAGTTATTCGAGATGTAATGAATGTGAAACCAAAACTGTTCCTCATTTTGCTTGACATGTGCCTGAAAGTTCCCAGCAGGTCAGAATATATTCTACTTCATAAAATAATTAGATACATAGGGCTTTTCCATGATTTTTCTCTGTCCTTATCAAGTTCTGATGTATGTTAATCATTTGGTACCTGAAATTAAACTAAATAATATATAACACATATATAGCTCAGAGCAGAATTTATAAAACCTCTTGTACTAGATAGATTTCTAGTCTTACATGTGTTAGTAAAATTAGTGGTTTGATTAATTTAATTCTTATGAAGAATTTGTTTGGTACACATTTTAGTATAGGTTAAATTAGTCAGATACAGACATTGAAGTTTTGCCCCAACAACATGTGTAACTGTTGACTTATAAACAGTGTTTTGTACATGATGTAGAAAGGGTAAAATATTCTGGTACATCCAGTGAAGGCATACTGAGGGAGTAGAGATAACCTCAGCACTAGGTGGAGGTGAGTGGTCAACTTGATGTCCAGGCAGCCTTACCCTTGGGAAACAGTTCTGGTATCCACTGCATAGGAAGCTGGATAGGCCATACAGCCAGTCTGGATGATTTTGGAGAAGAAAAATATCTCTTGCCCCTCCCAGAATTCAAACCCTGGGTTGTCCATCCATAGCCAACTGCTGTACCTACTGTGCTGTTCCAGCTACATATGTGATTGTAGGCATGAATGTGTTTATAATTTTTATTCTCCAAACCAAATTTGACATGTTTAGCTGCAGTGATTGATTAGTAGTAACCATTAGACCAAAAGCCAAAGAAATTTTCATGTGAATATGTTTTGTTTATGCTATATATTTTCCAAGTTCATTGTATGGAATGAATAACACAAAATTAAGAAGTTTTAATTGCAGTTTTCTATTAATGTTTAGTAACATACAGTCTGAAAAATTATAACCCAAGACATTGATTACTGGTTTTCTGGATTTTGTCTATTGTGTGACATCCCAAGTAAAGCACATTTCCGAAATCTAATTGGTTCCATTCCCAAGTGACATATTGGGAAGGAACATACTCAGTTGAATTTGTTATAAAGTGCTAAGCTGAATTACTGAACTGCACATTGTGTTCTGTTTAGAATGCTAAATTCTGAGAATAGTCCACAAATACATTGGTTAAAAATGTAATGTACCATTGTCAGAACCCTTGTAGAATCATGAATGTGATATACCAGAAGTAAAGGGAGAATATTTTTACTGGAAATCCTATTATACATGTGTTATAAATTTTTCATATTCTGTGACAAATAGAGATTGTAAAATCAACTTAGCTGCCACTGCACAAGTATCAGCATAGAGGTGCTTATAGGTTTGGGGAAAGACTGTAGTCAGTATTGAGAAAGGAAACACTCAATAGCTCTTTATGTGGTATTGTTCATTCATTTTAATTGTAGAATACCCATTCAACAATAAGACTTAATTCCAAAAGTAGAATAACACATTGCATGAGATATGTGAAAGATTTTGTAAAATATAAGACGTGGAATCAAGACATTGGGTTGACTGCACCACAACAAGATTCTGCACACCTTATACAAGTTAATCATTGAACAGAAGGTTAACCAACTGAAACACAGCGGTGCTTGGATTGAAATAGTTTTGGCAAACAAAAAAATTAGCATGCATTGTTCAGCTACTGTAATAATATTTGAAAAGAAAACTCAATATATACAAAACATGTAAATTATGAGATCTCATAATCCTAGTGTATAACATAATGTGCACTTTTTACTCTGTACATACTGTATGTTTACAAAGCCTGGTGATTATCTGTATAGGATGAAAACATGTAGCCTAGTATCTGAAATAAAGTAATAGTTGCGTTTAGGCTGAACCCATGTTTGTATCAAGTGATAATAACAACACAGTGGGATGACAATTATCAAAATGTTGATGGAAAGTTACAATGGAAGTTACAGCCGTACAATGACAACACTCATATATCAATATGTAACTTTACTGAAATAAAAGGGGGGCTGGTAGCAGGATGAACAAATAATCTGTATTATTAAGAGAGCTGGCTTCTAAGGCCTAAGTGTGGAGTGAAAGTGAGAGATGTGTAAGGTGAACAGTCAGCATCCAGTGATAACTTGCAAAGTGAGGGAGAGAGAGACTGCTCATAAACAAGTATATAGAGATAATGATAATGAAGGACTTCACAAGGAATGTGTATGCTACTGTTAGAACATAATTAATTTCTTTGAATGTCTATGTAGATTAACTGAGTTTTAAAATATTTTCATGTGCATGGTGGATAAATTCTTGATGTTAAGCTAATATAAGCATTGGTAGCAACACTGATAATAACAAAAGGCAAATGTAAACAAACACATGTAAAAACACCGTATGGTGGTAATTGTGCAATGAGAGCTGCTAGGTTTTACATATTGTATCTAATTACAGCACTCATGTCACAGGAATGAAAATCCAGGCATCCATGAGGAACCGCCAGATATATTTTTGTATCAGCCCCAAAGGAATCTAATTCAGCAGTATGCTACAACAAGTAACTTAGGTGCATATGAAAGGTCTACTGAGGTCAATGGCATATATGTAAATCACTTGAAGAAACATTTGGCAAAGGATATTCGTATTCTTAATATACTGAAAATGGTTCGCAAAGGTGAGTATATTGTTACAAGTTGTCCTTGAAGTTAAGCACCATGTCTTTAAGACACAGGGCAGTTGAGGTATAGCTTTCTTAACCCAAGCACAAGGTAGAAAGTTGGAAACAAGTGGTCAGCCACACTCCCTCACAGGTTTATTCCCAGGAAGAAACATCCCCCATTGGCCATTGGATGTTGGTCCTATAGCCTGTCTGGAGGTTATGGAGAAGGGAAAGATCTTTCTTTCATGCATACCATGTAGCTTCAAATAATGCAGACACAATGTGACTTCCATTGCCTTTCAACATTATAACACTCCATTACAACAGACACATTTCAGTGCTTGTATGTTCTTCATCTTCTGTGCTAACATTGGTTGATAACAGCTGCTGGTGTGCTATGTGTTCATTGTAATAATGAACACACAGCACACCAGCAGCAGGCTGTAAACCAACAGTAGCAGTGAAGATGAAGTATATACAGATGTTGAAACATACAGTGTTGTAAATTGTAAAGGCATTTGGAAGTCTGATTGTGCCACATCATGAGAAAGGTTTGTGCTACTGCCAGGAATGAAGCCCCAATTCCTCAATTGTCCAGCCAGTTGCCTAGTCACTGTACTCATAGAGTTACGCCAGGTACTATCTTTTGTGTAATGTGAGCGCAGTAGTCATTTGCAGAAAGTGAATGAATGGGAAGTTATGGCTGTCTGACAGTCACTGCGGTACAGCACACAGATACTCAAGTATTTTGATGATAATTGATATGGGAGAGGGGACTAGAGTAAATGTTGAATGGTAAAATGTATTGTTCTTTAGGTCCATTGTTATTCCCATTCAAATGAAGCTTAAATACAACTTTGCCACTTTCCTCAAAAACAGTTCTCCTTACAAAATTGGATGTGTGACAGAAATAGGTCTCATTAACATTACATCAGATATTTGAAAAAAAAAATTATTTTTTGGTACATTGAACACTTGATGAAATGCAACATAAAACAATTTGTGCAGGTATGCAGTATGGTATCTAGTGTTTTGCTATACAGTAACATATTTGTCAAAAATACATGTTATTTATGAGTGTATTTTGAATGCTTTGTTCCTAGAAATATTTTGCCTACTCCATATTCCTTTGCACACTTGAGGACAGTTTTATATATATATTATCTAAATCTTTCACATTGGTGATTTCAGTAAAACTACCTCCCACGTCAGGTGGTAGAATGGCGAATAAACCAACATTCTGCCACTTGACACGACTGCTAGCCTGAAAAAGTTTTGTTCATTTTCATCTACTGCAGGGATGGTGTCACATTGACACCAAGATATTGGATGGTCCTGATAATTAAAGTTTTTTTTCCTATATTCTGTAATCAGTTGATAATTGAGTAGTGCACCCAGCCATAATTCTTTTTTGTGAGATAATTTATATGTATGACTTCCTTTATCTACCTAAATACTAATAAGTAGGATAGCCAGGTATAGATGGCTGCAAGAAAATATGTTAGCATATTAGCTTGTCCATTATTTTGAACGACATATGAATTTAAATGTCAGAAACCATTTTACAAATGCAATTCATGTTTCTCTCAAAAGCAAGCTAAGAAGTGAAGAATTGTTTCAACAAATGTGTGGAAAATACATGTGGGTTAATTTCACTAGACAGTATCAGAGCAACAGGAGTAGCTGGAACCACCTCTTGCTGGTGAATAACCCTTGTAATAAAATTGGCACCAAGTTGCAAAAATATTTGCCAGCCCTAATTGAAACATGCATTATACAGTTCTTTTCATAGAAGTTGAATGATAAGAGTAATCAGCTGTAGTGAATGTGAATAATGTTGTACCATGTTTGACTGGTGTTATTTTGTAAGTCATCTTTGATTGCTACTGAAGACAAGAAATTGAAACCCAAAAACTTCAAACCAGCATTTGTTTTATGTACACTTCGCACTGTATTATTTGCAGCTTATTCATACTTTACAATGAGACATTCATATTTTATGAAACCAACAACTTGCACATACCAATGATATCGATCCACTGCTACATGTTTCAGCAGCTGACCGCCAATTTCAAGGAGCCATACCGATATTAAGACCTAGTGAACTGTGATACACTTTGTGCTGTTAAAATACTTGGTATCATAATACAGAATGCAACCTTGTTAAAATGTACAGATATGAAAGTACAGAAAAATGTATTTTATATCTATATTTTAACAAGGCTGCAACTTTATTATGGTACTAGGTAAATTAACATAATTCACTAGGTTGTAAATATTGGTGCGGCTCCCTAAAGATGCAGTCAGCTGCTGAAACGTGTGGGAATGGATTGGTATCATGTATATGTATTGTATGTGCAAGTTACTGGATTTATAAAAGTGAATTCACACTTTATCTTTTTTCCTTTTGCCTCGCCTAATACAATAGACTGTTGTCATGCTTATTATATTAAAGCAGAATCTACAGATGATACATAATTACTGTGACTATTGTAACCATTGAAAAATTCAATGGGTAGTCGTTACTTAAATTGCTGACAGTTAATCTGCTAGTGATTTTTTAGCATATGAGCAGGTTTAGTTTCCTTTGGAAGTTAATTTCTTTTATTTCTTCATTCCTCACCCTTCTTCCATTCCTTTTTATCTTTCCCTCCTTTACCGTGTATTTGTCCATCTTATTATTATTGGTCTCCACCTTCCTGTGTACCTGTGTTATCCATTAAATCAGTTTCACTAAATGTCACTTAAATGCTTTTGCTGTACAGAAGATAAAAAAGAATGTGCTAAATGTAATAAACAGTGTGTCAGACAGATCACTTTTGCAATAAAACAACAAATGTTAACCCACCTAGACTGATTATATAATGCCAATAGCACTATGATACTGTAAATTTAAATTGTGTGACAAAGGATTGAGGACAGGTTTGTTTTTCAGAAATTGCAACTGAATCAGCGGATGCAGTAGATAAACAAGTGCCACTTACAAGTTCAACCGTGGTTGATGAGTTCTGTCTGACAGATTGTGTAACAGGTATGTTCATAACATGTATGAACTCAATGCTGTATGGCTGCTTGCAGTTGATTCCCAGACATATGAAACATCTAACTTATATACCACTTACAAAAGATTAAAAAAGTGATCATTAAGAAGAGATCTGATTAACAGTACAAATCTAGATGTCACATACATTGCATCACATAAATAGTATGATCATATGTATGAAAACTCCATGTCAGTGTAATTTGTTATTGTAGTCTTCAGAGCTGTGACATCATGTAATCCAGTGGATGGTTACTAATGTAACACTGAAAATTCATGTATAGGACCTGAAATGGCTTGCAGTATATGTGAAGCATGCCATCACCAAGGGACTGGATGAACAGAAGAAATAGGAAACTACTGTTGCTATTTGAGACTTGTGACAGCATTGTTGACAGGATACTTCGAAGTGTATCTTTTCGAACTGTTGTTAGTACGTAATCCTGTTTGTAGGAGTAGTATAAATGTGGAGTTACACTGACTTTTATACATGGTATCGAGGGTTTTCAGAGGCTGCATATTGTTAACCATTATACATACTAAAAAAAAAGTTTCAAGACTGTGACTTTATGTTGTGCATGCCATGCAGTTTTAAGTGTTAGTACTTATGTTTATTGTGATGTACCAACAACCTTTTTCAGTGTCTTCAAGTACTGAAGACATACACATTCCAGCATCTATACTGGTGGTGTCTTCAATGATGACTCCACAAACATATGTGATACAAAAACAGTGTGAACTGATGTGCAACATAAGACAAACATAACGTATGGTAGCAACACTGAAGAAGATAACAGTTTATATGTTGAAATGTGTGTCATAAACAGTACTTGTGATAGATTATGTGATAAAGTTTGTTGGTCTATAGTAACAGAAAATTTCATGTACTGCACATTTGTACATGTGCTCCTTTAGTGGCAGAATGGGCCTCTACCTTTTAAGTGATTTCACCCTGTACGTATCTTGGTATGTGTGCTGTCAACAGCTGTCTGCTGCATTGATCCTTTTTTGGAGTTCAGTGAAGTTGGCCTCCTGCTCAGTACACACAAAATTTTCATATAATCCTGTAATTGAAATAAAGGTAAGGGGTATCAGATCTGGTGATCTTAAGAGGCCAAGTTATCAGGCCTCACCTTCTGCCTCTGTTGATATGCCTTTCTGGAACTTTGAGGAGACAAATTTGAAAACTGTCAACAACATGAAGCACCACCTCATTACATCAGTATCATACATGATGTGCTCAGTGACTGGTGACACCTGATCATTTGGCTTCCAAATTCACCATAATTGACACTTCACAATTTTTATCTTGGAGGGTTATGTCAGGTTGCAAACTTCAGGGAATTCCATTTTCTCACTGTAACTATTGAAACATAACTCAAGAGATGCTGAGGAATATGAGGGCTCTTAAGTCTGTTATTGCTGAGAGAGTTACTTCCTGTGTGCTATATAACATTGGTGTGAGGCCCTTGTAGAAGTGTGTCAGCAGAAGTTCATTCTTTGAACCCAAATGACTATAACAAGCCACAAGTAAAGGGACTTACTTCTGTACACTGCATTATGTAGTCATGAGGCCCTTGCAGGAGAGAGATGTGTCAGAAGTTCATTCTTTGATAACAAATTACTACCCCAAGTCCCCTATAAAGGAGCGTACTTCTTTATGCTGCTGTATGTAGTTATGAGGCTGTTGTAGGAGACTTGTCAGTCAGAAGTTAATTTTATGAACCAAAATGACTACCACAATACTCACATAAACAGACTTCTGCACTATTTCACCATGCACAGCTGCTGTTGGTTAAGCCCAGATAGCTCATAACTGGTCACTGGCATCCATCTTTGTTCTCTTCAAGACTAAAATAGGTGTACTCTGTTTTCACCTGAATTACATGCGTATGTATCGTATACATACATAATGTCTATTAAAATCATTGCCTGTACACATGAAACATTTTGAGAATGGATAACCTAATCAAAATTGATATTGGTGTCATCAATAACTGTCAAGCCATTACACTTCTCATTTGTACAGGGTGAGTCTCTCGCTAGAGGCCCCAAACTATTGTCTATAAAAAATTGTGTTATTGAGATAATGACTTGAAAATTTATATACACATACCGGGAACGATGCAAAACAGGACCTGCTCATAATCGATGCTGAAGCTGGTCTCCTTTCACATCCAAGCACACTTGAATGCGTTTCTCCAAATTCTGGAATACTTTTCCCAAAGTGTCGAAGTTGACGGCATGAATCTCTTGGCGTATAGCATCTTTGAGTTGTTTGATTGTGCGGGGTGTATTTTTGTACAGTTTGCCCTTCAATAGGCCACAAAGAAAGAAGTCGGCAGGCGTTAGATCGACTTCCCCTCGTCTCTAACTTTTTAACCAATTTCTGGATGGAACACTTCGATGGTGCACGTCTTTCACCAAATTCCATTCGAAATGCCATCTGGCATGCTTTAATTGAACCTGTTTGCCAGTATTTACAAACAAGAAACCCGCGCTGTTCGAGTGTATATATAGACAATAGTTTGGGGCCTCTAGCGAGAGACTCACCCTGTATAAGACAGTTGTAACAACCACTTGAATACCTGCATGCATTTCTGTGCACATCTCAAATATGACTCACTAAATATTTACTGGAATGAAAAGTGTTTTGAATGAAGTTTAAAAGAAAAATGAAATGCATTTTATGTCTTATACACTTTTTCTATAGGTCTGACTTTTTTAGGGTGGGGGAGGGGAGGAATATTAAAAAAGATTCAGTAAACACCCCAGGATGTGTTAAACATTTCCAAATTTGTATACTAACAAACTTTAGGCTAAAAGAATAAAGCTATCCCGTTACAGGCCTGGACAGGCCCTTAGGGTTCCAGGAGGTTGAGGCTTCCAGAAATTCTAGACAATCGGCACATGAAGGTGATAAAGTTGTCAGCCTTTCGCAATGGCCACCTTTACCTCCCAGGAGATGCTTCTGGTACTTGTTTCTGTTAGAGGCTAAGTCGACCTGAGGGCCCTAGTGCGGCCAGAAGGATGAAGTCGAAGAACAATCCCAAATGCCCCCATCAGGAATCAAACCTGCAACCTTCTGACTTCTAGTGCAGTGTCTCAACCAACTGTGCCAGCACATACCCCTAAACAAGCTTAAAACAACTTTAAAATGAACAATAAGCACTGGTTTTCTGAACACACACAAAGATTACTGACATCTTGTATTTATTTGTGCTTGGTGTGATTTCAGATGCATTTACCGCATACAGTGCAGAAAGACACATTGAAAATTAATGTGTCACCATTTCTGATTCAGGTCATGAGTTTTGCTCTGTTAAAAAGAAAGTCCAAAGTTTTGCATTCATGCATTGGATATCTAGAAAGAGTAACAGCAAATGCACCAGAATTGTTTTGGCATATGTATATTTCCTAATCTTTTTATTACCTTATATTTTACAGGGCTCCAAGAAACTGAAACAAGGTTCCAGAAACTCATGGCCTTGCCAGCAGTACATACAATTGTATTTGATAATGTAGGATGGAAGTCAGAGGTGAAAATTCAGCCTCACAGAGGCTGCTTCCTTAACAGTCTTGATATCAGCATTACAAATATGGCGAGATGGACTGTAACATGTTGCATGCAATGTGAGGTATGACTGGCTATCCAGCAAATACATAAAATTTCTGGTTAAGGAATTAGCCATACTAGGTTATGACCAGTTTTAGGGTTCAGCACCCTGCTTGGCTGAATATAGTGTACCGAATTTTTCTTCCAGATACCTACCATAAGATTTACCACACATTGCGTATGTGCAAATTCATTTATGTTAGGTTTTCTACTAGTTGGTGTGACTAGAAATGTAGTTTTTAAAAATAGTTTTTCTTGGGTGGTGTGAAAACAGTGAAATGTTTTGACAAATGATTAATAGAAGTACATGATGGCTGTTTACTATATTTAGTAACTATAGCAAAATTCCGTTAATGTGACTTGCCCAGGACTGGGCAGGTGCTGAATTGTTGAATATTTCAGATTATCAGATAGTACCTATACTGACCTAAGTTCTTGCAGGTAATTTTCTGTTACTACTCCAATACTTCAGCTGCACAACTAATCAGATGAGTATTCCATTCAGATATTTCCTTCATCTGCTGGTTCATGGTCATCAGGGTCCCCCCCACCCCCAGAGTCTCGAGTCTTTGTAGCTGAAGAAATTGAAGGACTAGAACACAAGGGGTCTAAGAGATACCACAACAGTTGATGTTCAGACCCTTTTGGAGGCCTGTCTGAAGCTCTTGCAGAGATGTGCTCGAGGAAGATTGCTACTCTCTCTCTCTCTCTCCCCCCCTCCCTTCCTGGTAAAAGCAAAACATCCAATCTTGGGACTCCTGTCCTCAAGTGCTGGATTATGAGGACCTGAGATTACTGGATGTCAGATTAAAGAGAGTTTGCTGAATCGAGTACATTTTTTTAAATCTTATGTGTAAAAACTGGTATTTCCACACTTTATCTTTAAAAATTGCATGGGCACATAATATTAATTTTTCTGTTACTGGCTGAATTTCCCACATGTAGTTTTATAATATGACAAGGTCTGTCCATAGTCAGAAATTCTGTTATGTAATATTCCCTATTTAGCCAGTAATCTGTACTAACCTGAACTTGTGTTAAAATTACCACTCCTGCATTACATCTGGGAGGTTCCAGGATCATGTAGCCCATAGGCCAGCTGTGTTAATGCTTTTATGGTTTCCCATTCCCAGGCAGTTGCCAGGATATTACAAGAATCTCATATTAGTCTGCTTGCTTTTGTTTGCATCTTTTCCAGTTCATTAGTCACCGATCTTCATCTCATTCCATGCTACATAATTGAGGCATTGAAAGCACTGTTAAATAAACCATAACTAAAGAAATGAAGGGAAGTGACTGAAATTTAAGTCTAACTTTTAAGATAATTTTATGTGGTCACATTAAATCTTTTACTTTTCAGAAACTGGAATTCAAACTTCATAGGGAAGGTGATGTTTTGGTAATAACGATTCACAATCTCCAGAAAACAAAGGTAAAGTTTGTCATCATCATGAAGTGTATTAAATTGTTAGTTGTGCCTCCAAATGTAATTTGTGGGCTCAGGTACTCAAGCTGTTTCAGTAGACCTCAAAGTCTGTTTGTCTGCACAGAGCAAGTTCTAGTGAATGTTCTCAGGGCAAGTCATGCAATAGCGGTATGTGAATGTTCTATATGTTTGCATAAAGAGGCATGTGAAAATATCCAGATACAGTCAGAAGTGACTGAAGGATGTCATTTGATAATTCTGCATGGAAGATGCTCACTAGTTACGTGCCGCTGATTACAACTCTTTTTAACCTTTTGCCGCCTATTGTCAACTATAGTGGTCGTACCGCACCGCTAACCTCTAAAGTTCCATTTTATATATTTATTCATCAAATATAGGTACTGAATATTTTAAACATGGTATATACTCTCCATTTTTTTCTCTTCAAAATGCAGTTTGTTTCATTAATCTAACATATTTGGTTCCTGTATTATTCACATTTTATATACAGGGTATGCTAAAATTTAAAAAATAATTCCGGCGCCAAAAGGTTAACATTTGCTAGTCATGAGCTGCATTATTGCACCTATGTGTGTTTAGAGGCCTGTTAGCAGAGTGTTGTGTTTTTGCAGTACTAATAAAAATATTAATAAAAATATTCCCAAAGGAAAATACAGCTACAAGTCCTAATTTAAATTCATCATTCCCAGGCAACAAACTGTTACACATGATTTAAAACCTGGCCACCACCCTTGTAGTGCTGGCAGATCTAATATCCCATATTCCTACATAAAGATTAAGAAATATGTAAATGCACAGAGCATTAGCAGAATTTTTAATACACACTGACAGGCCCACACAAAATGTTACGTTAGTTGGGACAGTAAGCCATTTTAAAATGTGTTCTCAAAACTTGTTTACTGGTACCTGCATATTCTAATTTTAAGAGAACAAATGCATGTATGGAACATTATGTATGTGCGCCCATCCCACCCATGTCATGTATGAATGTATGTATTCATAGGTACACACACACACACACACATCTGAGACTGTAGTCCATAGTATTTTCTATTATGTTTAATCTCTCTTCAACATATATTTGCTACTGATAGCAAATACAAAAAAGAAACTGTTTTAGCATATAAATAAATTTATAGTGGGGATATCTTGGTGAAAGAGAGCAACTCACATCTTGGAATTCATGTTCTCTTTCAAGATAGTACACTATATTCAGTTATGTAGTTTTCTTAAATAAAGGCTCATAATTTCAGTAAATGATTATGTGTATGTGTGTGAGGCAATGTAAAATGTCCTTTTTCAGATGCCAATAGTGTTGTCGGTGACTTTGAAGAATCCTGAAACACAAAAGGAAACTGGCAGTTACACATTTGACTTGGGGCTCCCGCTTATCACTCAGGCACATCTCTGGTTTAACGGTGGTCGACACAGAAACACATAACACATCAAAAAGAAGTGAAAAGGAGGTTGGTCATGCCTCTATGAAGTAGTGTTAACTTAGTATGAGATAAACCATGAAAGACCCTCTCAGGTCAGACAGCACTACCCAGAATTCAGACCATATGGCTGTTAATTATAAACTAAATGATACACCATTGAGCTGCAGCCTTATGTGATAGTGATACATGTTAATTTACTAATATACTTGATTGTTGTAAATAAAGTAATTGTATATTGCAGTTATTCAATAGTCATTGATGTATCCTACAATAACTAAAGATTCTCAAAATATGCACACCAGCTGCATCAAACCGGAAAGCACTAATATTTAGTCACTCTTTTAATGTATTTCATTGCGCAAACTGAAACAGTGGAGGTACATTTTCAGATTACCAGCTCTTCATCATGTTCCATACCTTACCAACCATGTGGTTTCATGGCACAGTGGACATGACAGTTGATCAGTACAAACCAAAATTAAATCTGCAGATAACTTAGTGTTATCAAAATCCATTTTGTTTAAAGATAAAACATGAACAGAGTGAGAGATGGACAAGGTTCTCATATGTAACTTCATTTTGTGCAGTGAATATATAACAAATATGATGAAAGTCCATATTATAGGAATAATTTATTATGAGAAGTCAGTTGTAATGACATCACAACAGAGCATCATCAACTTATTTTGTTATGTATGGTAAAGTTATTCAGTAACAACAAGTGCCTGTCAGCTGTTCTATTGTTATGAGCACTTCAAGTTCCTTGTTTATTTTAACTGATGTTGGTGCTGCCTTTTCACTCACACTTCTGTGTCAAGGTTAGGTAGAAACAAAAAAATTGCTGAAGGCAAGACATGGGAGCTGTGTAGCCCAAGCAGTGACCACCACCAGTATTTGAGTTCACAACATAAAGTTGAGAAGTAAAAACATGTCAGGTGGATTCACTTCTAGTGATTTGTTACATTGTCCCTCAACACCATTGAACAGACCACGGAATTCTTGTTTATCTTTAATACTTACTGGCAGAGTCCCAAACCCTAGTTCTAGACACAGTCCCTTCCCTTTATTTATACAAATTATTGGTTGTAAAATATTTCTGCATGAGTGAAGATAGTAAATTTATATATAAAATTTGTTTTCCCAGCATATCACTTAGAGTTTGGATTCCTAATGGGGGAGGGATATTACCACCAAGTCTCTTATATCTATGGCTACCAGGCACCCTTTTCCTACAGTAAAGGTAGTCAGAACAAAAAGTGCTCAGATTAAGAACATGTGGAACTTTTATCTCCATGTCGCACTCATACATCTTCATGACATAGTGCTTACACCATGTTTTGCATCCTTTCATGCAAAACGTTGCATCCAATGAATGTCCAAACCAGGACCAAAAGTGTATTAAATGCCCAATGTTTACTGCGACTACAGTGGTTTATATATATGCCAGTTGTCCAACTACTAAATGGAGGTCTGGTTATACCCATTTGAGGGATACTACCTATCCTTGCCAATAAGTATACAAATTTTGAAGCAACAGCTTCCATAATATCCACTGCTGTCATACAGACACAAAACCACAGTTTTCTCAGTGTGTTACATGAAATTGCTAAAGCATGTATTTCAAAACTGATCACAAATTAGAGCAAATCCTGGTTCTATCATGAACTGTCCTTAACATGTAACTCATTTTACTTGGGACATGTTATTGACACCACTTCTGCTTCTGAAATATTACACAACCTCTGCCTTAACAGACATTCTTTTAGTGACATTATTGGCTACTGATGAAGTCACTGTTTAATACATGGAGAACCATCATTAGTTTTAAGTAGTGTCACTGACTTACAGTACAAAGTTATAATTATACATTGCTTATGTATTAATTTACACTGAAAGGTTATTCCTAGATTTCACCAAGATGCATCAGTATTTCACAGCTTGGTAGCTGGTGCATGAAGTAAGATGGAACATTACTGTTTCTTGGTATGCAGTGTGATTCCACAAGATAAGCTGTTGAAAATTTGCTCCTTCATTGTTAAAAAAATTACTGACAATTAGAAATGATTAAAACCGGTATTTTAGCGGTGCAGCACCGTGCAACTTTTGGTAATGTCCTCTCTCACAGCCACTTTGCAGTTACAGCAAATAACAATCCACAATATAACTACTACTAATGAAACCCTAGCCATGTGCATAACGAAGTGTAGTCTATGTTAATTCTACGCCTGTTAATAAAATTCCAGTTGCTGTATTACCAAGTACTTCAGTGGATGCTGACCCACCATGCCAGTCAGGGTACCATCAATGTGTTTAACAAACCCCAGCCATTTCCATTATCTGAAACTACCAGTCTTACAATACAGATGTAGCACAACCTGACATTAAATTCTACTCAAAATAACATGGGTCATAACATTATATTAAAATACACCTGTACAACTTTTCATTATGGATACATTATGACTCTCAAATATTAACCTGCCAAAAACAAACTTCTTTACAAAAATCCACAAAAAATTTATGCATACTGACACTTAGTTTCATGAACACAGTTACTTATTGTGTGTTGTAATATATGTACTGTTGGTCACATAAGACATTTAACTGATATGATCTGATGGCTTGAAGTGATTTATAATGTTCACTGTCCACTGGTCTTCAACACCTTTGGTGAATTCTCTGATGAAACGGTAATTGCAAATATAAAGTTTGTGCGTGTATTCTGGTAACATGCCCATATTTAGAGGTGGTGTTACCCCTTGCTCCCTTAGTAGCTTCAAGCCTTGTAGAACATGATAGCACATAGTGATTTCTACAAATCTCTTCTGCTCATTCTCTGAAAGAAGAATGTACAAACAGAACTGGAATACTCAATGATTTCATTCTTAGGTGAAGTATCATACAACATCTAACATTCAACATAAGTTTTTGGACATTTTAAAATCAATAATTCTAGATTATGTTCAAAAAGCTCATAATTTCTACCAGCATGTAGACTGTTCCATTTAAACTACTATGCAGATAAATGTAGGTATACTTACTGGATATTGATATTTTTAAAAGAATATGCTTTTATTGTTCAAACTGACCACTCAGTATTCCAAACAGTACTATTCAATTACAGCAGATCTGACCAGTGACTTTACACTTATTAATGTCAAATTTGATATATATGGCTCTGTTTACAGTACAAAGTTTTACTATTTTGTACTAATACCATTTTTAAATTCTGCAGCAGCCTAATCCAGCCTGTAATCTTCATCTTACTTATTAATAATGAAATTATTTGCCATTTCTTTCAAGAGCTGTTTGAAATCCTGAATTTAGTTCATACTTAATATCTTGCATGACAGTCCACATAAGCACAGTACAATGTTAAAATGTAAATTTGGCTTCTCATCAAAGCTTTCTTCCTCTGTCACTCAACTGTAACATGCACAAAATCACCATTGTTGTGAGTGTGGCTGACAATTAGGAATTTGTATGTTATTTCAGTAATATTGAAGACATCAACTGTGGATCTCAAGTGGACCCAGGTTGGCAGTACCACACTCAAAATATATCTGAATTCATCCCTGAGTTTAATTGACCTTTCCTCTTTCCAAGATTTGATCTACCCTAACTTCCTCTCCTCAGATGACAAGTACTATCCTGTATTCTACTCTTCAGAGAAGAGCTTCAAATATCAAGGCTTGCTGATAGTTCTGTGGGGCTAGGCCACAAGTGGTGGGTAGTCAATGCAAATAATATTTAGGAAGGGCTTTTATTCTGAATTCCATTTTGAACTTCGTAAATCCTACCCGCTGGCACGTATTTTCACTTGGATTATCCTATTATTATTATTATTATTATTATTTAGTAAGTTTTATGTATTATTACTAGTAATACATCTTTTCATTATTTGCTGTTGTACAAAAGGAGCACATCAATTTAAAAAGAGTCGAACAATGATTCAGGAAGTTGTACTTCATATGTATTACTTGTTTACTCTATTTGCTGATTTAATTTTTAATTTACACATTCATTACATACTCTTATTACTGGTTTTCTTTCAGTTTGATTTTGTTAGGGGTCCTGTTATACCAAATCCCAGAGAGGAAGGGTAGGTCAGTAGGAGCCGTTGCATGCTGGTATATGGCAATGGATTGTTTTCTTAATAATCATAATAATGATGATCATCATCATCATCATGTTCCTGAAGGGTTAGGCGTGTTTCCTGTACCTTGATCCTCAAGATGAAGTTGGTCCCTCCACCTCTACCTCAGTCGGCTTATGTTCCTTCGTCCTTTTGGTTTATACTGTAGTGCTTGTTTTGATTGTCTGTGACCATCCTCTGTACGTGTTGCAGCCACTTTTTCTGGTACTATTTTATTTCCTTTACTATGTTCTGTGCTCCCCCCCCCTTTTTTTTTCTTTTTTCTTGCCTAATACACTGATTCTTTTCTTTATCTAGTTTTGTTATTCCAAGTAAGTGCCTCAAAAATTTCATCTGTGCTGCTTCTAAATGTTGTTCCTCTCTTTTCTTCAGTACCCAAGCTTCACTTCCAGATTTCAATGCTGCTTTAGCTGTAATGTTGTGAATTCTTAGCTTTGTTTCTCTGTTCATTTGTTTTCCAAAATGTCTCCATATAGCTCCATTTATTTTGTTGTATGTTTGCAATTTATCTTCTAAATCACTTTTGTCTTCTGATATGTGATACCCAAAGTATTTAAAATCTGTTACTTGTTCAATAATATTGTCGTTTATCACAATTTTTACCCTCTGTATGTGGTTCCCCCACATTGCCATTGATTTTGTTTTTGTACTAGATATGGTCATTTTATAT
>Ga0123354_10003680_pt1 | contig 21303 bp, 13 predicted proteins | sample TergutLab28metaG_2_FD_97872 | JGI IMG/M metagenome (GOLD analysis project Ga0123354, IMG submission 97872) | Labiotermes labralis P4 segment gut microbial communities from Petit-Saut dam, French Guiana - Lab288 P4 | ecosystem: Host-associated > Arthropoda: Insects > Digestive system > Gut ... | reverse complement strand
GTCTGTATTTGTGTTGTTCGGACGTTATTTTTTTTTGTGTGTTGTCATTGGTTAATTGTGTTGTTCTATGTTGTTCTTGTGTGTAAATGTGTACTGCCACCGGGTGACAACACAATTGCAGTTAATAAATATTATTATTATTATTATTACTTCTGTTGGGTTCCAGTATACTGCATACATAAATTAGGTGTTCCACGGACTGTTTTCCCTCATTACATGGGCACATCGGGTTGTCTGTTAGTTTAAATGTATGTATGTATGTATGTATGTATGTATGTATGTATGTATGTATGTATGTATGTATGTATGTATGTATGTATGTGTGTATGTATGTATGTATGTATGTATGTGTGTTTTATGTACGGTTGTATGTGTATATATGTATGTATGTATGTGTGTGTGTTTTATGTACGGTTGTATGTGTATGTATGTATGTATGTGTGTGTGTTTTATGTATGTGTGTATGTGTATGTATGTATGTATGTGTGTTTTATGTACGGTTGTATGTGTGTATGTGTATGTATGTATGTATGTGTGTTTTATGTACGGTTGTATGTGTATGTATGTATGTATGTGTGTGTGTGTGTTTTATGTATGTGTGTATGTGTATGTATGTATGTGTGTGTGTTTTATGTACTTGTGTATGTTCGTATGTATGTGTATGTATGTATGTATGGATAGATGTATGTATGGATGTATGTGTGTATGTGTGTACGCATGCACGCATGTAAGCATGTATGCATGTATGTATGTGTGTTTTATGTACGTGCATATGTTTGTGTGTGTATGTATGTATGTATGGATATCTACGAAGCATATATCTAGAGGCGTTACTTCATGTCGCGTGTGTATTGGCAGGACCCTCCAGTATCATTATGCATTTCTGTATAGGAACGCAGTTGACACCTAATTACTGGCACTTACTGTTATAAAAGTTGGTCTCAGTACGCAACATTTCAGGTGCGTGTATTGATATGCGTAACATTAAGTCTGTAGAGACTGTATCATTTGGAGTAACATTTAGGCGTTTCTATTGGCGTTTGTGTATTAAGGATTATACGGGAATTTAGACATATGTGCTTCCACAGGAACTGTTATGGGTATATACAGGGTAAAACTGGCAATGTTGCCGCACTGGTCAGTAATGCACCCCCTCCAATCAATTTCTTAGAATGCATTGTGCTAGGAAACAACACATGTTACTTAGCGACAGTACCTTTCGGTAGTGAGCCTGGGAAGGTGTTAATCCGTAGTCATCTTTCTTTTTTGTCTCAAATCTTTGATATTATTTGTACAATAAGTTGCGTGATTGCTAATTGATTGTATTTCACAAGGCAGTCGCTCATGAAACAGCAATGTGTCGCAACCCACCGATACACAACTTTACGGGAGACAGAAAAAAAAAATCACCGATCCTCAGCAGACCAAAACTTAAGCATGTTATGTTCTTACGAAAATACAAGAACAACGTTTTGTTTCCACACAACAATATTTTGACAGAAGGTGCGTTTGTAACCCAGCCGTCCAGTGATATGGGAATATATGTTTGACGAATTGTGCAGGTTACGAAAAATTTCTATATAAATATACAACGATGTATCAGTCACACACAACAATACTTTATTATGTTTATTGTTGTATTAGGGCAACATGTTTCGATTCTTATAGAATCATCTTTAGGCCCTTCTAAAATACAGATCCTTACTTAGCAAGCCTGAAGATGATTCTACAGAGTGGCGCGGAGCCGACTGACACATTTCAAATGGTCATAGATAATACATGAAATCAGAGAAAAATAAGCGAAACCGTCTAAAAATACGTCCAATTATGCTATTTATTACCCACAGATTACAAGCTTATTTTCTGAACATCAGGCAGATGGCCTCCGTTTACATCAATGCATTGTTGCAATCGTGTCTGGAAGTTGCCGTACACGCGCCTCCGTAGGTCCTCATCAATAGCAGCAACTTCGTCATGGCTTGTTTGAGTTCTTGAATAGTCATGATACTCCTCCGGAACACACGGTCTTACAGGAAACCCCACAGGAAAAAATCTGGTACAGTAATGTTGGGCGACCGAGCAGGCCAAGCGATGTCGCCGAAACTACGAACACAGGTAACACTTTGTTGGACGTTCCAACGCTCCATTGCGACTGACCATATGAAATGGCGTCCTCTCCTCTACCGTTCTTCTTCCCGCCAACCATGACAAGCTATCGCATCGGCGCAATATTCAAATTTGAAATGTGTCAGTCGGCTCCGCGCCACCCTGTGTAAGAATCGAAACATGTTGCCCTAATACAATAATAAACATAGTGAAGTTTTGTTGTGTTTGACTGACATATCATTGTATATTTATATATGTGTTAAACACTTCGGGGTGGGAAACATTAAAAAAAACACGAAAAATGTGTGTTTCATGAGCTTAGTGCTTTGGAATTTTCTGCGCATTCATGTATACGGTAATTGTGACAACAATTTACGTACAGGTAGGCCGTAATTATCTCTCCTTTACTACATTTACAAACTTTCCGCAGCCATGTCCTGGTCTCTTGATCATCGACCTTCCTAGTTAGGTGAAGTCGCTCCAATCTGTGGTCGGTGAAGATGCTTCACTTTAGCACTAATTGCTTTCCTCGACTTATCCAAAGATCAAATTGTACGGTACTTTCGTCACAATATTAACCGAGGAATACAGACTGCCCTACCACATCCCTAAATGTTCAAATACGTGAACAGTAAACCAGAACCTGAAGATGGAGTACCAGAAACATCTCGGGTGATTACGAATTAATGATCATACCACATGTAAAGGTAAATCAGTCCCGTTACAGACCTGGATTGGCCCAGAGGGTTCCAAGAAGTTAAGGTTCCCAGATTTCATGACAACGGCACAGGATGGTGGTAAGGTTGTCAGCCTTACGCACCGGCCGCCTTTACCCCCCAGGAAATGCTCCTGGTACTCATTTCTGTTAGAAGCTGAGTCGACCCCAGGGCCATGGTGCGATCGGAAGAATTTTATGTCAACGAAAAATTCCAATGACACCAGCTGGGATCGAACCATCGACCTTCAGATTTGTAACACAGCACCTTAACCACTGTACCACCGCGGTAATCATTACATATACTTCAATTATTTATGACATGACTGAAAGAACAAGCAATTCCAAAGAAATTTTTATTGTTAGCATTGCATGGACAAGTATCTCATTATAACGAATGTCAGATTTTAGATTCGCACAAAGAAAAATTGCATTTTTTGTGCTTCTATTTCAAGAATATTTTCCAGACAACCGACGAGGTCCTTTACGGTGTGCGTGAGACTTCACATCATTTCTTAAGTTTCTAAGTATGAAACAATATGACTTAAATTACTTCAAACCTATAAAGATCATGGTTTCTGTTTTGAAATCTCTTAATAAAATTTCCCTGAAAGCTTATGTACACCGGTTTAATAAACACATAACGAGTTTATGGTTTTATTTTTAGAAGCTTGGTCCGGGGTTTGAATTGCGGGTCACGGAGGGATGCAAATAGACGTTGCACACACATTACTTTTGAGCCCCCTGAGCTAGCCGGCGAGTTGTTCGCCTAAGCCAGGTACCTGCGCCACCCTCCTCCTCCTTCTTCTTCTTCTTCGCTTCCTCGTGTTGTTTGCCGGCCCATAACCACGACATACTCTGAGGAACGAGCTCACAAGGCGGTGACAAGTTAAAAGAAGCATCCCTATGACAGCCAGGGCAGTCACCTCCAGAGTTCGTTAGCCTACCAGCTGAAAGACTGGACGAGTGACCACTGGAGAAATAAACTAGAATGCCTAGAGAGAGAGAAAGAGAGAGAGAGAGAAAGACCGCGAGAGGGCCAATGCCTCTGGAGGGTGACGAAGCCTGAAATGCGTTTCCCCCCTCCCCCCTCCAAACTTCTTTCCTTACTCTGGTCACTCAGGAAGAACTCGCTCTACCACGCTCAGAAAAGACAGAAGCCCCGGTAGGCCATTAGACGCTCAGTTTCAGCCGCTGAACGACCCTTCAGAACCGGCCTTCAATGTCGTTGTTAATAAGCCGATGCGAGCACACGCACTTTCTTCTGCAATTGCATCCCGAATGACCACCTTCTTTGAGGACAATGACGCCATCAGGGACAGCTTGAACAGCGTATCAACCACGTCGGCAAGAGGGCAGCACTTGGACAACATACTCCAGTCTCTCTCCAATGAAGAAAGGTGTTCTGCGTCGTAAGCAGTTTATTCGTCCCATGGTGGATGACGCATGCCCTGTGCGGTGAGTCTCTGCGCACACGCATGCCAGGCAGCTGCCAGTGATTAAATCCATCTTCGCAGTGCTTGTACCGCACGTAACAACCATATTTGGGAGGTTATGTTAATTCCTTCCTTTTTTGACCACATCACCGCACTAACAGAGACATGGCGCATCAACGTTATGTTCATAAACGCAGAAGGTTTGATTTTCTGCATATGACCTTAATAATAGGCAGGTAGGCGGGATTTTATATAGGGGCTTATGTAGGTCGTTCTTATATGCCCGTTGAACGGGGGTGGGGGGTCTATGTCACAATATTGGTGGGCAAATAGAATATAATTTGAAATCACAATGATGTGAAAGTGAGGGTGCTTGTAATTTCCTCAAAGACGGGAAGTTAGAGGTCTTTCTATAGCAATAAATTTATTGTGGGACTGCACAGGAAGGCTGGCAATTCATGAAAGGATAAAATTACTATCACTTGACTGTTAACTGTTTATGAGGCTTGTTCGGTCAGAGTGTAAATCAGGCAAATACATGATTATTTATGAGGTTTGAGTTTCACAGCAGCGCTGTTGAAGATTGAAGACTTCTAGCATGTTCTGCCACTTTGACTGGTAAATAGTTGCTGCCTTTCAGTAGCAAAGTATTGTCTCTGGCTTCAGGGTCAGAACAGTCCCCGAACAGTCACTTTGCACAGCTTTACCCTCACAGTGAAGGCAATTTATTTCTTCTCAGCTTCAGTAACTGTTCAGTAGTCAGCATGCTGTAACATCCCAGAAGGCTTCAATATCGAATTAATTGGTTAATTAGCATGAAATGTAGTTACTGTCTTTTCCAGAAGCCAATAGTGAGTATATAAATCAACCAAGCAACCAACCAAACAAACAACCAATTAACCAATAAATCAATCCATCCATCCATCCATCCATCAATCAATCAATCAAAAAGCCAATCAATCAAACAATCAGTCATCAATCAGTGAGTCAGTCAGTCAGTAGGTTGTTGCTCAATATGACTGCTCCATCTGAAATCAGATTGAACGCATGAAACCAGGTTGAACTGGAAGTGAAAAACTGTGTGCGTGTTGTTGGGAGATGGGAGAGCATATATAACAATGCAATGATGCCTTATTAATTCTCTACAATAACTTTATTCTTTATTTAATTAGCCTATGTGATATCAGACCACGTGACGTTATGGATGAGGTGGGAGTGACATTGAATTGAGAACTGTGATGCAGAGAAGAGTTTGGAACTCAACTTTGGGACGAGGGGGGGTGCTTTGGGCAAGATACAGGCTGTGACATAGAAGGGACTTGTCACATTCTAAATTTAAAGAAACGAACTGAAAATATAAAGGCATTACTGTCGTTCTTTTCTTTACATATCAAAACTTACTTCCATACAGTCAGAAATATAACTATAATAATCCTGACATTATTACCTTTGCAAGAAGACAACGTGGGAATAATATTGCTTAACATTTCAATTTTCCTCTTTGGTTAGAACGTATTACACTTTCATTTTCTTATAATAAAATAAGGAAATAAATAAAACAAATTGAAAAAAAAAAACTTCTTTGAAATCGACATTCACTCTTGTAGAGTACTATGTACATACTCTTTGACTAGGATTTGTAAACTGCTGTTCCTTGTTTTCCTAGTGATTTACCTGATTAATGTCTCGCTCTTAACTTGAAGTCCATCCGTTACATTTAATCAATAATTTCATTGCAGATAATCTGAACTAACAAATTATAAGAAGATTGCACATCTGTAAAACATAATACTTATAGTGGCCCATCTCTGTAAAATGGCTAATAAATTATTTAAATAATTACATTACAAAAGTTGACTTCTTTCATTACTTACTTCAAAAGAATTCTAATGTAATTAAAATAAAGTGCATTCATTAAAAATGATAATACCAGTGGAAAGCAAACTTTTTAAAATATGTGTCGTAGGTATCTTTTGACATTCTGTTCAGTAAATATGTGTTGAACCCTTTACTGGACAGTACATATACGTTTAAACCTTTACTCGATTAACGTCAACTATGTGTACCATCTGCCTAAACAATAAATATTCTGCATTTCGATCACAGTGTAACTTTACAATGTTTTTGTTTACAGATTAAACAGGTTTTAATTTTATTTTGGTTACTCATACACAATGTTCTTTTCTTGGAGGCCAGTTATGAACTTAAAGATACCATTTGATAGCGTTCACCACGCATGGGCTTTTAATATATATATGTCAGTACAGTTCTCTCAAATAAATACCCTTTCTGAAACAGGTGGCAAGTATGCATACCACTTGCCTTCATAATGAATAATTTGTTATTTTGATGCACAAAATGATTTTTGTGTTTCTGTTTATGGAATAAACAGATACTAGTTGCCTTCAACAGGTAGTTCTTGAAATGGAAATAAAAAATGCTTTTTGGAGACAGGAGTTGAAGTTGCAACGGAATTAAAAATTTTCATCCTCTACAGCAGGGCTGGCCAACTTCAACCCACAGGATGGCCACACAATTCTTAAGGACTCGCCTTACAGCTACACTGGCATGAACACATATTAAAAAGTCAGGGAATGAATTAACCAGAATGCTGTTATTTACTGACCTGTGGGGTGAAATTTGGCCAGCCCTTCTCTAAAGGGCTAAACTTCATAAAATACTCTGTAGTGTCAGAGGATCTGAATTCTTGACTTATCAAACCGAATTTGTCAAATTGAAGGAAGTATCTTTTTGTTGTAGTCTTGTATTCCTCTTATGTGTACAAACATAGGAGGTATGCATACTGACATGAACCCATGCACTGAAATAGCAAGAAAAAATTTGTGTGATATGCGTTTATGTAAGATACAAAATTATTTTAAAAAGAAGTCTTTTGTCCAGGTATTCACTTATGTGTTACTGTGATGTGAAATGAGGTCTTTGGTTTTTTTCATGTATACAAAAAAATAAAAATAAAGATTGGAACGAAGTTCTAACTTCAAGTTTCTGATCTCCATTTATCAGCTTTCTTAAAATGTCACGTGATGGGGACATAAATACTTTTATGTGTATTTTAAACTATTATACTCAGTCCATCCCATGTTTTTGTTTTATCAAAACAAAATCCTCTTCATAGCAACAAACATAGAAGACTCACCTCACTTCTTCCCCTGTTTCACTCTCGCCTTGTCCCACATACAAAGTCATTCCTATGGATATCTGTGCTCGTTGTTTTTGCTCCATGCACTTACAGTTCGCAACAGACAAGTTTGGTTCCTATTTGTAATTCGGTGTAGGTGTTTATGCCCTGAATATTAGGACACGAATAGTTCTGGAACAGCAACATTGGTTCCACTTTATAAAATTACCTAGTGATGGAGAAAGCATTCGACAATGTACAACCAGTTCATATATTGGTATAGCTAGAGAGACATGGTTCCCTTTAGCACTTAATATATCAATGTAAAGAGTTACTTTTTTTGAGGCATTGTCAGTATGTGATGCACAAGGCAATGATGCAATGCAGATGTAACATGAAACATTCAGTCCTAACTTCACCACTAGTTTGTAACAAGTGAAGATTCCTTTCTTCAAACACAGCTGAGAACTCGATTCTTCAGGCTTTTGACTCAACAAACGTATAAAACGTGCATTAACTCCCTACTTCATCACTTTATCCATGATGTGTTGTTGATCTTTGGTTTTACAGCTTTCTCTTATGAGATCCAGTGTGACAATATTGCGGTTTCTCACGGAGTCTTGATTATGTCAGCCTAACAGCAAATCAGCTGCAGTGGGATTGATGTCGGTTTTCAGACACGCACTCCCGATGGGTGATGCTGCACTGGCGCCAGAATTTGCTCTTGTGGCTGCCATTGGAGATCTAGCCTCAACTCCAGTGTCACCATCCAGGGCACAACTTGCCCTTTGGAATAAGTTTTGGTTTAGTGTAGAGCACGATGAAACTCCATTCCCATAGTAGTATGTTGAATCTACAACAGAATGCGTCTAGGTAAAGACATCTGAAAGTTATATATCTTTCAGTCAATAACATTGCATAATATACTCCTTGGCGCTTTGCTCACACAGGATATTTGCATAATCCTCCAGCACCCTCAATGCTATACAGTTGTCCTAGAGATCAAATACACTCTGTATTTATGGGTGTTGATTGTTCCCAACTTAAATGTTGACTGTTTCACTAAATGTTAACAGAATGAACTTTCTGCCTATACTCAGCATGTTTCCTTGGAGCCAAAAGCAAACGTTTAAATATTATTTTTCTAGCAAAAAAAAATATATATATATATTTCACTGTTCTTCCTACTAAAGTAGTGACGTCTAAACTGATGGAATCAGCAAAGTTCAGTCAAACTTGGCTTACAAGTTTAAGCAATACAGGAACAGACATTGGATACATTATCTGTATTGTTTGTTGAGGCCTTGTGAAATGGGTAATTTTATTAATGAGTCCCATGGAGCTATTATACCTTCCTTCAACCAACAGACGTAAACACAACTGGTCTTTGAAACAATATACATCAGGAAATGTACAATATCCAAAAGATCTTTCTCCAAGTCAATAGTCAAACATTTTACATCACATCGTAACTAAATGTTACGGACTTTTTACGATGAACGAAATGGAGCAGCCTGAAATATCATTATCTGTTGGCGTAAATGGGTAAATATTTTCATGAATGATGGATAATGTCTTACAAATTAATATAAGCATTATATTGACATTATGTTAGACACTGTTCATTGTCTGAGGCAGATTTATTACACCCTCTCTTGGTTTTTTCCTTGGTATGAGTGTTTATGGTTCTTGCTGAGGACTTTATTTATAAATGTTTGTGGGCATCCAATATTTGCTGAAGTGGTTCTTAGAACTGGTTGTTCCTACTTCAAACTATACTCACTTGTGCATATAACTATTTTTCTGTTCTCTAAAAACTAAAATATTCTCTGAGTGTCTTTGTACTCTGGACACTGAAATATGAATCAATAATAAATCAAATTGAATCATAAAGTTTTTACATTGGTTTTGTGTAGGACTTGTCAGCTATATTTATTAGGAGTTTCTCCATTTTCACAAACACACAACACCATAACACAGAATTTCTGTCGTCACGTGCGGTGACATTAATTCCGAACAAATTAACAACCCTAAAACCTACACAACATGTTGCATTTTACATGTCATCAGAAATGTAGTATGGTTCATGGCTAAGACCAGTTTGATTCCAGGGTCTCTAGTTTCAAAAAAGTGAGAATTACAGTGTCCATACCGGTTTTATAGTTGAATCACATACATTTTTGACAAAAGTTTCATGTGGATTGTGTTGAATGGGTTTTATGGTGGCTAATTTGTTTTCAGGTTAGTGTTACTTCACCTGATGATGGAATTGTTGTGTTGTTGTGGTGTCGTATTTGTGACTGGAAAAAAGTCCTAATAAATATCGGTGACAAAAACAATAAAATGTTCCAAAATAATGAGGGTCTCAAAAAATATCATGTTTCCCCTTGTTTTTACTTTGCATAATTTTACAGTTCATAATACAAAGTTTTAGAACATCCCAACATCAAATCATGAATGAAAACATTTCAGTCCTTTCCAAACAACCTCTGTTGACCTATTGAAATCAGCTCCTTTTATAGCATCCTTCGGCCATATGACCCACATTGGCGGTCACTTCCTGTTAGCTACCTAATTGTGCAGAGCTTGGATGACTCAGATAGCCACCTACATATTGACCAAGATATTGTTATGTCTCTAGAGAGTGGTCGAAAGTCAGAAATCATAAATCCACACCAGAATGTCAGGCACTTTCTGACACCAATTTTTGAAAACCACATACAATTCTGTGTATTATTTACAAAGTGTTTTTGGTAACAGAATAACAAGCAGCAGATTTTGTCCCTTATATTCAGCAGATCTCAAAACATGTAATTTTTACTTATGAGGCATGTTAAAGGATAAAGTGGGTAGTAATAAATACTGTATAAAATCTGAAAAAAAAGTAGTGCCCTTGCTACCATGAGCAGAAATGTGATGCACAATGAGCACTGAACTCACATGTTGCAGCATCTTCTTTAAATATACTGGGTAAAAACATAATATTAACTGTAATGTACTGAGACACAATGAATCAACCTGACTCATAGAGGAATAGCAATGATTAATATACTATGTAATGCCATGCAAAACGATCTAATCAAGTGACCAGTGGTATGGGCCAAATGAAATAAGGATCTTCTGTAAACATAAGGTTTCTGATGTTGGAAAGTCTTAAGCTGTTGTCTGTAAATACTGAGAAGATGTAGGACTATACTTCACACAAAACAAATCCAGATCAGAAACCCCATGGTCTAAGTGAGATATACTATGACTACAATAGAAAGGACTAAAGGAAACCTGCAGGGTTGATCACAGTGTGGAAACAGAAAAGTCAAATATAAAGTTAAGAAAATAAGGAACAAGTGCAGTATAAGATGGGCAGTTCTCAAAATGGACATTCACTTTGGAAACAATCAGTGTATCCACCTGTAACAATATAGTTTTGATATGCAGTACCCTGTGGCTGCCTGACAAGACCAGTTTGACTTTTCACACCAATTTGCCTTATCAAAATTGTAACTATTTATTGGAACCAACTTTTATGCACTAAATTGGTTATATCAAATCACACAATAATTTTCACTCTGACACATCTCTGAGTCCATGGATGTCATCTTCAAGGAGTTCAATCTTACTGTATTTTTTTCGCAAAACATCCAAATGGTGGTTTCATTTCAGCAACTTCAGAATGACTAAAAGCATGAACATAATTTAAAACTCACAGATGCACGTGTGTATCATCGTCTTGTACACATATCTGTGCATATTTCGGTGTCTACTGAAGTGCTTTACACCACATATTAAACCACAGTGATGTGTTGGTCTTTAACAGTTCAAATTTGACTTTTTTATAGTTGTTCATGAACTCTGCCTGTTGGACATTACAGTCTTGATACCATACATACTGTGCATCATATTCAGTAACATTATTTACTACAAGCAACTTGAATAAACCATACTGTGTATATTAAATCACACACTAATTTTCACTGCAGCGGGTTTCGGCATCCACTGATGTCAACATCAGGGTGTTTAGAAAGTGAATCTGTGAGTTTTAAATTATGTTTGTATAACAGACATTGTGGGCCGGGTAGCGTAGTCGGTATAGCGACTGACTATGGGCTGGACGGTCCAGAGATCGAATCCCAGTGCGGGCGAGGTTTTCTGCACCTGTCCAGACTGACCCTGCGGCCCACCCAGCCTCCTGTACAATGGGTACCAGGTCTTTCCCGGCGGTAAAGTGCGGCCGGGGAGTGACGCTGACCCCTCACCCCCTTCTAGTGCCATGGTCAAGAAAGAGTAGAGCTAACCTCTACTTCCCCTATGGGCCATACAGACATTAAGTACTTTTAGTCATTCTGAAGCACCTTATATGAAATCACCATTCAGATGTGTTGAGAAGAAATTACAGCATGAATGAACTCCCTGAAGATGGCTCGAATGGATGCAGAAATGTGTCAGATTGAAAATTAGTATGTAATTTAATATACAAAATATATTTCACATAAAAACTGACTAATGCACACATTTATTATCAACACCACTTTATAAATGCTATGTCACTACAAGATGTTTCAGCCCTCAAGGAGTACAACAGACACATTTCAACAGCAAGGTAAACAAAATGAATTACCAGATGTAAAATTCTGGAAGTAAAGTTGGTTTTCATAAGTAGTGTTATTGAACATGATGCACAGTGTGTATGACATCAAGACCCTCAAACTTCATTTAACTCACTTTGCTCCAATACACAAATAATATAAATATAACAGTAACAAACAATAAAAATAATAATATAGGTAATAACATAGCAGAAGTGAAATTTCAGGTTCCTACAGTGGTTTATATTAGGGCTACAGGCCTGTATTTTTGTAGATTCTGAAACATCAATTACCACACGATATGCCTGTGGTTTAGTAGACAGGTCCCTCTGGAACATTGGTTCCTCTCTATCACACACCATACGCGTGTACTAATGGTTCAGTAGATAAGTTTCTCTGAAACAATGATACCTACCTACCTACCTACCTACCTACCTACCTAACCTAACCTAACCTAACCTAACCTACCCCAGTATGCACCTGCATTTTAGTAGATACATTCCACAGCAAAATCTGTACTTTTATACCACATTAAATACCTATAATTTGTTAGATATGTTTCTCTGAACATTGGTACCTACCTATTACAACACTACATCGTATTAAATCCTAGAAGAAATTGCAGACTTAAGATCTGAGGTTTTATTCTGCATCAGAACTTAATTTAGAAATCAGATGGACTTTGAATAAGCTTAAGGTCCAGGTTCAGGACTTCGGTTTAGTTCCCACTTTTAAAAGAACATTTGTGGACCACCTGCTTCAGTGGTCAATATCACTATGTTTAATTTTGTCCCCATACTAAATATTTACTGTTCCTTAACCTGACTTTATTGGAAATGAGTTTATATGCTGCATACGTTGCTGGTCAGTTTGCTGCGAATTTGGTAAAGTAACTAATTTTCTTTTTTGTAAGTTGGCTGTAAATCCTCTTCATATATAACATATGTTGAAACCAAGGTCTACCATTCTTATGCACATTACTTCACCAGCATGATATTAGAGATGATAAACTGATCACCCAAATAGGAATATGAAATTAGTACTGATGTGAAAGGTTTTGGAAATTACATATCACTGAGTGATATTTACATAGTACCTGTGTCTTTAGTTAGCACCGCCAGCCAACTAGTAATTTAGTAATTTAGTTCCTAATTATTCCTGAGTTAGTCATTTCCTTGTTCATTTGTCTCTGTGCATACCATTTCACTTCATTTTTAAATTTTCTCTCTAATTTCCTGAAGTTTCAAGACTTCGGCTTTACAGAAAATTTGGCAGTTTTTCCATTTTCCTTGCAGTGTTCAGAAGGCCCTCAGAATTATCCAACCTCTTATGCAATGGATAGTGGATGCTTCTCATTATAATTTATATATAATTTTTTTAATTATTAGAAGTAATTTTGCATTAGTGCACACCCTCTATGTAGAACTAGAGACTTTTTCCAGCCCTTACAGGCATCTCCTTAATCTGTGGACCACTTTGGCATGTTTAACAGTGGTGCCATGTTAATAAATGTGAAACCTCTTGTGTTCCCTTACATTTGGGCATAGTGGATACATTACAGTCCATTTTGAGCACTGAGGTGCAGTATAAAACGAAAACGCTCTGTGAATACTCACTGTTTACTTACTAAGTAACCCGCCTGCACCATAACCGTAGGTGCCATAGGTTGTAGTGTATTGGGAATATGGTGAGCTGTATGAGTAGTCACTGACTGGTACCACACCCCCTCCGACAGCACTGCCACCTACTGGAAATGAAATAAAATACAATGAACACTTCAGATGGTGGATAAGTCCCTGCTGTTTTTCAGAAATGCCACTGTGTGTAATTAAGTGTGCAGAGTACAAAATATTCTTTTCAGTGACTCCTAAAATTTCCACCTGAAACAAATTATGAAATACTCAGTTTTTAAACAAAATTAACTTACACCAAAGTAGAAAATTTTCCTTGTGAAAATTCAACATTCTCTGTTTTTTCAGAACCCAGAATTTCATAATCATTTTTGCATAATCTCACAGTTCGCTTACCTTGAGCAATGTGATTTCAATTCACATTTTCATACCATACTTCTTGGGAATCATTTTTATATATTTTGCTTTCATCTATGCCTAGGAGATATCCTCCTAATGTAAAATTAGCTAAACTGTACTAAGAAACTCAGCATTGTGTGAACTGTATTCTTCTGGGTTATTATGCAGCAAATAGTGATAATTTCTTATTGACGCTTTGGTACAACCTATGGATCCCATCCTTGAAGATGGTATCCATACATTGCCCCAAAACATCGGTAAGAAATTACCACTACTCGCTGCATAATAACCCAGAAGAACACAGTTTTCAACTACCCTGTGGTGGAAGCCTGATACCACACAATTGTGCCTTTATGTCCGATCCTCTTGTCAATGTCTTGAGATTCAAATATTTTCTCAAACACTGTCTCCTTACTAAAACCTGCTATGTATTTTATATGACGTATTATTTTTAGAATAGTGAACATAAAGAGAGTGTGAAAAAAGTATCAAGAAATGCGTAAAGATAATGCACCTGGAAATGTCTTGCAACATGACCACTGGCATACCAAAACGTAAACACAAGAATTATGTTAATGTGGATTTTAGAGGAATAGGGTCTGAGAATGGGGAGGTGAATGTATGTGCCACAGGAACCAGCTGTCTGGATTAACATTGGACAACTTCAGTTTCTGCTACAGGACAGTTGGTTTCTTAGTAACTGCAGTCTGCATCTTCGGGAAGTTGGTTATGAAAATCGGAGGTGGATGAACCTAACCAAGTATCATGTTCAACAACATACTTAGGTATTAGAAGTGATGAATCTTTAGTTTCTGCTGTCATTTGATTGGTTTCTACATAGCATAGCTTTGACCATTGAGAATTAGATTGTAGAGATGGCAGGTGGATGACACTGACTGAAAATCATGTACAAGTGGTTGGCTGTTACTTTTGTGACTAACAGTCTTCAGATTTTAGTACTTAATTTTGGGTTGAGTGGGAAGAGCAGGGATGGGGGACTGGGCATTTTGGTCTTTAGTAAAACTTTCAGCACAGCAGTGGTAGAAATCTGTAACCACTCACAATATGATACCTACAGTGTTTCATTGTTGGACACAGAGGGCTAAGTTCTGAAATGGGCATCATGATTATAGCTTATTTGAAATGCTATTCATTCTGTTAATCTTGTTGTTGGCATATCAGATATTTTGCAGCTTGAATGGAAATCCATCCAAACGCATGTAATATGACTGTCAGGTAGATCTTGGTAAGTCTGCGTTAAATTATGTGGTCATTCACAGGATTCACTGATGTTGCATAATATCGTGTGATAAGCTGTACATTATCTCTAATATGAAAAGCATAGAAACGTAATACTATTGTGTTTGGTGACAATGAGATAATGCAGTCAAAAACATCATTAGCAAGACAGATATGGAACTTGTTTTCACAAAAAGAATTCAAAATCTGTCAAATCTATTTTACTGCAGACAACTACCTAATGACTAGATTCAAAATGTTAATGTTTAACTTAATGTGACTTGAGTTACAATACAAAGAAAAATGGATGGTTATCGTGTATGCATGAAGTAAATGAGAAATACATGCAGAATTTTGGTCCAGACATTTAATTGAATAGACCACTTGGAAAAAACAGGCATTGATGGGAAGATAATGTAGAAACTGGTCTGTGAGAAATGGGGTACGAAATTGTGGGTTGGAGGGCTGGATTCAGCTAGGTTTCAACAAGTGACAGGGACAAGTTTTTGTGAAACCTGTGACAAATCTTTAGTTTCCAGTAAAACTTTGAGATTGTTGACTCACTGAATGTGAACTACTCAATGAGAAACCTTGACTGTGGAGTTAATTTAATTACTCAAATTTAAGTCGAGCAAATTTCAATTCAACATAAGAAAAAAAGATAAGTTAGAAGTGGGAAAACACGGTGGTGCAGTAGGTTGAGGCACTGTGCTACAAGCCGGAAGGTCATGGGTTTGATTTCTGATGGTGTCATTGGAATTTTTCATTGGCATAATCCTACCGTCCATCCTATGGCCCAGGGATCAACTCCGCCTCTTAGAAAAATGAGTACCAGGAATATTTCCTGGGGAGTAAATTTATCCGGTGCATAGGGCTGACAACCTTACCACATTCATGTGGCAATTATCTAGAAGTCTGTGAGTCTCAACCTCCTGGAATCCTCAGGGTCTGTAATAGGCCTGTACAGGGATTGCTTAATCTTTGTTATGTTAGAAGTTCGAATCACTTTGAGAAAATTTCCATACAATAATACAATTAATAATATACAGGGTGATTCAGGAGGAATCTGCAATACTTTGGGAAATGATAGTATGTGTGATTCTAAGCAAAAAAGTTCATAATGAACATGGGTCCGATTTTGAACGGTTACCGAGATATGGTAAAAAGAAAATACGGACCATCCTGCGAGCACAAACAGCAATTACGGCTTGTCTCAGTTTTCAGGGTTTTTCAGCTTTGTAGTTGCGGTCTCCATTTTTCCAGTATATGGCACCATGACAATGGGTAATTGATAACTCACATTTTGAGAGAACTTAGTGGTCTTGTTTGTAAGTGTAGAAATGTTCAGTTTTCTTGATGATAGGATCAGTATGCTGTCTTGCATCACCAGGCATCAGTTATGCAGTGACATGACACAACATCCCAGAAGAATGGAGACCTCCTCTGTGCTTTATGTTTATTCCAAGCAAAGCCAGTAAAATAAAATATAACACACAGTCAGTCACTTTCATTCTCTTAAGTCAGAACTAACAAACCTAGAATGTTGCTTCTAGGAAGAAATGGCGGGATTGATACATAAATAAATAAAAAACACATTTACTGGAAAGATACACAAATTGATTGTGCTCTTTATTTTTTTATCCTCAATTGCTTTCCTGCATAAGAAAATTTTGGTTAGTAAAAATTTCTCTACTTGTGTCATTCCAAATACTTCAGAATGAGTAAGTTTGGACCCCTAATCTCCATTTATGCAGGCCATTATCTTCAGCATTGCAAAGTTATGGATTAAAGCACTGCTTCAGCAACATGAAGAGTGTCAATTGTTCTGATTGCAGGTGACTTCACATTACTGTTAGAGTTTTACAGAAATGTGTTTAAGTGTAATACAAAAATGCATCAGTAAGTGAGATTTCTATGGATTTGATTGTCTGATCCATGGATGTAGGAATGCACAATTCAGTGGGTTAATATGCTAGTAAATGGCTATGCTTGTTTGGATGGATAGCTGGTTCACTAGTTGACTGGTCAGATGGCTGGGAAGACAGACTTTTGAATGAACCTAAAATATCAGATATCCTTGTTTGCAGTTCAGACTAGCCTCACAACTCGAGGCCACCTAAGATGTTGGAATGCAAAGTTGTAAACCTATTTTATGAAATTTTAGAACATGTGTCAGTAATTGTTGTAATATGCTATGCCTGCTGCAGGGGGTCTGTTTTGAAAGAATTGAAAGATGTTGGGACTACATTCTTAATCCTCTCAAAACTGGGCTGGTTTTGCCTTTGTCTTTTTTGGCAAGACATTGTATCCTACACTTATAATGTTTGTGTTCCTTTTTTTTAGTAGAAAAAACAATCTGATGTTTGATATATCAAAGTAGCCATTTCTGGGGAAGAACTTTAAAATATTTCAGTAGACATGGTGAGGGCAGAAGAAATTTACTTTAACATTACTGGAAATGTGAGCAACATAACGTAGTACAAACAGCTATTTTTGGGAACCTGTTATAATAAATTTACCCAACAACTTTTGGATGAAGCTTCCAATGTTGAATTAAAAACTGCATCCATTGGTTTATGCTTTGACCCTAGGTCACAGACAAATTTTACCTCCACACACACACAGCATTCTTTATTCACTTTGTACAGAATGCACAATGAACAATGTGGTGGCCAAATTCTGTGAATTATTTCCATTAGCAGGCCTACAGTTTGACATGATTACCACAGTTGTAATTGTTAACATAAAAATCAAATAATAATATCTAGCATTTAATTCATATCCGTGTTTATAATATTTGTACACAAGATTTGCCATTCCTACCTCCTAAATACTCACTGTTTGTTACTGTCCTTTAAAATGTTATGTGGAATCTTGAAGATCCACCATGTTGTTATTTTACATTCTGAAGAACAACTTACCTTAACACAGAAGATTAATAATTGCTGAGTACCTGTGCCTACATATATTTATGTTCCTACACTATGTGATGCTGTTGTAACTTAGAAATAATTTGACACTGGTGAAGCTGTTTAATGGCAGAATATTAAAAAGTAAAATGGTGGCATGACTAACAACGTAAAGTAGATTATCAGGTTTAAAGTTATTCCACATTTATTAGGGGAAGAACTGTACCATAACCATGTATTTCCTTAAAGTCCTGGGACTAAAGAAATTTAAAATACAACGTGCCTGAATTTGTACTCGTACACAACCCCTTTCAAATTACCAGCTACTTTAGAATATGGAACATGTTTTCAGTCAAATGCAGAAACTATCGGGTTTTGAAGTAAAGAAATCCGGCTTTCTTTGACAGACCACCCGAAGTCTTCCTTGGCTCCGAGAATGTGGAATATTCGAGACTTGCCTGTGGAGTAGTGGGCGAAGCCGGGCAGCATGGTGGAGTACGGCGAAGCAGCGGCTGTGGCGACATTGTTGTTTGCAGGCTGGAGTACGGTGAGCGAACCAGGGTCGGGCGAGCTATTGCCGCCCTGTGGCGCTGCTGGCGGGGCAGGATCGGCGGGGAGGGACAAGGGGAGCCCTGGGGACGACCCGGCAGCGGCAGCAGCGTCCGTACTCGTGTTAACCCCGTTATAAGTGCTGCTCTCTGGTGGACGGCACAACAAACACAAACTTGCTACTAGCTACTGACACTAACATGCTGCTTATAAACGAAATCCAGTCTCATGCAGTTATGTATACTTACTGCTTTGGTTACTGAACGTTCCTTAGTGACACATGGTATGTTGCTCTCATTGGGCAAAATGACTTCTACTATAATCACAGACAGCTTATGTTATTACTTCAGTGTTATTCATCGATGGAGTAATTTAAATTTTTTTGTTTATATAATACCTACTTTTATGAATTAAAGCTTTTGCATATGTGTACCTACACTCTTCGTAACATAAATTTGATCTGCAGTGTCCAAACTAAATTGCCGTAATTAGGATCAGAAAAATTTGTTAAGTGCACACACAGATGGCAGCATCACAGCCTTCCTCTTCTGCCATCTGTAGGAGCTTTGGAGTACTGTTTTGTAAATGTGTTTTTGGATACGCCGGATATTTCAGACCCAGGATCGAAGTTCCTTATCGTGACTGAACTCGAGTGCGTTAGCTGCTAGTAACTGCAGCAATATGTCCAGGAAATTCCCAAGCTTGCGCACAGCTGAGGATTCCCGTCTTCAGGGGTGTGACACTGAAACACTGGGTATTTGGGTCCCACCGCTTCGAAGGAACTTACTGTCATCATCTTCAAAAAACAATTAAGCCCTTGAAGAATTCTTCGGTACCGAATTGCCCCGTGACTCAGCGTCAAATCAGAGAAGATCGGTATCCTCGGCAACACCGCCGCGAAAACCTCAAAACCCGCAAAGCACACGAATTAAATTAGATAAATAAAATAATCTTCAGCGTAGACAACAAAACAGTTCTAACTGCCACTTTCCCTCAATTCGTATTTAGTCAAAACAGTTTTTAGGGGGGGTTCTTTACCAAATTTAATAAACTCTTACAAACAATCTATATGAAAAATGTGTCTCTCTCTCTGTAAACAGATGGTGTATTTGCATGGAGCTCCACGTTGAAATTGCAGGTAGAATAGGTAGGTACATAATTGAAATTCTTGTAAATGTACTCGGTTTTTTTTTACTGTGCATGACCTAATGTGCCCATCTCGTAATCATAATCGATTTAGTAACGACATTGATCCATGACCGTGTTTTAAAATTTGACAAAGCTCATACTACACAAATAAAACTACAGACATATTTTGTCACTGACAGTAACAGACTTTGTACACGCCAGTAATGCAACACTGACAGACGTACAACAATAAAGATAGGCATGTCGCATCATCTGCAATTACAAAATACCAATTTAAAACGTATATTAACGACCGATTTTTTTGTCACGCTTTGTGGAGCAGCTTATCTGCCTATCCCCTCATGCCATGCATATGGCAACTTCCTATTGACGGCCAGAAAGCCAGAACCGCCTCTCTCTGAGGATGAACTGTAATTCGAATGTATCGCTGCAACTCTGTGCGGACGTAATCAACCGCAGGGGAAAGTTTTGTTTCTGCATGGGGGGACAATATCGGGTACAAGATTAGGTCTAATATGCCATAAATGCTGAAGTGTGTAAATTTAATTTTGTGATTTGTTATAAACTATAGTGTTAAATACACAATGGGGTACCTATCATAAATACAATAAACTAATTTTGAATTTAGAGACAAAAAAATATTGTATTATTGAAATAATTTAAAATGTAGATTATTACTAAGTTATTATAAATAATGAAAAATAGAAACTTGTCATTTGTAAATAAATTTACAAGTAAGAAGACACATAGAGCACTTACTGGGAAATGGTGGAACGTAACTGCACTCCAGTACTGCAATAATTCAATTATTTTCTTAACAATGTAGACATGGCCCTGTGTTGTTACTTTAGCGTACTTTATTCAACCTCTAAAACTCTTATAGTGTTTCCTTACATACGCATCTTCCAACTTTTCATTAAACATAAACCATTCCATATTTCCATGAGAAGGATTCCGTTATAAACTAGGCTAACAGGCAAACAAGCAAGGATAAAAGAAGTTTGTACTTCGAACTGAAGAGTTCGCAGTGTTGCCATACGTATAGTATGCAGAAGTTCCCATTGCTACTAATTTCAGTAATAATTTTGAAGTAAATGCCGAGTTCGTAACAAATAAAAAGTGTTAATATTTAAACATCTGCAATTCGAAGCAAACTTCACCACTGAGCATCACTACTGCACATTACATGCAATTGTCAGGATCCGTTAAAGTCTAAAACTATCGACACAATCCAAAGTGCACAATCACTTATCAGCGGAAGGTTTACTACAGCATTACACCTCAGTCAAGTTATAAATGGACCACGTAAAACTATATGTGTGACTTCTGTACCGCCAGTGGTTTACTGATGGGGGGGGGGGGGGGGGTGGGGGGGTAAACCCCCCCCCCCCCGCATATCCACAGGCCCCCCACAAACCCACCCCACAAAACCCATTTTGTAAACACTT
>Ga0123354_10003679_pt1 | contig 21306 bp, 11 predicted proteins | sample TergutLab28metaG_2_FD_97872 | JGI IMG/M metagenome (GOLD analysis project Ga0123354, IMG submission 97872) | Labiotermes labralis P4 segment gut microbial communities from Petit-Saut dam, French Guiana - Lab288 P4 | ecosystem: Host-associated > Arthropoda: Insects > Digestive system > Gut ... | reverse complement strand
GTGTGTGTGTGTGTGTGTGTGTGTGTGTGTGTGTGTGTGTGTGTGTAGTGTGTAGTGTGTGTGTGTGTGTTTATTTTTGTGTGTGTGTGTTTGTGTGTGTGTGTGTGAAGGAGCACCAGTCACACTGTGAGCAGTATATATTTGTGAGGCTGTTTAGTTTATAGTTTTGTTTCAGGCGTGTCTGATGGTAACTACCTAAAGTTTCATAACTTTCTGCGTTCGAAATGCGTAAGCATCGTAAATTCTTATTTACCGAGTTCTATATACACTCAAGGAAATACGTTATCTTCCCCTATGTATTTCAAACATTTCTTTTTAAGTAAGCCGCATTTTCATAAGGTTTACGAGATCGTACCCCCCCGGAAAACCATAATGATGATAGCCTCGGATGTTTTACGTTATTTTTACCATATTTCAGATTAACCGTAAATTTTCAGAGTGCCAAAATTCAAAGGTAAAAATACTGGAAGAAGGTGGAGGGAGGGGGAGACTTTACGCAAAATACATAGAAATTAATTTAATTTGGAGGACAATGTGCATGCTAGAAGCCGCTCAATCTTCTTAATGTGCCGAAATTTTCACTTCAAGGATAGCGTGACAAGAACAATAAAGGGAAGTAAATCAAAATTTAAATCATATTTGGGCATATAATAAAATATTTTCTCGGCAGAAATGGAGGCGTATTTGGTCGGCCATGTTAAGAATTGTGTAGCTGTGTAATTCCGCTGTGAAGAAAGGAGTTCTTGAAATATGAAAATGACTTGGTCCCAGAAGCGTGTATCCTTCGTACTCTTAATAATGAAAATGAGTCTGCTGGAAAATATTTTATCATCAGTTCATGTAGAAGCACCCTCAATTATGCCGTGGAATGCAGAAACCGCAAGTACTATGAGAACAGCTGCCTACTAAATTCACGTACTGTCCGCAGCTTGCAAGGATAGTATTGCTGAAGACGAAATGACTGACATTCTCGTGCCTTCAACAAACAGTGAATATCACATGGCAGAAGTTTTGAAAAAAATCACCACTTCCTGAAGGCAAGTAGTTTGAAGGAACCGCAAAAAAAGGCAGCGTTGGAAGTGAAATATTTACCTCGAGTCCTCTCAAGAATGAGTTGGAGAAGGAACAAGCCAACGAAGTCCAAAAAACATCAAAACAGGTAAACGAAGAAGCAGCCTGCCGATAAGGAAAAATAATGTAAAATGAAACTGCTCATGGAAGGAGAAACTGCGACAAGGGCAAAAGATACTGAGCTTCAGAAGCGGAAAGTCATTCACTGCGGGCTGGATAGAATGTGTGGGAGCAAGAAAAAAGTGCGGACCTTGAAGGACTTGATGATAATTATGCCTGTGAGTTCTGTAAATGCGATGTGTGTGAATGTGTGCGGGTTTTGAATGATGAGGAGAATCCAGTTTGTTCTGTCTTGGGCTGCCGTCCGAGAATGAATCATGGAAACAACAACTGACATTTAACGTTTTGTTTATTTTCAATTTCATGTCTTGTTTGTTTTTAATTCAACTGACTTTGCCCATTCAGTTACTTTTATTAACGCTTTTCATGAATTTCACAGGCTTAGAGGTGCGGCGATAAGCACAGATATTAAGTAATGTTAAAATAAAAGTTTTGTTTTTTGGAAAAAAAGATCCGATGCTGCCGGACATTCTCCTATAACTGAATGTTGAAAATGTATAATTAATTTTCTTTCAGTGATTTCAGGTATAGAATAATTCCAGACTAGGCGATTCAGTGTTTCGGAGGGACAGATAAACGATATATATATGATCAGTATGGAGACTGAAAGTGTACCAGGGGCAGTAGCTAATGTTAAATGTCTTGCTGTATGACAATAAGGGCGCATCATTTGAAATTAGAAATTGCTAAGATTACATTTGGTTCACAAACAATATGGCATATTCTTTCTTCTGGTCTGTTTGAGTCGAACGCCTCCCGAAGATAATCTCCTTTGTACTGCCGTAATAGAAGTGGCTGCACGAAAACTTGCTTTCCAGCCGTTAAACATTGAAGGCACGTGCAAATTTAATTTATATCTGCCTATCCAAGATCTGTATAGTACGGAATTTAATTTATATCTGCCTATCCAAGATCTGTATAGTACGGAATAATCTATAAAAAATCTTGTTAGTTAGATTTTGTTTTCTTTGATTGGAAATTGGTATTTTCAGAATGTTATCTGGAGTGATAAAATATATTTGTTTGTGTGTGTGTGTGTGTGATGCAGTTACAAGCAAAGAAAGTGAAGCCTTGTTTGTTACTGGTAATGTTGGGAAGTTGGATTTGGAAACAAACACTGCCGGGCGTCAGTCAGGACTCACCTGTCTGACGGAGCCGAGAGTGGCGCTGTGATAGCTTGACCGAGCCGAAAGTTTTTATTAATGAAAGCTGCTTCTATTTCTTTTTCTCAGCTAATAGGCAAAAGTTCATTCTAAAACAGGCCATGAAGGAGTAGAGTTATAGCTCTACTCTTTCTTTAACCTCGGTGCTAGGTAGAGGTGGGTGTTCAACGCCACGCCCCAATAGCTTTACCCCCGGGAAAGAGGCCCTGTGCCCATTGTACAGGAAGCTGCGTGGGCCCCAGGGTCTCTCTTGACGGGTTCGGAAAATTTCGCCCCCCCCCCCCCGCGCGGATTCTACCACTCCATCTTCGAATCCGTAGCCAGCCGCTGTACTAACTACGCTATCCCAGCAAATGGGTCTATGTTATGTAATTCCGATACTGAACTATCCAAGCCTATAGTGAGGACGCCTCTACACCTGTCTCGGTCGTAACGGCATTCGCAGGATAATTCCCTGAAATGCAGCAGGACCTAGCGTTCCTTAGTATAACTGTCACCACTACAAGTTTTGCGTCAAAACACCAGGACGAAACAACGAAGCACAGAATGCACATCCGTAGCAGGGCACTCTTCGCAACATAACATTACACAACACGGCATGCTGCCTCAACACCCATCTTGTACAACGAAATTAACCTGTGACTATTTATAGTGTGACTTTAGCAAGGACGATATAGCTCCCTGATGATGGTCTTAGGACCGAAACATGTCGGAGCGTTTTTAATGTTTTAATATATAAATTTTATGTATGTGCAGTGGTTGGTGTAATAATTGAGTAACTCGACAACATGCACGGTGTAACAATAAAAATAGGTAATGTCTTCCATTCAGTTGAAATAATTCTGGAATTTTCCTAAGTTTCACCAGTGCTTTTCTTACCATCTGGATAACTCAGATGCTAGACTCATTACTTTGCACCAGAGTAATCTGTCTCAGCTATGGACGATCAGCTATTTTAGAATAGACTTTAAACAATATTGACTCTATCTGCGACGAATATGATGCATGACTATCGAATTCGGCACTGCATTTTCACCATAGCGTTGATGATGGATTCTCGACTGTGATAGAAATTCAAGTTTATAAAGAGAGGAATTGTATTTGTGAACGTAACTTAAGGAGCCTTTGCGTTACCATTGTTCTCGTGGAAAAGTAACAAGTATAATATATTCTGTGTCTTTACCCGTAATCATTCAGCATGAATTGCGCATGCGCCATATTATATTGGCACCTTTGGCCTGTTTGGTTGTACCATATTTTTCCACATTATCTCATAAACCGCATGAATTTCGGTAGAGTTTCTGAACATAAAATGTGTTTTGATTTTCTCTACAACTTTGGTCTAATACATTTCTCATTCTGAGAAAAGTTGAACGGGATATAATTATAAATGTACACAGGATGTCATGTAAAGTACCCATTATTCGTGTCAGATTGTAAGGGAACTTGGATTTTTTTAAAGGAGTTTCGAAAAATACTCAAATACAAAATTTGATGGAAATCCATGTTGTGGGAGCAGAATAGTTTCATACGGACGGAGAGACGGACAGGACTTAACCAACAGTCGCTTTTCGCAATTTTGCGAACGCGCCTAAAAATCGCAACATTCATCATTGCAGATTCTTCTAGCACATGGGTCTCTTACCCGCGGCACGCCAGGTCGTATTATGGGGTCCGGTCACATTTGTAATTTATCTGTATGCTTTAGAAACAGCACAGCGATTTAGGTTGCTGGGTATACCAGTTGTTGTTCTGCCCACGTGCGGCCCACGAACGAACCCACAATAACCTGCGTGGCCCTTTGCCCTAAAAACGATGGTTGCCAATTGTGTAACACAACTGTGTTCTAAAGTGTCGTGTTCTAAATCTGGGTGTTTTAAAAGACTTTTTAAAGAGTAGAATTCAAGGTCAGCATTTTTATACTTCGTGGATCATTACGCTATCATCTGACCGATGGATGCCTTCCTGGTTCATCGAACGTTTTAAAAAAACTACGACTTTATAAATATTCCTTGGTCTAGATAATTTTCTGGTTGACGACTTTAAAATTCCTTTTTCTTAAATTACTGATTCGACATAGTTTCCACAAAATAATATTTGTTTCATTACAAGTTGCCTCAGAAAAAATTTAAAAGCCTAAAATACATCTTTCTTTTCAATACACTCTGTCAGAGGGATTATTTTCCCTGGTATAATAGCAGTCAATATGTATACAGACACTCTAATTGGACTACTTAGGGAGTAAGCTCTTCTGAAATGCCTGTGAACATTTAGCAATGTACAAGTCGTTTTATTCTAGGAGACTGGGGTATTTAATTTCAGGACATAATACATTTGCAGGGGCGAAATTTCATAATATATAAAACTGACGTCTCGTTAACAGATACTATATGTGCACAAAATATTATAATCAGCCACGTATTGAATTTTCGTTACATTGTTAATATTTACATGACATTAATTGTACAGGTAATCCTTCGTAAATGACACCTTCCAAACACTATATATGGTATACATTGTAGTAAAATGAATACTCTGCTGCTAATTCATTGTGGTATCAGAGAATCATATGAATAAATTCGAAATCCAGAACCCTTGTTGATGAACCGACAGTCGTTCAGCCAGTCAAGAAATAATACGCTTTTTATGGAACTCTTCCTGATTGTTACATTAATTCAGCAGCTGGATTGACGAAAATTTTCACCGGAGAATCGCGGTGTCTTTTCGATACGGCCAATGAAACTACGTACCTCTTACGGAACATGAATTTTGAATACAGGTCTGTAAGATTCTGCGACGTTTGACGGAAAGTTTGACAAATGCAACTTTCGAATTCAGAACCACGTGCTGAGTTACTGGTTTCGGAAATTGAATTTGTTTAACACAGACCTCCTTTATGTTTGTTGCGCCGGACTGGTTACAGTGCGCATATTCAATACTCGAGTTTGCATTTGCAGGTGTTACAGAATGTTCCGCCCGTAGCCTCTGTCGCACTGATCAAAGGAACCTTATCTTCGTGCCGTATTCCTGGCCATCACGTTTCTGACGTACACTTGTCAGACACTAAAACTTCAGGGTGTTAAGTTAACTTAATACTCAATGGCAACACTCTTGTTTTGCTACAGCTCGGATGCCAAAGCAGGTTTCTCTCTACCTCGTTGTTTCTTGTCTGATTCAACTACAGAGCTGTCTCATTCCGTTAAACGACAGTTTGTTCCTTAACCCTGAAGGATTTCCTACAATATCACATAATTGTTGTTAGTAATTGATGCAGTAACAAACAGATGTAACTTGGTACATGTTAGGCAGCCCACACACGTATTTCTGCTGCCAAGCGACTCAAGATGTGTCTTCCGAGTTTGATATCGGGCGTCTGAAATTCGTATCAGTGTAATAGACGCATTATTTTTTTACTGTCAGTGTCTACATAACTCTTATAAAAAGAAGTACTGTAAAATGTCATTAGTGCAACATAAACATAAAATATCATTTTTATTAAAATGTAACACGTTGAGTTGAACATTTTTTATTTGAACTTTGTGTAGAGCCACAGACAGAAAATATTTTATCTCCCCGCTCTGTCATATCAATGGTAAGTATTAAGGCTACAACATCTTAGGTACTTGACGCTAACCCTTCATAGCGCTTATTTAAAAATATTGACCCAAAACTTATAGTTTGTCCTACATTTCTTGTCCCAACTTCCTATACAGCTTTCATTCGAAACGGTATATAGCGAATTGCATGCAACTAACATTCCGGATGTGTATAAAAAATAGGTATATCATTACATAGAGTCTCCGTTATTGAAGTATAATATTACCCAAAATGAGAATATGTGATAAAAATAGTGTAATGCGCATCAAACACATTACAAGACCCAACAAATGCACTTTGGATTTATGGATGTGACTACTGAGCAATAAAACTACATCCACAAAACCAAAATGCATTGTTTCGTATTTTAGTATATTTTATGCAACTAATTAACACACGGCATACGGAACACAGCAGACTGATAGTGCAACTTGTTAGCAGCCAAATTTATTCAATCCGATCGGCTTTTCGTGATTTCTTCAATGTGTAAACAGAGACGATGACGGTAATATGTGTTGTTAGTGCTTTTCGTTGCCATTGCTCCAAAAAAAGTTGTATGTGTAGTGATTACGTTTAAGAGATAATAAGACATAAAAGAAATAAATAATAAAGTGGCAAGTATTCTTTGTATGTATAATTATGCATATATTTCATTTGCACCCATGAACGTACATCATTTCAGTATTACTTTCCTTACTAACTTAGGAAGCAGCACAGTAGTTCTTTTTGCACGCCAGACTCTTTTTATCATCTGTACCAATATCGGGTGCAGTGTGTAAACACTAATGTATTAAAAGCATAGTAAATTGTAATACCGCATCCATATAAAAAGTAAAATGTTCCTGTGTACGTCATGAATGTGGGACGTGTAGCACGTAAACGTATGGGGGAGACGAAAGGTGCATGCAGGGTTTTGGTGAGGAAACCTGAGAGAAAGAAACACTTGGAAGACCTAGGCCTCGATGGGAGAATAATATTACAATGGATCTCAGGAGTCGGAATGGGGCATGGACTGGGTTGATCTGGCTCTGTGTAGAGACACGTGGCGGGCATTTGTGAACGCGATAATGAACCTTCAGGTTCCACTAAATGCGAGAAATTTATTGACTAGCTGAGAATCGGACACATTCCTAACCTCGGAATTTATTAGAGGTGAGTGATCGGCTTCACTCTATGGCCACTTCACCTACCCGAAAACGGCCATGGGTGACTTCTAAAGAAGCTGGGTGGTTTCCAGGGTCGGTCTGGACACCTGAGAGAAGAGAAGAGCCTTGAGCCCTTGCCGGGAATCGAACAAGGGTTTGTCGGTCGCCAAGTCCTCAAATTAAATTAGCTGCATAAACGTCACGAAAAATACCAACCTACATGTCTGCCTACATATGCACATAAATACATACCAGAACACACACACACACACACACATACATACATACATACAAACACACATACATACAAATATGCATGCATATACACATACATTACATACCTACCTACCTACCTATATACGTGCATACATACATACATACTTTCTCACATAAATACATACATACATACGTACATACATAATTACATACATACATACACACAATGAAATATTTAGGAATAATTATAGATAACAAATTTAAATTTAGTGAACATATAAGCTACGCAACTGAAAAAGTACTAAACTATTCCACAGTTTATCCAAATCAGCTAAATATCTTGGGGACTCAAACATGAAGCGATGAAGACGATATACAAAGGAGCGGTACTACCTTTCCTGCTATATGGAGCACCAGTTTGGATAGAAGCGATGAAATATGCATACAACAGACAAAAGTATATTAGAGTGCAAAGACTGATGCACTTAAGAGTTGCTAAAGCCTTCCGCACAACGTCAAGCGAAACACTGTGCATCTTGGTACGATTGGCCCCTATTATCAATAAAACTGAATAGGCAGTCAAACTATACAATTTAAAAAAAAAGAGAGAAAGGAAGCCAAAAACAATAATTGACAGAGAAGTAAACTTAATAATTGGTCTCACCCGGCAGACGCGGTTAAAATTAGTGAAGAGAAAGAAAACAAGGAACGCACAGTCCAGTTATACAGAGACGGTAGCAAGAGTGAGCACGGGGTTAGATCCGGTGTGGCAATCTTTGCTGGAAATGAACTCGCTGCACAACTAAAATTCAAACTGGACAAGAAATGTTCCAACAAACAAGTTGAGCAAATTGCCATTGTTAAAAAACCAGAAGCAATAGAAAAATTAAACATCACTGAAAATGAACCACGCACAGCAGCCATATTCACGGACAGCAATCGACTCTCTGAAGAACATAAATAACAACAACTTCCTCATTGAAGAAATTAGGAAGAAGTATCAATTCTGGAGACAGCCAACTGGGCAATGGAAGTCTAATGGTTTAAGACCAATGTAGGTACATACGGAAATGAAGTAGCGATCAACTAGCAAAAGAAGCAGCTCGAAAGAGGGACGCTACGATCTCCTACAACAAGATCCCTAAGGGGATTCTTGATAAGTGAAATTGAAGAGGAATCAATACAAAAATGGCAGAAAAAATGGAATGAATGTACGAAGACAAAAATAAAGAAGCAGTTCTTTCCAAGACTTAAAATGAATAGAAAAGTAACACCAAACTTCGCGGCAATGGTAACAGGACTCGGCGAAACTAGAGCCTACTTCCATTGCTTCAAGATAAGGGACTAAGCAGTATGTTCTTGCAAAAATGGAGATCAAACAATAGACCATTTGATTTATCAATGCACTTTATTCATACATAAAGAGAACTTCTAAGGAATAAGGTTTTAAAGACTGGGAATTGGCCCACAAAAAACAGGGGTTAACATCAAAATATTTGAAAGCGTTCCTCACATATTCTAATTCAATAAACTTTGAAGAATTGTAAACAATACTATTTTATTTGTAAAATAAATGTCATTCTAAAAGGTATGCAGCAATCAGATTCAAGGTTCGTCACGGCATTCCCTGTACTAAAACGGGTATTTTACAATGTGCACATTTAAAGCATGTAGTATTACTCCACAGTAATGGAACATTCTTAAATAAATAAATTTAAAAAAATACATATATATATGTACGTACATATATACTTATGTACATACATACATTCATGTAATTACGTACATAATACACACACGTACCTACATACATACATACATGCATACACACATACATACATACGTACTTATGTACGTACAAACATACATACATATACATATACATGCACATGCATACATGCATACACTCATAAGTACTTACGTACGTATATATATACACACACACACAGACATAAGTACATAATACATAAAAGTAATATATAGTACACACAAAAATACATACTTACATAATACATACCTACATACACACATACCTACATATACATACATAAATACAGACATATACATACGTAAATAAATACATACATACACACGTAAGTACGTACGTACATCTTCAAACTAAAAAATAATGAATGTTGTGAAGGGAAGTTATTAGAATTTATTATAGTTATTATATTTGCAAACGTGGCCAACAAATCCATTTTGCGTGCATGAAGGTGTTAAACGCAGATTTAAAGTAATATGTACTACTTTTGGGTTTCGCACTCTTTTCGGAGTTGCGTCTGCTGTCTGAAAGCTGAAGGATTAGAAGTCTGATATTTTATTGTCAACATTAGCTTTCTCGGTAAGAATGTCGTAATGTGAAACGCACCGGAATATATCAAGGAGTGTCTCTTGTGTCTACAAAACCAAGTACCACATTAGCTTTGTGCTTGTAGCCCTCTGCTACCATTAAAGCTTATGTCTTTGTTTAATTAGCTTACACTATATACAGCCATAAAATTCTGTTTTTGTACCGTACCTTAATGGATTATTCACCCTTCACCTGCACTTCCTTTTACATTGAAGATAATGGAGATCTGAAGTAGTGTCATTAAGGCACGAAACGCCCGGCTTGTGCCGCGTTTTATTACACATTTTAAACAAACCAATAAAATGTTTTGTTGCTAAAATTGTGTTCACGTAATACTTGTAATTTACGATGAATAACTGTCTATACTTTCGGCGAAGTTTTATGGTTAAGTTTGTACTTGTTGGTGGTGGTTGAATTGTAACGATGGAATATTTGCTCTAAAAATGAATGTAATTATTGACATTCAGTTAATCCCACTTATTTGGAATGATGAATTCAATACTTCATCCAGAGGTTTTATTCCCAACATGGCTGGCAGCACTTTTGCAATATAATCTGCGAACTTCGCCACTTGAATGGCTGCCACTATGAGTAATTAACCATGCAAAAACGTGAGCTTTAAAGGAAATCATTTCTGATTATATGAATTAATCTTCATTCTAAAGAGTGTGGGAATTATTGCACTTAAAGAAAGTGTAATAATATGTTACCTAACTTTGGGCCTCACACAGAATTACTTCGGCAAGTGAATACAAATGACATGTGTGTGGAATTATTTTGTACATTTTTACGTGGCTATTGCCAACAGGTTTTGTAAGGAAAATATTATCTACTTTTAGAGCGTTTTTTAAACTGGTAACAATTCAATATTTCTTTTCTTCTCATGGCTTAATAGTCCTAGTGGGCGTAGGCCTCCTGTATGAGATTCCTCGATCACACTTAGAAACACTACGCTCGGTAGGACTCCTCTGGACGCGTGACCAGCCCGACGCAGAGAAGTCTACCTGACAACACACAACACTCACAACAGACAGACATCCATGCTCCCGGCGGAATTCGAATTCGCATTCCCAAGAAGCGAGCGGCCATAGACCCACGCCTTAGGCCGAGCGGCCACTGAGATCGGCGCAGTTTCGTATTTATTCGCAATGAGCATGGATCCATCTGCCTCTGTTTTGTTTCTGTGCCACATTTTTTGCCCCACTCGATCACAGCGCAGCACGACGGTGGTGTGTGATGCAGGTAGAACAGCGTATGAATATGTGTTCTCAGAAATGTCTTTATGTGTGAGCAGTATTATATCATTTCAGTACCTTTCGTTGTAATGAACTCTGAGGATAATAATGTGTGATTTAGAAGTGTGTAAATGAAAGAAAATTGGGATAGGGTAATAAAGAAGTTTACTGATATAAAATTAGACAGCAAACGAAATTAGATACTTGTACTAGACTCTCATCAGGACACTTAAGTGTAAGTAACACTACAATATTTTTGCTACTCTCGCAGCTGACATGTCAGCATATAGAATTTAATGAATAAAACACTCGGTGGATAAAAATGACAGAAAGTTCGTGACAAAAACTGATAAAAAGTAAAGTGCAACAGGGAGCTGTAGGACGTTCAGGACGTATAGGCAATCAATTGCCTAACACGAAAAGGCAGCAAGAGAGAGGATAAGTTTGCCGTACTTTTTTAAAACCTCCTGTTTCACGTCACCTACGAGATTCATTGTGTGCGATTTGTGCGGTAAATGAGTGTATCCCATTACCATTTGTGGCTGCACTCCACCTCTCTAACGATTACGAGATTAAGCTGCATAACAGAAGGTTTTCAACATTGTTCAAAGATCAAATACTTAGCAACCTGACTATAACGTACAAATTTGATGTTTCTTGGACCGTGCATCATTGTGATAACTGAAGAATAAAAACCAACTAGATGCCATTTATTATTTTATTATATTTCTTACAGATTCAGCATGTTTCTGGCACTACTATGCCCATCATCAGGAGTTGTGTTTAGGCTGGAATAGTGTCCGGGCTGCACCCCGGACACTACTGCAGCCTAACTGCACCTAACCTCCAACCTACAGCAAACCAAGAACGAAACGCCCAATGTGGTAATCAACATTATAGTCGCGAGCTCCTGATGATGGGCATAGTAAGTGGCATCTAGTTGGTTCTATTCTTCAGTTATAACGTAAAAAATTAGGACTGTGTTCACGTGTTACGTATTCTATCTGCGGCCAGTGCAAAATGAATTAAATACGTAACCAAAATTCGAATCGAAATATGTAAGTTTCTGTACATTATAATGTTAAAAATTCTCAGTCACATAGTTTTGGAAATCAGGTTTCTGTCGCTGTTCGTGTATTTCTTGATCATTTCACTTCTGATATACAACTTGGATATACATTTTCTTAGTTTGGGTTCATCGCCATTTGCATTCTCATACGACACTTGGCAGCTCTTTCTGTATTTCGGATAGATATAACTTCCGTAATATGCTGTACCTCTAAGCGATGTTCTTCCAGAACGTTAAACTTCTGTGTGTTGAGTTTATAAGGACCAAGCCTGATGTCGAGGTGCACAAAATGTAGAGTGATTAACCCGTCTGCCAGAGCTATATTGATTTTTGCGGTATTTTCAATACTGCACTTCGGTTCACTTTTTTTGCTTCACCATTGACACTTGCCCTTTTAGAAGGTATAACATAGGCGTTACAATCCTGTAGCACTTTCGACTCTTTCGTGGCTTATTAGAACAGTGATTTGTAGGGAAAGCATATAAATGCGGGGTTGCGAGAACGAATGTTGGCCACGTTTGAGGCTTGTTGTGATTTTACTCAGCTTCTTAAATACAATGGCGAAATATTTTCTTTTCTTAGGCCACGATTTCCTTCATCCAAGTCTTTGTAAGCTTACCATTTTTATTCTCTTTCCTTGTCTTTGTTCTTTGCAGCTTGGCATTTTGTTGGTTGTTACACCAATCAAGTCACAGCTTACGTGAAGACGTTCATCCAAATACTGCACGCCTCTAACAATTTAAGCACAGTGCTAATGAGTGACATTACGCCCACCTAAGTCTCATACTGTTCTAGAGATGACCTGAAATTCTAACGATTTCTCGAAATGCGAATGTAATTTTCGAAAGGGCTACAGTTGCAGCAGCTATTCTTGATTAATTCACTGGAATTTCTAAAATGTCTTTCAGTTACAATGGGAATACTTTAATTTCTCGTTATATGATTATTCAACCTGAAAATTATCGACGTTTTATAAACCATAAGGGCTGAAAAGAGCATGGGTAAATAAGGCCCATCTGTATGTTAGAGGATAATGTTAATTAGGATTTAACTTGGTTTGTAAGTGTAGATTGGATAACCTGGCCATAGTAAGTTATATTCAGATTCCATCGTTGCCCTAACATTTAACGTGTGTTTAAGGAAAACCAACTAAGTGAAATAAATGTATGTAAATGTTTGATCAACAAACAAGGTTCCCTGAACTTGGCGAAATCTGAATTGTTTGTACCATAACAAATTTTTAGTGAATGGATTGACAGAATATTCCAGGTCAAGGAAGTGACCGATACGAACTTAATAGTTGAAGAACTTCATTTTTCAACCAAAGTGGACTTCATTTTCCTTGCACTTCCACGATATATTCTCCTGAACAAGCGGGTTATATGATTGTATTTAGTAGGTTTTTTAAGAAAATATTTTAAAATATGCATTCATTTAAATACTGCTCTTTTTGGTCGAGTGGATAGCAATTTTGATTCACATTCAGGAGTACTATGGGTGAAATTCAAACACTCACGACATTTTTGTTATTCGCCTGGTTTATAAAAGCGTTTTACAATATATCTATTTAAAAATTCCTACTTGTTCTTTCTGTTTCCTGCATCTGTTACGGTATATAGACATATTCCATGACACAGGCGGTTAGTCGCCGTCTTTTCACCACAGGAGCAGGGGGTCAGTCCCAGGGCAGACACTTTTGAACGTTTAGTGGCCACGGTGAAACTATGACAGATCTTTCTAAATATGTTTCGGATTTCCGTCTTCAGTGTCATTACACCAACTATCAATTTTCTTGTTCTATTTATATTTTACAGACGCTATACAATCTCAGGTACTGGCGGCCTCCCTAATTTATGCACTTAACTTATTCGGGAAAGCTAAAGGTTTTCGGAAGCTTTGAGAGAACCGTTCAATATCAAAGGAATATATTGTGAATTCAATCTCCTCGCTGTAATTGATTTCTTTACAACACTACAGACACTAATAATTCTTCCCATCATCATTTAAATGGAAGTAAAGGTCACCTCATGACATGCATTTGCAGACATAGAGGAGAGGCGGGGGTGCATCTCCAACCCTTTCGTAACCTCGGCGCTAAATGTTGTGGGTGTCAGCAACACGCTTCGGCTGCTTTACTTGTATATGGGCACTTTACCTTTAATAATCGGAGGCCTTTTGAAGACTACGCGTACCACCTGCTGTATTATGTAAAAAAAACTCCACATTTTTCCACACGCTACAGTTATTTTGTTGTGTTTTATATGATTCTGTCAACTAATACAGATTATTTTCAGTGGTCTTCGTAGTGGAGATGAATTTTCTTGACTGCGATGTATGAACTGGCATTTTGAGTATAATTTTGATTGACTTAAGTCTTAAAATAGTTAAGATGCAGTTTATCAGTGGTGCCGTACGTGAATGACAGTACTTTTAATCTTGTACCCTGCATACACATTCTTTATTTGCTGACGATGATAAATGTGTTGTTATATGAGACACTGTTTAAACATCAAAAACATCTATTATGTTTCTAATTATTTAGTCTATTTATGTATACGTAATCGAATTCCCAACTTACTGGCTTACATAAAAACTGTATGAGATGTTTCTACGCTGTTTCCAGCTACATTTCACGTATGCAAACACTTCATCATAATTAACACTTTTTCATCCATCATATTCAACAGTTTATCTTGGTCCGTGCACGAAGCCTGTCTGACTGTGATTGCAGAGCTGGGATAATATTTCGATGTCGTTGTTATCACAGCTTTTCTGTTAGGCCATTATACTTCTGTTGTCATTTCTCAACTTGACAGTTGTGTATTAACTGATGTACATGAAGGTACACACGTGTAATGCGAAAGCGCTTTCTACTGGTAACAGTCTGATATGCACACAGGACCCAAAGTTTATTGTGTAGTAAGAACATGCACAGTAAGAGATAGAACAATGTTTGTTTTACTTTGAAGATTACTCTGCTAATAGGTCTGGAAATTTACATATGATCTTTACCGAACGTATATGAACGCATCTGTATACCTACACTGTATAGAAGCATTAGGAATGGGAGATTTATCTTAGTCTTGTCCGCATGTATATGATCATAATTACAGGCACGCATACTTACGCCAGGAGACACTGAATGACCAAGCTATTGGTATTATGAACAAAGAAGGCGTACCTATTTTTAGTCGGTAGTGGAGCCTCGACTGTATCTAAGGTAGTTTATAAAATACTGTCTGAAAAACCTTTCAAGTTACCTGACTCATATGCAGTGAAAGTACGATTTCACGGAATTCCTGAAGAGAGATATAGACTTTCTTCATTAATGTGGACCACTGGGTTATTTATTTGTGGAAATTATAGCTACAGATGGAAATGTTCTAAAAAAATTCTAAGTTTCTTTTTGAAAATTCAACTGGCTGAAGAGTGCGAGTAGTATATATTACACAATAACACGTGCAATGAATAGACGTGTACTTGTATCTCCTTAAATGGTCTTACAACAGATATTTTTCTCTGTGATTTCGATTGATTCATTCAAATTCAAACAAAATCCGTAAAAGAGCATTATTCTACAAAAACACGCGTGTTATATTTCTTGAAGTGCGTCATTCATAACGATAACCGAATATCATCCACTCAACAAATCGATCAAAAACGCGACATCGGCTAAGCCAATTAACATTATTTCACACAAGCAGTCCGTCTTACACCGAATTCATCTCGTTCATCACATTTTATTTCCAATGGGCAGTTCATTATTCTTCGGCGGAAATGGGACCAATTTGCGTTTCGCCAAATATGGCCGGAGTCGCTATTGAAACACTGATTCTTCTGGCACCGTATTTTCTGTCATTTCTGTGACGTCTTAATGCCTCGTATATGCTAGCGCCCCTTAATTCGGTCATGATTACATTCTATAACTTATCTACAATTGTGAGCAATAAGTCAGATGTGACCTCCCCTTGGATTATGTACTGTTACGACACGAGGAGTTTCCAGAGATTCAAATATTGGAATACTCCTCAGATTTACAAATACGTCAAATGCTTCTCTTCTTTCACCTTATCATAATATAAAATAGTTAAACTTTGACAGTTTCATGTGTTATTTTAAACGTGAAAATAATTTTGTATAACACACAAGAATAGGGTGGGCAAAGTTTCTGAAGTATAAGTCAGAAAAATTTTAGTACCAAATAACTTTACTTTGCGCCTATTCGTCGCGTTACTAATCTAACATTCGGGTATGCATAAACCCAAGATTTCGTAACAGTACCACCAGATGGAATTGCTACAGGCGCTTTACTTTTAACGATACAGTTACATTTAATCCGCTGATAGGAAGTTTTATGTTTTCCAGAATTGGTGTAGACACAGTGGAGATGATAATTATGTTTGGCATGCCAGAAATCGAAACGTAGGGTCATGTACGGTTTAGGAAAAATAGGTTATATTGCGTTGTTCTGTAATTGGTACATTGATAGTGAGATTTAAATTGGAGTTATTAAAGTAATGGAATACCAGTTATAATTAAAAAAAAGTCAATTGGTCGCTGTATTAAAAACTTTGAAATAATTTAAATACACTTAAGTACTCTGTAGTGGGTCTCTGTCACCACGGCATGGCGCGTCATCAGGTTGCGGATAGAGGAACGGCCTCCGATAAGGAGGGTAGCTGCGAATAAATGGATTAAGCAGTCGCGGACAGCCGACGAGGGGTGGTCCTTCAGCTTGGGGGTTGGGCGAGGTGCTAACAACCCCTCCCTGTAAAACGCTTATGTTAAGAAACTTTCACATGCGGGATGCTTGCTCTGGAGACAAGCGGACCCTTTGTTAGTGCGGTAATGAACCTTCGAGTTCCGTGAAATACGCGGAATTTCTTGGCTAGCTGCAAACCAGTTAGTTTTTCAAGAAGGACTCTACACCATGCAGTAAGCAAGTAAGTAATTAAGTAAGAAGTAAGTACTCTGAAGGCTGGTCGGGCTGCGAAGCTCCGCTGGGGTGCAGAATAATGTTATTGTTAGTGGATAAACCAACTTATTCCGAGTCAATATCGCGTAAAGTGAATGGCCGCAGACAGCTGACTATCACAGAAGGTATCAAACTCTTATTAAAAATTCCCTCCATACGAAACAATACGAACTTTGCAGAGGAAACAGGAATTTAGTTAAATGGGAAGGAACCGCCTTTTTTGCGCTCATGATGAAATTAAAAAATGATTAAAAAAGTAGAAGACTTTAACCTGTCCACCGAGCAGAACAATTTGATTCTGAAATGTTTTCTACCGAAGGAGTATACTGCAGACCTTGCCCTATGTATTGCTTGTCTATGTATAGAGCCGGCGCCGTTCTTATGTTCAGGAAAATTTCAGGAATGTGGCTTGCTGGCTCTGAAGTGACGAAAAGCATATTCTCGAACTCTACAACAGAGGGACGATAATATTTCCCTCCAGGCCCCGTTCGACATTACATAACAACGAGAGTGATCACTGCTGCATGTCACATTTACAAAACTATGCTGTCCACGTAAAAGGCTGTAAAAGTTTAAATGCTGTCGTCCCTTTATATATTACTGTTTTCTATAGGCTTATCAATAATATCAAAACTGACATTTCCATCCAGTTTGTACAGACATCATGGCAGTGCAACTTCAACGGGCCATCAGGAATAGGGATATTTTCTCGTATACGGCATTTGTCATGAAGGTTTTTCTGCTAAAGTAATCGTGTTAAGTGGCACGCACACTAGCAGCCAGCAAGCTGGAAGGAGGAGGGTTTGAAGGAAAGGGACATCCTTCCTTGCAGCTAAGGAATTCAATCAGCCGTCACACGCCACTGGAAATAGGCTCTGATCACGTAACGGAATGTCCTACTGCATGCGGTGGACTTCAACTGCGAATCTCTCTCCCTGTTGCTACTATCTTCATTCTTCTGGGGGATGGGGGGGGGGAATAAAAAAAACTTCAGGACATGATTAAATTGCCTGCCTGTAGCTGAAGTCTTACATACCTAGCATGTTATCACATCTCAGAAAACTTCGGTATAGGAATAGAGTATTTTAAGCTCACGGTTCCGTGCATCATAATTCAATATTAAATAAAAAGCCAACTAGATGCAAGAGTAAGCAGATATTTAAGTACTGCAAAAACACTCTACATGTTTCGAGTGTCGCCGCACCCATCATCAGGAGTGCTAAAAACTGTAACCGCAGCATCCGGTACCGGAGGCTGCGGTTACAGTTTTTAGTATTCCTGATGATGGGTGCTGTGACAACCGATACATGTAGAGTGATTCTGCAGTAAAATAAATCAGACTGCGTGCTGTTGTATCTAGTTGGATTTTATTTAATATTGATAAGGAATAGAATATCTTTCTGCTGATGAAGTTTCGCATACCAAATACATTGTAATGTAACGAATAATTTCGGAATAGGAACAGAATTACTCCTTATTCCCGAAACGTTGCATGTCCTATATATCATGATGTCTCGGATATTGTTAACATATACGCACAATGATTGTATGTTGCTGTAGGTCTTGTAAGACCTCCGTATAAAGTCTGGGAAAACTACATAATAGTGCTAGAGAGCGTACTGCTAAAGTCTGGGAAAACTACATAATAGTGCTAGAGAGCGTACTGGTAAAGTGTGGGAAAACTACATAATAGTGCTAGAGAGCGTACTGGTAAAGACTTTTGCGCTGTTTTACAATGCAGCGTGGTTTGTAAGTCGCTCGGATATTAATTTTTCATGCCTTTTCGCGGTAAATTTAAAGTTACTATTTTGTCAGAACTTGCACTAACTGCAAAAATATATGTAGGTGTGCTCTAAGTTCTTGGTTATTCTTCTGTTATTAACATTGCAACTGCTTTTGCCGTTTTTTGTAAATATATTCTTATGCACTACGACCCCTTATTGTGAAAGTTTTTATTAATTTTTCTCATTTTTGTATTTCATGAATATTGCAGATTCCATAATCACTCAGCTCAAGTTTTGGAAGTCTGTGAAATACATTGGGTTCTTCAATACTTTCATAACATTTCATTTGGGCTTAGTAGGTGGTACTAGGACTTTAATAGCCTATTGGAGTTGTAAGCAGAAGATGCCAACAGGCCTCTCTCTTTCATTGAAATGATCTCTGGATACCCCGAAGTTTACGTAGGCTCGCCGGTACGAAGCAAGTGAAAGATACAGAAATGAATTTCACCTTTTTTTGTATACGGCGCGCACTGTTAACGTGTATCGTGTGGCAAAAAGGATTTCTTTTTCTCTTTGACATGCTTTTCGCGTACAACCATTCACGTCAGTGCATTCGTATTTTGGCATAGCCTTGTACTTTTGTTCGAGAGACAGCCAGTTAGAATTTCGGCCTAGTTGAGAGATATCCAGACACCAGTGCGCTGTTTTATTCCATAACTCTAAACGAACTGCGGAAAGTATATTAACCCTTGTCCTGCTAACGTGAAGAATATGGTGAGCTCCTAATAATACCAGGAAATGTCAGAGAGTATTTAATTTGGAATTTAAAGTGTTAAAATTAGTTACGACCATCCGCATCCACAGTTTTATCTACTTAAGTTAAATGGCTATCTTAACACTAATTAGAAGATTTTTATATATATAAGAGGGGAGTCAAATGAAAACTTTAAAAGTGCGATAAAAATTCGAAACACAGTTCGATTGTCTTGTAATTTGACAACAAGGATACTCATGGTTTGAAGAGTGGCCGACAGGCGGCAGTACTATGCAGGAATGCAACACGACGCACAGTAGTAGTGTAAAAATGGCGGCCCCGCTTGCAACACGCACCAAAGAAAAACAGCGTTCTGTCATTCGTTTTATTAAGTAGTTAAAGGGTGAAACCCGTCAAAATTCATCGACGAATTAAAGTTCAGTATGGTATGCATGTCTGTCACTACAGCAAGTGTACGAGTGGACTATGAAGTTCACGAACGACATTAGTTCTGTAACAGACTCTTCTCGACCTGGTCAGGCACACCCAGTAGTGACACCAGAGGCTGTTGCAGCAGTTGAAGCCATCGTGATGGAAAATCGCCACGTAAGAGTGAATGAAATAGCCGCACATCTGGATATGAGTCATGGATCAGCTCACAGTATCGTCCATGATAAAAAATAAAAAATATTTAAAGTTATCATTTGACTCACCCTCGTGTGTGTATATATATATATATATATATGTGTGTGTGTGTGTGTGTATGTATATGTGAATGTGGGTGTTTTAGTACGCGTGCTGTCATTGTCAGGCGTCGTTTAGTAGCCTCATATGTAATCCCACGTTGACATTCTGAGCGGCACTGAGTTTAATGTGTGTGAGTTTGTGCGCAGTATTTGCACAAACTGGCAGCCCTTCTTCCCACAGGTAGAGTCGAAAGGGCCAGAAAGCCTTAAACGCCCCATTCTATCCTTAATTTCCTACCTGAAACTGTAGGCTTTATAAGCTCTTACGGATGATGAATCAGTGTGTATGAGTACATTATTTCTGATGTGGTTGTGCCAGTTCTTTCAATAAAGGGAACCTTTACCTTTTTATTCCTCTGTCTTCTGCAAATGACGACTATATTAAAACTTCAAAACATCCCAACAAAAACTGAGGTATCTTTTATAGACAGGAAGTTTTGCGTCTCAAGAAATAAGTACAACACTAAGGGTTGAAATTTATAAGCAGGTTTAAGCACAACAGTACAGGTTCGTTGAAGAATTGTCTTTCATAGGCTACGGAAAGTACCGCTTTGTCATAATGAGCTGATCACAAATTTTACAGCGTGGCGAATAGTCCGTATACAAGTGTTTTACTTTCGTCTAGGAGAAACTGAGTGGCCTAAAAATATAACAGGATTTTGTGAGTCGAGGAGCTAAATTCAGTGTTTGAAATCGAGAAACTGAAATATGTAACACACAGACATTACAACTACTAATATCGCTACTACTACTACCACCAAAACCACCACCACCACCATTACTACTACTGCTACTAATACTCCTACTCCTACTACTACTATTACAACTGATGTAGTAGTAGTAGTAGTAGTAGTAATGGTGGTGGTGGTGGTTTTGGTGGTAGTAGTAGTAGTAGTAGTAGTAGTAGTAGTATACCACCACCATCTGGCCTGCTGTACTCCCACGAAGAGACCTACTGCTTCTACCACAATTATAACCATTATTGCTGTTTGCACGATTGCCCCCAACACCACCACTAGTCAAGTGATGCTATCACTATAACTTAACTAGACCTACTAATATTACTACCATGATTAGTCCTACTACTTACACTATTATTACAATTAACACTACTACTACTACTACTACTACTACTACT
>Ga0123354_10003677_pt1 | contig 21309 bp, 25 predicted proteins | sample TergutLab28metaG_2_FD_97872 | JGI IMG/M metagenome (GOLD analysis project Ga0123354, IMG submission 97872) | Labiotermes labralis P4 segment gut microbial communities from Petit-Saut dam, French Guiana - Lab288 P4 | ecosystem: Host-associated > Arthropoda: Insects > Digestive system > Gut ... | reverse complement strand
GTGGATTACCAATCGAAGCGCGGCCTCGTCGCGGACGGCGTCGCCGGACCGCAAACACAAGCCGCGCTGAACGCGTCCGTGGTGTATACGCCCGCGTCTTCGACGACAGTGAAAACGCAGCCGGTCAGCGCGACGGCCCCGCCGCCGCCCACGACCGGGACGGTCTATCCACGCGGGTTTTATGGGCCGATCCAGGTCGGCGACACTTATGCGGCGGGGCCGCCCGCTTTCACTGACACGAAGCCCACGAAAACCTACACCGTGGACCAGGCCATGCTGGACCAGGCCAGCCAAAACATCCGCAAAACGGTGGTGAACGGCAAAATCGTTGACATGAAGCCCGCACCGGGGCATAATCCATCGTATAAAGCGGGCAAGCCGCTTGCGGCTTGAATGTCGCGCCGACAAGCTTGTCCGCCGGAGGCGTTTCGGGCGCGGCTATATGGTTGACAAGATGAGCGCGGTGGCCGTTGATTTTTCATTTACGCGGGCCCGCCCGCATACGATAGGTTCGGGCGCCGGGGAGCGCCGCCGCCGCGTACGCGGTATGATATCGTCATCTCTTTCCCTTTTTCGAAAGGCATTCTGAGTTTAAATAAAATGACAAAATGAGAACGGGGCCACGCCTTATTCATCATCATTTTGTGCTTGTGGGGAGCGTGGCCATATGAATCAGGTTTTGCAGCTCATCACCCTGGGGGATATTTTCAGCGCGCTGTCCTTTGTCGCCGCCGTGGCGGGGGCGGTCAAGGCCATCTCCGCCGCCACCCGCCGCCACGTGGAAAAAGCCATGAAGCCGGTCACGGAGGAGATCAAGCGGGTGGACATGCACGCCCGTCGGCTGGAGCTGCTGCTGCTGCTCAACAACCAGCCCGCCAAGGCCGACGTCATCGAGCAGTGCTACGACGAATACAAGGCGGCGGGCGGCAACTCCTACATGGACAGCGCCATCAAAGAATGGCGCGAGCTGTATGAACGGGATATCATCAGGGAACGGCTGCTGCGCCCTTCGGGCGCGGAATTGAAAATGGAGAATTGAAAATTGAAAATGCCGCCTGCGGGCGGGGGAAACGGCGGTGCGCCTGAAATCGGGCGTACTGCTTTTTATTGGGTTGAATATATTATAAAAGCGGTTTCCGGGCGCGGCATTTGAAAATGGCGGAAAAAACGCGAATATGTGTGAAAAGATTTGAAAATGTGTTGACAAATAGGAAATTGTATGATAATGTATGAAAAATTGAGAATTTTTATAAGCGAGGAAATGGAACATGGCACAAAAATTGACCGACAACGCAATCGCAAAAAATGAATGGATCAAAAGCGCCCTGGCCGCCATCATGGATTTTTTGGCAAGCAAGGACGCGGATGTCCTCCGCCCCTTTTTTGACGTGAGAAACGATCCGGACGCCAGAAAAAATATGAAATGGCTGCGTTTCAATGACGGTTTTACCCTTTGTTTTGCCAGAAGATTCCGCGAATCCAAAAAAAGGACGGATAACCTTCCGACGATTATTAACGCCCTGAAACAAATTGACAGCGTGAGATATGGGGATTTCACGGGGATGTAAATACATAGGGGAAGGGAAAGCAAAACCGTTCATATGACGAAAAAAGAAGAAAAATTGAAAAATATGGGGCTTGCGGCCACTAAGGATGCTCTGATTCGTATCGCATCATTTGCGGTTATGTCCTTTTTGTTTCCATTAATCATTGCAGCCATTACATCCTGTCAGGAAAAAATTGGCCTTTGGGGCGAATTTACGGACCTGCTTCAAAACAACGTCAATGCGGGGGGTATGTTGTTCACAGGGATCGGCATTTTTGTCGCTGTGCTTATTGGACAAATTGTGCAAAAAAGAAAGATAATGGATAAATTAAAAACGTTTTACATCGCTTTAACCTGGTTGATCCTGTACTTTGCCATTTTTGGGTCAATCATTTATATCCTTTTTAAAGCATGTAACGCAACAATAAATCATCTCGGCGTCGCAACGGGACTTATTGTGACGTTAGGGATTTTCTTTTCGGCAGTTTATACTGCGTGCCTGAGCGCAGAAAACAAACAGGAGGCTATCTGATGGTTGCTACCATATTTATTTTATTATTGGGTGTTCCGGTTTTGATCGGGTTGATGTGGCTGGGCTTTTTGATTATCCGGAAAACCGGAAAAAAGTGGCTGGCGGACGACGCCCCTGCGGAGGGGGCGGTCCGGGAAAACGCGGACGCGGCCCCGGCCGTCTTGGCCGATGTCGTTGACCAAGGCGCCGCGGGAAAGCTTGCAGAGAGGATTATTACCGCTACAAGCGCTTTGGAGGTCGAACAGGATTTAATGGCCGCCGGTATAGTCCAAAACCAAGACATTTTGAACGCTTTAAGGGATGTCATGGAAAACCCAAAGGACGCCGACAGCCGGGAGGTAGTGGACTATATAAAACAACAAGCCGGTGATTCGGAAAAAGAGGCGCTGTCCAAACGGCTCCCTACCGCTACAACGCCTGCGGAAGTCGACGAGGCGCTTAATACAATCCCACTTGATAATTTTAAAGCTCCTACCGATGCGGAAGAAAATGCAAATAAACATCGGATAGCCTTCTTTTCAAAACTTTTATCGTGGGTTATGAGTTCGTTTCCGTATCCTCGGCCTACCCTACAGCTTGCCCCCGGGTTGATTTATGTCATGCCGGACGAACGGAGCGAAGTTTTGAAGGAAATATACGCAGAAGGAAAATGGGTAGCCCTTACGAAAAACGGGTCAATCCGCAAAGAATTCATAATCCCGGAAATTTCCGGCATGAATAAATAAAGGGGGGCGTATGGGCGTCGTAACGGAGAAACTGGAAAAACTGGACGGCATCCGGAAGGCCACTCATCTCGGCGGCCTGATCCGTGCGGTGGAAGATTATATCTTTCAGGAAGACCGTCAGCCTATCATAGCCGAAATTAAAAAAATCCGCGACCGGCAGGATGAGGCAAAACTGGCCGGAAAAGATTATCCATTGGAGGAAAAGGATAGAAAAGTATTATCGGAGGATATGTCAGGAAAAATATTTCACATTTCCCTGCATAAGACGAGACATTTAGCAAATGGAAAAGGTTTTAACCTCGCCTTTGACAACGGCGTAATACTCAACTATTTTGAGAATTGTCCCACCGAATTGGAAACCCACTTCATCATCTGCCATGAATTGGCCCATATTGTGTTGCATTTGACGGCGGATGAAAATAAAAATCGGTATTTCCCGTCCCTGGATGACGCGGCGGAGGCGGAGGCGGATGATTTCGCGGTTCGAATACTTCAGAGGCTTAGGGCGCAGCTGATCGCCGGGGAAGATGAAGACTGGAAATCAATGGATTTTGAAAACGACGATTGGGAAAAGGCGGGAAAAACAGAGCTTGTCGCGCAGTTAAGGAAAACTAAAGCGGCCCAGGGAATTCTCTTTCAGAACGCGGATCTTGAAAAGATCAGACAAGATATTGTCGCCGCGCGAAAGAAAGTCTTGGATGAACTCACCGCCGCAACCCCAAAATAACGGACAGGCCCCTTTCTGAGGGGCCTGTTTTTTTTATAATGCATCACATCAGGTTTCCCGTGATGGTGTTGCCGCCCGCGCCGCCGCTTTCGAGCAGGGTCTGGCCCCACAGGACGTTGCCGGTGACCAGGTTGCCGTTTGACGCCGCGCCTGTGACGGTTATTCCTGTTCCATCGTAATTCCCTGTGATCATATTTCCCTCCACAATGCTGTGGGAGGCCGCGAGGGCGACGCCGCAGGCCGGGTAGCCGTTGAAGCCCACGTCCGTGAACGTGTTGCCCGCGATGTTCAGCGCGGTGGGGCAATCGCTGCCGACGGCGCACATGCCGACGCCCGTCGAGGGGGCCGCCATCAGGTTGCCCCGGACCTGCCAGCCGCTGCCGCCGTTCAGGTAAATCCCCGTGTAGCCGTAGCCCCAGTCCGAATAAAACCGGTTGCCTTCCGCCAGCCACTTGTTGCAGTAGTAAGTGTTCACCGCCGAGGTGGCGGAGAGCGCCTCGAACCGGTTGCCGAGCAGCTGGGCCCGGTCGGCGTTGCTGCCCGAGACGCCGCCCCCGCCGTTGTTGGTGAGGCGGCAGCCCGCTATGACGCAGTCGTGGGCCCCGGCCGCGATGGTGACGCAGGCGCCGCTGTAATTGCCTGCGACGTCGCAGCCCTCCGCCGACGACCCCGGGCCGCCGAAATACAGCGGGTTCTGGATGCCGCCCAGGACGCATCCCGCAGCCCGGCAGGAGGACCCGGCGGCGTATATGCCGTACTGGCCCCCGTTTGCCCCGCCCGTAAAATAGCAGCCCTCGAAAACGACGCCGCCGGAATATTGGAGCTGCGCCCCGTAATAGTTGTTGTGAAAGAGGCAGTTCCTCACGTTTAGTTTGTCTGTGCTGACGGTCATTATCCCCGTATAGCAGCCTTCAAACGTGACGTTTTCCACCGCCTCGCTGCCGCTGGGGGCGTTGCAGTGATAGCTTATCCCCACGTTGGCGGCGGTGTTATAGGCCGCCCGCTGGCCGTCGAGGGTCAGGTCCCGGACGGCGGTGTTGCCGCTGTAGCTGCCCAGAATGGGGTCGTAGCCCTCCATGTCCGGGAACTCGAGCATGGCGCCGGCGGCGAAGGCCCGCTTCAGCACGGTGACGCTCTGCCCCATCCCGGCCAGCACCGCGCCGGACGGGACGTTCAGAGTGGACTCCAGCACATAGGTCCCCCGCAGCAGCAGCACCCGTTTGTTCAAGGCGGCCGACGCTGTCGCCAGGGCGGCGGAGATCTGGGCGGCGTCCCCGGCGCCGGTGCATAAGATGTCGCAGTCGGCGGCGGCGTGCCCCGCGGCGGCGCTGCCGACGACCACGTCGGCGAAGCGCTTGCCCCCGCCGGGGGCTGCGGAGACGGCGGCGTCCACGTACTGTTTCCACACAAGATGGTTCGCCGCCGTGGGGGCGACGCCCACCAGCTGTCCCGCCCCGTCCCGCATGGGCACGGTGCCCGGGTTGTTGCCCGAAGAGTAGGCCAGCGACGTCTGCGCCCCGGCGGCATCGGTGGCGTAAAGCCGGGAGGCCAGCGCGACCTTGTCCGCTTTGCCGTCCAATAAAGAGGGATCGACGGCCCCCGCCGGCCCCTGCGGGCCCGTATCGCCTTTGGGGCCTTGCGCCCCGGTATCACCCTTTGGTCCGATCGCGCCAGCCGCTCCGGCGGGGCCTTGCGGCCCCTGGATTCCCTGCGCCCCGGTATCGCCCTGTGGGCCGGGGTCGCCCTTGGGGCCCTGCGGGCCGACCGGGCCGCCGGGGTCTCCGGGCACACCCTGGGGGCCTTGCGGGCCGACAGGCCCGATTGAGCCTATGTCGCCTTTTGCGCCCGCAGCGCCGGCGGGGCCTTGAAGCCCCTGCGCCCCGGTGTCGCCCTTGGGGCCTTGCGCCCCCGCGTCGCCTTTTAACCCCTGCGGCCCTGCCGGACCCGCGGGGCCGTTGAACGCGCCGGCGGCGGCCTGGGTTTTCAAGTCGGAAACGGCGGTTAAGGCGGCGGCTTCCGCTGCTTTGACCGCCGTTTCGGCGGCTGAATAGTCCGCCGTCCGGGCGGCCAGCTTGGCCGCCTCATCCAGGTAGCTTTGAAGGAAATCGGCGGCGGAGACGGCCTCCTCGGCGCCGGGGTCCAGGTTCAGGGACACCATGCGGGAGGCGTAGGTCAGCCCGGCGGCGGAGACGCCGACGACGCCCAGAAACAGCCGCCCGGCACCGGTGAGGGCGGCGGGAACGGACGCGGCGCCGGCGTCGTCGATGCCGACAAGAACAGGGGGCGCGGCGGGGTCTTCGGCGTCGCCCGGCCCGCGCTGGAACACGGCGGTGCGGTCGGGGTAATTGTCCCAGGCGCCGTCGAAGCGGAAGAGGCAGCCGATGCCGATGCCGGCGACGGGGGCGAACCCGTCGGCCAGCGTCAGCGACCGGCCGGAGAGGGAGAATTTGATGGTAGGCATAGGTTTTTTCCTCCGGAAAAAATCAGTTGACAGTTGACATGTGACAGTTGACAGTTAAGAAAATAATGCGTTATAATGCTCGCCCGCAGGCGTAACTGTCACTTGTCCACTGTCAACTGTCAACTGATTTTACGCCTCCGGCGTAAAATCGGCTCCCCCGCTTGACAATTTCGATATTTTATCGTATAATAAACACAGCAAGGGGACTTGACCGTGGCGGATGTTCCATCCGTAACGGTTACCCCGCAAGGTTTGAAAGCATGATAGCCGTCATCCTGTGTGAGGTGGGACGGCTACCATGCTTTTTGAGCGTTAAGTACGAACAATATCAACAAGAGCGCCGCACAAACGGCGATCCGGAAAATACGCCGGAACCTTTCACCCATAGGCATTCACCTGCCTCGCTCCCATAATCATGGGGATAAAGGCGAAGCAACCGTCCACAGCAAGTCCTCTCGCTGTGCAGCATCAATTCTACCAAAAACCGCCTTGCAAGTCAAGGCGAAACAAATTACAAATTACAGTGTACAAATTACAAATGGCTGCCGTTATTTGTACACTGTAAATTGTAATTTGTAATTTTCAATAGTTCCGCGCCCGCACATTTGCCGTTGCCGCGCCGCGCGCGGCGCGGTTCAGCCCCCGGGCGGCCTCGGCGTAGGCCTGGTTGAAGCGGGCGGCGGAGTTGTTGTAGCGGCCCCATTCCCCGTTGTAGAAATCCACCTGGGAGAGCAGCCACAGCACATAGACCTCCTCGTAGGCGGGGGGCAGCAGCAGCGCCTCGCCCAGGTCGCGCCCCTCCCACCCGTCGAACACGGGGGGCTTGCGCGGCACGTCCCACCCGGGGAAATGGAGTTGGCGGCCGCGTACTCCCTCCGCCGCCTGCGGGCGGCACCTCCCTCTCAGAGGGAGGCAAGGCTGCCCTGTTTTTGGAATACATTCTTCGTAGATCCGCATTTCGAGGGCGCAGAGCCAGCGGAGCTTCTCGCGGCTGCCGTAAGGGTTGGGGGACAGGGTATCGAGCGCCTGGATGGCCTGATGGATCGTCATGTGTTTTCTCCCTCCGGTCGAAAAAATTGAAAATTGATAATTGACAATTGATAATGTCGCCCGCAAGCGGGCGGGGGCACGGATCAGCCGGTTTCCTGCGCCCGCAGGCGCATCTAATCCATCCTTGCCGACTGACGGGGCCACAGGCCCCGCCGCCGGGGCGGGCCCGCACCTCCTGCGGGAGGTTTGGCCCAGTATCGCTTCGCGACCTTTCATTTTCAATTTTCAATTCTCAATTTTCAATTATTTTACGCCTCCGGCGTAAAATCCTCTCCCCCCCGCACAGCGGCGCGCGTACAGGCATACAATGCAGTACCGATAAAATATAGGAGGTCAATCGATGAACATTTTTGAACTGACCGCGGCGGCGGCCGCGGTGGCCGATCCGACGCCCCAGACCTGCCCGGCGGCGGGGTTCCAGTCCGTCTCTGTGTGCGTCCCCGTCACCGTCACCCCCTTCGCCACGCCCGGCGCCACCGTCACCACCTGCTGCGGCGACCCCATCGTCAATCCCGGCATCACCCCCTGCGCCGGGGTCAAAAACGGCGTCTGCTCCTTCACCGTCACCCAAAACCTCTGCGTCAAGGTGCCCGTGGTCTTCGGCGCCGCCGCCGAGGTGGGCGACACCTTCGTGGACTGCAAGGGCGCCTCCGCGGACGACATCTGCAAAAACTGCGGCGGCGACGCGCCCGGCATCCCCGCCGTGCTCCAGCGCGCCGCCGAAATGGGGGCGACCGGCTGTGGATGTGGATAACAACGACGCCCTGTTCGAGCTCCGCCACGGCAAGCCGCCCTGCGGCTGCGACGACGAGGCATGCAAAAAAACCATCACGCAGAAGGCGGACGTGAGTATCCCCGTCGCGATCAAACCCGCCGCCGACGTGGGCGACATCGAGGCGGAATGCGTGGGCGAGCCCCAGGTGACCAAAGACATGTGCCACGAGTCCTGCAAGATCACCGTCACCCAGACCATCAGCGTCAGGATCCCCATCCGCTACAGCGTCACCACAGACGTAGGCGAAAGCGAAGTCAACTGCCATAACAGCTGACAGAAGACAGAAGACAGAGGACAGATTTGCCCGCCGGGAGTTTTTCCGGCGGGCGGTTTTTTTTTAAAATGGCAAGTGGCAAGTGGCAAATGCCGCCCGCTTGCGGGCGGGGAGACGGACTGAAATCAGCGCAAATCCGTAGGGGCGAACTGTGTTCGCCCGTTCCCATCAACCCGCATTTATTCATGGATACGGATTTATCAAAAACGGGCGCACACAGTGCGCCCCTACGGAAAATTCGGCCCGCCGGGAGTTTTTCCGGCGGGCGGGCTTTTTTTAAATGGCAAATGGCAAGTGGCAAATGCCGCCCGCTTGCGGGCGGGGAGACGGACTGAAATCAGCGCAAATCCGTAGGGGCGAACTGTGTTCGCCCGTTCCCATCAACCCGCATTTATTCATGGATACGGGCGACCGGAACCACCCCGCCCCCTGCGGGGGCACCCCTCTGCAGAGGGGAATGGGGAGCCGCGCCCTTTGGACGCGGAATTGAAAATTGAAAATGCCGCCCGCAAGCGGGCAGGGGGACGGGCCGCCATTTGCCATTTGCCATTTGCCACTTGCCACTTGCCATTTTCCCGCGCCCGAAGGGCGCGGCGGCGGCGGGGAGCGCGCCGCGCTCCTTTGTGTTATGGTATGGCAAAAAAACAAGGATGCGTCATATGTCCGATTACGTTTCCGCGCCCCGTCTCGACGTCTTCCGCTCGAATTTCGTGAAGGGCGCCGCCTTCAGCGAAAAATACGAATTCCCCGTCATCGCGAAAACCGCCGCCGCCCCAGAGAAGGCGCTGCCGTTTCATCACGCCGCGGCGGCAAAAGATTTTGATCAATTCATCCACTTTTACATCGACGACCGTCGCTTTGAATGCCTGTGGAACAGCCCGGGGCGATACCTGCCGCTGCTGCAGCGCTTTCGGGGTGTTATCACCCCTGATTTCAGCCTGTATCTGGAAATGCCGCTGGCCATGCAGATCTGGAATACCTATCGCAACCGCGCCCTATCCTATTGGATGCAGCATAACGGCGTGAATATCATCCCCAATGTGCGCTGGTCTGACGAGCGCAGCTATGACTTCGCCTTCGAGGGCCTGGAACCGGGCGGAACCTATGCCGTTTCCACAAACGGCTGCATACAGGGAAAGGCCGAGCGCCGCTATTTTAAACAGGGCCTGGCGGCCATGGTTGAAGCGCTCGCCCCCGAAACCCTCGTCGTCTACAGCTGCGCGCCGGACGATATTTTCGCGCCCGTGCGGGAGGCTGGCGTAAAAATCATACACATCGAAAACACCTCTTTTATTCATCATAAGGGGGTGGTATAATATGGGCGGTGGATACGGCAGCAAATCCGGTTTCAGCGGCACGGAGGGCGGGCGCGCCTCAAAGAACTGGCGGCTTTACGGCAGCCCGGGGCAGATAAACCGCGACGGATATAAAGAAACCCATATCGGCCCGGACGGCAGGGCCGAGTGGGAACGCCACCATACGGATCACGGGAATCCGAAAATTCACACAAACCCTCATGATCATATTATAGGATGGGACGAAAATGGAAATCCTATTTTTGGTATAAAATAAATAAGGAGCCGCTATCACATGCCAAAGTACGAGCCTGATTTTGTGGATGAGGCTGAGCTGATCGACAGCCTCCGCCGCGGCGGGGACGTGGAATTTCTTTACAATGGAAAAAAATATTCCATCACCCCTTACAACGGGAGCATCTGCGTTTGTGAGTTTTATAACGAAGCCAGTGAAAAAATCTATGCCGATCCCGCCGAGGCGGTAGGTTATGAGATCGAAGGAAAAAGGATAGGGGACATTCTTCAGGACATGAAGGTGTTGTTCCGATCGCTTTGAGGGCTTGAAACCGGGCGGAATCTCACGGAGCTGCGGCCCTGCGGGGCCTTGCTTCAGCATTGCTACGCGAATCAACGGCTGCATACAGGGAAAGGCCGAGCGGCAATATTTCAAAAACGGCCTGATGAAGATGCTTACCGTCCTAAAGCCGGAAACCCTCGTCGTCTACAGCTGCGCGCCGGACGATATTTTCGCGCCCGTACGAGAGGCTGGCGTAAAAATCATACACATCGAAAACACCTCTTTCGCAAACCGGAAGGCGGTGGTATAATGGGGGCGGATACGGCAGTAAAAGCGGTTTCAGCGGCACGGCGGGCGGTATGGCGCGGGGGGCCGTGGGAATGCCCAAATATCCCGGAAACGATCCGGCCAAATCACCTGGCCCGGATTATCAATGGCGCGGGACGGGCGTGCCCGGCTCCAAACAGGGGAATTGGTACAATCCAAAAACAGGCGAATGGATGCACCCGGACTTAGGCCATGCAAGCCCCATCGGCCCCCATTGGGATTACAGGGCTCCTGACGGAAAGGAATACCGCTTATATCCGGACGGGTCATATCAACTCAAATAAGGAGACCAACTATGCGTGAAGAAAACGATTGGCGGCTTATGAACCAAGAGGCATATTTAAAAAACGCGCCGCTTTTGTTCACAAAATATACGCCCTATTCTGATAAATGGGACCACGATCACTGCGCTTTCTGCGGCGCCGCGTTCAGCGAGGGCGCGGAAGATTTAAAAGAAGGTTATTGCACCCCCGACCGGTATCATTGGATCTGTAAAACATGTTTTGAGGATTTCGAAGATATGTTTCACTGGACAGTGACGGAGGAAAATACTCCATGACCAACCAAATGTTTCACGTTAAAACAGATGAATGGGAAAATTTAAAACAGGGATTTTCCAATCAACCGGGCCTGTTCGTCGCGGAGATCGATGGGGAAGCGGTATCCACCTGGGCGGATTACGCCAAAGAGATCCAGCGGGTTTTTTGCTTTCCAAAAGATATTATCGCCATGGATGCTCCCATCATGAATTACTACGCCTACATGGATTGGATCCGTGACCTCAGCTGGCTGCACGCGGACGGGTATGCGCTGATCATCCGCCATCCGGACGCGCTGATGAAGGACTCCCCCCGGGAGCGGCAGATCGTGCTGGAAACACTGGAAGATACCGTCCTCCCCTGGTGGGAAAGCGATGTCGAAAAGTGCGTCGTCGAGGGCAAAGCCAAGCCGTTCAATGTATATTTGGTGGAATAAATTCGAAACGCGGAGGCCACACCATGAAAAAACAGTGCCCCTGCTGCGGGTATTATACCGTCGGCAGCGGATAGGGACGCGCCGGTTGCAGCCCGTTCCCCCATTTTCAATTATCCATTCCGCGCCCGCCCTGTAGGGGCGCATAGTATGCGCCCGGTCCCCCCGGCGGGGGACGCGGCCCGCCGGGCCGCCCGGTCGCCGGAAACAGTCCGGGTTGATGGGAACGGGCGACGAGGTTCTGCGGAACCTCAATAATCGCCCCTACGGATTGCGCCGGTTGCAGCCCGCCCCATTCCCCTCCGGGGAGGGGTGCCCCCGCAGGCGGTGGCGGGGTGGTTCCGGACACCGGAAACGGTTCGGGTAGATGGGAACGGCGCGCCGGGGCGGCACGCCCTACAAACCCCGCCGGATTCAGCCTATTTTTACACTTTACACTTTACACTTTACAATTTTTATGACATTACACATTCCAAAACCAAACCCGAAACAACAGCTCTTCTTCAGTTCCACCGCCAAATATACCGGTTACGGCGGCGCGCGCGGGGGCGGCAAATCCTGGGCCGTGCGGGTGCTGGCGGTGCTCCGCTGCCTCGAATGCCCGGGCCTGAACGTCCTGCTGCTGCGCCGCACACTGCCGGAGCTGCGGGAAAACCACCTGCTGCCGCTGCGGCTGCTGCTGGGGAAAGCCGCCGCCTACAGCGCCGCCGACAACACTTTGACTTTTCCCGCCGCCGGAGGCGGCAGACAATCCCGGATCAAGCTCGGCTACTGCGCCCGGGAGGACGACGTGTACCAGTACCAGGGGCAGGAGTACGACCTGATCTTCGTGGAGGAGTGCACCCACTTCACCTGGGCGCAGGTCCAATTTTTAATGACGTGTAACCGCACCACACTGGAGAATTTCACGCCGCGCATGTATTTCACAGGAAACCCCGGCGGGGTGGGCCACGGGTGGTTCCGGCGGCTGTTTGTAAAAAGGCGCTTTGCGCCGGGGGAAAACCCGGACGACTACCTGTTCATCCCCGCGACGGTGGAGGACAACCCCGTTTTGATGCGGCGCGACCCCGGCTATGCGGCGGTGCTCGACGCGCTGCCGGAGCGCCTCCGCCGCGCCCACCGCTACGGCGACTGGGACGTGTTCGAGGGGCAGTTCTTTGAAGAGTTTTCCGACCGCAGCGGCAGCGCGGTCGGAAAACTCAGTGAGGAATTAGGAATGAGGAGTGAGGAATGCCGCCTGCGGGCGGAAGAGGACCGCCGCAGCGGTGGTGGGAGCGAGCCCGCCGCAGCGGTTGGCGGGATATTCAGTTCACTGCGCCGCCATGCGATCCCACCCGGCCCTGCGGGGCCACCCTCCCCTTGCGAAGGGGAGGTAGGGGCGGATCCCCGCGCCTGGACCCACGTGATCCGCCCGTTCGAGGTCCCCCCCTCGTGGACGGTTTACCGGGGGTTCGACTTCGGGTATGCGCGGCCGTTTTCCGTGGGGTGGTGGGCCGTGGACCACGACGGGCGGCTCTACCGGATCCTGGAGCTCTACGGCTGCGGCGCGGCGCCCAACGAGGGCGTGAAATGGACGCCCGACCGGATCTTTGCGGAAGTGAAACGGATCGAGCGCGAACACCGCTGGTTCAAGGGCAAGCGCATCATCGGGGTGGCGGACCCGTCCATCTGGGACGCCTCCCGGGGCGAGAGCGTGGCCGACACCGCCGCCCGCCGCGGCGTTTATTTCACCCCCGGGGACAACCGCCGCCTGCCCGGCTGGATGCAGATGCACTACCGCCTCGCCTTCGACGAAGAGGGCTACCCCATGATGTACATCTTCGACACGTGCAAGGCGTTCATCCGCACGGTGCCGGAGCTTGTGTACGACAGACACCGCCCCGAGGACCTCGACACCAACGGCGAGGACCACGTGGCGGACGAGACCAGATATATCTGCATGGCGCGGCCGATGAAGCCGCGGGAACTGGCGGCGGCGGCGGCGTGGGATGGGCCGCCGGAGCTGAGGACGCGATGAGAATGCAGAACGCAGAAATAAGGCTGAAATCAGTGAGGTGGTGGGGGACGATGCCCACATCGCCCCATTTTATCAACTGGGGACGAGATAAATCAACAAATTTACCGAGATAATGCGGATTATGATATGCGTACAAAAACCGGCGAAAAAATTTCGCCGGTTTTTGTAAGACACTGTCATGTGAAATAAGCCAAGCCGAGATCCAACAGATACTTTTCGGACTCCTTTAAGCTTTCTTCATCCACTTCGTTCATGAGATGTCTGATCAATGCCTTCTTTAAAACCATTGAATAGTTGATCTCGTGCTGTTCCGCAATGGCGTTCAGCCATTCAGGAATGCTTAAAGTTTTTTTGACTGGTTTGCTTGAATGGACATACTCCCTCAGATCAACATCAATAAATTGCGTAAAGGTGCTATCATCGGAGCTTTTTTCAAAAACAAACGCAGTGTTCGCCGGAGGCAAATCAAAGCCTCTTTCAATTCTTTTGATCAGAAAGAGCCCCAGCGCATCCCGAGCCATAAAGATAGCATCCTCTATCGTTTCGCCTTGTGTCATACAACCTTTCAATTCCGGAAAGGTCACGAAGATTCCATTTGCTTCTCTCTTAAACACGGCTCGGTAAGCCACTCTTTTGGGCGTCATATCAATATCCTCCAAAATTTTAGTATTAACATTTATTTTTCTGTTTAGTCATCTCCTTCTTTTTTTATAAAAGCGGCGGCGAATTACCGCTTGACGACACCAACCTGCTTTTTGAAATTCCGAACGCCTTTCGAGGCGGCATTCGGACTGCACAACCTTTTTGTTCATTTATATTGGAATTCAAAAAAAGCGGAAAAATATTGCATACAAACAACGGCTTGTTCCAATAGGCGGCTTGACCGGAGTGAATTGGATCTATTCCGCCCCTGTAAGGGTTATATGGATTCGCAGCCAAACAGTGGATCGCAAAATCACAACCCCACAGCTCCTCCAGTATTTTTTCAAAATCTTTTGCCCATATTGCCGCCGACGCCTTTTCGGAAAATTCCCATAAATTGCAATGGCACATCGAAACCCGTTTTGGCTCCGGCCATTGCAGTAGGTTCATATTATAAGATACCCAAACATCCCCATGATTTGGCATTGTTTCATAAACTTCGCTGTGTGTAAGCATCCCCAGCCAGTGATCGGCCCGTTGCCGCCATTCGATCGGATATTCCATAAAATCCTCCTGAAAATAATAAATCCTATCTTTCCAAATTTATTATTAAATAGTGCTGTATATATAGGGGACATGGGGGATCCCCAAACGTCACCTCCGCTCAGCAGGGCGTTAAATGCCCAGGAGACTGCGGATCTTTGCCAAAATGGAAGCAAGAACTTCTCCAACCTTCGGTAATGTAAAAGAAACCTCGCTTGATACGAATACAAAGTAATGTTTGCTGGATTCAGAAATATCCACTTCATACCCAGCCTTGACCACTAGGTCAATGATTTTTTGAGGGTCCATAATAGATCATCCTTCGTTTATATAAAATATGGACACGATAGGTCATAATGTTGACATCCATAAAGATTTCATGATCGCGTAAACGAAAAATAATTATATGTGTTTACTACATCAAATCTTAATAATGGGTGTCAGCATTAAACAGTCCGGTGGAATCATCTTGCGGTCAGCGCTCCTTTCAAAATGTTATGCATATGTATGCTACCAAAAAAGAAATAAAGAAAAAAATTCTAAACACGTATATATTTTACGTATTACTACGTAATTATAAATCATATTATTTCATTTGTCAAGATAATAATTTTAAAATAAAAATGTCTCGCACAACCATTCCGGGTGTTTCTTTCGCCTCCTCCCACCAGCTCCGCGCCCCATTTGCCATTTTCAATATGATAACAGGGAGCGCCCTAAGGGCGCCCCCTGTTATCATATCCCTATGAATAAAAAACGAGAGGCCGCCCGCGATTTGCTGGTGGAAGACGCGCTGTTCCGCCGGGCGGCGGGGTATAGTTACACTGAGACGGTGCTGACCAAGGTGAAGACCGTTCAGTATCACCCCGAAACGGGGAAGAAAATCAGCGAGACGGAAGAGGTCGTGGCCACGGAAGCGCCCAAGACCTATCCGCCGGAGACCGCCGCCATCCGGTTCTGGCTCACCAAGCGGCAGCCGGGCAAATGGGGCGACGGCAGCGGGGAAGACCCGGAGATACGGGTCGTCTTCGACGACAATGAAATGTAAAGTGTAAAGTGTAAAGTGTAGAAATATTTTTACACTCTACACGGCGCTCCCGGGGGAGCGCAACACTCTACATTATCCTTGCGCCGGAGGCGCAAGGATACGCACGCTGTCGGGGATGTCGTAGAATTCGTGGAGATAGGCTGTGGCCCACTGCGGCCACTCAATGCCGAATTTTTCGTCCGCCAGGGGCATCAGCGTGACCGAGTCAATTTTTGCCCCGGCCTTGATTTTCGCGGAGGTCTGCCGCAGCAGGTCGATATTATACACATTGGCCGCCCGGTTTTCGAAGTATCCGCGTGAAATATACGCCATATTGGCGGCGGACAGCAGCAGGACGGGCAGCAGCACGGCGGCGGCCAGCTTTTTGCCGCTGTTGCGTGATCTGATTTCACTGAACGCCCGGATGAACAGGGCGAAGACGGCGCAGTAAAACACGATGGACATGCGCTCCACGATGTAGGGGGCGTAAAACAGCATGGCCGCCTGGGACGCCAGCGCGCCTATGTACAGCGCCGCCAGCCGTCGTTCCCGCAGCAGCAGGAGCCAGCGCAAAATCAGTGCCGACGCCAGCAGCACGTAGATATAAAACCACACAAACGTAAGCCGCCACATCAGCGTGGCCGTCACGTCCAGCGCCAAAAACGGCAGCGCCAGGAACAGCGCCGAAGAGGCGATAGCCCCCCCGAACAGCAGCGGGCGGAGCTTTCCGCCTTTCCGCAGCGCGTAGGCGATATAGCAGATGAAGCAGGCGAACAGCAGCAGGAACAGGATATTGTTTTGCAAGCAGATGTACTGTGTAAACAGCGCATGGGCGTTGGCATATACCTTGTGAAATATCGACATGGGCGCGGCGGCGCTGTATTGGCCGAACCGCTTGAAATTGCCCGGCGCCAGAAACAAAAACGCCGCGCCGGACAAACAAACGGCAAGCTGCAAATGGCAAATGGAAAATTTTGCGCGCTCCTTGTTTTTTCTGCGTTCGCCATGGTCGAATACGCACATCAGGGTGGCGTAGCCCACCGCCGTGAAGGCGGTCTGCTCCTGGGACGCGGCGGCGAGGAGGAAACAGAGGGCGGCGAAAATAGTTGAGGGTTGAAAGTTGAAAGTTGAGAGTTGCGCCCCCGGACCACTTCCGGCGGGCAAAGCTTTACCCTCCCTGCGCCCGGCGAGGGCTATCCCCATAAACAAAAAGGCCAGCGGCAGCACGTAGGTCGCCGAGGCGGAGAACCAGTAGAAGCCGTTGCGATACATCTCATAAGCAAAAAAGCCATACAGCGCGCAGGTGAAAAGCGCCGTCATCGCGCCGCGTCGTTTGGTGGATAAAACATATAGCGCAAGAAAGGCAACCAACACCAGCGCGGCCTGTACGGCGCGGTAAAACCAGATGTTTTTCAGCAGCAGGATTTCCAGCGCGGGGAAGACGACGCGGCCCGTCCATCCAGTATAGACCCCGGTGAGATAGTGAAAAAACTGCGCGGCGGTGAAGGCCTGGCCCGTGACCCCCGGCTGGACAATGCCGTAGCTCAGGCTGGCGTAGCCCAGGTCGTCGAGGTACATGAAGGACAGCCCCATGGCGAACAGCAAAAACAGCCCGAACAGGGCCCAGACGGCGGCGGCAGGGAGGCGGCGTTTGAGGCGCATCGGTTTACATCCTTATTGTATAGAGTGTGATAAGAGTATACACTTATTTTTGCAAAAAAGCAATGCGGAAATGGCGGCGGTTGCAGCCCGTCTGTCCTCTGTCCTCTGGCTTCTGTCATCTGTACTTGTACAGTGTGCCCACGCTGATGCCGGTCTGCTTGCAGATTTCCGCCACCGTCAGCTTGCCGCTTTCGTATAACGCGAGGGCGGCTTTGATTTTGCCCGGGTCGGTTTTGGGGCGGCCGCCCAGGCGGCCCCGGGCGCGGGCCGCCGCCAGCCCCTCCGCCGTGCGGCGGACGATGAGCTCCCGCTCGAATTCCGCCACGGCGGACATCACGGTAAACACCATCCGCCCCTCGGGGGTGGCCGTGTCGATGAAGGGCTCCTTCAGGCTCTTCAGACCGGCCCCGGCGGCCTCCAGCCGCCCCGTGAGGGCGATCAGGTCCCGCACGCTGCGGCCGAAGCGGGACAGCTCCGTGATCACCACGGTGTCCCCGGGCCGGAGCTGGCCGAACAGCCGGGCAAGCTCGGGCCGGTCGGCCTTGGCGCCGGAGATCTTATCGACAAAGAGCCGTTCGCACCCCGCGGCGGCGAGGGCGTCCAGCTGCCGGTCGGGGTTCTGCGCCCCCGTGGACACGCGGACATAACCAAAAAACATGATTTTTCTCCTTAACAAATTGAAAATGGCAAATGGCAAGTGGCAAATTTGGCCCGCCGGAAGCGGTTCCGGGGAGCGCAATTTGCCATTTTCAATTTGCAACTTGCCATTTTATAAAAAACCACGGTTTTTTATAACCCCGCCGCGCCCCAATTCCACACTCCACACTCCACACTCCACATTTTATAAAATCCCTTTTATTTATCATATTCTAAAAATGGGTGACTGTCAATGGATATTTGAAAAAAATAAGAATGCGGAAATGAGGCGCGCCTCATTTCCGCATTCTTATTGTATGTATCTTTCCAGCATCTCAAAAATTTCATACACCTTGGTGGCGGGGGCCATTTGGGAGGGCGGCTGATTCCCATCATATTCATTGATCAGTTGGCGGGCGTTTTGAATGGCGGTATCCAGACGGGGCCGCAGCCGGTCATAGATGTCCGCTTGATTCTTCTCATATTTGCGCCCCAGGTGCTTTGTTAATTTTGATGAATAGCTTTCCCGAAGAATATCGGAATGCATATACTCAAAATGCAATAAAAACCACAGCTCCACGCACTGATTGGACCACAGGGCGTGATATGTGGTATCTTCGTTGCTGAGGGACAGACAGCTTTTTTCCGTGTTGTCAAAATCGTCTGCCGGGAAATCGTCCCGGTCATAGACCAGCCAGACATGCTCCGGGCGGTTGGGCGCCCTATGAACGTAGCGCTCCGCCCTCTCCAGCAGTCCCAGCGTGTTGTATCCCTCTCCGTGGATCTCGATCTCAATCCTTCCCGGAAACCGGCCATTGACCGCCTGTTTCAGCGCTTTGAAATAAAAGGGCTCCGTCTTTTCGCCCTCCGTGACGATCAGGTGGTAGGACGGCAAGATGTCCCGTTCTTTCCCATGGCGGGGTTTTATCCACCCCTTGTCCCGATCACTGACTTTTGTCCGGCTCACGTCTTCGCCTCCCCGGACCAAGGCCCCTCCATCATCTCCTTTAAATATGGGTCGGCGCCATACCGCCCGGCCAGGTATTGCTTATCAAAGGCGGCGGTGCTCTTGACCCTTTCGCCGGATTCAGTCCGGATGTCATAGAGGGAATAGAGCTCGCTGACCTCCTCCTTGTTTTTGGCGGCGAACCAGATCTCGTCCCGGCGGAACAGGTCGTTCTTCATGGTGGACAGGTCGTGGGAGGTGAAAACCAGCTGGGCGCCTTTTGTGTTGATCTCAGGATTGACAAACATCTGGATGATATAGCGGAGGAGTTTGGGGTGGAGGCGGGCATCCAGCTCGTCGACCGCCGCCAGACCGCCCATGGATAAAATCATGATAATGTTTGGGAGCAGCTGAAACAGCCTTTTAGTGCCGTCGGATTCGAGATCCAAAGGCAGGCCAAAACGACCGCCGGGCGTATGCCGCAGCGTAAAAATTTTCTTTTCTTCGTCTTTTATCAGAATCTCGTCGATATCGATGCCCATCGTCTGCAAAAGACGGGTAAATTCCCGATTGATATTTTGATTTTTCAGCAATATCCAGTTATATTCTATCATTTCAGGGCTTTCGCCAATTATAGTTGCAAAAAAGGACATGGCGTCTTTGATGACATCCAGATTATATGTGAACGACAAAAAAGACAAATAGGGCATGGCCGGGTTGACGTTGACATTTAACTTTTCTTTTATCAGGGACGGCCCCAGCGTGATCCCGTCCGCGTCCCGTTTGAAGAGCAGGGCGGTTCTTTTGCCGCCGACGGCGCGGCGGTGCAGGCTCTCGCCCTCGATGCTTTTCTCCAGCAGAGCTATACGGTAGCGGAATTCCTGTTTTTCCGTCCGGAAATAAACTTCAAATTCGGTCGGCTTGCCCGCGGATTTCCAGTCAAATAAAAAAGGCTGATAAGATGCCGCAGATGGGGCGTTCCGGGCCGCTTCCGGGGCCTGCATGAATACAGGCCACCTGATCAAATACAACAGGACGTTGAGCGCCTCCAGCGCGTTGCTCTTTCCGCCCCCATTCGGCCCGTACAGCGCCGCCACGGGCAAAAAGGCTTTGCCGTCCCCTTCGGAGCGCAGCAGGCTGTCCGCGAACTCGCTGATATTGGCGGCCTGCATGTCGAGGGTGGTCTCGTCCCGATAGGATTTGAAATTTTTGAAAGTAAACTGGCAGAGCATAAAATCGCCCCTTTCCGGTATATATAATGCCCGTTTTTGATATTTATATGCGATTTACGAAGTTTTTCTTCCTATATCATACTATAAAAATTTAAAAAATGCAACCGCTACCGGTTGCGTAAGAAAAAGTATAGACCCACAGGATAGGGGAGAAGATTTTACGCCGGAGGCGTAAAATCAAATTGGAAATGGCAAATGGCAAGTGGCAAATTGTGCTTGCCGGCAATAAGTCCGGGCGGCGCCGTTCCTTCGCCCGCTTGCGGGCGTTATTTGCCACTTGCCATTTGCCATTTCCAATTTATTTCGCCCCGGAGGAAAAAACCCATGTCTCACGCAACCGATTCCGTCTGCGCCGTTGCCCTGAATGAAGCGGGCGCCGTTTCCGGCGCCAAATACAACAAATGGTACTGGGGGTCCGACAACGGCGCGCCCTGGTGCGCCGCCTTCGCCTCCTGGTGCGAGGACCGGGCCGGGTTCGGCGCCCTGGCCGGGAAATACGCCTCCTGCACCGCCTGGCGGGACAATTTCTTAAAGCCCCGGGGCCTCTGGCTCGACAAAACCGCCGCGCCGGGGGCGGGAGATTTGGTGTTCTACAACTGGGACGGGAAATTAACCCCCTGCAACCACGTGGGCATCGTCATAAGCTATGACCCCGCCAAAAAGCAGCTCACGACGGTGGAGGGCAACACGGGCGGCAAATGCCAGCAAAAAACCCGCCCGCTGACGTATGTGGTCGGTTTTGGCCGCCCCAATTATCCCACAGACAGCCCAACTCTCAACTCTCAACTTTCAACTCCCAACTCTTTCCCCGTTCCGGCCCGGACGCTGAAAAAAGGCGACACCGGCGACGATGTCAAGTGGGCGCAATTCCAACTGAACCGCTGCGCGGCTGTGGGGATTTCACCCGTCACGGTGGACGGCAGCTTCGGCCCGGCCAGCGACGCGGCGGTCCGGGCGTTCCAGGCGGCGCTGGGGCTGGAGGCAGACGGCGCCGTCGGCCCCGCCACCCGGGGGGCGCTGCAAACCGCCGGCTCCGGCGACATCGACGGCGGCGGCAAAACGGATTCGACCGACGCCCGCCTGGCGCTCCAGGCCGCGGCGGGCAAAATTCAACTGACCCCGGCGCAAAAAATCGCCGCCGACATGAACGGCGACGGAAAAGTGGATACCGTGGACGCGCGGGAGATATTGAAACAATGCACAATTTAAAATTCACAATTCACAATTTTGCCCGCCGGAAGGAATCCCGGCGGGCGGTTTTTTTGTAGGGGCGCACTGTGTGCGCCCGTTTCTGATAAACCCGCATCGATGGATAAAGACGGGCAAATCAACCACCCCGGCCCTGCGGGGCCACCCCTCCGCAGAGGGGAATGAGTAGGACGGGCGCAAATCCGCAGCCCCGC
>Ga0123354_10003675_pt1 | contig 21314 bp, 14 predicted proteins | sample TergutLab28metaG_2_FD_97872 | JGI IMG/M metagenome (GOLD analysis project Ga0123354, IMG submission 97872) | Labiotermes labralis P4 segment gut microbial communities from Petit-Saut dam, French Guiana - Lab288 P4 | ecosystem: Host-associated > Arthropoda: Insects > Digestive system > Gut ... | reverse complement strand
CGCTTGTGAGTACGGTAATGAACCTTCGGGTTCCATGAAATGCGGGGAATTTCTTGACTAGCTGCAAACCAGTTAGCTTCTCAAGAAGGACTCTGCACCATGGAGTAAGTAAGTAAGTAACCACGCAGTTTCTTTCCAGCAAGCTGCGTCACGGAGATAGAACCCATAAAGCATTGCACTGTATTGGCCCATGTGTCGCCGTAGAAACGTTATTTCTTACACTGAGTAATTTAATTTTTCATAACTTGTAATAATTTATATCGTCTTCTTCTTCATCTACTTTTCCTTCTTCCTACGGCCTTTCGGCCCTTTTCCTGGCTGTGGACCCTAGTGTTTGATTGCTTCCAGCAATCTTATGTATTGTCGCTGTCCGACAGTTTAACAATATATATATATTTACCCTTGGATTGAAGATTAAGACTGGAAACGAGTCGTTGACGATAGTTCGACGACTTTTTCAATTCTGTTGATTGTCGGATGTTTTTAGTTAGTCTCCGTACTGGGTTTTACTTCTTTTTACCTCTGCTTTCTGTTTCACCCACCCATTATGACGTACACGTATGCCATCCAGTGACGTTTGAAATATATATAAAAGATCTGAGATAGTACTGTCATGGCCAAACAATCTGAAGGGACTTTCCCAGCATATTCCTTGAGGAGCGGAGGAAAATAGTGACAGATTTGAGTCATTATTACAGGCTACACCTCCGAGGTTCTAACCAGGGACCCTCCCAGTATGGCCTGGAGCGTTACAGTTGTACTGGTTGGTTGGTTGAAGACGGTAATTAGACTTAACCATGAAGGTGATGAGAGTAACCATTATCGATTAGCCACGGAGGACCGGTAGGTACGGCATGAGTCGCGCGCTGTGTGGCCTGCACTCAGAAGTGATTTAGAGCCAGGAAACTGCACGAAGGCACGTGGTACACAGCCCGCACTTGAAACCTTCGTAAACTAGATACGGGATGATATGCTGTTTATGGAACTAGCTCAAAAGGACGCGAGGACTTAACGAAATGTGCCCTACGTGTCGAACAAGAAGCAACGTTTATCTTTCGTGCGTTAGATATTCGTAATTAAAGTAAATGATTAATAAAATGTCAACACGAAAAAATGAAACGTCAGAATAATTATCTGTAACTTAAATTACTTCCATAAGGCGATTTCGTCTTGAGAGATTTGTAGGTGGCCAGTATAAGAAATTTTCCATTGTTTATAGGATATAAAGATTACATCTTGAGCTATGAGGCTTCCTTGGCTGCAAAAATTTGTGTTGTTTCGGATATAAAGATTACACCTTGAGCTTTGAGATTTCCTTGGCTGCATAAATTAGTGTTGTTTACCTCTAAATTACGAAACTGTAGTGTTACAACCTAGATACGAAATAGCCATGTGCTGTAAGAAGCTACACGAACTTATAACCCCAAGTGCCATTTTTTTAAGTTCGTTGTCGTGTTAAAAGGAGTTCGTCTATGGATCTAGTTGTCAAAGAATGAGTTTAAGATCAGTTTCTGATTTTAAAGCGAGGAACAATCCCAAGCTGATGGACCTTGCCTTATCTGTTCTCGGCGACTGCCCATTTATCATACATATTTCAAAGCTGCACCCCACACCTGGAGACCGCCTGTCCATTCTACACGCATCTAGAGAGCACGCTGTTTGCCGTAGCTAGAGCCACTTAATTGGACCAACATCCAAGCAACAGACTCATAAAAAATAACAGATTAAATACCTGCGTGACTTTTTATGTAACAAACTAAATAAACCAAACTTGCCCAATTAAAATGAATAATTAACAGGAACTACGTAATTATCTAGAAGCAAGTGAGTGAAATAACGAATTCAATGTACTGCTTGCCTACAGTTGTGTAAAACTACATCAAGTTCGTTATCTAAAGCTACGGAACTGAATAAACAATGTTGAAGTTCAGAAAGTGTCTAGCCGAATACCGGACGGGTTAAATAATCCTATCGACTTTCTGGGAATGACTCTGATTCAGTTCGTCCCGTCAGACCCGTTCTAAATTCCACTCAACGCTTATTTTTAGCTTCCTGAGACTAGGTAATTTCTTTGAATATTCTTCCCGAAGTAAGTGTTAGTAACATTCATTTTGCGTGTTTTAATATGCGAATGAATTAGGAGGGATCACTGCGTTAGTACCAGGGGAACATCGTACTGGCAAAGCTCGCTGGTCCTCGATCTCTTTATATATGTATATGTGCCAAATTCAGGGCGTTATTTTCTGAGTCATTTTGGGTAACAAATGCCGTATCAATGTACGCCCAGTTATCAACCGTTACGGTGTACGAGCATTTTAATATACGAATATAGCCGTAACAGGAAGTTATGCAGTGTAGTTATTTTACCACGCTCTACAAATAGGCACATACCTGTATGTGTCACTTAACACCACGAAAAAATGATGTCCATGAAGTCGTAACTTACTTCACAAAATATGTCATATTACACCACAGTTAAGTCTCATCCGACTGTGTATGAAGCCTCAAAAGAGAATTGCATGTGTCACGTAATTCCAAAAAAGAAAGACATTAGCGTTTGGTTCTGTTGCTGAGTCAGTTATGTTAAAACACGGGGAAGGGGGGCGGGACATATATTTTGATTAGATATTACAAGAGAAAATAAGTTGTCAGTTATGTTCAATGATTACTGTTAAAAGTAGCCCCCCACTGTTCTGGAGGTACATTTGTGCGCTTCTCCAAGAGAATTTGCTACCTCACTGATAATCTCATCTTACGCGGTCAGCGGACTGCATGTTTCTCTGCAGTTGCTCTTCTCTTGCTGCCATTTTTGCCGGTAGACCATGTCCTTCATGTTTCCCCACAAGGAGTAGTCAAAAGGGCGAGAGATCTGATGACCTCGCAGTCCAGGCCTGTGTACCAACACGACCATGCGGTGCGAGGCAGTGCTATTTGAAAGAGGTGGGAGTAGGCGCAAGGAGATTTCTACGAGCTGATACCGTACAGTCCAGGAAAGGATGGAAATAGGAAGTAGAAAGAGATCTTCAAGTGTTGGGAGTAAGAAGATGGAGAAAGTTGGTGGCTGATAGAAAAAAATGGAAGGATATTGTTCGACGGGCCAAAGCTCACAGCGAGCTGTAGTGCCGATGGAAGAAGAAGAAGAAGAAGAAGAAGAAGAATGATGCCGTACAGTATCTTGAAATATTGAAAGCCACGTACGGGTTGGTAGTGGGATGTATGTAGATACAGCACTTTTTACTAAAATGACGCGTGTTATAAGTCCTGAAGTTTGACACATCTTGTGATAAACATCCCTATATACCCATGTTTCCCATTATAGAAGGTTTTAGTGACCCGAGCCGCAAGGTTGTAGGCGTATTACATAGACTTCTCTGCGCACGTAACAGCATTTTTATAAAGATAACCGCTTTTCCGTCTGTCTGTCGACAAACACTTTTAAAAATGCTACTGCACATTTCCCTCGCAGGTAGTATTTTTCTCTATTATCAGACCTGTCCCAAAAAAACTCAGGGTGAGCAACGCGATTTTCGTGATTTTTCATATAGTCATTATTTCAGTACCAGCATGAACTCGATCAAGTAGCGGCGGTGCCAGTAACTGCGGATTTTGAGAAAGGTATGACGACAGCCTGTTCGAGTTTCCAGTTTTGGTACCTATCAAGTAGTTCCTACCCCATCTTGATGGCCCAGATTATCACAGTTGGCGAGAGGATGGAAGTGACAGCTTGTGTGATTATTTCAAGACGCCATGTGAAGCCAAGATTGTTGCGTTGAATAATTTAATATTGATGACTTGGATGGGAGAGGGGTGAACACAAGGGTCATGCTTTCATTTGAAAGTGTTGCGATCCTTTCAAATTATGAAATTTCTGCTAAACATTGAAAACTTTTAGTTTCAGAAATATCGTACACGAGAATTTTATTTTATTGGTGCAAATGTTAGTACGACAGTACTAACGAGACATGGTGATTCTTACTAGATCCTGAAAATTCTTTAATTTTTTTGAAATCTGTACGCATATCTAAAATCATGGAACATAGGTCTGGGTGACACACTGGCGAACACATAAGGGTCAGAAGCCAGAGTCAATTAAAATAGCTAGCAGCTTGATTTTACTGAGCGTAGACTACATTTAAATAGCTGAATCATGTTTTTATTTAGAAGAGGCTGCAAGAAATTTGGAGTCTTGCCATCAGAACACAACCATTTTTTGTAGGCATAAAACAATATGTGACAGCCATGCATTGCGATACTCGCTGCAGCATTTCGACTGCACATCGGGGAAGAGGAAAGTAGAAAAGAAAGAAACAAAGCGGTAAGACAGGGTCAAGAATAGAATAATACAAGTGTGGACAGAGCAGGAGAAAATAGAAGAAAACGAAAGAGAAAGAAGGAAATAAACGGGCGGTGGTAGAAAGAGAGAGAAGTAAGAGACTGCAAGGAATTGAACAGAGTAAGGGAAGACTTGTCAGAAGAGATAAATACTGTAAAGACGCGTAAAAACAGAGAGAAGGAAAGGCAGAAAAGAGAAAGTGGCGGCAAGGAAGAATGGAAAAATAAACGGGAATTTAAGAAAAGGCAAATCACCGATTGATCTTTCAAAAGCAGATTGTTTGTCACACATAACTGAACACAGGGTCAAGCAAGCCTCTGAAGTTAGTGTTCCTACCGAACACTAACTTCAGACTGATGGTGTGGTGTTGGCCCAAATTGGGTGAGTGTTAAATACACGTAATGCAGCTGGGTCACCATGTCTTCCTTGCGTGTGTGTGTGTGAGTGTGTGTGTGGTTGGCTACTGTATTTTCCCAGGAACTCCTCCACGTTCCACCCGGAGCATAGAGGCAGACATCATTACTAACTGCTCGCAGGCCGACGACCGCAGACTACATCATATGCAGTTGACTTAACCGCCCCGTAATTCCTGAAGTCTGGGAATTCGCTGTGCTCCCATTTCCTTTCCAAGTCCTCGTTGAACCGAATTCTGTCACAGGGTTATGCAAATCTGCTGGTTTTGAAGTTCTTGCAGCGATGTATACCTATTCGATTCAGTTCTTGTAGAATATGACCTTGCTTCAGTGGGTATGCGGTTTCCGACTTTTGGAGACAACGTCATGCCCTCATCTTGGAGGTTCGATAGGCCCAGTCTTCCAGTTCGTATCGGCACTTAAATATGAGTACACTACGTTGGGATCTGATTACCCAGTGACGCGGCATCGTATCACAGAATAACGGAGCACTCGGTTTGATACAGTGTCTGCAGACGAAACAGGATATCACATGCGTACGTGTATAACTGGATGTATGTTTTCATTTGCGTCACAGAGGCGAATTTGATATAATGATCTTCTTGGTTATAATACCACGTATTTCAGCCGGATTGGAGAGTTTCGGAAGAGAATGTTGTCGCTGTCCTCAGGGTCTGAGTGCGTGGCGCGAGGATGCGGTAATTTTATGCAGGAGCTTTAAAAAAATGTAGTCAATCAGGCCACAAAGCAGAAGACCGCCATCTGAATATATTAGCAACCGAATGTACTACTGTAATCATTATAAACTCCATATTGCCAAAGGAGATTATTAGCAAAGCAAGTCCGCGTTTACAGTCACTAATTTCCATTCTATATTTCAGAAGTACAGAAGGATTTGATGGGAAGTGAAATGGCTTTCTGACGAATTGAATAACATGGTGTAACGGTAGCACCTCTTAGTGCATTCGTGATACAGACAACTTCAACCAGAGCCATCACTGAGACGCTAATAGTTCCTTATTTAATCATGAAATTCTCTGTTTCCGTAGGAACATGAAGCCAGGCGAAGGTATGTGACATCTGGGATTCAAAGAGCGTTGACCGTGTAATATATCTGGGTTGTGATGCCTGTAGATGGAGATAGTAGGGCTCTCCAAAATGTCATTTCCAAACTCAATGAGCTTCAGGTGAATACATTCCACAAACTTGCATCCTCTGTAAGATCTGTTTCTGTATTATCCTTCCGTCTGCGTCTAGCTGTTTGAAACGACCTTCTTTTTTTGCGGATTTTCCAACTAAACTTCTATGAAAATTTTACGTGCACGACCTGCCGATACCACGTTCCTTGATTTGACTACACAAATATGTTCTGAGTCCATCTGCGTGGCTTTTACTGTATTCTGCTTCTCAAGTACTGAGGGTCATTGATCCGAAAACCTCTCTTAACATGGATATATGTATTTTTCATGCGTTTGCCTTCTGTAGAAGTTGGGGTCTTGTGACAGGCCGATTACCCTTCCGCCCTCAAAGGGAGGTTACCAAATCCTTATAAACATGCTTCGTAAGTCAGGAAAGTGGGAGTTGGGGAGTCAGGTTGATGTGTAACTGTATACAACAAGTGCAACTTACAGTAAAGCTTGAAAGATGTTACGTTAGTTACACCGGTTTATGTGATTCTATTCTTATGTTAATTCCTCTAATAAATCCACGCTTTATTTCTTCACAGTACGGTCTTATATACTTCCAAACCTTGAAAATGTCGCTGAGGAAATTAAAAATATGTCGGGTTGAACTATGTAAATAGACTGGTTTATAAACCCTTACGTGGTTGCACTAGATGAGGAATTTTAAAAAGTAACTTGCCAGTTTATTTTATACGGCCATAATCTTAGTAATGAACCAACTTAATACACAAATTCTTGTTTTATAATACGTTTATTATATGCCTGTACATGTTTCGAGCGCTATTGTGCTCATCATCAGTAGGTCAAAATTGTATTATACAAATCTGGTATCATCACACCTACAGAGTGTGATGATACCAGATGCTGTATAATACAATTTGACCTCCTAATGATGAGCACAGTAGTGCTCGAAACATGTAGAGGCATATAATAAACGTGTTATAAAAAATGAATTTGTATATTAAGTTGGTTAATTACTAAGATTGTACTGAGATGCACAGTCAGCAAAACATCAAAATTATACGGCCATGTCAGCGATATTAATCCTATTATAGAATGTGGCCCGGTCTAGTGACGAAATGTTTTTTGACTTAAAACGTATTTGGTCGCTGTATTGAAGGTTGAAAACGGTTTGCTATCCGTGCATTTTAACGTAGAGTATACGTCATTAGAGACAGAGAGATAACATGCAATGTTATTTTAGATTTAATAGTTACAATATATCTATTTCTGTTATTAAAAGTGCGGTTTATTTGTAGTAGTATGTTTAATTTCAATAAAAATATAGCCTCTTTATAGCTTAAAAACGATGGGCGGTCCGCCTTAAAATTAAAAATTATTCTTTGGCCCGCGTACTGGCTGTGAGATGGGACCCACGTAGTAGGGGGAACTCAAAACGACTCTAAGGTGCAACGGAAGAAGAAAACCCTCAATTTTGCTTGTTGTATAAGTTGTTTCTCTATTCGACTTGTGCAGAGAAATGGCTGGAACAATTTTAGGGCACTGAATTCCACCGTGTTTTAGAAAGCACGCAACATGTGTGAATATATTAAAAGTGTTAACACGACATATGTGTAAATATCTGGTAATGCAGAATGAAATTGTGCATTTTGCCCGCAAGGGAAGTACGTGCGTGTTGATGTGATAACTATTGGGAGTATTCTCTACAGGCTTTCTTTTTTAAGGATCGCGTGTTAGAGGTCTCTTAGACACGTGTGTGGTTTCCTAACTGCAACCAATTTTCGTAGTTCATTTTTTATGTTTAAATGTTGGTGAAGTCGGAATGTTGATAAATCATTGTCGGTCGGTTGCTCCGCTGAAAGCTGCAGTATTGAGAATGAAGGTGTCAAACGAGAGGTTTATATGTACGAAAGATTTCAACATGATAATGTCTGTGACAGAAGGGCACGGTTGTTTGGGATGGAGTCATCTGGGTGCAGTTAGAGACCAGTGGTGGAATGCTGTGAATGAGGTAATGCGGCTTGGATTTTCATGCGATGTAGAGAATTTATTGACGAATTTAGCTGCTAGCAACCTCTCGGAAAGGGGCCTGCAAACACGTAACGTACGAAACGTTAAACATAATTTGCTGTGAAGTGTGCGGGTCATTATGGGAGACCACTGCATCTTTATCGAAAGCCTTTTGCATCTAAAAACTTAAACATATCATAATTTGATCAGGAATAGACGTAAGTCATATTTTGTATATGTCTGTAAAGGAGAGTGACAAACAGTTCAGGGTAAAACTGCGAAATTAAATACATAAAATTGCTGCGTTAAATATGACATTGTTTCAGGTTGCATAAGATGATATAAGTTAATAGAATTTAATAATTGTCCAACAAGATGCGACTTATTCAGTTTATTACATTTCTGTATGCAGCTCTACATGTTTCGGGTGTTGACACCCGAAACATGTAGAGCTGCATACAGAAATGTAATAAACTGAATAAGTCGCATCTTGTTGGACAATTATTAAATTCTATTCCCAATGCACGGACCCATGTACGTAAAATTTATTTAAAAAATGCTGTAAGTACTAGCAATTAAGCGAAGCCATTGGAAACATGTCTTTAAAGGAACGAAGAATGGATATGCAGTTAAATACCTGTAGTTACCATATTTCACTGAAAACGTCAGGACGCTGGACAGTAGTATGCATATAAGCGCTAAGAAAACCTACGGAAGGCTTCAGTACTGAACCTATGTCCTGTCTCCAATTACGGTTCTCTTTGTTAAATTGCCTGATACATAACGACGGCAGGGTAACTTAAGTGGCTGAAGTACCATAAACATTTAGGTTTAAGTAACTTGCGACTTGTACTCATCAAGTAGACATTTCTTTATAGGGAAGGAGAGAAATGTATGCATAATATACCGTTGAGCCCAGAGTGAAAGAAGCGACTTGAAAGATCTAGATTTAGGTGAGAGGAGAATAATAAAATGTGTTTTAAAGAAATAGGATTGGGCGATGTGGGCTGGGTCCATCCGTCCCAAGAAAGGGACCAGAAGAGCACAAACATTTATTTGTATGAAATAACTTGAAATGCCAACTTGATGCAACAAGGTAATTTTATTAATGTATTCTTAGCTCGACATGTTTCGGGTACATACATCCATCATCAGGAGCAATGGATGCTGTGTTGCAGCATATGGTTTTCTGCACCGAGGTTTTGGATGGGTGGTGGTCTTGAGAGCCCGTGCGTAGGTCGCGTGTACGGTGCGGATGGTGCCGTGCAGTCGCACGGCACCATCCGCACCGTACACACGACTCACGCAGCGGCTCTCAAGACCACCACCCATCCACAAACTCGGTGCAGATAACCATAAGCTGCAACTGAACATCTAATGCTCCTGATGATGGGTGTATGTACCCGAAACATGTCGAGCTAAGAATACATTAATAAAATTACCTTGTTGCATCAATTTGGCATTTCAAGTTATTTAATGAGGAAGGTGCACGGTCAAACAACCCTGAAATTAATTCCTATTTTCTTATTTACCCTTTTCTGCGATCTGTCGGAGAATTTAATATTTGTGAAGTTCACGTTTGTGGAAGAAATACCCCACAGCGTCTTCAGCCTGCTTATCTCTAAGTAGCGAAGGTCAGTGCTCTGGTGTGATAGGTTCCTGAGAGAGCTGAAGGTCAGCGATTGATATTCACTGTCGGCTGAAGTTGTCTTTAGAAACACCTGCAAAGAACGAAGTTGTGTTACATCCTTCATTTATTATTTTCTGCAATCTATATTTGCATCATCTTCCATTTGGTGCTTGCTGTGTTGCTTCTTTTTCAAACTTAATTAAATGAGCTTTCTATGCTACGATACTGATGTATTTCTCTCAGTATTACAACAGACGTTCTCACTTAGTGGATCAGATTCCATCATTAGAAGCCGACAGGCGCTCAGCGAATGAAGAACTTTTTTATTTCCTACGGAAACAAAAAACTCATAAGATTTCGCCACCGGAATAATCCTGACCCAGACAAATGCATGTTACTACTTCACACCCTCCGTCTTCACAGCACATATTAAATTATTCTTCCGTTGCAGATTGTATATCATAAATGCTCCATTTCTTTTCAGGCATACTGATTAAAGTTTTATATGCTTCTCTTGTCTTATCTAAGGGATATACATGTCTTGCCAAACTCTGTTTGATCGCCGTAGTTCTAATTGGTAAAATTATGAAGGTGCTAGTTATGTGTAAGTTTCAGATGAGACATCCCCATTGTGTTATATAGCATTACAAAATTATAAAATATAAGCAGAATATAGTCAAACACAACTCACTTGATTTTATTAAGGTGTATTCTTATATTGTTTCTTTCAATGACATATTTCGGCTCTAGTTATGAGCCATCTTCAGGTTGATTACTTTTTCTTAGTAAGGTAAAATATACAATTAGCAATGCTATTGTTATTGTTACCTACGAGATCTCGTATTACATATATAAAAATTTTAAGTAAGATTGATTATACTGTGTAACAGTATTAACATTACACTGTGTAACAGTATTAACATTAATTCAGTGGAAGTTAAGTGTTACTATACATAGAATATTAAAAGTGTAGGATGTTATATCATGGAATGTGGTGTGGGTACCGTAAAGTAGGAGACTAGATCTATTTGACTATGTTTGTGGATTCTTCATTGATGCCGTGGTTTTAATTTCCCGTAACGACGTAATATTGTGTCTATGGATGTTACCGTTCAGAAGTTTGTTGACCTTTTGTGAAAGCACGTATTGGCCTGTGCTAATTGATGTATATACTCATTATTTAAGAGAGGATTACTCTATTAAGACTTTGTTTATGTATTGATGTAGAATATTTTTCTTGGGAATATGGCGTGAAGACTTCATCAAATAGATGGTATGTTTGTCAATGTTGCATATTTTGTAGTGTTGGTTGACTGATGTTTGTTCACATTTGTGCCGAAGAGAATAATTTCTTGAATTGTTGTAGTATTATTCACTTTGCGAGTGGAGATCTTTGAATGTAAGTGTGTCTATTCCCACAAGGAATACTTACTAAGAAAAAGTAATCAATTTGACGTTCAGGTGAACGTGCATCGTGACATATTCTTATAATAAAACCATCTAGATGCACTAATTTCTCAATTTGTTTTTGGAATAAAATTCTACATATTTCGGACATTTCCTCTGTCAATCATGTGAAGTTTTTCACTTTACACACAGCAGTGGTATATGTCATACATGTTTGCTGACAGCTTGCTCGCAAGCTGTCAGCAAACCTGTATGACATATACCATTGCTGTGTGTACAGTGAAAAACTCCTGATGATGGACAGAGGAACTGTGCAAAACATGTAGAATTTTATTCCAAAAACAAATTGAGAAATTAGTGCATCTAGTTGGTTTTATTATAAGAAGAAAAAGTAAAGAATCTGAAGAAGGCTCATAACTACAGCCGAAACATGTCTTTGAGATAACGTATGTAAGAATACACCTTAATAAATTCCTCAACTGGGTTGTGTTTGACTATATTCTGCTTATATTTTATAATTTTATAATACGAGTACTAGTTATGTAATTTTATCTTCCAACAGTTACTCTTTTTGCTCAGACATATTGTTCTTCTCAACACCTTATTCTCAGACTTTTTCTATATCTTTCCCGCTTAGGCTTAGAAACCGAATGTCATACCCACTGAAGTCAACAAAACAAACTTCATTTCGCTGTGTTTTAATTTTCAAATGGTTAAAATGAAGAAGAGACGGTTAAAGCTGCTGCACCGATTGGTAGCAAATATTCCCAAACATCTGTGCGCACGTAACTTCCTTATGGACGTTAGGGTTGACTTGCTAAGGACAAACGTTCACTTGACAAGAAAGGAGGAAGGTGAGTACGAGAAAATATTACATGGCATTATGTAAAGTGCTTTCAGAATTAGATTCTCCATATTTTATGTCCTGTGTAGCATTCAGCTCTCTAATGTTACGAAATTGAGGGTAGGGACAAACGTTCGATATTATCATCACTAACACGCTGAAACGGAGGTATTGTGAGGGATCTACAGGGCGTTGTTCGCGATCTAGAAACCGCCACCTGGTGGGCCAAACTGAGCATGCCCGATTCGTATGACGTTGCCACGAATTATACTTTGTACATATCTATTTCAATTATCTCTTATTCCTTGAATCAACATTCGAACACAGTACTTGGAATGAAAACCGATAAGAGAAATGGGTGTTGTGGTTTGTGAATAATGGGGTATATACCAAATGGATCCGTCGAGAATCTCAGCGATTTTTGTTATTTGAACAACCAGTGACATCTACAGGTACGTGGAAGTATTGTAATTTGGAGCAAAAAATTTGAAATTCCATGTTTCTCTCTCTTGTTCAATTTAAGTAATATTCGCGTTTACTGTGACTTTTAAATAGTCTGTCGTCTTAGACTTACACAGTGTGTCACAAATTCAAACAAGCATTAAAACAAGTTTCCAAATACCTAGAAATTTATTCCTCATATTTTTCTTCCGGACTAATTACAATATCGATATAAATATTGCTTTCGTCTGTGGAAACTGGTCAAAACATTCCGTACTTTTTAAAACCCCAGGTTTATCACCATATTTACGGAAGAACGTAATAGTTCTTAATCGTGAAGAATTCGGTTAATCCAGACCTTTAACTGTTACTCATATAAGATTACTTTTCTCGGCTTCCAGGGGAAAAACATCGCAATTTGTTGGATTGATTCTGTGAACACTATAGAAGAAAATAAAACCGCTCTCAGAATTTGATCTTAGAATGCGAGGTATGAACAGGAAACTCTGATGTTTATTATTAAAATATTTTGGAATCTGATTGGCTGATGAGGTGAGAGTGTGAAGGCGCTGTTGCTGTCCGCCTTGTTGTCAGATACAACTTTCATCAGCGTCGGGCTAATAAGACCAATAACGGTTCCTGTATCTACTGCTGAAGAGTGTGTAGCGGAACACATTGCAGTGCGTATGATAAGTAAGAATATAATTTCAGATAGACGCGTGGTGTGATTAGATAACATTTGGAGGCACAGCTCATTATTTATGTGCCCCTGAAAGGATAAACATTTTTGTTTGGCATCACGTTACATTTCCTGAACCACCAGTTTGCTGATTTTTGTAACACTCTAATGGAAGTCCATTTTGTAACACTCTAATGGAAGTCCATGCCATTGAGTGGCAGCCCACTAGCATATTCGAATATATTTATTGCATAAGGGCTGTAATTATTGTCAAGAGTCTTCGTAGACGCGACTGGTTTCAGACTACAACCGCTTCGTTTTTTTTTTCTTGTGTTCTGTGTTTTCTCAACCGTTGAAATTTACTCCGAAGGTGTTTGGCGGCGAACAGATGATGTTACGAAGAATACCCCAAAAATTCGGCAGTTCCTTTACGAATTAGGAAGGCAGCGTCACCGTCAAGGAATACCATAGATTGTGACTGTTTGAAAACAGCTTGAAGCTGCAGAAGAATAATTGAAACAACGGCTTAAAAAATCCCATAATTTGGACCCTTAACATTTTATACACTTTACCACATATTAGTGTGACTAAATTAATGAGCGGAGTAGGAAGACAGCGAGTAAGTGTAAAAGCCATATGATATATCAGTCGGCTTACCTTAAGAGAAAACGCCATGTTGGATAACTAGACGTAAATAGAGTTGAAATAGCAAAATGGTTTTAAATAAATAATTAGGATGTGGAATGGATTTACGTGGTTCAGGTGGGCTCTTATAAATACGATTACGAACAACTTGTCAAATAAAAGGCGAGATATTTCTTGGCTGACTGAGTGCCGATGAAATGTTGCGGAGTTTCTTTGTATATCCAGGAGAGAGCAATGTAGTTCCCAGTATACAGGTGAGATGTAACCTCACTCCCGTAACTAGGAACATTATTGTCCTCTCGGTTGTGACGCAGTTTACTGTGTCACTCCTGAGGACGGGGCAGCCGTTTCCTCCGAAAGTCTGGTAATCTACCAGACCACACGGTAGCGGAATTCAAAAGACACTAATGTTTATAATAATACGTTGTGGTCTGAAGAATTTTGGAAGTGAATTGTTGAAATTTTTAATGCAGAAACGACCGGTACACTTTGGAAAATATTTGAAATTTGCCCGACTTCGCTAAGAAAGCCGCAGTTCAAGAATGGCTAATAACTGAAAGACAGCTGGGCGCTAGATGTTCAGCACTGCTTCTTTATCATGATTAGTGGGGCAGTTGTACTTCCCTCTCAGTCCTTTTTAATGAGGAAGTCACGCCTGAATCGCAGCTCATGGCGAGACAAGTTAAATTAAAATAACCTGCGTTTAATATGCAGTAATATGCCCTTTTTCTCACCGGGGAATGTGTAACGTGTTCAGAATCAGACGTTAAGTTTTGCGCCACACCGCAATTCAAGGATACAACATAATGACATTTAGGGCCTTAGTGTAAAAATCGGTGCAATTTCTAGCTGGTGGACCCACTTTCCTGTTTGCCTACGATGTTTATGGTTCATAGCCGAGAAAACGAACACTTGTGGAAAGGATGTGAAGTTCAGTACAAAAATGTTGTAGCCGGGAAGTCCGAAAGACAGGATACCAGCTGGAACATAAGCTATAGTTAAGAAGACAGTATTAAGATAATCAGTGTTTTTTTCCCAACAAATGCACTTTGTGATACATTATACACAGCACACAAATTCGTGCATACTTCGCCACCCAGATACCGCGGGGAATCAAACCACAATTCTTCAGCCATCCTGCCCGTAGCCTAGTCACTAGGTTCCAGTAAACTGACTGAAGCGCCTCTTGAATTAATTTTATTCTTTTTTTCTGCCAGTATGTCTATCGCAGCCCCTGGTGTTATCCTAAACTTCCACCTGTGAAACTTGTGCAGGATCTGTTTTTCACTGTCATTGAGAAACATTGTTTTGCTTTTAACTCTTAAAAGGTTAATGGACATTTAAGAAAATGATTTTAACATGTTCCCTAAAAGTATAATCATCTCGAATTTCAGATATAGTACGGATTCTTTCTTCCGTATTACTTCCTTATCCCATTGGTGCAGTAATCTTTGTCGTTTTAAAATACAGTAACTCTTCGTAATGTCTGGTTTTGTAAGATATTCTAAGCGAAAGATACCCTATTCATTAGCTTGATAGCATATTGATATTCTGCAGTGTAACTGTTTCATTCCTGCATCAATATGAGACATGTTCTCCAGACGATTGTGTTTCCCGCTGGGTCCTCTAGCAACAACAATCGGCAAGGTCGCCTTCTCTTATAAAAAATGAATCACGATTACGACCGTTAGAACCTTCTTCTTATTCAGATCTTCTCGCTTTTTTCTCCTTCGTCTTGTTTTAGATATTAGTTTAACCTCTTGTCTCGTGACTGCTGCACCTCCAGACTGCAGTAAGTGCAATCGCTGCACCAGACACTGCATAACATGGCGTGCAATAACATCTTTGGCTTTGGGCCATTTTGAAAGTCTTAAAAAGATGCTGACCTCCAGATAAAACTACGCTAGTCGTTATGGAAAAGTTCTGCAGGCAGGAATTCGTTTAGCACTTGAACATGCATTTAAATCCTGCAATGGTGCATAATTCCAATAAGGAACGCTGACAACATGAGGGATGCCCAGCGAATGGGATTTGAAGGATTAAAAGCTTTACTCGTTCTTGCAGAATCTTGTCGACTGCAATGCAGTCTTAAATCCAGTTCAGGAATTTCTTGAGAGACAATATCAGTAGTTCTCGTTTATCAGGGCAGTCAGTTGCAGTGACAAGTGGAAATGTCCTTTTACATTGTACTTAATTTGAAAGGCCATATATATCAACCATTGTACCGTTAAGAGACTGTATTTTGTCCAGACGATGTGCTTTTGTTTACTACTATTCTCACAATAAACAATGGCAGTTTCCTTATAAGGTATTAACAGTTAGTCATTAGCTTCCATAATGGAGACAGAGTTTCTCTGTCAGGTAGGAAATAGTTCTTTAGATATAATACCGTATGTTGTTATCCTTCAAAGAGGTAATGTGTTGGTAGATTTCCGGAGTTACCTTTCAACTGGTGCTGTATTTGTTTATTCATTCCTCGTTACTTTTCATGTTAGTCGTTCCTTAAATTGTTCTCCCTTCGCTATATGGACCATGCATGTTGCTGTAATATTCATAATGTGTATCGACATTTTCAGTCACACACAAAACACACCTCCGATCGCTTTATTGTCTGGCTACTAGTTTCGACCCCGTATACAGGTCATCATCAGGACAGTTATACACGAACAAGAACGTAAATATAATCTACTTCACGACACTGTTTGTATTTTTTGTTGCTTTACAAATTTTCGCCACTTACGTGTGACGTTATCACGCCAGGTTCGTGGAATGTGTGTGCAAGCAAAAGTAGCAGTGTAAGCCGTGCCCGTAATTTACTGGTTGTTTGATTCAGGTAATGTACACTGTCCAAAAACAGCTTTCCTCTAACGACGCCCTGCTACTCTTTTATGCCACTTTTTCCATACTAATAAGCTGGTCACAGCCAAATGACCAGTGCAGTTGCGAGATCACTATACGGAACTGCAGAACACTTAACGCCCACAGTCGTATTTTTTCTTATTATATCTGTTAATCGAATAGGCCTCATTAGATGACGTATCTTTAAATCCCGTGTGGATTCGAACGGGTATTTGATTCACACACACACACACACACACACACACACAAACAAACAAACAAACAAATAAACATAGGTGTTAGCGTTGACCAGTCATCCGGTTTAGGAAACAAGTAAGGTCGATGGATTCTGAGCTTTCTGATGATGATTTCAACTGAAGTATGCAAATAAACTTGTTGCAGTGGGGTTTACTAATAGCGCATTAGTGTTTCCATAAAGAGATATCACATGGCACTCCAGGTAAAAAAGCGTTCCTCGTACATGACCGGTTCAACGTGTCTTGTACCTTACGGGACGCATCATGCCTTTAATATCCCGCCGAACGAAACAGTGTTGAATACGTATAATGTTATATGGGCCTCACTTTCTTAAAATATGGTATGGAAGCAAGTGTTGCTCCTATCATCGGGTAAAACTCCCATATATGCCTGAACAGGCCCTTAGGGCTCCAATAGCTCGAGACTTTAAGATTTTCTACACAGTCGGCACATGAAGGTGGTAAGGTTGTCAGGTCTACGCACCGTCCGCCTTTACCCCCAACCAGTATCCCTGGTACTCATTTCTGTTAAAGGCTGAGTCGATCCCAGGGCCATAGGGTGGTCGGAAGGATTAAATCAATAAAAAATCCCAACCTTTCAACAATAAAAGTATAAAACACCCTCGTTTGTATCCAGTAGAATGAGCTAACCTCTATCGCAGATAGTCCGGATTTAGAGCCCGCCTGTGTGTATAGAGAATGACTGGGAATCTATTGAATAACAGTGGTGAATAACTGACTAGAATGTTCTTCCGTCTCGCAGGTTTGGCATGGGAAGAAATAAATCTTCAATTTATTGGGAATTATGGCAAAGGGCAACATATTTCAAGAATGTGATTTTCAAGTAAGACATGTGCTAAAATATAATATAAAAATATATAACACAGTCACATACAACTTCATATTTTATTAGATTATATTAGGTTATAATTCCAGCTACATGTTTCGGTACAATTGTAGGGCCATCTTCAGGCTGATCTTTGAGTAGGTGGAGTGTACAATTGATAATGCTTTCAATTTACGAGATCTCGTATTACAAGAATTGGTTAAAATAGTTGTGGTATGTTATATATATTTTTTATATAACATACCACAATTATTTTATATAATCTAATAAAACACAAAGTTGTATATGACTATTATATATATTATATTGTATTATATTCAAGAATGTGAGTTTGGTGGACCTGAGTGAGGACCGTGCTCATTATCAGACACTGGCAGGGAAATAGTGAACAGTAATGTCTGAAACAGTAGGCTAATCGGTTATGTATACTAGATTAAAATTTGCAAAGACTTTGCAAGGACTGAAAATATTAATGGCGTCCCGTTTGTATTTTTAATGTTCACTGAGACTGAGTTTTCAACTTCACTTTCATTACGTTAGCGTCTTGTAACGAAAAGTTTGTCATGAATAATAGATGAAAGACAATTGATAGGTTCGTTCAGATAGCAAGTTATTTCACAACTCTTATGTATAAAATATGAGATCATGCTAGGTTTGGAATTTAGGTGTTGCAAGGTGTGTTTTGCTTATGAATATCCATAGTTATTACACGCTATTCCTTCTTGCTGTGGGATATATGTCTCACAGAATAAGGCTAGGTTTACTTCTAGTGGTTTATAATGATATGTGAGGTCACTATTTGAGTATGTGGCTCGTGGATGAATTTTGCGCAACTGGTGTATGTTGAAAGTTCAGTCATTGAAACGAAAGTGGACAGTCGCATTCTGATCTTCTTCTGGATCTGTTGTGTCGAAGGAACAACGGTGCGATTGAAGCTACTGTACATTGACATTGCTGTCCGATGGCTTCTGTATGCGCATCTGAAGAAGAGCTAAATGTTCTGTCTAATGCCTCCATTTGTGTCCTGGGTTGTGTTTAAAACAAACTGTAACTATATAATTATTTCTTATGTCCCGCATGTTCAGCAAACCCTTGCCTAATGCTTGTAACTATGCATAAATATGCCTCATTTTCCACATAACTTTATCATAACTTTTATCAAAAATGCTAATCACAATATCGAATTCTACGGACGTAATGACAGGTGCGCCTTCATCCATGAATGCCACACTCAATTAAGAATTGCCATCTGAGGAGAGTCATCATAGTACTTCATATTCTTTCCTGAATATCGCTCCTTTATCGAAAAAGAAGAAAACAGTCAACTTTAAAATAAAAAAATAAAAAGCGCCCTCAGAGGTGCTCATATCCACCCAAAGAAAACTGTCATGTAAGAAATGAGGATGAAGTGACCGATAACCTCCCTCCTTCAAAAGAAGCACTAAATAGAGTAAAGCTGAAATAACAAAAAAAAAAAAGGATCTGCCGAAGGATGGCGGCAAAATTCGTCGTAATGTCACCAAGTTGTGTCCTTTGTCTAGACTTGTGTTTCTCATAGCTGGCACAAGGCAAAACTCAACTCCATGGAAAATGGAAATGGAAATAACAGACCTGCTTATGCTGTTGCCTGATTCTTCTTATTAGAAGCTCATTCTTTGTATGTATACTTGATCTCTCAGTAGACAATACAAATACACAGGCTAGCCTGTTACTTCATATCCAGCATATCTGTCCCATATTTAGGAAATCAACTGATTTAGAAATATGTTGTTTCCTTTCTCGTCTAACAGTTGGGTTATGCAAGGTCACGTGATTATTTATTCATGTGTTACAAGATTCCAATACATCAGTACCGCAAAAAAGAAAAAAAAAACAGGGTGACAACAGCACAGTCTCTTAAGTTCAGGTTAACAGACTGTAACACCGTGTGGGATGTTAAACATCACAAGAAGGATGAAAGGAGGAAGCAGAATGACTTTAGAATTTAGTACAATAAACGAGGGCCATCATTTCAATTCATTTTTAATTAGATAAGTAAGGAAGATTACTTAATAATTACAGATTATCTTAGGTGAAAGGTGTGTAACTGATTGCATTTAAATATTGTTCACACAGAGGGTAAAAATAATGGGGTGGAAGTAATTAAATTTGAGATGACAAATGGGTTTAAAATGCTAATACTTTCTAAGACGTAAAATTAATTATCTATTAATTGGGCTATACGTAGACTGCTTGGGGGAAGTGGTTAACTTGGTTGTTACGATTCGTAAGAAATGCTGGAATAAAATCAAAGACACAGTTTTGCATAGAGGAATCGATATCAATTCTGACATTTTAAAATCTTAACCAGAATAGTTATAGGACGGACCGGTACATTAAAAAAGTACTTCCACAGAAACACAAAACTGCATGTCCTTATTTACATGACTAATTCAGCTCCCACATCTACTTCTAGTGAACAAAAAAAGCAGCAGTAGTGATTAGGTTTAATATACGGTATATAAAGGTGCCTCAAAAGTAATAGGCCAGGCACAAGATATGGGCATACGTACAGCAAGATAGTAAAAGGCCTATAATCTGCATGCAGTTGGAGCATAGAGAAAAGAATAATCGAAATTTTAAAATAGTAATTAAGAAATTTAAAATTTCCGTCTGCCGACCAGAAAGCCACCCAGTGTCGCATAGATACAGTAAGTTCTCCTGATGATGGGCACATAGTTGCCTGAAACATGTAGAGAATTTGAAATAAATACACTAAGAAATAGTGTGCACCTAGTTGGTATGGGTGGCTTTCAGGTCGGCAGACCAGAAAGCCACACATACAGAGTGAAAAATACCATTGTCGCATAGATACAGTAATTTCTCCTGATGATGGACACATAGTTGCCTGAAACATGTAGAGAATTTGAAATAAATACACTACGAAGTAGTGGGCACCTAGTTGGCTTCATTTGAAAAAGATTATACAGGGATGCATGGTCAACAAAACATAAAATTCATTTATACCTTGTTTCAGCTCTCAGGTGATGAAGATTAGCCTTTAGTCGTTAGCAGTCCTTTTCAACCGATGCAACGCGAAGTTATTTGGGAATTATGATTTTCTCATAATTCAGTATTTAAGATATTAATCACATCACTAAAACTGTTTCATTGTATTTGAATGAACAGAACAGATAACTTTTATGACGTATTTATGAAACTACATTAGAAAATTATGAGCTGTAATATTATTATGTTCAGCACCAGGTGGTGCGCTTAAAGTGACAGTGGTAGTGTACCTGACGAAACGAAGGCTGAAAAGCACGGTTTTGTATGTCCTTTGTGTTATGCATGAGTCTCCGCCCTCAACGTTGGACTACGCTGACGGCGATCTCCGTGACGTGTTGACCCGTGTGACGTATACTCGGCTTCTGTACCACACTAGTGTGACGTCATACTCCCGCGATCTCACGTCTATTCCGTTGCTGCAGACTGTTCCTCTGACCATTGCGTGTTCTGTTCTCGCATTTCTTCGTGTTCTGTTCCGTGTCCTAGCTTTTGATACCGTAAATCTGCTCCCGACTTCTCCTTGAATATTCTTCCTCAAATAATTCATATGTCCATTCCTTCACGGTCAGTACGCTTGTTCTCAAAAGAAGCTGTGACCGTGTTTCATTGCATCTTTTATATGAGAAACAAATCCATTCTAAATCTCTTTTTGTCTGTATGTAACGGCGGGGGGGGGGGGGGGCCCCGGGGGGCGGGGTTGGTTTAGAGAGGGCGCAAAAAGGGGGAGGGGGGGGGGGTCGTTTTTTGTGGGGTGGCCCCCGGGGGGGGACACGCCTT
>Ga0123354_10003674_pt1 | contig 21317 bp, 9 predicted proteins | sample TergutLab28metaG_2_FD_97872 | JGI IMG/M metagenome (GOLD analysis project Ga0123354, IMG submission 97872) | Labiotermes labralis P4 segment gut microbial communities from Petit-Saut dam, French Guiana - Lab288 P4 | ecosystem: Host-associated > Arthropoda: Insects > Digestive system > Gut ... | reverse complement strand
GCTGTTTTTCGGACTCGGCTAACGAATATGGATTCGGCTAACGAATGTTTTAGTGGATGCGCGCGTTAACATAAAGCAGCAAACATGAACGGTCGGGCCATTCCAGGAGCTTATCTTTTCCGTCTGTATGTGTATTTCGGCTAACGAAGATTTCGGCTAACGAATGTGATTCCGGAACGAATTATCTTCGTTAGCCGAGGTATCACTGTACTACCCAATCAAAATATGTCAGGTTCCCATAGGTCACCCTGTATTAAAAACCTGCATACAGTGGATGTGTAGAGTTTAAAAAAAAAGTAGTATTAGCAGTCACATCCAAACGTACTATTAAATGTACTACACTATTATACTACTAAATGTACTATTGTTATAATATTTAAATAAATTTAAGAGTTCGACGTTTAAAGGGGATCACGAACATAAACAGGCAAAGGGCAAATAAGTAATGCACACACACTCTTAGTTGATAAATATAAATTTTAAGCATGGCATATGGTAGGTACAACGAAAGTATAACGCCATAACAACACATGAAGGAGTACAGACAGGCCTACAGCAACATCCGAAAGACAGTGATACCAGAACAGATATTCGAGAAATGGCGTGTAAAACTGGGGGCGCTAGATTTGTCCAGCTCAGGACACTGTCAACGGTGGGTTTATTGGAGCTCTTCAAAATCAAGTAATCAGTTTCTCTGAGTTACTACTAACTTTCCACAGACGATGTTGCGCCGGTAAACATGTGTGCTCGGACTTGAGTTTCTGCAGCCTCATCATCGTAGTACTTCTCAGGTCAGTTCCACTTTTGAAGACCCTAAATTAGTACAGCTGCCTACTGGCTAATTAGGAAGTTACTTTGCGCAATTTTAATACTTCAAAACACATATTCGATGAGCTCATCGGCACAAAAAATTATAGGATCACGAGTAACTTTTCTTTGTCATCATTCCTTTTAATGTTGTGCCCCTTACTTAGAACGTATCACGCACACTTCCATGAGTCACGTACCTCACGATACATTTCTGCCTCACAGGATACGTCACCTTGAATGCATTATAAAGAGGAATTAAGATATGTAAACATCCCGCGCGACAACTGTGTGTATACAGCGTACACGATTGCGTAACGTTTTCCGCAGCACGCAAAGAAGTAAAAAAAAAAGTGACTTCCTTTCGCCGTGTAATTGCAAAAAATTGTTTACCAATGCAAGGTAAGTTTTTGACAGATAATTCTTAAGAGAAGCGAGACTATTTGGAAGACCCAGGCGTAGATAAGAATATAGTATTAAAAATGATCTTCGAGCAACAGGATGGGGAGGGGGGGGGGCGCGGACAGGGATAGCCTGGCTTAGGACAGGGGATAGGTGGTGTGTTCTTGTGAACGCGGTATTGAACCTACGGACTCCATAAAATGCGAAAAAAAAAGTCTGGAATGCTTTATTAGAAGTTATCTGGTGTTAGCTTCTAATAAAGGAATGTGTTCAATGGAGTTAGTTGTTTGGCTGGTTAGTTGTTTGTGAGTTAGTAAGTCAGTCAGTTAGTTAGTTAGTTAGTTAGTCGGTCGGTCGGTCGGTTAGTTGGGTGGTTGGTCGGTCGGTCGGTCAGTCAGTCGGTCAGTCAGTCAGTCGGTCAGTTGGTTGGTCAGTCAGTCAGTCGGTTAGTTAGGTGGTTGGTCGGTCAGTCAGTCGGTCAGTCGGTCGGTCGGTCAGTCGGTCGGTTAGTTGGCTGGTTGGTCGGTCGGTCAGTCAGTCAGTCAGTCTCACTAAATAAAGTACACGGTGTGCTCAAAGTGAGAAGCAACGCATGCTAGAAACTAAAATTAGAAAAGCGGCTGCAAGTGTCGGCCATTATGTACCTTCAAACGATTTCCTTAAGGCTTCACGACTACGAGATTCTACGTAACTTTCCACCTGAAGACTAGACATCATATGTACAGGTCTACTTAATTAAATGAAATACACGGAGACGCTTTACTAGTGTGATGAGTTGGTTTCTGAACATACCGCACTGAACTGCACTTTCCGACTATATATCGACGAACTGAGAAAATGTCGAACTTCAATCTAATAATCTTAGCAAATGAGAAACTTAATACACAAATTCTTTTTTTATAATAATTTTATTATATTCATCTACATGTTTCGAGCACTGTTGTGGTCATCATCAGGAGGTCAAATTTTATTATACAGCATCTGGTATCGTCACACTAGTCCTCTCTCAACCTGAGCACCGGACGGCCACCTACAAAGTGTGATGATATCAGATGCTGTATAATACAACTTTGACCTCCTGATGATGAGCACATAGTGCTCGAAACATGTAGAGGAATATAATAAACTTATTATAAAACAAGAATTTGTGCATTAAGTTAGTCAATTCCTAAGATTATACTGAGATGCACGGTCAGCAACACATAAAAAAATTCAATCTAATAATCATCATCAGATTTACTGTTGTAGGTACATAGAATGTGAAGGCAAAAAACAGTGTTTTCATTGGACTGATGAATATATACGAACTCAAAACAACTTGCAATACCACTCACAGGCAGAACAAAAAGTTAATGCACTCCACTAGTGAGGCCCGTACTACTACAGCGACGGGAAAACATCCTCGCAGCCAACGTGTGTCGTAAGAGTTATATTATGGTGACCTACAGATCACATCTAGTGTGCAATCAACGTTGCGTCACACAGATTAATTTATTTCACATTATTTAACGACGCTACATGAGACGTAAAGGTCGAAGTTAATGCCACGACAACCGTCACTGAAAATAGTGGAAAAGAAATAACGGCTGTGACGTCAGAAAAAGCCTTTCCAGTTTAATCCACGGCAATAAATACAAAAGGAAAAAACAACCATCAGCGTCTCAACAAGAACTCTGCTCCAGGGCGTTAGTTTGTGCGTGTCCGTGTGTGTATACGTTATACGTGCAAATATGCAAGCATACATTATATATATGCATTTGTTCTGCCGGTCCCAGTGGCCGCGCCGTCTAAGGCGTAGGTTTGCGACCGCTCGCCTGCTGAGATTGTGGGTTCGAATCCCACTGGAGGCATGGATGTCTGTCGTGAGTGCTGTGTGTTGTCAAGTACAGGTCTCTGCGACGAGCTGATCACTAGTCCATAGGAATCCTACCGTCTGTGGTGCGGCGCTGTGTGTGATCTAGACGCCTCGTGAATGAGGAGGCCCTGGCCCACTGGGGGGCTGTCGCGCCAAAAACAAACATTAGTTCCAGTAAGCAAACAAATACCCATGTAGTGGGTCCCTGTCACCACGACATGGCGCGTCCTCAGGTTGCGGATAGAGGAACGACCGCCGATAAGGAGGGTAGCTGCGAATAAATTGAATAAGCAGTCGCGGACAGCCGACGAGGGGTGGTCCTCCAGCTTGGGAGTTGGGCGAGGTGCTAACAACCCTTCCCTGTAAAACACTTATGTTAAGAAACAGTCACATGCGGGATGCTTGCTGTGGTGACAAAACAATCCGGAAAAAAACTACTCCCCCACTCGGATCTCCAGGGGGGGGGGAGTGTTTCCAGGAGAAGCATCACGCAGCAGGCAAAGAGGTATGAAAACAGGGACTTGGAACGTTAGGAGTCTGTATAGGGCAGGGTCACTTAAGGCAGCAGCGAGGGAATTAGGATGGATCTCCAGGAGGTGGGATTTGGGTACATGGACTGGATTGGGTGGGCCCAGGATAGAGACAGGTAGCGGACGCTTGTGAGTGCGGTAATGAACCTTCGTGTTCCGTGAAATGCGGGGAATTTCTTGACTAGCTGCAAACCAGTTAGCTTCTCAAGAAGGACTCTGCACCTTCTAGTAAGCAGGTAAGCAAATAAATACACATTACGTATTCATGCAATTTAAAACTTGACACATTATTCCTTACAATACAGCAAACCATAAACGAATCCAAGCAGAGTGTTATTTAAGTAATCCCATATCTCTGTAATGCGCTTGTAACGAATTCTGATACATTGTGCACTTCCACTCTCTGCCACTGATTGGAGGAAGTACAACATTTTAGTATACCTGAAGCAGTTACAGCAAAGATCAGAAGAATGTTACACAGTCGATACAACTTATTACACTGGGGCAAATGAAATATTTATTTCGTTAAGAGATCCACCGTCTGTCGGTATATTATCTTTCAACGGTAACACACAGTTTGTCCTCTCAAATCTTCTTGTCAGTTAATCTGATAGAAAATTGGATCCCGGTACAATGTCGCTTCAGTTAAGTCTGTTCCACGAACTGATCGGCTTGGTAATGAGGCGAATAACGCGTGCTATGGACTGGCAAAGAACCTTACTTCAATTCCATGGGGGTAAAGCTGCCGGGGCGTGAGGCTGACCGCTTAACTTCGCCTAGTGTCTAGGTTAAGAATGAATGGATCCGTACTTGTACTCCCCAATTCGCCTTCAAGGCGTACACAGGGACACAATATACGTACAGAAACCGTAAATGTTAACACAAGCTTTCATTGCACTTACGTATCGTTCGTTTTGATATTTTCAATGGCTGTCTCTGATAAATAACCAGTTATGTTTACGTTGTTCTGATACATAATTTTAGACGATTCTGAAGTAAACAGTGTGCACGATTGGGACTGTAAACAGCACACGTGTAAAAAATGTAACGAGCACAAATAAATATTTTCGAGCAAGCTTTCGGTTCCTGGCTCAACGACAAATACGTGTCTTCATACACGTGCTTTGATATGCAAATTATACCTAGGAATATAATGGTTTTGTAAAGAAAACAAACACGAATTGAGATCGACTGTACGTGTAAACTGCAAAATTCAACATGGCACAAAAATAAAAAAAAACCTATAAACTAACTAAACTCCGTGGCCTTAGTCCGCACGCGAACTATAAAACAATAGTATATTCAGCAAGAACGTGAGAACACGTGGTTACGCTGACCCACCAAACAGTGAATGAAAGACTGAAAACAGGGGTCACACATTTTCTAAAAAACGTAGGAGACTGGTACCTTCAAATTCTTGGCGCCAGACGGGTGGCACGAACAAAAGTTGCTTACCAAGTAGCAACAGTTCACGAGTGGCCTGTGAACTTGACTGCAATCTGCAGCTTCCTGTTCGGTGCAAGTGAACTGACACATTTTTGTTTGTAAGGAAGATATGCAGTAATTACAATTAAATTAGGGGCTTTTCCCGGTCTGTGTCCATTTTCACCTACTAATCATTATTCATTGCCAATAACAGTAGTCGCGGGATCTAAGGCATGGGTCTACGGCCGCTCGCTTGTTGGGATTGTCAGTTCGGATCCCCCGAGGGCACAGAGGTTTTGTCTCTTGTGAGTGTTGTACTATGTCGAATGTCGTCCAGAGGAGTCCTACCGAGTGTGGTGTCTCTGAGTTTGATCGTGAAGCCTCGACAATGAGGAGGCACTGGGCCACTACGGACCACGGCGCCATTAAAAAAAGTATTCAACGGCCTTTCAATTAGAACAAATGTTAACATTTGCTATCCATTAACTGTATGCTTATTCTTACTTCCGGTATGTTTCCACTTAGGATTCTACGTCCGTTAAGAACACGAGACTACACTGACAAATGCTTCCCATTAATGTGGGAGAAGTGCTCAGAAACTAGGATAGGAGACAGTCAAAGTCATTAACACTATCCTACCAACAGTCATCTGTATATACCAACCTTCTGTAACAGTCCATTGGTCAAATATATTCAAGACCGTAGGTCTGCCGTTTAAGCACATGTCCTCTCGTCTACTAAGACTACAATATTTATCTTTCAAGAATATTACTTCTACTGCTCTTGGTAAACAAGATGAGAACAGTTGCTCATAAACATAATCCACGGTCCTGCGCATTAATTATGTGTGTTAATGGAACATCACAATGACTGAACAATATGGTGGACACGAGTGAAAAAGACAGAATCCGGAAGACATACAACTCTCCCAACATCCGTAAAAAAAATCACGGAGAGGGACATTTAGAAATGAATAAACAAGCTGTAATTAACCTATTCAATCCCGTAACCTCGAAACCACATTCTACTCACAGCCACTACACTTAGCACCAGCACGTCAATCCAGACTAATGAAACAGATAATGAATGTGCCTTACAAAATCAACGTAAAACATGACGACAACGGCCAGCAGTAACTCCTTCTTCATTACAGTGTGCAACTGGAGGAAAAAAGAAAACTTAAAATAAAACTCTCAGCGAAACGAGACTCATTAGAGTTTCACGAGAAAGGAAGAAACTAGCAAGCAAAAGAAGACAATGGTGATCATCATCGAACCCAGTGGCATGCGGTGTTCTTGTTTACAAAACTAAAAATTCCCTTACCTGACGTGCAAAATTCCTGTGCCACTAAGATACACTTGACAGAATTTTTCGTTGGCGACAAAGGCTAATTCTATTTAGGGACAATACGAGCTACAGATCCTAACACGCAATAACCGTTGTACTTCCATAATGATGTCTTTTTTCTTACATACCACAAAATTTACCTCAAGGCAATTCACTAGCATTTTAAAACACGGAGGTCCATGCAAGTCACAAAGATTCAACACTATATACACCGGTTGTTAAATCAACAACCATTTATTACTTATTAGTAATAACAAATGGCCGTTGATTTAACAGCTGAGGAGTACAACGTTGGTTCTTCGTGAGTTACTCAGTAGGATACACGGTTGAACATGGGGCACTACAAGAACATAGTCCTTGTTTGAACCGGTTATATTTCGCTTACCGTACATTTACCTCTTATCAAATTCTTGCATCAGAGTCCCTCTTGACCACCTGAGAGTCATTCAACTGGTCAAGAAATTCTCCTACTTTTCTCGTACTTGTATGGAACCGGAAGCTTTATACTGTGTTGACAAGCGGCCACTAGCACTACCCTGAGTCACCTGTATTTAGTTTATTTAAAATTCCATGGCGTATAAGTTCTAAACTAACGATACTATGATTATAAAATTGTAAAGAGACAAAATGCGTTTTTATCTGAAATGAGGGTGGACACAGCAAACGTTTCAAAGAGAAAGACGGAAAAATATCTCAGACTTTGCAAGTTCTAGCAACCACCTGCACTTACGTGTGCCACATGTTATCTGTCCTGAAAAAGTTCTAGCAGCTACCTGCACTTACGGGTGCCACGATCTCTAATCGCAGACAGTGTGAACAGCCACCTGTACATGCTGTGTCACATGTCTCTCTGGTCACAGAGAGTGTGAGGATGTACCTGCACTTATGGCTGCCAGATGTTTCTCCGAGCACACATTCCCGTTCATAAGATCCCGGAATTATACTTGTATCTCTGTATAATACCACCTTAATTAAACTAGTTAGGTATACCGCAGAGTGGCAATTCTGGCTGTGAATTGTCGAGGATTTCCTCCCATCACCCAACAACATGCTAACGCAGTACCTTCACATGTATTATGACCGCTTCCTTAAATATGCTTCCCCGTTCACTGATTGCAATAAATTATCAATGCACGTGGTCATTATATGTTGAACGTTCTTATGCGATATGAAAGAGCATTTACTACAAATTTTTAATTAGCAATTTTTTGCTATTATTTACTGCTTCTACACACTATACACGTGGGTTATATACCCCTTTAAGTACTCGTACTCTATCACAATGATACGCAGCGAATATTTCCAGCACGATGGCACTAAACCACATTACTCCAGAATTCTGCATAAATTTTTTAAATCTTCTCTCTTTAACAGATCAAACGGCGATTAAAATTTACATAAATGAACGTCTGTGTTTCTCGGCTGTAATAAATAATGTCTGTAACTAAACGTAAGATGTCAATGGTCTCTATTACGACACAACCGCCCTTAAAACAGAAATTCCACCGAGATATGCTTATGAGAATTTTATTATACATTTCAATGCATTCACATCTGTTCAAACAATACTGGCGGGCAAATGAAAAATATTAAAGACCGAAAGTTAAAACTTAATATCCAATCCGCACTTAGTGTGAGCACTATTTTGGTGAATACACTACGCCAATGAAATATCCTACTTACATAAAACAGAACAGACACTAAACCTACAGCCTCATAGCCGCGATAATGCCAATGTCCCACAGAGGATAAATTTCACTTATGTTCACATTAATGATGGTAAACATTTATATGCTAGGTTATAATTTAATTTTTTTTCTCATGGCGTTAACAGCCCCTAGTGGGCCAGGGTCTCCTCACTACCCAGGCTTCACACTCAGACACACCAAACTCAGTAGAACTCCTCTGGACGAGTGATGAGGCAGACGAAGAAATCTCTGCCTGACAACAAACAACATTCACAAGAGACAGACATCCATGCCCCCGGCGGGATCGAAACCGCAATCCCGGGAATAAAGCGGTCTTAGACCCATGACTTAGACCGTGCGACCATTGGTATCGGAATATAATGCAAACACAGGTACAAATTTAGAATTTAAATTGAATTAAAATTGAAAAACTGTAATTTTCCGGCACCATACCTGCAGTTTGAAGGCAACTAGCGATAAATTTATTAACTAAATACAGACTTTCCTCTATTTGAAGGATCCTGGAAGAGACTAGGCCAGCAATGTCAACATTTTTTCCATTCAAGAGCAACAGATAAGGCAAGCTGGAAGTTTTGTTACGTTGCATCATCAACATTTACGATGTTCAAATATGTATACTAATGGCGTGAAGCCAAGCTGTGCTGTTATTTCTCATACAGTAATCAAAGGAAAATGTCGTGATGAATTAAAATAGTAAGCTGAAAAACAGCATTACCGCATACAGTCAATAAGCTTTTTCCTTCTATTCTAAACACTAATAACGCAAACCGTGGGCCGGCTAGCTCAGTCGGTATAGTGACTGATTACTGGCTGGACGGTCCGGAATCGAATCCCGGTGGGGACGAGATTTTCCGTCCGTCCAGACCGGCCCTGAGGCCCACCCAGCCTCCTGTAAAATGGGTACCAGGTCTTTCCCGGGGGTAAAGTGCGGCCGGGGCGTGCTGCTGACCACTCACCTCCTTCTAGTGCTGCGGTCATGGAAGTGTAGAGCTATACCTCTACCCACCCTCTAGGCCACACCAGGCCTGTAACGGGATCACTTTACCTTTACCTAAAATCGCAAATACAAAAATAAGCTGCAATTTTGCCTGTTTCGAACGCTCACCACAAAAACGCTGAGACACACAGTTTTATGGCGGCAACTCCAAAACGGAGTACTGAGAAAAAAATTTGGAATTCGAAGAAATGACACAACAGTACGTAAGATTTTGCTTAAAGAAACTTCACTGAATGCAGTTACTTGAAGATCAACGTAAGCTGGGAGGATGACGTTAAGGCAATCGATGGTAAATAAGTCCTGATAATGTAAACTGGATTGAACTGATATGAGGCTGTGATTAGTTACGAGATTACTGCGTCAGAGTACATTTCCAGTTCAAAACACATGCTATACTGTGAACAGGAGTAGATATAAGTGTTAACTGCTCAGGAAGATGTCAAAAATTGTGGTAAACCCCACCCTAAAAATCCCAAAACTACTGACAAGATAATGTACCTCGATTCATGAGGAGGGAACTTCAGAGCAAAATTGTGGTACTAAAGCTAGTGCAAATATTTATATAAATCATGATAACCGCAAGTCATATACTAAAGTGATTACGAAATGTAAACTGTGATAACCGCACAACAAATATGAATGTTCAGTGCTGCCACCCTGTGTTAGATCTGACAATAAAATCCCACGTGCTACTGAACCTGCGTTATGAAAACTTGCGGTCTGAAAGGATCGAGGTTTTCTTACTCAGACTTGAACCCTAATTAAACACGACAGACTCGAATTATAAAGACCCTTATCAGCAACAGAAAAGCACAGGCATAAAAAGCGGGTAAGTGAAGGCAGAAGACTTGTTATGCGCGACTACTGAAATCGGAATAAAAAAGTATTATTTTTTTTAAAGATAAATTCTGCTCAGTGACACATTTATATAATGCGCGATAAATTCACACGAAGACGCCATCAATGCAACGGCCATGACTAGCAACACAGACAAAGGCGCCTCAAATTTGGATAAACATATAACAAACAAGAAATAATGGGGGGGGAAAAAAATAATCCATTTAATACGTTATCAATTCTGACACAACCTATTTAACTTCTTGCAGTATGCTACAGTAAATACATATATTTTACAGTTTTAAGTGGGGAGTTCCAAATAATATAATTTTTAATGTTAATAAAAATCCAACCAGATGCTGTGACACCCGAAACATGTAGAGTGACTTTGCAGTAAATAAATATCTGCATACTGTTGCATCTGGTTGGATTTTTATTAACATTGAAGTACGATGCACGGAAACATGAGTTTAAAATTTAATATAACTTATGTTAACTTTTCAGATTGGGTGGCTTTATTTATTTATTTATTTATCAATTTACACTTTTGTTGTGCCGAATATTATTTTTACATAAACTTTCAGAAAAATATTATGGCCTGGGACAGCTGATAAAATAAACAGGAATGGAATTACACAATGAATATCTATATTACTGTTATTATTCATATCATATTGTTACTGTTTTTACTTCGGAAGTATGAGAAGTGTGGGATGTATGACACGGATGGAGGACAAACGCACGGAAGTTTCGTCGAAATATCTCGAGGAAAAGGGATCCGTGGGTGGACGGAAAGTATCGCTACGCAATTGGTACAAAATTGGCGATAAGTTGATCGCAAATGGTTCATAACAGTGTCAATATACTGTTAACACGGTGACAAAACTCTTAATTCACAGACGAAAAAATTTCAGTTCATCTGCTCAGTAAGAACCTTACAAGAAGATTTACATTAATGAATTACTTCAAATGCATATCTACAAACTAGCAGTATAGGCTAAATCATAATTTCTCAGGTCCAAAAGGCCGGTGAAGTCAAGAACGTAACCATCGCAGTTGTTCTTTCTTCTCCTTCTTCTATGGAGCTAGAGCCAAACATGGACCTTCGCCTCTTCAATCCTCCGCCTCCAGGCATCTCTCTGTCCTCTGCTGACTACCACCAGTTCCTGCATTTCAACATCCTCTTCGCATCCCTGTCCACTGTAATCATCTTATTCCGGGCCTTCCACCCGATGTCCCTTCTACCTATTCTTTCAGTGCTTTTTTGAGCACCCTGTCATCCTTCATCCTCATCACATGACCCACCCATTCGAGTCTTCTCAAACTCATAGCCCTGGCTAGTTCCATTTCCTTGTGTAAGTTACAAATTTCGCGACTGTACCTGTTTCGCCACTGCCCATTAACGTCCATAGATTTTCCTTAGAATGTTTCTTTCAAATTCATTAAGATTTTTTTCTGCATATGCGACAATATCCACGCCTCGCTCCCGTACCATAAGACGGACCTTATAAGTGTTTTATACAGTTTCATCTTTGTTTGCCTATGTACCTCTCTCTTCTTTACTACTGGAATTAGGGTGTGGTATGCGTTATTGACCAGTCCCATCCTCTCATATCTTCCAGTTCATCTCTGTGTTTGGTGATGTATCTTACTAGGCAGACGAATTCATCTACCGCAATCCTATCTCCTCCTACTTCATTTCCTCTCCGATATGTGTGTCGTGAGATGTCCCCCTTCACCGCTCAAAATTCCCATGGCAGTCAAATGCACGCACTGAAGACAAGCAGGTTGTAACTTATGATAAAGCAGATACACTGAAGGTCGACGTTACGTTCTTGCGCGTAGTCGCCTGTTTTTCAGTGCAAGTGAACCAATGTTTCACACAAAGGAGTTCCCAGGAATACGATATGTGTTCATGCTACTAGGTTCAGGGAAGTCAACACACGTAGGTAGCCTATCTCAACATAAAACATTGCTATGACATCTAAAAGTAAATACTAACCAAGCCAATAATATATACTTCCCGTTTAGTGAAAAACGACAGAAATAGTTGCATCTTTATATTCAAATGCGTGATTCCTTACTATATCCTTAACCAACGGATACCTAATGCTTAGGATTCTTCCTTTCTCCGACGTAAACGACCGGGGCGTGAATCTGGCCGCTCTTGGTCTTCTAGTATCGAGGTTATAATGCACACGGCTTCACTTTCAGCACATTTTCAGTACTTCCTGATGCTGAACTATTACTGTGCCTTCGCCTTGCTCATCTGCATATAACTTTTACGCAATTCTTTCTTTAGGGCGTTAGAATTTTTACTAGTACATATACAAATTCCATCGTATATGTTGAGCTAAAAAATACGTAACAATTTGAATCCTGAATGCAGGTAAATATCAGTAAATTCTGTTTATTCTGTTAATTCCCCTCTAAGAGTCACATTAAACACAGGAAAACAACCTGTGATAAATACGATAGTTTTTGTTTTTAATTTGTATAGTAAAACCAACCAGATGCACACTTTCTCAATTTATTTTGCAATAGTACATTCTACATGTTTCGAACGGTCTCTCCGTCCATCATCAGGAGTTTAAGACTGTACATATACCTGATGCTGTATGTACAGTCTTAAACTCCTGATGGAGGACAGAGAGACCGTCCGAAACATGTAGAATGTACTATTCCAAAATAAATTGAGAAAGTGTGCGTCTGGTTGGTTTTACTATACAAATATATCACGATGCACGGTCCCATGTACGTCTAATTTGTTTTTTTAATGTTAAAGCACTTGGTACATGCAGTAACCGTCGTGGTCCGAAAGGTTACGAATAGTGTCAGGGTGTCTATCAATGGCAAGTTCACTCAGCATGTCTGGACAATTCGATTCGTGATGTCATTAACATGGGCATAGTAACACTCGCCTTATCAACCAAGTAAAAGGTAAAGCAGTCCCATTACTGGCCTGTTCAGGCCCAGAGGGTTCCAGGAAGTTCAGGCTCTCAGATTTCGCGACAAGGGCACAGGATGGTGGTATCCTCTAAAAATCCAAGGTAGAGTCAAATTAAGGGCAACGCTATCTTCGATACTCGTACAACATATCAGTTATCTCATTAAGGATGTAACCGTCTCAACACTTCGCGCCACGCAAAAAAAAAAATCCGGCTGAATTACAACAAAAGAATGTAGTATCCAAACAAACAAGATACAACCATCATGCCGCGGTGAATCAATACTGCCAAAAAGAACACAGTTAAGTCACAACGTTCACAAATTGAACAGCAAACAATCAATCAACTACATCTCCTTTTATGTGCTTCTACCTCAACGACAAAACAACTCTAACTCAAAACGAAGAAAAATTACCGAAGTTTCTTTTCACTACGAGAAACACATTTCAAAGAACTAGGCGAAAGTATACAGCCACCTACGGAATTTGAGTGTTTGGTTTATACCTGTAACTGCTTGCTATTTGTACTGAATGTTTCCTAGCAGCTATGTCTATATTTTTAATGTCCTAAAACGTCTCTTGAGACCAGGGCACCATATCAAACAAAGGGTAGTACACAGACTTCTATGCTGAGCACAAGGAAAGGCGTCACAGTGATGGTGAAGAAAGCGACGTTCGGCGCTTCCCATTCACTGTTGAATGTAGCGTCTTCACATTCCAACTGCCTTATGTACAGGTACGAGAAATGAATAACATTACATGGAACGTCAACCCATAGTTGTTTGATTCGGTTGGTCTAATGGTGGACTGGTCTGCTGGCTGGTTGGTCGGTCGGTTCTCTGGTTGATTGGTTGGTTCGTTCGTTCCTTCGTTCGTTCGTTGTTTGAATGGAGCCCGTATATCGTTCTGTGATGACGGAAACCGAGCAGATCTCGGAAACGTCAGAATTAGCTCTGAACTGACGCGGCTGGCCGAGCGACAGGACTAGTTGTGTAACATCAAATGAAACGGGATTGTTGTATTAGTCAAAATACACAGAACACTGCTGCAAGTGGTCGTGATATACTTAGATGTATTCACACACGGCGTTTTGCAATATAACTGAATTTCAGAACAGTCGGCGCGCTAAATGTGATTTGCATCGAATGATCTCCGAAACAAACAGAGAGGCAATATTGGTGAAGAAAGCACGACCTTGTATATTAGGTCGAAGACGATCTAAATTCCGAATTTTATTTTATTGAGTTATTTAACAACGCTGTACGTAACACAAAATGTACGGCATCCAATTAATTGAGGGTAGAGAAGCCTGCCATTTAATGACAATAAGCTCAACAGGTTAAAAAAACCTTTACGCCATTTATACATGTTTCCAAAACCCTTCTCGTGGCGTATTATACCAAGAAAAGAGGAAAGTCGAATTTCCAGAGACATGACGCAAGCGACTGCGAAATATGTTACGAAATGAATAATAAAGTAGTGTAAAACTATAAACGTATGTTTGTTATACTTTGCGTATGAAAGAGAAGTACAACAGAAGACGGATGTAATCTGACTTATGGAACCTGGCCCAACTAAGTAACTGGCACAGCTCTAGATATTCTTTACCTCAGTACTAGACTGAGCACAACGGTCGGCTATACGCCCCGGCTGTGTTACCAGAGGGGAAAGAGCACCCGGTACCCAGTTAACAGGGGGCTAGGAGGGTCCCACAATTGATCTAGAAGCACTGGAAAACAGAAATATCTCCTTCCCCTGCTTCGAATCAAACCACATTCCTTGGTCATCTAACCAGTTGCATGATCATTACACCGACTGATCTATTCCGTGTCTGCTGGGTATGCGCACAGATGCATTTCCAAACTACCACAAATTTATGGCGTGGCGCTTAGACAGGAGCGCGCGAGAAACTGTTGTTTCATATAATAGACTAAACAGAACTACGAGAAACAATGTAGGAAATACCAGAACTGTTAATGTGTACAAGCTTATGGCGTGGCTACAATATTAGTTAGCTACCACAATAGAGTCAGTATTCGAGGCCTGTGTTCATGACAAGCAGAAGATGAAACTGAGTAAGAGCATCAAAGACAAGTTTCTTGCGACCAGCAAAAATAATTAAATTATCAGGTAGAAAGAAACAAATCAAGACAGCACGAACTTAATGGAAAAATAATAACACAAGAGACAAGAACAGTGCATAACAAATGGGCTTTATAACAATTTTGGACTTTCTCTCACTTAGGCGCTGCCTAGTAACGTAGCTGCTAAAAAGTAAGTTTGGAATTTTTTTTCGCGAAAGTGTTGAATTAATCAACATTATATTTGAAGATTCAGTTCGAATTGCGTGCTTCCCTTAGAAATATGAATCGGCGAATGCAGTATAGGAAACAAATCGCCTGGACAGAACCTTCGGAATCCAGAACGCTGAAGTTCCCAAAATTTCTAGACAATCGGAACATGTAGGTGGTAAGGTTGTCAGCCTTACGCAAAGGATGCCTTTACCTCCCAGGATAAATCCCTGGTACTCATTTCTTTTACAAGCCGAGTCGACCCTAGGGTCATACTGCGGCCGGGATGATTAAGTCAATAACGAATCCCAATGACTCCAACGGGAAACAAACCCATGACTTTCTGGTTTGCGGCGCAGTGCCTCAACCAGCTGGGTCAGTGCGCACTCCATACTGTAAAAATCATATGATACGTAAATACGCTTTGTGAGTAAAATGGAAAGCATCTGATGTTAAACCTGGCAGTACCCATCATAACCACTAGGCTTTAATGCTGATGGATTACGAACACATACGTATGTCGTGTTTACTTCATACTTTCCTTGGCAACCTTATAGTACGCAAATCAGTCGGACTCGGTTATAACGTCACGAAAGGGGCTGAATTTGTAGTATCGTTATAAATGAGTGTTTTTTACAATGGAGATGTGTAATGTTATGGTTAATAGTGAGGAATTAATTGGTACCACAGAGTACCTGACGCTACAGACGAAGTGTCGCATAAACCGATGTCGTTACAAGCGGGTTCACCTGTAAATCTACCATGTCCGGGGTAAACACAGTTCGACGCCGGATGCTGCAAGCACACACCAAACTGATCGCTCGGACACTAATTGTCGACAAGCCGCAACTTACCTCGACCTACATATTAATCACCAACTTGTAATCTTGTTTCACAGCGAAACTACACATATTTACGCTAATTTATACATTTCTGCTTACATGAGCTGAAATTGCTCGGTCAGTGCAGTGACTAGTATGCGATGGACGACCGATTTCTCTACCGTTTCCAGATCGTCTATGCGCCTCCTCTTGCCGCCTATCCAGTATGTAAACGGAATTCTTTCTCCAGAGTTAAAAATGACCGAGGTGCGAGACCGCCCTCCGAGTCAGTCCAATACTAATGGTAAAGAAAGTAAAGAAATTACTTTCAACACTCTATAATTTGTAATCTTTGTGTGCACGGTCATGTCTGCTTCATACTCTAGAGGCCAGAGTTCAAATCGCGGTCCGGCGATCGGCAATCCTCACAGTTTCATCGTAGTTTTCTTCAATTCCTCCAGGAAAATGCGTTGATAACACCTCACATTAAGCCAATACAACTTTCTTCCACATTTTTTTACAATTCTTTTGTCTAACCTGCATTCATTGCTACATACTATCAACCGTGCTAGTGGTAATCGTTAAATAAACAAATGCGAGGGTGATAAAAAAAACAGATGATTCCGTGGGAGGTGAAAGTAGTACGCCCAAGCAGGCGGTGAGGCAACATGTCAGAAAAAGCACAGTGAAAAGTCCACTTGAAAGACCTAGAAGTAAATCAAAGAAACAGGTCGTGAGTTGTGGGACTACATTAAGGTGCCTTACAATCTAACCCCGTGATCGGATGTTTTGAACACGGCAAAGAAACTTCGGTTGCCAAAAAAGATGGACACTTATTGATCACCTGATCGACTATCAGATGTATCCTACGCAGTTGGTGTTTGACTTATCTCGGGAATTTCTTCTAGACTCTCAGGTGCACACCAAACAACAAAGATGAAGGAACCGTTAGACTGCACTGCAGCGCGCAGTATCTTTTGTAGATACTGTACATCTTAATTCTAGTACCGCAATATGGTTGTTTAACAGAAGTTTCATTACTTTGCCGCTATCATACCCGAAGCACAATACAGACACGACTGCGAGGGCAGTGACTTCACGTACATAAAATCGTCGAAGACATCAGCACCCACGTCCGTCCGCACTTTCTGAGGGCAGGGCTGTAACGACAGCCGAAAACAGAGTCACAGCTTCAGGCTGCACACTGTGATAAGCTTTTGGGCCACGTTTACATTTATTTTTGAACATGTAAGAACGTACGGTTTTTAAGTAGGTTAAGAGAGGACTCCGTTCCCCAAACCACAGAGCCTAGGTCATTACAACGGCACACCCTTCGGAGAAGTGCGCCCAACAGTGACTGTTTAGCAAGGAATAATACGACGTGAGCACGTGCGTGCATGCGCGTTTTAAGAACTCCATGATGTCGCTTCAATCTTCATTTAACTTACCGTAACTGCCTAAATTGCGGATTTTTTAGGTTTCACGGCGGAGTGATTGCGGATTCCGTTCTTCATGGATGTGACGCTGCGTCATTAGATAATTGGTTTCCGACGGTTCTAAGAAACGTGTTCCCTTCATGTTCAAAGGTCTTGAATTCTGAAGTTCTATGAATTCAAGATCCCTGAGGATGAAGGCACGAAGTTCCTTCGGAGGGGGGGGGACACATCACCCTGTGATGCAACGTCTGATCCTAGAGGAACAGAATCCCCGAGTACTTAGGTAAAGGTAAAGCAGTCCCGTTACAGGCCGGGAGTGGCCTAGAGGGTTCTAGGAAGATAGTAAGGTTCCCAGATTTTATGACAACGGCACAGGATGGTGGTAAGGTTGTCAGCCTTACGCACCGGCCTCCTTTACCCCCAGGAAATGCTCCTGGTTGTCATTTCTGTTACAGGCTGAGTCGACCGGAGGGGATTTATATCAATGAAAAATTCCAATGACACCAGCTGGGATCGAACGACCGACCTTCGAATTTGTAGCACAGTACCTTAACCACTGTGCCACCGCGGTCCCCCTTGAGTACTTAGAACTAAAGAATTAAAGAATGAAAAACTTAATGTGAGGGCGCGTGATGCGCTATTCTCAAACACGAAGCTGTAAAGACATCTACAGATACGCATGCCTCTAAAATCGCTGTCACACATGCGGCCCAATCGTTGCCACCGCATTAAAAATTCGTCTGACACAAATCCTGTGATAGATGCCAAACGCAAATCCGTCTTTGAACCTGCCACTGCCTGAACAGCATGTTCTGAGAACAATATCGTGCAGTATCATCTCTTCACATAACATTCGGATGCTGAACGTTAACATCCCACTTGATGATCAGCATTTATGATTTTTTAAGAACACGTCGAAAGTACAGTCTCAGTACTTCATGGTGGTCTCTAGTCTGCGTAAGAGAGGACGCCAAGCAAACAGTATTGGGGACTTGAGTGATAACGGACTGACCTTCAGATATCGGTAACGCGGTGAACCCTCAGTTATCCGATCCAATCGGGTGGGAGGGGGGGGGGGAGGCCGGGTTGAATAGCCGGTATGTGTTTTGTTCGGGGTACGCTTCTTAGCCTACAGCCTAGCCCAAGTTAGAAACCGAAAAAACCGAACCAGGAGAAGTTTGAGCACAAAAATCCACACGTATATGGCATAATTTTATTTGTTCTCCAGAAAACGCCACGTATTTCATGATTTTTTTTACTCTGGTTCATAAAATATTCATGTTTTACTTGAGAGGTGAGCTAAGTGTAAATGTTCAGCCCTGGGGCCTACGTACTACATTGTTTGAAAGCACATGTACAGGAGAGAGCTTCACTAAAGAGCTTCAGATCTTTTGTATGTTTCTGTACATATTTTTCATGAGTGTGAAACAAATCTTGATAGATGCTGTTGCTGCTCCATGACAGCAAAGAAAAACATACACTATGTTACATTTGGGACTGCTTCTGATGACTACTGCCACCGAGTAACAACTCAATCGCAGTTATTATTATTATTATTATTATTATTATTTTGAAGGCAGTGAGTCCTAAAACAAACGTTAAGGCCTAAATGTGTGTAGGGGGTCGCGCCACTTAACGACGTTTGACCTGTGTCACGAATGCCTAACGTGGCCTAGGCTACCCTAAGTGTCGTCGCTTTGTAAATTTAATCCTGTACTGGAAGGGAACGTAGGCAAGAACAACTATGTCGATTAAGATGTTTTAATGACTATTACTAGACAACTACATGTTTCGGCCTTTACTGGCCATCTTCAGGTTGTCTTCAAGAGAACTTAAGGTCCTACTATATATATTGTGCGCGCACGTGATGGAGAGATCTCGACATCCGGGCTTTATTGCGTAATGTGCAATTTCTATATTGAATGCGGTGGTGTGTTCTGGCTAGAGGCACGATAGGGTCTGGTGGCTACTGTCGAGTTTGAAGTTTCTTGGTGTGATGCCGGGGATGACACACTTCCAAGTTAATCCTGTACGTTACATTACTGGCTCCAACAAAAATAGTGCATGATATTACCTCAATGCTCAACTTAAGTTTTACATACAAATAATTCGTAGTAGCTCTCCAGTAATTGCTCTGCCGCTTCGCCAGGACGAGTCGGGCGGAGATTGGTTGATGGACAACCGGATGGCCGAGCCTTTATTCTAGTAGTCACGGAAGTTAATAATGTAGCAACATTCAGTAACATATGTGTTGAAGCATAAGTCCCACTAACCAGAAGGGTCGCATTCCATCCCGCGCCCAGAACCAACGGAGACATACACAGGCCAGGGTAGGACACACAGCTTTCAGTTTTGGTTCTACCAAGCCACCAGCAACACCCTGATGTTGGGGACGGAGTTACTTCCCGAAACTTCGGAAATCCTTCACATCTTCACGCGGCTGCATGCCCGAGAAAATTTCACTGGATTCAGTAACATACTGATAATGTTGCACAAAAACACTTATTCGTGCGTGGCCAGGTAACTCCTTCCTTTGGTTCGTGAACAATGAATGTGAGGGTAAGGCACAAACAATAGTCTAACTGAAGTTACTGCGGTGAAATTGAAGTTACTGCGATGATTTACGAAAACCATATTAACCTGTCCTCTAATTGAAGTTACTGCGGTGACTGATGAAAACCATATTATGCTGTCCTCTAATTGAAGTAACTGCGATGATTTACGAAGACCATATTAAGCTGTCCTCTAATTGAAGTTACTGCGGTGACTGATGAAAACCATATTATGCTGTCCTCTAATTGAAGTTACTGCCGTTATTGACATTATGCTGTACTCTAAGACATCTACCGGTTTTACGTAGATGAAAACGTCTGTGGTTTAACATCGTGTAATCGGGTAGGTGGCAGCTAACGTTTCGCAGTAAACTTTTCCCTCCTTCGTCAGAGCAAAACTGAATATGAAGGCTGCAGTCAAAGGTACATTATGATTACATCACACATAATACACTAAGGCTAACCTATTCCGACAGCTAAACTCAAGCCACTTCCCACGCCTTCAAAGTGGTGTAATATTGCCAGGCTCAAAAACAAACTCTACACAAATCCGCGTCATTTGAATATCTAAATAAACAAGGACTTATTAGTATTGGGACACACTAGTGCCAGCATGGTCTTACTTAGCGTGTTTAATGATGAATTACAGCTTCAACAAAAATAGTACAATGCGTCAGTTCAGGCTACCGCCCTGATGTCCAGCTACACTGACTACCACACTCCGTTCCATTCAACCACTTGCAACAACCCTACTGGCTGGCACCATACTATTGAGACGTATTCACCGCCCACACTTGTCCCTAAATAAACTCCGTACTGGGGCTACAGGCTTTCTTTTGGATTCCTGAACCCTGAGGATGGGACCGATAAGTTGTCCCGAAACATCGGCAAGAAATTACCACTACTCGCTGCGTAATAACCCAGAAGAGCGCAGTTCTCAAGAATATTACTGGATTTTAAAACGTTCAAATCATTTTCCTCTCTCCTCAGGGTCCAATATTCAACATTAATTCTAATTACACTGCCTGTTAACATGGAAACAAACCGTAAATTCTGACAATATGACGTATGACAACCCGCAACGGGATCCGTGACCACTTTGTCGCGGAAGGCTCCCTTTCCAGTTTCAAATTACTTCACACAAAGAATATCGCTGTTAAAACCAAGGAATGAACCTGTAGAAACAAGTTTTGATGTAAAATAACATACGAAAACAATGAAACTGAAGTGACACACAAATTTACTGCATTTGGGTTGTTACCCGGTGGCAGTGGTTATTTTACATGTAAACAAAACATGAAATTGGTTACTACTAGATTTAAGTCGGGAGGGCTACATGAGAAGCATGTAGTGGCAACTTG
>Ga0123354_10003673_pt1 | contig 21318 bp, 10 predicted proteins | sample TergutLab28metaG_2_FD_97872 | JGI IMG/M metagenome (GOLD analysis project Ga0123354, IMG submission 97872) | Labiotermes labralis P4 segment gut microbial communities from Petit-Saut dam, French Guiana - Lab288 P4 | ecosystem: Host-associated > Arthropoda: Insects > Digestive system > Gut ... | reverse complement strand
CACATGCAGTAACATACGTCTTGTTCTCCTGAAGATGGGCATAATGATGCCCGAAACATGTTGAGAAATTGTTGAAAATAAACATCTAACTGTTGCATCTTGTTGGTTTTCTCTCTCACTTCAGAATTAGTGGAATTTACTCTAGTCGTATAGATACTAGTATGCTGTAAGCATGAGGACACGTGTATGCAGCTTTAGTATCCCGTAAGTGATGAATGTCATATGGAGCAGAAGGATTTTTTTCTTGTTTTCAGTGCACTGAACAATACATTCGAATGCTTGAAGCATGTGGAATCACATGAATGCCGTATTAAATATAATATTTGGTACTATAAAACAAACTTGCAGCCTTCGTTCGCGATACTCGAGGAAATCGAACTTGTGTTGGTTTTCGGAGTTATGCTATAAATCAACAACTTTTTAAGTTCGCGTAGAAGTAGGTGCACAACTTTGCCATTTATATACACCGTGAATTATTTAGAGAGAACAGATAAAAAATGCTGTCCAGAAATACCTTCGCCGTGAGCTGAATGAGGTGTACTGTTGAATTTTGAGGCCGAGGTTCTGATAACGTCCTGTTTCTCGTATCCTGTCTCGCAAATGTGCCCTGTGCTGCCGAAGCAGTCTGCTTTCCTCTCTCGATATTTTAGTAACGGACTTGACAAACCATTAATCATTATTTTCTCGCTGTATACGTACAATAAGTAGCCGATTTTAAACGTGACTGTTTATTGCGGATTTTTTAAACTTCTTTGCTAGAGAGGTAAAAGAGGAGGCCCTGCGGTTACTGAACTAGTATGTACAAATGCATGTATTCTGGAGCAAGGCTGACCAACCTGCAGCCCGTGAATCGCATGCGTCCTTCGTTCACTTGAATAGATTCAGTAATACAGTGTAACAAACATAATGTATGTCTTCAGGACATAATGTGGCCAACTTTATTAGCAGTGAAAATGTCTGCACACTGTATGTGCCTGACAGCACGCAGTAAACCAGTACTTCTTTGTTTTTCAACCGTACTTTCAGTGTAACCCCGCTTTCGATGTATGCACATATAAGCGTGGCCTTCAGGCGAGTCCTTATCGAATCACGTGGCCTTCCTGTGAGTTGAAGTTGGCCATCCTTGCTCTGGAGGATGTTACTTCGCTGAACGTTCTTCATTGGCATACATGTGAATTCCAGGCATTGGAACATGGGTAAGCTCTGAGGCTGTCTTGGCGGCGAAATTCATTCTGGGTTATGATGCCGTGTGGTCTGATAGCTGTATGCAGACTACGCGATATGGCAACCTAGAAGACCACAGTGTGGAACATAAATCGTGTAGTTTGAGTGTCTTACAGCGTCAGTATGACCTGAATTTCATTAACTCCAATTCTGGTCAGTTGCCCTTAACCTAAACATTTTGAATAGTCACTGCTGACGCTGCATCTTTGTTTACAAACAGTGTTCTTAATGCACTCCTCCGCACGATTTTAATTCATTGTAGGTACTCAATTCATTACTTGCACTTGGTGACGTGGCGTCTGGGTTAAAGGCTTCGGCGTTGAAGAATTGAGCACTTCATCGTGATTAGGCCCTGCCAGTTCTGCTGTTCGATTCTGCCGAATAGTTTGGAATGCATTTATATGTAAACAGTGCTCAGAGGTAAATCATATGCCTAATCAAGACTACAAATCTAAGCAGTGAAACTGGTACAGACGTTCTTCTCCATGCGGACAGCCCCTATTAGGCCAAGTTCTCCTCATTATCGGGGCTTTACGATCACATTCACACACACACACACACACACACACTCGGTAGGACTCCTATGAACGAGTGATCAGCCCGACGCAAAGACCTGTACCTGATAACACGCAACACACCCAAGGGACAAGTATCCATGCCCCCCGCGGGATTCGACCCCCCAATCCCAACAAGTGAGCGGCCGCAGACCGACACCTTAGACCGTGCGGCTACTGGGATCGGCCCAGTGTATAAGATAGTTTTGCATAAAATAAAACAGCCTTGCCAGTTCTGGTGTAAAGGAAGATCGCAGGGTTAATATGAAATTACTTAAGCATAGGAATTTGCATTGGTTGTGTGTGTGATAACTAATGTGCTGGCCGAAATAATGTCAGATTTCTGAAACATACAGTGTATGGGATTAAACCTTTCACTTCCTTTTCGAAAGATTTTTCCCCCAAAATTTAGTCTTGTGTTCTAGAAATTTTACTTTTCAATGACATGAAACATTTTTATTCCCTATTTTGTTAAATGCCGTAGTTCAAAATGGGATGTGGCTGTATAAATTCCTGTACAGAGATTGGATTTCAAATAACATTTATTTACATCTTGCCGTGTTTTAAGTTGACAAAGTTGCATGACGCATGTCCTCGTACGTAGCGGTTCAAGTTGACATTTTTGTTCTGAGCCCGCCTAAATGCCGGACCAGATGCCAGACCAAACCTAGAGCCGGGTCCGTGCTGGCTGATGGGTTTATCGCACACCTCAGGGCAGTTATATAGATGAGTACGTAGCAATGGTGGAAACCTGCGCCAGAGCCACTTGTCGCTCTTAAAACCCATACGGACGGGTTCGCGCGTTAACCCTTGCCTCTGCAGCGAGAAGCCGTCGTCTATCGGTTATAGGTACTGCGAAGTCACACATGGCGGCATTATACATGGATCAGCTTATTAACAAATCACTAGTTTGCTGGTAATATTCTGTATTCAATGGCATTTATTTGAACACTGCGATTAAATTTTAGCGTAATTACACAGGCCTGTGTGTTGTGGTGATTGGATTTTTGCCCTCAATCATTTTTAAAATGACGTGGGGGCCTGTATTTTATCCATTATGCATTCGTCGCATCCAGTTCGTGAAGTATAATGGGGAGGCCATTCCATCTGTTTCATAGCACAGATCATAAATATTTTTCGTTGAAATTTTGTGTGAAAGTCCATCAAAGTAATAGGACGAATTTTAGTCACGGTGTGTATCGGTTAACAGGGCTTCGCTTGTAGGTCTGATGAGGCCTGCATTTACCAGAAGCTTTTCGTCCCACAAAATTGTCTTACAGCATACAGTTCATCAAGGCGTAGGTTAAGCCTTTTGTTTGAAACCTTTTTGTTGTAGATTTGTTATCTAGGGGACAGTAAGGTTCAGCAGTTGTGTAATTTGATCATTCTCTAGTAGTCTGTCTTGCGACAGGTCCATAGCCTATTCCAAGGCGACTTCTCTACAAAGTGCTTCCTCTTTCAGTTGGCAGCACTCTCTGTTTCTTAAGATCATACAGTAGCTGCTTGCGTCTTCTTCCTCGTCTTCCTGTTACTTTATCATTCCCTCTATCTTCACTTCATTACCATGTTTTAGAAGTCAGTTCAAACGCAAGATGTGACCAATCCATTCAGCCTTCCTTCTTCTTAGAAGTTGTGTATTTGTAAGAAATTAGCGTCAAGAATTTATTTCCGTTTCCGGAAGCGGAATTCTGTGTGCGTCCAACTGCAGGAAGTGCGTTTAATTGTGAAGTCTCGGAGTTATCACAGTGATAAATGATAAACTTTTAGCGACCTCTAGAAGGAAGTTGCTGCCGAATGTACATTTATTTGTATATTTTGACTAAATTTACGATAAAATTAAACATCTAGGAAGAAAATACAAACCAAAGAAGTAAAACGCTCGGAAGCTGGAACACAACTTTTCACTCTTGGTTTGACATTGTTTTCAGATTTTAACAGGATTTGCAGTTTCCTGGTTCATTAGGCCTACTTCATTGTACTTTTCTCTGAAACACATGACATAGCATGTGTATGCTTGGTATTTTCAAAGGCTCTGTCTGCTTTAGGTCATTCGGTCAGTAATTTTAGGGTAGACCTCTGCTTCCGAAGTCACACATCCGAGTCGGATATTTTATAGACTCATGCTGCTGAAAAACTGCGTAGGCAGGAGCAGTGTTGTAGTTCTGCGTATAGAAGCAAGATCGTTGTTGATACACATGAATACACACACACACACACACACACACACCTGTCGGGAACGGCAATGCATCCCTCGTTTGTAGTGTTTATTCGGCTCAGAGGACTGATTGAATGGTCATATAGGTCATCGAACCTCGGGCCACTTCGCTGCATTCTTTAGACGCTTTTGAATTTGCCGTACGTCTTTGACAAACGGTACATTCAGTAGATATTATGAATAGATGGAGGGCAGAATTATAAAACTGAAATTCAAGAAAGAATTGAAAAGAAAAATATAATTGTGGATGGATTGCTTGGAGCGGAAGGTTAAATTAAGGGAATGTCTGCTAACATTCGCTTTAGAATATTTGTCTTCCCCTTTGTTGGATAAGAATATAAAGTTTAAAATGCGTAGCACTAATTTTGCCTGTTTTATATGGGTGTGAAACTTGGTCTCTCATTTTAAGTTAGGAACCTCTCTAAGTTAAGGGTGTTCAAGGATAAGTTGCTGAGGAAAATATTTAGGCGTAAGAAGGAGGCAGTTGAAGGAGACTGGGAAGATTTCATAAGGAGGAGCTTAAAAATTATGCGAGTAATAAAATCAAGGAGAACGAGATGAGCGGGGCAGATGGCATGTTTGGGGCAACGTAAAGGAAAAGGGTCACTTCGAACACCTGGGGTGTGTTAGGTGACGGTAAAATGTATGTTAAAGAGATTGGATTGGAGGTCTTGGGTGGGATTAATTCTGGCTCAGAAAATGGACAAGTGACATGCTATTTTAAACGTTTGATAAGCATTCCGGTTTCATAAAATGCGGGGAAATTTCTTAAGTAGCTGAGGCTTCTGGAGTAGGACTCGGCTCCAAGGAGTTGTTTATAATTAGAGCGTGTGATTGAGAACCTCCAGTAGTATTTACACAGCCAGTCATTTCTGTAGATGATAACTATTATCAATTATAAATAAAATTCACTTTTCATGTCTAACCTTTCCCGTTGTTTAAAATAATTTTGTCCTTACCGGATTTAAGTATAGCGAGGTAGTTAGTCAATGAAAAATTCTTGTAAGAGACGGACACCGATAGACGGCGATGGGAGTCTCATACCAAATTATGTGTGTCGTGTAATCCGACACAATACCTTTCTTGTCGAGATAGGAGCTACCACATCCGGGCTTGTCGCGATGCACTGTAAAATGGTTTTGTTGTTAGCATACTCGGAGAACACTTTGGCGTCTACATTGTTCGGGGTCTGAACACCTCTCAGGCCGTGATTGATTGTGTTTTATCATATAGTAAGTAATTATTTAAATTTCTTTCCCGTCTTCGCTTAGCGCTATTGACTGAGCCGATTACTTAACCATACCAGCTATAAAACAACAGTTTATTATGGATCTGTATCGGATTGCGTCAAAACCAGTTAGAGTTTCCGGAACAAGTCGGTGTGGTGGTAAGAAGACCTGTTGTGTATTCGGTAGTTCCGGAGTTCGAATCTTTTCTCAGAGGTAAGCTGTTCTTAGGAAAGTCCCCCCCCCCCGTGATTACCTCACTTCTACCAAAATGCGGATTTACAATACTAAAAAAATTGAAGGATGTCGTTCTCCAATCCTTTCCAGTTTATCATTCACAGTATCCCATAACCGAGAAATTCGGATCTTTCGGTTTCATATTATCCAAAATACGAGTAACATGGGTTCTCAAACTGTTTTGCTGGCATACCTTTACATAAAATTTAAGTGTCAGTGTACGATAGGTAATTTTTTTTTGTTAAATGAAAAAGCTGAAAGTATAAAGACTGGCGGACCGTTATATAATGTTTCTAACAATGCTGCTTATTGGCAAATGCTATGTATGTGGCTTATGTTATATTATTTAATACTTCCCATTTTTTATTTCAATTTTTTACTAAGGACCCGTACCAGTTTCTGTACCCATACCTCAGTTTGAGAAACCGCGCGTTATAACTTATTCTTGCTTGGAGAAGAGACGGGAATAATGACAAAGTTTAGTAATAAGGGACTTCGTAATTCGTGCTTTGCGCTGTATATTGTGGTTATCAAACGAAGGGAGGTGAGATGAGCGGTCCATGTGGCACGCATTTGAACTATGAGTAATGCCAATAAATTGTGGTCTTACAACCTGAAGGGATCAGACCACTTGAGAGATCGAAGTGTAATGGAAGGATAATATTAAGACTGATCACTTGACTGATCTTGTTTAGGATAGGGTGTGGTAGCAGACTATTGTAAACATAGAAGTGAACTGAGGTGTTTCATCAAATGCGGCCGGTTTGTCGTCTGGGCGATTATGAACTGCGCAAGGACGATTGTGCTCCAAAGTTTGTATTTTCTGGTGAAGATAAAGAGGGAAAGCCGACTGAAGCCCTTCTTAGGGGTGACCATTAACGTTGGTAATGGGGCGTAGAGGTTTCTGATCTGAAGTTGCCACACAAAATAATCACAAGTTACGTGCGAGAGATGCAGTTTTCAGTTACGCATTTCTTGCAAATTACACTTTTTTTTTTTTTTTGCAAAGTGCTGGTTAAGAAGTCTAATGACATCTTAGAGCGTAGAAGGAATAAAAGGTTCTGTTTTTAGGATTCGGAGGATAGCCACTGAGCAAAAGCTTGCAAAATTTTGTGAACTGGAACGTGCTCCGTAATTTTTTATTGGTCGCTTGTATTAAGTGACAGAAGAGTAACGACTTTGGACATTCGTTAGTGTAAAAAAAAAAAAAGGATGATGTTGTCCCTGTGCACGCCATAAAGGCTTGTGTGGAAGGGGAAATGCAGCCTCACGTACTCTGGGCACTAGATTGGGGTAAATGGTAATATTTTCGTTCCGGTCGCTTTCCTTTTATGTATTTTTCTGTGACCCTTATTTTGTCCTGTAGTCATTTTAGCCTTACGCATGGGTTAAAGTCCTTTGCATCTGTCAGAAGAATGGCATATGTGTGTGTGTGTGTTTTTTAATTTATTTATTATCATTCTGCTTACTCCATTACTATGCAGTAATACTACATGCATTGGTGGTTTCTCACATAATTACATAATTTCAACGAAATTTCTTTGTTCAAAAGTTCGTTAAATTAACTATAATTGTCCATAATTTGTCAAAGGGTGTATTGTTCGTAAATTTTTTAAAATCTTTGTGAAATTTGTTAATGAGTTTGTTTTTACTCTGTGTGTGTGTGTGTGGTTAGAGCACCAGATTGAGGGGTCGACAGACTGTTGTTCTATTAGCCGTGGAGTTGAATAACGTCAATTTGCAACAATGTTATGGTTAAGTAATTAAAATTTAGTTGTATTTTTCTAAACGCGTACCGAGTACGATCTTCACGAAGTTCCTGGTGGCAGTTATTAAATTATCTTCAGTACAGGCATACCAATAACTTTCCATAGGTTGAGCGTTTTTGCACGGTATATATTGGCACGCCGAAGTGCATACAGTGCCAACGGGTTATCGTGTAGTTTCCAGCCTTCTGAATTCAAAACTGAGATTGTGTTCAAAATATAGAAATGCTAGTGCATAGGTATACATTATCGTGTGTTGCTTTGTAATCGGGTTGTCTCTATATTGAACAGTTGGAAATTAATTGTTCCGTTTCTGAATATTTCAGTCTCAAATGTACGGCCTGTAACTCCACACATCTTACGAAACTGCGGTGCAGTTACGCTTTAAAATGCTACTCGTTTGTATATTTTGGGACACATGTTGAAGAGATCCAGTGAAATTAAAGTTGAATATTTCTTCGTCAGTAGTTTACTTCCTTACCAAAACTTCACTTTTACGGGAAGTATGTAAAGAAAAGTAAAGTTGCGTGATTTCAGATGCCCGCCGCCATGTGAGATCTTCGCTATTCTGGGATTTTACTCAGCGTTATATTGGTAGTTTGTTACCGATGTTTCGAAACAACCTTTCCGTCCCATCTACAAAGGTCAGGCAGTCCAAGTCAATCTTTTTGGACTGCTTGACCCTTTAAGATGGTACCGATGGTTTAGTGCCGAAACGTCGGTAAAAAAACTGTCAATCTACGCGGTGTAAAATCCCAGAAGAGCGAAGATCTCCAAAGTAAAATTGTTCCTGTCCATGCTATGAAAGCGAATTGGGAGAGTAGATGTTTAGGTCCACTCATTCTTAACCACAGCATTAGACGGAGGTGAGTGGTTAACTTCATGCTCCGGCCGCTTTACCCCGGGAAAGATTCCCAGCATCCATTAGATAAGGGTCTGGGTCGGCCCCAGAGCCGTTCTTGTCAGTTTTGAAGAAGAGAAAATCACTTACCCCTGCTGGCGTTCGAACCCTGACTGTAGCTAGTCGCTATACCGACTACCCTATCCCGGCTGCCGAAACTATTCAATACACCATTAAAATTACGATATTAAGAACGCTTAATTTTTGGTAGGGTGGGAGGAAGTAGGCTGAATTAATTTCGCGCAGGATAGGGAACTGTTGCGGGCTGTTACGAACACGGCAATGTACGTAAATCTAAGATCTGACGTTCTTGCGGCGGTGAATATGAAGATGTTGGCCTTCCGGGATGTGATGCCGTGTAATTCGGTACTTAAGTACCATATTTTTGGAGTTATCTACTGCCTTCAATTTCGTGGGAGACGGAAGGTACTGTGGCCCCCCCCCCCCCCGAAACATCAGTATTTACCAATTTTCACGGCGTCGCAAACCGCAAGACCGTAGTGTTCTTGGTAATGGGCCTTTGGATTTTATAACTAGCTGGGACTTTGTCGATTAGCCCGGTAACTGCTGCCTTCTTAATTATGACATGGCTGCATGGAATTCCGTAATTCTTGTCCATCACTCTCGTGACTTTAATTACGTATTCTGCAAGTGCACAAGTACCTAGGAGTTGGAAAGTGTTTAAAACGAGTTGTTGCGTGATTTTGTTATGTCTTCCTCTTTTCACCAACGAAACCAGTTTTTCGATTCGACACTCTGAGTTATTTACATTAAAAATAATTTCTTTAGCGCTTAACTTCCTTGTTTGTATGGTTGCTCTTTTAGTTCATCGTGGTCTTTGGCTTACACCTGAGGGGAGGAAGGCAGCGAGTAGTAGAGAAACCTAACGGCAGTGCATTTCTGTTTTTATCGGTTTCGGTTGACCAGTCTTATAGTTACAATAGCGTATTAGGAATCAGCTACTTATGCTTGGTGATACCACCTCTCTAGATTGCACAATTGCACATTTGATCTCTCTTTGTCTGTACGTAACCATCTGCAACCGATAGGTTAGTTTTTGAAAGAAGGCGCAACCAAGTTTCCTGCGCAGCCACACCTCAACAGCCAACATAAAGTATTTTGACTGTATATCCGTGGAATTTTTATAATTCCAACACGTGTTCTGCCTTGTCGAATGTACAAGGGGACAGATTTAAGAGTAAATTTTTAATTACATTTATAATTTTTGTTACATTACGGAATTTTAATTAAACGAGATATGGAGATATGTCGCCTAATTTTACCTGCCAATATCATAAAGGTTTAAAGGAGCTTCCAACCTTTTTAAAGGTTAAAATGTTTCTCAACCCCTACAGTGTAATTTAGAGGGAATGAAAGTCTTTAAATGAGCTCGCACCCAACGCGTTGCTAAGCAACGCCTTGGTTAAGCAGTTAACCATCGTGGAGTAAGCGGAATTCAGTCTTGGGGGAAGAGAATTTTCAAGAGAACCCAGTATTGATTATACTGTATGTGTGAGTTGGTAAATGTTGCTAAAAAGTCACGCCGTTAGTTCTCTTTCCTGTTATTTTGAATGAAGTCATAACATGCAGTTTTAAAGAAACTTATTGCTTTAAAATTGGCAGTACTAAGAAGGAAAAATTATTTTTTAGACGCGCATTAATGACTTCTCTAAGTGTTAATCATGAGCCATTTTTAGATATATTTCACATACAGTAAAAATTATGAAAAACGCTCCAGTTTTTTTTTTCAGTTACCTGAATCCCTCGTAATATTATAAAATTTTGTTTGTGGGATTCTTGACGAGATGGATATGGGCTTTTATTTAACAATGAGGACCGTCACTTCGTATGAATGCCTAAACACATGTACGTATTTATGTCGTTAGGTCAGTGTTTTCCAACCAGGGTTTCGTGGAATCCTAGTGTTTCATAGAACATCGTTAGGGTTTGTGCGAGGAATTGTGGGAATAAATACATAAAGTTTTGAAATTTTGAAGTACTGAGAAAAATTCGAAATACTCCTCGAAAGACATACAGTGTGCAGTGAACTGAGTTGCTAAATGTATGCTTACGGTAGAATAGAAATGAGGCAAGGTGGTTGTATACGGCACTAGAGAAAGCACGTGTTCAGCTTAGATTCAGAAGTCATTAGTTGGGTTAGGGTATGTAGGAACAAACGCGCATCGTTAGCATGCTGTCTTTTTATCCTGGAGGCGCAAACTTCGAATTTCGGCCTTGACACCCGCTATTTGGACTCATCATATTCATAGCTTTTCTTCGCCCCTCCAGGAAATATCTAGGTGGTTTCTTAATACAGATGACAACCGCCTCTTTGATCATCTTTTGAATTCATTATCCACAACTGTCCTCCCACTAGACGTCTGTGTCTGTCTGTAACCTATGAAACTGCAGTGGCGTAGTGTCAAGTTGCAAACAACCTCTGTAACAGATCACGACCACATCCTCCCACATGCTTAACAATCAACCTATCATTCAACTACACACATTTTGTGCACAAAGCGTATGTTGTCTGTGTCCACGCCATGCAGACATGCGCGCCGAGTTTTAGACGGAGCTGAGCGGTCAACTTCAAGCCCTGCCATGTTTACTACCGGCGGAGAAAAAACCCACGGTACCCCTTCAGGGACAGCAGAACCAGTCTGGACGTTACGGAAAAGAGAAAAAACTCTTGCCTCTTTCGAGAAGCTCTCTACCAGCTTGAAATTATAACAGTTCAGGCTGGAGATGTTAAATAAACCACACATCGACTTATAATATTCATTGCACGGACATTGGAAGAGTGTTGCATTCATTTGCTTGATTTCTACGTTTGTCGCCTTGATTTTACTTCTGCTGTACCAGGTTAGTTAAACTCATTTTATATCAAGTGTAGGGCGTCGATCGGAGAGCTTAGGTAGCAGAACAGCTGTGTAGTGGAAGTCGTATTCTGTGTTGTGTATATTACTCGAACGTCCGTCAAACAAGACTCCCTACCGTTTCTCCAAAGTGAACTAGGCTAAGCCTGTCGTGAGGGAAGATATAGCAATGAGGTTTTAGTGAGAGTAATGCTGTAGAGCTGCACGAAAATATGCGACAACTGACATATAAAAAGAACGCCCCCACACATTTGCTGTAGCGCAAATAAAGAAGGGAAATGAAACGGGAAAAAGAAAGTAGAAAATAAAATAAGGAAGCACAAGAAACTGGTGAAGGAAAGGAATATGTAGAGAAAAGAACTAGGGGAAGAAAACTTTAACATTTTTTAGAGAGAAGAAAATATCCATGTCTCATGTGTAGAGGAAGAAGATATAGCCAAGAAAATATATGAAAAGTTGGGGAGGAAAAAGACTTGAATGTTTTATGGTGGCTGCCATATATACATGTCCCTTTTTTTCTTTCCAATTATTGGACGTATATATCAATGGCGAATTCTTTATGACTCTCCCCTCAACTTGAATAAAATCCGCGTATAAATTATTTTCAGGAGTATAGAGAAAAACGTAATATATAATATTATATACACTGTTTTAATGTTATTTGATGTCTTATATCTCGTTATATGATAATACCGTTCCAAAACTTCGCGGCGTTTGTTTTTGCAGTATGCGCAGTGGTACTGTGCTGTGTTTGTTCAGCCGTAAAAATCCTCCCAATTGGAGAATAATTCTCATCTGCTTAGGGCCATGTGTACATCGCCTATACAGCAAAACTACATTTTCCAAAGCTACACATCACAAAAAGAGATGTTATTTAGCTGAATATCTGTGTGTTTGATATCACGTTAACCACTGCTCGAATTTCTCAATCGTGCCACGAGCGAAATGTAAATTTTGTGTTTCTATAGAATGAAATGTATCATTTAAAAACAACCATAAAATAAACCTGGAGGAGGTTCAGAACAGGTAAAGTAACGAAAATCATTTCAACAAAAAGTATGACGTATTATCGAATGGCATCGTGGAATTGTTTCGGGATGACAGACGTAGGGCCGTGATTCGAGATTTTATATTTGAAACAACGGACGATTGGGAACGTCCATTGTATTCAGTCCTCTAGTCAAATCCTCACCCAATATTGTGCGGGTGATAAAATCGAGAAGAATGAGATGGGCTGGGAATATGGCGCGTATGGGTAAGGAGAGGGGAGCGTATAGGGTCTTGGTGGGGAAACCGGATGGAAAGAGCCACTGGGGAGACCTAGGCGTATGGGTGGATAATATTAGGATGGATCTCCAGGAGGTGGGATGTGGGTATATGGACTGGATTGGGCTGGCCCAGGATAGGGACGGGTGGCGAAGGCTTGTGAGTGCGGTAATGAACCTTCGGGTTCCATAAAATTCGGGAAATTTCTTGACTAGCTGCAAACCAGTTAGCTTCTCAAGAATGACTCTGCACCATGGAGTAAGTAAGTAAGTCAACCAGTAAGACAACTAAAATATGCATGTTAATACTGTCATCACTATAATCATCATTATCACCAACACTATTTTCTATACATCACCATTCAAACTATAACCATTATGACAGCCCATTCACCTCTGTGTGGAAATGTTTTATGGTGTTTGTAGAGTTTTGGCTATGGAAAAAAGAGTCTTGGCACTATCGGTGTAACAGCACCAGCCCTGCTTGGTGTACATCAGTAAATCCTTGTAAGTGACGGTGAATATTTCCCATCGGATATACAGCTATCTTGTCACCACCTTCTCCTCTAGCGATGTCCGAGTAGTCGGTCCTGCTTTCCATACCACGTTTATTTAGTATTTTTTACCAAAAAGTAGCCAGATATGTCTGGTAAAGCCGGGTTTCCTCGACTGGTGTGTCTGATAAATGCGTTAGTAATAGTGATTATACAAGGAGCCTGTTGACGTAACCTCTGGGAGAGCGCGGTGGTACACGAATCAGTGAGCGTGCCAAGTGTTGTTCATTGAGCTAGCCGACAAGAAGTGACAAAACGATACTTGCTTATATAAATAGCGATTCCTTTTCATTGTGTCACATTTATTGACAGTCGGTGGAAAGCGTAAAGGTGGCCCGTATTTGTGTAAGTGCACCGTTTCCGCGACGTGGAAAGTATCCACGAGTGACATGTTTGTCAGATACACCAGACAGATCGTCCACACAATACTTGGAATTTTGTATGCCTTGTTTAAATGAAGTAGGAAATCAGACATCTTGGATTTGTTGTCACTAGTGCCTACACGTAAACTGAGTCTTTGGAATGGAAACAGAATCTTGTGATTCGTGTTAAAGTCCACAATCGACGAGATTCGTTTCCCATTTCTGCCAGCAGTTTTGGAATTCGACATTCACATTTAGTGACCTCAACTGATGAGGTCACCTTCGAAGCTGTGGTCTGTGTTGGACGACGTAACCACGATTGAAGTCAATATAACAGGCGGAAGCTTTGCTAGTGTTTTATCATATGACTTTCCCTTAAAGTATGAACAAAACCCTCGTCAAGTAGGCTACAGATCCTTTTGTTGGCTTAGGATCTTTCTCACCTCTGGATTTTGAATTCATCGGTACAAGAGCGAAGGTTTTGTTTATGAAGTTATCACGATACCATTGTTTTCATGATTTTATTCCCTCCATAAATCTTCTTCCCTAAACATTATTAAAATCTTTTCCTTTTCTCTGTGCTTTCCCTTTCCTTTTAAACAAGTTGTTTGGTTTGGGGCAGTTTTATTCAACAAAGTGCAGGATTCAGCATACTCAGATGCAGGAAATACGGCCGATTGGATCCGTATTTTCTTTCCTCGCTTTTTATATGGAAATGTTAGTAGCTGAGTCTGTAAGGGAATTGTATATAGTCTGGTAAAGTTAGTGCCTATTAGGAGATCGGGTTTGCAGCAGTAATATTTTATGTTCGATCAGAGAGCCGACATAACAAAGTCGTGCAGCGATTGGTTGTGGCCCATGCTGTAGGATTTACCGCGTAGTTCTTACAAATTGTTAAATACCTCCAGACATAGCCTGTCAAGCTAGCGGCTCGCTTGTGTGTTTGATAGAGTGACAGATCGATCTGTTTTGTCGTGGTCAGTAGAACCTTGAAAACTCAGATGTTGAAAATGTGCTTTGTAATGTGATCACTCCCTGTGTACTCCGTGTACATTTCCGAACGAACTGTTCAACACGCCGTCTGAAAATTACCAAACTGCTTCCATGTCTTGTTTCCACAGGCACTTGTAGGTGTGAGATGGTTTGCACATCAGCACCAGAGTTTAAGATTAAACTAAGGTGTTTATTTTAAAGGGAGCCTACTAATGTTCATAGATATGGGAGCTACTTCCCCTTCCTTACAATAAAGTAAGCTTGTGAGATTCACATCTATGTGTATGTGTCTTCCCATTTACATTGTTGAAAATTTGCTGATACCGTGAAACTTCGCATGAAAATTATTCCACTGAAGCCCACCTGAAAACCATACTTTCTAATTTCCTACACTTTGTAGTAACAACATGGCGGAAGCGCAAACTGTGAAGTGAGAGGCGATTATGTGAACATTAAGACATTCTGCTGGGAGACAACTGAAATAGGCTCCGTTGCTAGAATATGGTAAAATATCAGATAATTCTTAGTTTCTGCTGCTCTGTTGCAACACAGTTAGTAGGATACGGGTGAACTGACGGGAGACTACAGAGACTGTTTTTCCCACAGGATGGTATTTCGTATTAAATTAGTCATATGCCCTTCGTATGTCATACTGCATAGTATTCACGCTCTTCTCGACGGCATGTGTCATCGGTAATTTCTATATTCTTGTAGCAAATCAAACGTTAAATTTGTATAGCGGAGTCCTGTCATCCGGTGTGCTATGTTGTAATGCATGCTCGATGCTTAGCTATTTCTTCAGCCTCATCTGACAGAGAACATATCGTGTCTGTGTGCTGAATGTTGGATATTCAACTTTTGCGTTGACCCCAGCACGTACTTCACAGAAAACCGGGATATGACTCACTCAGTCACACCAAGGGTATTATGTACGGTTGATATCGTTCACATGGTAAATAGGATAAAGAAAGGTAAAATTTGCCCTGTATCATGACATGAAGGCCCAGAGGGGGAGTGGAAGTATAGCTCCACTCTTTCATTAACCACGATGTTAGACGGGGTGGGTGGTTAATCCACGCCCCGGCTGCTTTACCCCCGTGAAAGAGATCCGGTTCTCCTTGTATAGGAAAATGGGTGGGCTTCAAGGCCGGTCTAAACGGCTAGTGAAATTATGTCCCCCACTGGGGTTTGAACCCTGGACCGTCCAGCCCGTAGCGAATCGCTATACCGACTATACTATCCCGGTCGCCTATTCTCGGGGTGAGATTTTCATTAGCAATTAATTTAAAATGTTATAATGAAAAGAGGGAGGAACCGAAATAGCGTAGTCACTGCAACGACAAGGCTAAAGGCTGGACGTCCGAAGATTCGTGGTTCTATTCCCCAAAGGAGGAAGATATGTCTCTTCTTCGAAACGTGCAGACCCGCTGTGGGGCTCACTGGGCCTCGTATTCAGTGGGTACTAGGAGTTCTTTCTTTGGAGTGTAAAGCAGCCGGGGTGTGAAGCTGACCACTCACCCCATTCCTGTGCCGAGGTTAAGAATAAGTAGGTCTAAACTACCGCTCCCCCATACGTTTTCATGGCGTGGCGCAGAATTAAGCAAGCACAGCATCGTTTTACCTTTACCTCAATTACTTGTTTCCACTTACCCGTTACTTCGGTCTCTTAGGTCCAGATATTTTCAGACACCTCTATTCTATATTTCTCACATGGTGCGAGGCCATGTTTCACATTAATAAGAAACCACAGTACAGTTATGGTTTTATGTGCTATAGTTTTTTATTTTACGTGGTAGGCGGGAAGACAAAAGAATCTGAAGTGAATGTAACAAGAATTCCTCGAATTTAATTTGCTCTTTAATTTATTCCTGAATGTCATTTTGATTTGCTAGTGCCGTTTCGAATTATTGCAACTTCATTATATTTTCGAGTTATTTTTACACCTTATCCATATAACACCAATTTCAGCGCTGTTCTCTGTCTGTAGCTGTTAGTTATTTTGTTTGTTACTTGGCATTAGTATTCCCCGCAGTAGCACTTGGATTATTAACAATACTTGTGGATAAAATATGCTTAAGTTATTAATTCTCATGTAATTCTCTGCTCCCTTCTAATTTAAAAGACTGGGTGGACCGAGAGGATGAATTAAGTACGGCCAGATGTTAAACAGGTATTTCTCACGGCACAAGAACGAAAGTATTTCTCACCTTCACACCTGCTTGTCAAAGAATTTCAGGGGTTATGTTGAAAATATAGCGTGTGTGTGTGTGTGGGGGGGGGGGGAAGTTCGTTTGGTTAGTTTATGATACAGCGTAACGTAAATTTGGTCTGGTTCGGTTGTTGTTGTAGTGAAATGACTGTCTTGACGCCCGGAGTTCGATTCTCTTCTCGTTCATTGCAATATTTCTCCCCAATCATATCCAGACTATCTGTGGAGCTGGCCCTGATTTCTCTTCAAAGAATACCAGATTTCTTCCTGGGCTTTAAGGTGGATGGACAAGGAATCTGACCGCCTATTTCAGAAAGTACCGAGGAGAAGCTGCGTGGAATTTTACCGCATCGTCGCCTAAAATTTATCATGGCATCATGCTCAGTGTAGTAATACCGTATTGCGTACAACCATTTGCTGCTGGAGACACTGCAAGTTTTTTATTCCAGTTTACTTTGTGGCAAATACTGGGAGCAGATTGCAGCAGTGCTGTAGGGAGTAGTCCTTTGAAAATTTCAGCCTTTATTAAGATTAACCAGATATGACTCACCCGTGTCTAAAGGCTTTTCTGCAAACATAATTAGCTATAATATTATTACTTGTATACACTCGTATGGAAATAACGCACTTTTCTCTAAGTTTCATACACCAGAATTCTGTTTAAAATCAGGATTATCTGTGACGTTTTGATCTGGCTTTTGTGTAATTCTTTTTTGTTCCATTCCGTCTTCTCGTATAGGATAAAGCTTCCTTGCACCTCATCCCTTCTTCAGCCCCGTCCGAATATACTGTATAGAAGCTACTAAATAATGGATTCCTGAGAGCTTGCAGAGTCACTCCCGCAGGAATACATTTCATTTGTACAAGAAAGCATTCATTTTTCGTGAAGTGGACCTTTGGGAACGCCTGTGATAGAGATTCAAAGAGATTGGCTTGCTAAAGTAGAAACTAAATGGGGGATCTTGAGACTTCTTGATTTATTTATAAAAGTTTTGTGTTTTTATTTCCTTTTTACTCTTTTCAGTCCTAATGTTGTAGGTACTTATGCATGTCTTAAAGACACCCAATTACTAATCTTCCCGTCAACAATCAGTCTAAACAACTGAGTTCTGCTTGCCTCTCATTATTCGTTTATCGTATTAAACGTACGGGAACCTTTTCTCCGGATCAGGGGTCTAAAACTCTATTACGCGGGTGAAACTAGTTTAAAAAGTACGGAGTTTCGCTTCTTGTTTTGAGCAATAAACAATTGAAATGTTTTGTTTAAAATAAGACACACCCTTCAAGAAAACTGAAATGTGCCATCATTATTAAATTTTCAAACTTTAGTCCACTGTTATCTTATGCTGACGTATGTTGTGTTTTGCCATCAGAGATATCAAACGTCTATGAGCTTTATGGGCCGCGATGGAAAAAACATTTTTAGGTATTTAAATAAAAAAGAATATTTCTTCGACGCTTTGTTGGACCACGTTCTACAGTCAGAGTTAAGTCGGTTTGAGGACTGCATAAAATGAACTGGCGAGTATCTTTCGGCCCGCGGGCCGCGTATTTGGCGACCCTGGTCTAGGTCTGAAATTTATCGGGTTGTTAGCCTGAGCTAATACTTTGATTGTAAAACAAAAACAAATTGTTCCAACTATTCTAAATAATACACTTCAGTGACTTGTATAAGCTGCGTCTTGAACATTGCTAACCTTCGGTAATAAGGATCTGAAGATTTTGAGACCCCTCTTATTTGAAATTTGTATAGCGAATTTCACACGAAGAGACATAATGTGGCATCGTTTTGAAGACTTCGAGGTTACACACATACTTCTGTTTTCAGTAGTAGCTGAAATTGGGACCAGAACCCTTCCGCCTGGTACCAGTATGAACATACAATGTGGATTTGTGTGTACGTGTATTGGAGAGTGACATACTGTTGTTACTGTGGGAATTAAAAACTGCGAGTGATGAAGTGATTAGCATTGTTGTTAACACTGGAAGACAATCGCACATCTTCGTACTTGCTGTGTGTACCCATTCATACGTTCGCTACATCAACTGCTCTTGCTATTGTGCGCCATGTGTAGTACCGTCAATTATAACGATTTCGCTTTATATATGAATCATGTATTTAGGGTAAGCAAATTATTGATCCATTGGGGACATGAAGGAATGTGTAGGAAGAAGTAAAACCCACATTTACTGGCTTCCTAAATAAAATTGCAAATTCACGGAAGGTAATTGTTTTGTGCCCCTTCACCTCCCGGATTAACTTGAAAGAATTACATATCATCGTGACATTTGGTGCAGGATCACCCCGGCACCAAGCTTTCTTGCAAGTACCAGTACGTTTGGTGATTCCACAGTTAGGACCGTGACGACTGTTGATTTAGGAATAACTCTATAGCGTCATGTAGACACTGTAAATAAATGATGCGTAATTTCTGTAGACAAGTAAACGAATCCGAGAAAGTTCCTGCAGTGTACTTAGTACTGTTTGTTTTAAACTCGAACGTGTAACGTGCCATAAATTATGGTAAGAGAAAATTGAAAGCACTTTTTGGAACTGGAAATACTGCGGAACACGTTTTGAATAATTTATAGGTTTACAGATCTGTTTATAAGATATGAAGTGAAAACTGTTGTTGAATTGGAATGCTTACCTTTTACATTGTACGCGATAGTGAGCAAATATTCTTTAAAATAAGAACTCTCCAAAGGTTATTTGTGGGAAAGAAACAAAGTCTTGCTGGGATGGCATCTTAGCTATAGAGAGCAAAGGAAGAATGAACCGCATAGATGATGCAGATAGAGCAGTAAGTTGCTGGCTACGTTGCAATAACCCTGAATTGAGTACCTTTCCGTCGCATTCTCTTACTTGATCGTAGACACGAATCAAATTGCGACATGCTGTGTTTGTTGCAACAAAATCTTGCTGAATCACGACACGAAAATGGTAAGTGATCTGGAGTCGCACGTAAAATGATAATGGTGTTATTTTTATAGCACTCGTGTGATATTCTTTTATACTAATTCGTCACGTTGTTTTTCACCACATTCCCATTAATGAACCGTAACAGCAGTATTTTTCGGTATAATGTAGGCGTACTGCCCGCGTTCCAGCGAACATGTGTGTCTCACGGGATGTCGGGTGCTTAACAGTATGAAGTGGTAATGGAGGTCTACGTTCCTATAATCGGTTGGTTGAATTTTTTTAATCATTTAACGACTTCGTTATACCTGCAGAGGTTCTGTAGTAGGTTTAGCTAATTAGTAATGAAGATGACCGAATTCAACGCAGGAAAATGTTTAATATTAAGACACCGTAGAATGTTTAAGAGCTATACACATGTTTGTGGCTTGAAAACACCAAAATTGCCTCAGAGATTCGAATCACATGATCATCAGCTGATCTCAGTCTGTTCGGCACTTTATAGATACGAGTCTGACAGATTACCGCTGTACAAGTCCTTCCCGTATGTACTTAGCAGACACGCGAAATTTATTTGTGGGTAATTCTTCTTAATTCTGGATGTATGCAGTCTGTTTACATGGCTCAGACGTAGTTCGTTTGTGAGGTTATGATCACTGACTGATGGCGCAGAATAAAAACGTACGGAAATTTACTTTATATTGGCGTTTATGCAAATTGAGGTAATTCCTCCACAAGAAATTGAAACAGGCTTGCAAAGCTTATGTGTATGATAATGCACGTGAATGTGCCCGCTTTTTATTGATATTTCGTTTCTCTTATTTTGAATGTGTAATTTTTTTGCTGTCACTTGTTGAGTTCGTTAAGTTGTTTTAAATTTAAAGTTGTATAAATGGCTTAGTGTCTAAATACGCCTTCATGGAATTCATTTTCTGGTTTCGGAAGTGACGAACTCACCCATACACTTCTTGCTAAGAATGTGTAGAAACTCAGAAGAAACAAATCTCGTAGAACAGCGACTGTTGTTTTAATGGAAGGGGAATGTGGTTTATTGGAAGGAGATCGAAATGCATTTCGACGAATATAAATTAAATAAACATGTGTTCTGACAGTGAATCCCTTGCATGAATAAGAGAATGTTATGTATTATGCTGTTGGGGCTAACGTTTGTATGAGTTTTGTAGCTTTTTAAATTATTAAGTATTGAGGGCTGTACTTTATGCGGTAATGAAGGAAAACACACGCCACGTTTATGAATAACATACTGCGTCCTACTCCGGAGCAAGGTTGTAAATTTATTTAGAAATTTCGATAGCTCCCCCGCCCCGTCCTCCAAAACAGCATGGTATTGTGTACGTGTAACTTTATCCAAGAACGAAAAGTGTAACATCGTATAGTATATCATTACAGCTTGCATGAACTTTTCTGTGCATGCCTTCCCTGACATTTAAATATTATTATTCTTTTTGATCTTGGTAGTTGTCCACAATGTCAATTTGGCCAATCCACTGCCCACAATTCCGAACGCGGTGGCCATTATCACAGCCATTGTTATTCAAAGTACGTCTTATTGGCATGTATTATATCGCACGTGAACTGCGTGATCGTCTAATAGATGGTAGCGAAATCGACTGCGTGGTTGTGTGAAGAACGTCGTGCGCTTTTAAACGGTTTAATTACGATCTGCGAATTACGTGCAACGAATCAAGTGGGAGTAGACACCACGGATAGTTCGAAGTAACAACTTGACGTAATGTCCGAACACGTACATTGTGTGCTTAGGTCGTGTTTTATAGAGATATTCAACTGCGTATACGACATGGACACAGATCTTTGCTGATATATATATATATATATATATATGATATACGTTTCCTTCCATTCAGAAAAATGTATACAGGGTGTTTCACGACTTAAGGGCATAACTGCAGGAGGTGATTTCCTAGGTCTTTGTGATCAAAAAAGTTCATATAAACATGTGTCCGATTTTGGACGGTTACGGAGTTATGACCGTTT
>Ga0123354_10003672_pt1 | contig 21321 bp, 10 predicted proteins | sample TergutLab28metaG_2_FD_97872 | JGI IMG/M metagenome (GOLD analysis project Ga0123354, IMG submission 97872) | Labiotermes labralis P4 segment gut microbial communities from Petit-Saut dam, French Guiana - Lab288 P4 | ecosystem: Host-associated > Arthropoda: Insects > Digestive system > Gut ... | reverse complement strand
CGGGGTGAGCCGCTATGCCGCCACTCCATTGATTGTTGCTTTGTCTCCGGGTCATAGTGATATATCCATGTTTCGTCCATGGTCACCAATCGCGACAGAAAATCATTTGGATCGCGCCGAAAAATTCCAAAATTTGCCCGGACGACTGGCACCGTTGACGTTTTTGATCCGCGTTCAGGCATGTCGGGACCCACTTCGCGGAGAGCTTCCACATGTCCAAATCTTCTTTGAATGATGGACCGAACCCACTCACGTGAGATACCCAGTTGGTCAGCTATTGATTTAGCCGAAATCCGGCGGTCTTTTAAGATTAGCTCGTGAATTTGATCAATAATCTTTGGGGTGGTCACTGTTTTGGGTCGTCCAGGACGAGGCGCACCACAATTGGAAAAATCACCACGTCTAAACTGGGCCACCCAGTTTTTGACGGTGGCATACTATGGTGCATGTTCCCCTGATGTTTCTATCAGAATGGCGTTAATTTCCTTCGGCTTCTTGCCTTGCAGGAAGAAAAACCTTGGTGACAGCTCGCGCCTGCATGTTGTTGAAATCGCGCGCGTCGCTTGACATGCTTCGTTTCAGCCTCTGTAACAAGAAAATAATTGTAATTCGGCACACGAACAGACCCCTCTTTCCAACGACACTATCGATTCCGTCCTACGACATCGGGAAGTGAGTTGGCCTAAGGACTTATCAGCACCCGCTCGTGTGTAGTCAAGGTAAAACGCGGAATGAAGACATTCAACTGCATTTAGTTGATATCAAAAAAAGACTGTTTTCAGTTACGTTACACTGATTACCCTTCGGAATGACCTCCACCTTTGTGCATGCACAATTCTTTTGCGTCTCAATATATATTTACGGGGAAACAGTGTTGGCCAGGGATGGTTTATAATATTTGACCCTGTATAGTGTATAATACCTGACCTTGTATAGTGTCGTAGACCTAAAATATGCTGCAGTGTCTTTAAAACAGAAACTGCACATGGCGACAATAAAGGTCGATAATTATCAAGGGTTACTTCCTATTCTGTGTCTACATCTCACAGAGTAGGTTACGTCAGCAGTAGAGAGTTGGCGTTACGTCCGAGCACTAAAATCTCCGACTTAACGTAGGAGGAAAAGTTATCGTGACCTAAAAATTGTAGTTATGTTCCTAAAATTTGGGCGTAAGAGGGACGATATAAGTGGGGAGAAGAGAGGACTACATAGCGAGCAGCCTTATGATCAGTAATCCTCATCAAATATTATTTGAAGAAAGGCACGTGTGGGGTACGTGGCACGTGTGGAAGACAGAAGAGTGTCTTGGTTGGGAAATCTGAGCGAAAGGGACCACTTGGAAGACATAGCCATAGTTTGTAAGATAACAATAAAATTAATCTTGAAGACGCTGAATGGGGACATGGGCCGTGGTAATGAACCTTCGGATTCCATAAAATGCGGAGAATTTCTTGAATAGCTGGGGACATTTTAGCTTCTCAGGATGGACCCTGCAGTATAGACTTAATTAGTTAGTTGTGGTCCTAAACCTCCGACTCTAATTCATGAAGTCCGAAAGTGAAATAATTCATGGTCGTTTCCTTTTCTGTCCACAACTGTACCCATGATATACGAGTTGCTATTCCATATTCTGGGCGTAATTAAGTATGAATAAGAAGTGCAGTAATTACTCGTACCATATTATATATATATATATAGTATACAATCTATTCATAAATTTTTTTAACAAATTTCATTAATTTTTTATTTGTAACTTGTGTCTCTATTTCTTGATATTTCTGGGACAAATACTGTTACAGTGCAAAGCTAAAGCACACGAAAAGCATGCCTACATTATGCATATAAAGTTTTCCCATTACAAGCCTGGTGTGGCCCAGAGGGTGAGTACAGTTATAGCTCTACTCTTCCATGACTGCGGCACTAGAATGGGGTGAGTGGTCAGCAGCACGCCCCGGCCGCACTTTATTCCCGGAAAAGACCCGGTACTCATTTTACAGGAGGCTGGGTTGGCCCCAGGGCCGGTCTGGGCGGGCAGAAAATCTCGTCCCCACCGGGATTCTATCCCGGATCGTCCAGCCCGTAGTCAGTCGCTATACCGACTGACACATAAATATAATATATTATTGACATTATGGTTATTTTATCGTCCCAGAGAGTTTTAATGGAAGTTTCATAAGAAAATGTGTTGTATTTGTATATTACAAGTATTATTTTATTCTACACAAAAAGAAATTTTCAAAAGTAGTTGCCTCAGCAGAGCGGATAACCTAGAACCTCAAAATGTAAGTCAGATTAATTACTGCAGAATAAACCCACGTGTTTCACCTGCTAAGCACAAAATACACTAAAGTTTTGGTTGTACAAATCCGTGATTTTCGTGGCTGGGCTCTGGATGCGTGCGGGCCGAGTGTTCCACTTGCACGACTACTCCCCGCAGGTGTTTAAAGCTCTGTGGCCATGGTGTGGAGGTGTATTGGCTCCTCATATGATGCCGCAGATGGTTCACAGACCGATATACCGCCCGTGTTGTGCGAATATGCTATGGAAGGATGGGTGCTCTGCGTTTTGAGAGCGTGTATGTGTTAGAGGGGAACACTATGTGTGCATGTGTCCTTGAAGGAGGAGCGCTCTGCATTTTGCTTGTGTTAGTGTCATGAGGTATAAGTGCTCTGTGTTTCGTTAGTGTAATGCATTGGGGAGGGCTGATTGTTCTGCTGTTACCGTGAATGTAATATGAAATGATGAGTGATGAACATGCTGTTAGTGTGTGTCCCCCAAGGATGGCTGACCTCTATTTTGAAAGTACGAGCGTGCTTGTAGGAACGACTGCTTTGCACATTAGCATGAATGTGGGCTAGAAAAGTGAGCTGTGACCTTTTTAAAAGGTGAATGTCTTTGAAAGGATAATATGTGTGTACATTAGCACGAACGTCCCGTGGAAGTTGACTTCTCTGCATCTTGTTAGCTTCTATTCTCGAAGGATGGGCGACCTGTGTTTTGTCATCTTGGAGGTGTCCTGAGAGGAGAAGTGCTCCACTTTTTGTTAGAATAAATGTTTTGAGAGGATGATGGATCTGAATTTTAGTGTGAGTGTGTCCCTGAAATATGAGTGTTTTGCATTTTGTTAGCGTGAATATTGTATTGAAGAATGTGCTCTGTTTATTAAAGTAACACAGCAACAAATGCATATATATATATAATGTGTTCTGTATTTGTTTTATTTCTCTGTGTTCTTGAGAAATTTGAACGCCACGTTTTGTTGGTAAGAATTTGCTCTGGAGGGAAGATAGTTTTGTATTTTGTTAGCGTGAATATTGTACTGAAGAATGTGCTCTGTTTATTTAAGTAACACACCAACAAATACACCTATATATTTAATATGTTCTGTATTTGTTTGATTTCTCTGTGTTCTTGAGAAATCTGAACGGCACATTTTGTTGGTAAGAATTTGCTCCGGAGGGAAGATAGTTGTGTATTTTGTTAGCGTGGTTGTGCTCTAGAACATTGCCAGCTCCACGTTCGAGCTGTAGATCAGGGACCATGAAGATCCTGCCAGCTCTCCCGTTCGCATCACCCCGCTTCGTAACCATTCCCTGCTGCAGGGGAACTAAAGGCGGAGCTTCGGAATGCCTCTTGGCGACCATAAAAGGGGAAGGCGTGGCAACATAACCCTCTCCTTTTCTTCCCACCTCAACCTGCATCTAATTTACAGTACGCTTTCCTTTTTTCTTTGGAATCCTTCTTACTATTTCTTCTCTTTTTATTGTGTATTCTCCCTTTTTAACCACAGCAGTGAAAACTTGAACGGTTACACATTACGCTAAATAATGCAATAATACACATGCAATAAAATACTTCTTCACTCATCCAACGCTGATAAGCCTCTAAAAGTTATTACTTTCAAAGATGCTGTCTTCATTCAAGAAATATTAAAACCCGAAGTTCCTATCTTCTAAAGGAACGGTTCTGGAACTTTTATAGAAGCTCCCGAGTTCTAAAGTGTCCGCTATTTTTATTCTTCTCCGAAGATCATTAACCATAAATTGAAAAAGGCAGCTTACTTAGTGTTTCACCAAAAATAAGGTCTTTTCTACTTTCAGTCACGTAAATTTTTACAACGGTGGAGTTCGAAAAATTCAAAGTATGTAAGAGCTGTCTTGTTAGCTGCTGACACTATGCAGCACGCTACAAGTTTAATCACATTTCAGAGGAGTCTACTACCTAAACCTTCTACTGTGAAGCCGAAAATACAGGATGTACTGAAATGTAGTGAAATAAATACCGAAATTCATGATGTAACATCCTTTTATACAGTAACGTTCGTATGAAAGAGAGTCAAATGAAGACCTTAAAAGTGCGATAAAAATTCGAAACACAGCTCGATTGACTTGTAAGTAGACAACAATGATACTCATAGTTTGAAGAGTGGCCGACAGGTGGCAGTACGTTCCAGGAATGCAACACGACGGCGCAGTAGTAGTGTAAAAATTGCGGCCCCGCTTGCAACATGCACCAAAGAAGAACAGCGTTCTGTCATCCTATTTTTATAGTGAAGGGGTGAAACCCAACGAAATACATCGACGAATGAAAGTTCAGTATGGTGATGCATGTCTGTCACTATAGCAGTTGTACGAGTGGACTAGGAAGTTCACGAACGACAATAGTTCTGTAACATACTCTCCTCGACCTCGACAGACACACCGAGTAGTGACACCAGAGACCATTGCAGCAGTTGAAGCAATCGTGAAGGAAAATCGCCGCGTAACAGTGAATGAAATAGCCGCACATCTGGATGTGAGTCATGGATCAGCACATCATATCGTCCATGATAACAAATAAAAATATTTAAAGTTTTTATTTGACTCACCCTCGTAGTTAGTCTCACACATACACCAACAGTTGCATACAATTTACATAAAGTCACAAATCATCCACACACGTGAACTCTCCTGCATGTTTCAGCCATAAATCGCTATCCTCAGGGAGACGTTTATCGCTGAAACTTGAAAAGGATTTCACGTACATGGATGATTTGTGATTTTATATAAATTGTGTGCACTTGTTGGTGTATGTGGGACATTATAGTGACAATGTACGGCACGAATTATTAAATTACTGAAGTTCATATTTACCACAAAGAGAAGCTAATCTACTCTAGCTTATTTTAATTATGACTTTTAATGATAACGATTTAATAATTTACGTGGAGGCTCAACTGACTGAAGGAAATATTATGTCTTGACATTCGTAAAATGCTAATAGAACAACGTAAAACGTAATAAACAATAATGATGAATACTGGCTAATTATTACAGTTATTACGTTAAGACCATGACAACGAGAAATTTAGAATCAGATCAATGGAGAAACAGAGAGGAATGGCGTTTGTTTATCGGAAGACGGAGACAGCTGATAAAAAAACCGGACAGATAGATAGATTACTTTAAGAAAGTTACAGGAATAATCTGCTATGTATTGCGCTGTATGATTCCAAATATACAGACGTCAGTTTCGAGTTAGAAAGGCAGACCTAAATGCAGTAGATTACAGTTAAAACACAGAACTTTTGCTTACCTTCAGAGCCACTTTCGTCACGAGAAAGCTCAAAGTCATTAAAATAAATTTGTATGTTAAGTTCTAACTCCATAGAGCAGGAACCTTCTTGAAACGCTAACAGTTACTCAGCTATCCAAGTAATGCATTCTACTGTAAGTAAATTGTAAGAATATTACCGTCTTCGGTAGTCAGCTATTTGTCGATATCCTGTGCCAATTGAGTGCACTTTTGAAATATAGTGAAATGCCAACTTGATGCAACTACGTAATTTTATTGATGTATTCTTAGCTTAACATATTTGGAGTGCATACGCCCATCATCAGGAGCATTAGATGATGAGTTGCAGCATACGGTTTTCTGCACCAAGTTTTTGGATGTGTGGTGGTCTTGAGAGCCGCTGCGTAGGTCGTGTGTACGGTGCGGATGGTGCCAGTGTCTTAACTTTTATCGCAGAGTGCTTGTGCAAACGATCTCCTACAGGAAAAGGATAAATGTCAGGGAGTGTGTACCGCGTGTTTTGATAGTTGTCGCTGCCACGGAACTTGTGAAATCACCTCATGCATTGCGATAAACAGTGACGCCTATACCGACGTGAACTGACTGCACGAGAAACAACAGTGTCGAAGTAGTTGCCTAGGTGCTAAGGCGAACCAACTGCCGTGCGTGGTAAGGACAGTATAAGTCGATGTTTCATTCACGAAGACCTAAAAGACGGACTAAATTAGGGGATTCTTATAATAAAACCAAATAGATGCACTAATTTCTCAAATTTATTTTTGGAATAAAACTCTACATGTTTCGGACTGTTCCTCTGTCCATCATCAGGAGTTTTTCACTGTACATACATCAATAGTATATGTCATACAGGTTTGCTGTATGTACAGTGAAAAACTCCTGTGATGGACAGAGGAACTGTCCGAAACATGTAGAGTTTTATTCCAAAAATAAATTTGAGAAATTAGTGCATCTACTGGGGAGACCGAGGCGTAGATGGGTGGATAATATTAGGACGGATCTCCAGGAGGTGGGATGTGGGTATATGGACTGGATTTGGCTGGCCCAGGATAGACAGGTGGCGGACGCTTGTGCGTGAGGTAATGAACCTTCGGGTTCCGTGGAATGCGGGGAATTTCTTGACTAGCTGCAAACCAGTTAGCTTCTCAAGAAGAACTCTGCACCATGGAGTAAGTAAGTAAGTAAGTGCATCTAGTTGGCTTTATTATAAGAATTTATCACGATGCACGGTCAACTGAACGTTAAATTAGAGGAATTCAAATAGCGTCCAGTTACAATCTTTTGATTTTCGGAAGGTGTGGCTGTCTCTATGCTTATTTATGTGGCACGCCGTAAACAAAGCAGGGGAGGGGGTGGAGTTACAGGCCTAATCACGAACATTACTGACCTCGGAACTACAGGGGGTAAAGTGGTTAGCTTCACGCCCTGGCCAACTTATACCTGGAAAGGAGCTCGCAGCACCATTTGTTGGGAGACTAGGTGGAAATCAGAGCTGGTCTGGACCTTCTGGAGAATAAATATCATCATCCTTCTTCCGGAAATCGAATAGTAAATCTCCAGACACTTTAGTCCATTTTTATTTTCTATGGCTACTGAAATATCGTGGCACTACTCTGAGCAGTCAAAGGTCAACGTACTATTGTTCCTTTATGTTTAATTCAAAGTCGCTGGCCTTGAAACGAGGAAGTCCTTCTGTCCCATTCTAGAATCGACGCTAAGTCTTGCATTAAAAGACTGATAGAAATATTAATTTGGATTATCCGGGGAGTCTTGAAACGACAACATAAATATGTATATAGTTTCACTCATTCATCTATTCATTCATTCATTCGTTCATTCATTCATCCATTCTTTTTTGCTTTCATTCTGTAGTATGCTTTACGACACGTCCATAGACTCTTCCAAAGTGAGTTCTGTACAGGGTGCGATCTAGATAGAGCTTCCTCTTTCAATGTACAGTACAGTACAGTACATTACACTACAGTACATTATAGTACATTACAGTACAGTACACTAGAGTGCAGTACAGTACAGTACAGTACAGTACACTACAATACAGTACAGTACAGTACAGTTCAGTACAGTACAGTGCTCTGTCGTTTCCTTAAGGTCATCCAGTAGCCGCCTGCGTCTACTTCATCGCATTTCCATCACTTCTATTGTGCCTTCCATCTTTCTTAAGATAAACGTGTTTCACATGGCAGTTCCTACCCCCAAGATGTGACCGAACAAGTTAGCCTTTCTTTTATTTCATGCAGAATATTTTATTCCTCCTTGACTCTGTGCAACACTTCCTCATTTCTCACACGATTTCCAAACACAGTATCCGCTTAGATAATTTAGTTAAAATATTAATATATGTAGTTATGTCTTGTTACATACACAGCATTTAGGGTTCAATGAAACGACCTGAATGCAGACTCCTTGAGGAATATTGAAAAATCTTTATGTAATTTGAGCAAATTTAATTAAATCCTTAATGTTTAGAGGATAAAACTTTCTGAGAAACTTCCGTCTATATAACACCTCTTGAAATGCTACAAGTTCCATGTCTAATTACAACGAACAGTCTGATTGGGTAAGCTGTGGGGCAATGGAAGAACTTAAATTTCTTTCAAGGGTTCTATACGAAAATACAGAATATTTATCCTAATACGCCACGAAATTTTGTCGTGTTGCCTGCTTTCCAGAGGAACTGGTAGTTTATGTCGTCAGGGTCGAAGTTTTGTGGCACGTGAACAGTGCATCACTGCGAAAGCCATAAATCAGGACTATGAAATGTGAGAAGCGACTAATAACTTGCAGCAAGCAAGACAAAAGACAACAGCCTTCAGTTTAATACGTGAATTGCTTTCATATAACGGGATAGAAGACAGACTGAAGCAACTTGGTTGTTCTCTATGGAATTAAATGATTTATGATTATAGATATACGAAATTTCATAGCTATGAAAATGAGAGAAGGGCGTCTCCTATCTAAACCACGATGTTCAAAACTTTAGCATGGCGTCCCGTACTATTCTGTAAGTTTCACCGCAGGGACAGTTTTGTTGCTAAACTGGTGGGCGTTCTTACGCAACCCCCCCCCCCCCCCGCCCCGGCTAGTGAGGCGCCCTCACGCCTTTACCATTCTATCTTCCGCCCCCCCCCACCTACTTTCAGGGCTCAACTTTATTCAAAACCAAAATTATTATGGGTACAAATCATCCGTACAATGGTACTAAAACCTGGTCTACTTTAAAGCTGAAAATTCCCGCGAGATATTGAAAGGAGAAAGTTGTGTTTAAACACGAATACTTGCAAGCAGACAGAAATTCATAGTAAGCCTGATGTTTTACGCAGCCATTACTTCCCATTATTCCAGGAAGTAATTATCAATACAAACTAAAAGCGCTAATTTCATTTATGAGAGCACATATTCTATTGCTCGGAACAAAATATCAACCAACCAGATGTCACTTGCTATTTATTGTACTTCTTATAGGCTCAACATGTTTCGGGCACTACTATGCCCATCATCAGGAGCTTGCGACTATGATGTTGATTACCACATTGGTCGTTTCGTTCTTGGTTTGCTGTAGGTTGGAGGTTAGGTGCAGTTAGGCTGGAGTAGTGTCCGGGCTGCAGCCCGGACACTACTCCAGCCTCCAGGTTGTCCCGAAAAGTCCGTAATGAGTTACCACTTCTCACTGCTTATTAAAACAGAACAGCGTAGTTCTTCACATCAAATAGAGAGTCAGCTCTCCTGGAATATAACAGCTTGTCAACTAATAAATATTTACCGACGTTTCGAAAGATATTATTAATATTATTCTTCGAATGTTTCGTTCTGCAGGTAAAGGCAGTATGTTGCTTCGAGACGTCGGTAACTATTCACCAGTCGCGTTGGCCTAACATCTCAAAATTCTCGAGTCTTCAGCAAAATCGCTTTCAGAATATAAAATAAGTAATTACACGAAAAATACAATCCACAGGTTACTGCTCTCTAAATCATCATAGGAAGGTATTGACATGTTTAGAGAAAGTGGTTAGAATTTGTACACGAATGCATTAGCATCATACTGCATCTCATACATGGCCAAATACAATCACTTTCATTCAAATAACCTTCACGCAAAACAATCAACGATCACAACAAGAATTATAAATTTGAAAGATATGAGAAACAAATTCAAATTTTTAGACCGGAGTCCCCCGCTGTGTTCACCTAAGCGTATATAAAGAAAAGAAGCAGGATTACCGTCTACACACACCATTTAGCATTCACGTGGAGCAGCTACATGTTTCGGCTATACATGTAGCCGTCATCGGGTTAAATATAGGACCTGGAATAATAAAAAATATAAAACTATTATATTCCATTTTAAAGTTTTCTTATTCAAAGTCTGATATTCAGCCATATGATGGCTACATATGTGTAGTCGAAACATGTAACTGCTTTTATATATATGATAAAATTTGTGCTTAGACTGTAATCCTATTTTTTTTATAAATGCATTCAAAATTTCAGAGAGCAGAAGTAACGAAAAGAGGTTAAGGAATATGTTTGTATATAGATTAGCGTAGCCATTTAAATCCCATAGGACAATAACAAACATAACACTTGCTGTAATTTTAAGAAATTCTGCATGTTTTAGTAACTGTACTTATTCGTTCATATGAACCCTACACTTTATCCTTAGATAATATTACAATATTCGTCTTCCTAAAGAAGAGGGATTGTGCTCTCTGTGAAGGAAGAACTGAAGTTGTTTTATATAATCTGAAGAATGTCAGTCTTCAAAGGGTTAATACGGTGCTTGACTTTGGGTGTGTGTGTGTGCGTGTGTGTGTGTGAAGCTGTGGACAACATAAATTGTCAGTGACAGGAACTTGTAAACGTACTAATAATCCCGTCGGTACCATAAAACTTGCACAGTGTCAGTATCAGCTGAGTGATCTTTAGTCTCTCAGGGACTGTGCTCTTCAGATTCAAACTTGATGAACAAAAAATGAAATTGGAAACTTTTTTTTTTTAGAAATAGGTGGTCATTACTTGAATTTATAATTTAAGATGGAACTAAATTTAAAAACGAGGTGGGACGATTCATTCCGAACCTCGAGTGGTCCTTGGGCTGGACAACCAAATGGAGTACGATTTTTTGCAGGTGCAACAAATTTCACTCTTATCGACACCAACAAGAATGGCGTTTGGGGCACACAAGGTCTCCTTCCCAGTAGCGGTATGATGTTCTTCCACCTGGGTCAAATTGGCCGTGGTTATGTAGTGTAATGGTCAAATGTGCGTGGCACTGTACATCTACAAACTGTAGTAACTAATTACGTAGCAGGAAAATTTTACCTTTAAATTTCACTGAATTTAAGTAGCCTTAACAGAATCTAATGATTAACGTAGATATATATGCGCCATGACGCTACCAAAATAAACGTCTCTGCATTATTTAATTAATTAATTGATTAACTCCGCAGTCTGTCTTGCGACCTGTCCATTGTCTCTCCCAAAGCGATTTCTCCAAAAAGTGCAATCCAGTGCTTCCTCTTTTATTTTACAGTATCCTTTGGTTTCGTCAATGCCATCCAGTTACTGCTTACGTCTTCTTCGTCGTCTTCCCCTCATTTCTACTTCTCCTTCAATAACGCGATTCAGAGGGCGATCCTATTCAATGTATGCCCAAACCAGTTAGCCTTCCTTCTTCATTATTAAATTAACATTAGACAAAGAAATGGAAAATTCTTATATTTTTTTCAGTTTTAGAAGTCGTTCAGTAACCAGCATGTACTGATGATATTCAAGGTCTCATGCATGTGCAAAATAACAGTGTTTACTTAGCAGAAGGCACCAGCCACCAACCACACCACGTACCGCATTGTAGCTGTGTTATTTGTGGGTATATTTGTTTTGCGATTTTTCATAGCGAGTTGACAATTTGAATATATGGTGTCCAGGAGACAATAAAGTAAGTTTAAACTTGCAACACAGTGCTGTCGTGCAGACAGTTTAACAGTGTACGGACGTTATGATCCTCATACCTTATCATGTTCCTGTGTGGTGATAAATCTCGCCGTATACTTAGCATAGACATCTTAAGAAATGAGGATGTCCTTCTGCAGCTTGCGTCTGATCTTAGAAAATTTGTTTTCGCTTAGCAAGTATGTCTTGAACTTACTTTCCCAAATTAGTTCCATTTATATTGAACTTACGACTGTCATTATAGAGACTGGCTCTAAACCTTTAACTCTTATCCTGCTAACGTGGAGAATACCGCAGTGTATTTTTTTCTTTCTGTTCCTTTTTAACTGCCGTTATTCACATCTGTATTTCTACTATCCCCTTACCACTTGCTCCATACTGTACATATCTATTGGAATTGGTTACAGGAACAATTTTACAATTCATCCTTGTACACCTTGTATATACTGTCTGTCTAATAAATCTCTTTTAAAAAAAGTGGAAAATATGGTGAGCTCCTAATAATCCCAGCAAATGGCAGATGGGATTTAACTCGGAGTTTAAAGGGTTAAATTTAGTAGTAATTATTTGTATCATTACTTTAAATTTCAAAACTCCTACTGTGCTAAGAACGTGAAATTAATTCAATTCGTAAATAATAAAAATATCGCTAAATTTGTGATTAATTTATCGCTTCTAATAAAGTTGACTAACTTAACTTCGATGGTGTTTGAGGTTTGCATTTTAAATTTTTTTTTAAATTTCTACACATAGATTGATAATGTCCTGTTAATATCGAACCGTCCATATGTAGCTCATCGTTACTGTACTGGGGTGCGGTGGCCATCCTACCACCGACACCATTACCTAAAATGGTGCGCTGTCACCACTTTGGACAACACCGTGACATATATATATATATATATATATGTATGTGTGTGTGTGTGTGTGATATTCTACAACACTACATCAAAGTACATTAAACCGTACACTTGTATAGCTCAATGGGAAAAAATTAGTACACAAATCAATAGTTTATAAACTTCTACCAAAGAACTACCACAAAGAAAGCCTGATCACATCCCGCTGTCGCATATTACCTTCCTTCTATTACCCAACAAATCAATTTGGAATACAAACTTATATAGCACTCAAATAGAACCAAATATAACCCTAAGCATTTCGCACACTTCAATTTCGCACCAAACAACTTAATCACACTTACCTAGCAAAATAATTAGCAGTGTGGCCCAAATCTTTTAAATTTACTTTCTCTCCACTCCCCATATGTCTGCCACTGCCAACGGTTCAACAAAGACTCTGTACTGCCGCTTTACCAAGCTACACCACGTTTCCCAGCTTAAGTCAGCATTCCTTATATTCACCTATCAACAGTTTTCTGCAGTTTCAGCTGGCTTACACTTGCTATGTGAATGATAAGTGATCTGGCCTTCCTGTTTGTTCGCCTGGGAGATGTACCCAGCCGTTCCTTACAATGTTGGCAGAATATACGAAATAATTAAAATGAAATAAAATAAAATAAAATAATCTCTACTGGGCACTACATTACACAATAAACTTATAGTTTTGTTTGACGGTGAATTACAAATTAAATACATATATCTGTCTCATTTTATCAAGTGTTTTTTAACTATGTCACTGGTGTATTCGTGTATCACCCGTCATGTTGGGCACTACTTCTTCCCACACATTTTGCATTACATGTGCTCAAACTAACAATAATTTGCAACAAAATGTTGATTTCTTCAAAACATTTTACTGGAACTACAAACCAAAACTTCTGTAAGGTTGTATTTCCTTTTATTTAAAATGCAACCTAGAACAAAAGAACTTAGAATTGATAACTGATTTAAATATTCAGGAGTTGGACCATTCACACTCATCACCTGCCACGGAAAACACCGTACATCGAGTGAGAGTAAAGTTCTTTGAAATTTGATTGCTTAAGTTTATTATAAGTGCAAGCGAAGCAACGTTGTTCGTGGTATCGTTATAAGAGGACCGCCTACAGCAACACGAATCATGGGATGAACAGAACATGCAGCATGTATTTGGGGGTGAAGGAAGTTCACACCCAATACTTCTGGCGGAAACCCTGAACAGCAGAATTAGCTAGAAAAGCTAGGTGTAAATGGGAAGATGATATTAAAATGGATATAAAGAGAGACAAGGTATGATGATTATGATTGGATACATCTGTCTCAGGACACAGGATTTTTTTCGATCTTGCAGACACGATAAGAATTGTGGGTTTCACAAAATGCGGAAGAGTTTCTGGATCACAATGCGACTGTTAGATTATCAACAAACATTCTATGGCATGAAGTTAAATTAAAATTCATTTTCCAATTTAAATAAAACATTGTTATAGCTGAAGTGTACGGAGTGGGCAGACATTACAAACAAGTTGTTACTGCAGACTGTTCTATTGTTTGTACATTTCAGTAACACCTATTAAAGTAACCACAAAAAGGTATACGCGGTATATTCTGGCTACGCCCGCTGGACACTTACATCGCCTCTGAGTACCAGATTAGTAGTGCATAAAAATATATTCCGAAACTTAGACATCTGTCTGATCTGAAAAAACTGCTACAAAATGCATTACTAAGCACGAATGGCATTTCCATCTCTACATCTACAAACATGTTTACGTAAAGGCAATTGTGCTGTCATTATCGTTAAACGAGCGACTAATCCTTTCAAGTGAAGTCTAATGAAGAGTGACAATAAGAAACCTATACACTGAAGATTTCTTGTCATCTGTGCCAAAACAGCTTCTAACTTATGACACATGGAAATTTAAATCAAGTTAACGTACGACTTAACTAATTTATAGTCAAATATTTCAAAAGGCAAGCTACTTCAAAACAAACAGAATTTATGCAGAGAGAAAGTGTGTGCGGATCCGGAGTAATGAAGTGTCAAGTACAGCTTTATTTATTTTGACAATATATTAGTCCGAACTACGCTTGCCCTTCATGACACGAGGAGGTTCGTAACCGTGCTCAAATAAAACTTCTCCAAAGCCAGCTGAGGCCACTCCACATCTTTACATTTCTGCAATACCGATTCAATAAAATTATAGCTCAACACGCTGCTAGAAGTAGTAAGGAATCGGACTTTTTTTTATTCGGGAGGTGCCGGGATCAAATCCCTGAGGTGAAACCAACCATTCTGCGAGATATATTTTATGGCTGTCCTCAAAGTCTCCAGTCAAATGCCGGGACAGTAACTCAAATTTGGTCACGGCCACTTCCATCCGCACCCGTCGTCCAGTCATTACACATTACAGAAGCTAACGGGAATTGCTGTTAACTTTACAGATAAGATCTTCTCTTAACAAGCCATGCAAACACTGGGTGGAATTAGAGGCGCAGTTTACGCATTCCTCGATGCTAGACGGCGTAGATGGTGGTAAAAGCCACAGACAGACCTATGTACCTCCTGGAAAGAACCCTTGTACCAATGTACAGGAGGCTGGGTAGGCCCTAAGGCGGATGTGGCCAACTGGGTTGCGAACCCCGAACTCTCCAGCGTGTAGCTAGTAGCTATCCCGTCCCTCTGTGACAAATGTTACTAACAGACTAACAGAAATAATATTAGAAACGAGGCCACGTTGTTCCTTTGTGCGCCCTTTTTCGTCGACCTACTCGGAGTTAATGCAAGAAATATTTACCAACCAATTCTCCCTCCCTGACCAACCTCTTTAGCAATTCTTCTCACGTCCTTGTTCCTCGGAAAGTTTTCATCTCGTCATATCTTCAGAAACGTCTTTCCAAGCCCCCTGAGGACCGCCACTAACAACCAACCCCCTTTGGATCCTTCTGATCCACGTTACTTATTTTATATCTAAACGAGGCGGCAGCAGGTTCCTCCGAAGATTTTGTACCTTTCTAACAAAATGCACGGTGCTTCATCGCAAAAGTAAATGTCAACTCAATTACGGATTACAAAATCCGTTAGCTTTTATCAGTAGGAGTAGAAAATAGATTTCTGTTATCAGATACATTTAGAGTGAGAAGATGAAACCTTTCATAAATAACTAAGGTTATAAAGAACAAAATTTCACGTAAATTTTGACGTTTTGTTGACCGTGCATCTCAGTATTTAACCAAATTGATGCACAAAATTTGTTTCGCAATAAGTTTTATTTCATGTCTCTACATGTTTCGAGCACATGTGCTCATCATCAGGAGGTCAAAATTGTATTACACAGCCTCTAGTATCATCACACCTATAGCTGTGATGATACCAGAGGCTGTGTAATACAATTTTGACCTCCTGATGATGAGCATATGTGCTCGAAACATGTAAAGGCATGAAATAAAATTTATTGTGAAACAAATTTTGTGCATCAATTTGGTTAAATACTGAGATAAATTTCAGGTAAAGATGTAAGCACAATTAGGGGCATTATTCAAGTCGGTAACTACAGTAAAAATATTGGAAAGCATAAGTAAAATTTGCCAAAACACAGGCAAAAGCACTTTTCATTTCGTGCTTGGACAAACGAAACGTAATTTGAAACAATAAGTCTTCGCCTTTCACAAACATCTCCAGTACTTCATCAAATAGACGTAGGCGAAGTGTGAGTTCTAATATTAGTAGAGTGCACGTACATTACTTAGCCTATAACTCTCTTTGCTGCTCGTAGCTGCGCATTGCGACGGCACGCCTTGTAACTTGACAGCAAAAAAGCTAAGAACTGAATGCATGGGGTTTTGCTTTAAAGTAACGGCTTCCAGCACTTCGTTCAGTTATGTGCGATACAAAGTTTCGGACATAAATCTTGCTCCATTTCAGATCCCAATATACTATACACACATGCGATATTTTTTCTCTTGTTAAGTTTATTTCAACAACCTCATTAAAAAGTTTAGAACTGTATCGTTGCAATACAAGATTTTGTTTCATTCATGACTTACGATGTGAAGGAATCTTTAATGTCTATAACCAACCAACAAAATACAGGTATCCAGTAAATGTCGATAGCTATTCTTTACATCACACATTTTCCAACTTTTTTTTCAGTTTGATCCGACTCTTCATCACGGAGATTACGATCTTCAACGGAAGTAAAGCAACCAATGACTCTTCATGCTTAAACTATCATTGATGTTTCATGTATTATTTTTCATATCAAATGAAGATCTTTATGATATTCAATACTAAACATTTTAAAACACAGAAACTCTTAATTAAAATATTAAAGCATTAAAATTACATACTGTTTGTAGCCTTGGTATTGAGATGATTTTGGTGCAGTGATAGCAATATTAGAGTTAAAATATCTGTTTATATATAGATTAAAATTTTATAAAACCAAAGGTGTGTTCTGTGTTCTAACATACATCTTTCATGTGTTCCATGTCCGTGCATTCATAATAAAACAACAAAAACAAATTTAAAAATATGTTCAAGCGTATATTATTATTATTATTCATCTACATGTTTCTGTCAAGAGCTTAATATTTGCTTGAAAATTTCAAATATAAGACTGAGTAGTTTGATCACACATTTTATACAATTAAATGTATAACAATTTTATTCTTATTATATGGCACTCTTATGATTGTCACAAAATTGACCGACACATTTGTTTGAGGAATACTAATTTGCGATTGAACTTATTTATAAATGTGTATATTTGGTCATGATATGAGTATACAACATCTACATTATTTTTAAAAAATCTTGCCATGCCTACAGAAAAGGTACCTTGTCCAATCCAGCGATAAGTGCAGAGGCAGAAATATACATATTGAGGGAACGAAGTATACTGTCTAGACAAAAAGTACTGAATATCTTAACTTGCACTAATATGATACAAGCTATACACAACATCGATTAAAGTGTACTTAAGTACGGTTTTTCAATGCTTCACTGTCTTGAAATTTGTAATCTCGCTGATGTTCATTCAGTTAGAAATGAAGAAAATTTTAAAAAATATGTGATATAAAATAATCCGTACCTACATTTACCTGATAAGTTTATTTTTATGGTGGTTAAAAATATTGAATTACAAATACATGAACTAAGAAATAGTTTAAGAATAAATACGTGCATTCAGCTTCTATAAAGAAATAAAATTTTGCCTTCCAAAGTATCTGTCAGTTATACATACAATCCCGGATCATAATTAAAAACAAATGCTGATCAAGTTTTGTATTTGTAATGCTAATAGAAATCCAACTAGATGCAACAGTATGCAGAAATTTATTTACTGCAAAGTCACTCTACAGCTACTTCCCTCCAACGTGGCCAGATCGGGCCACGTTGGAGGTAAGTAGCTGCACCGGACGCTGCGTTTACAGTTTTTAGTACTCCTGATGATGGGTTCTGTGACACCCGAAACATGTAGAGTGACTTTGCAGTAAATAAATATCTGCATACTGTTGCATCTAGTTGGATTTTTATTAACATTGAATTACGAAGCACGGAACCATGAGCTTAAAATGTTGTATTTTCAGTTGTCACAATCAACAACAGAAATGTTGCTGTGTGCTGAATATTACTATTACTCTTATATACATATCTGAATTCTAAGGTTGAAATACTGAAAAAAATTGGGTTAGAGCAGAGCGTTTAGAAATCTTAGAACAGACGAACACGATTCCAAAATACGTACTTTGCAAATGATACCCTTCGTATTTAACATTCAGACGACCGTGCATCGTGATATATTCTTAAAATAAAAGCCAACGAGGTGCACTATTTCTCAACTTTATTTTGGTAAAAAATCTCTACATGTTTCGGACAGGTTTACTGCCCATCTTCAGGAGTCTTAATACTGTATTCACAGCAGTAGGTATCTGTTATACAGGGTGGCGCGGAGCCGACTGACACATTTCAAACTTGATTATTGCGCCGGCGTGATAGCTTGTCGTGGTTGTTGGGAAGAGGAACGGTAGAGGAGAGGACGCCATTTCATATAGTCAGTCGCACTGGAGCGTTGGAACGTACAACAACGTGTTACCTGTGTTCGTAATTTCGGCGACATCGCTCGGTCTGCTCGGTCGCCCGACCTTACTCTACCAGATTTTTTCCTTTGGGGGTTCCCGAAAGACCGTGTGTTCCAGAGGCGTATCATGACTATTCGTGAACTCAAACAAGCCATTGTTGACCAAGTTGCGGCTATTGATGAGGACCTAGGGAGGCGCGTGTACGGCAACTTCCAGACACGCTTGCAACAATGAATTGATGTAAACGGAGGCCATCTGCCTGATGTTCAGAAAATAAGCTTGTAATCTATGGTTAATAAATAGCATACTTGGACTATTTATAGAAGGTTTCGCTTATTTTTCCCTCTTTCCATATATTATCTATGATCATTTGAAATGTGTCATTCGGCTCCGCGCCACCCTGTACTATTTATGTTGACTGTCTGCTAGCAGACAGTCAACATAATAAATATGACAAATACCAGTTGCTGTGAATACAGTATTAAGACTCCTGATGATGGGCAGTAAACCTGACCGAAACATGCAGAGTTTTTTTAATTACCAAAATGAAGTTGAGAAATAGTGCATCTCGTTGGCTTTGTTATAAGAAGATTCCCGTCGTAGTGGAGCAATTGTCTCACTAATGTTCCTTAACAGCATTCTCTCTGTTGACAGGAATACCAGCAGCATTCTAGTAACTTGCATTGTGTGGATCAATTAAAAACTACATCCCTGTATTTCCCGAGCTTTCTGTATATACTTTGTTATGTTTACCTCTAAAATCTTTCTGAAACTCACGCTATATTTCTTACATTTTAGGCTAGCAATAAAATGATGAATAGTATTGAAAATTTCTCTTTTATCTGTGTTTATAATTGTAAGTACAGTTCATAAATTATTTTCTTATTATGATAAGAGTAAAAACCTCGAGTTTGGTAAAAGCGTCAATTAATTTCGGATATGAGACATTATTTACAAAGTAGCAAAGAAAAATACATTTCATATCCCATACCATAACTCCTCATGTTTTATCAAACGAGAAACAGTAAATTATAGGGAAACGTTTTGTTGTGTCATCTTATATTTTGCGAAAAGTCCGATATTTTATAAAATTTTATAATGCGATTGGTTGCTCATATTTATTAAATATCTTATATACACTGCTGCCTGTGACGTAGCATCACAGACTAAATCCTTGAACAGAATTTCTACAGTCATTTATCACACACTCTCACTAAAACGTAGACAACAATTTCTATAACATTATGGACTTTTCTAGTATGTCATTAGCCGCCGTTCAGATTTTATGAATAAATAAATAAGAGGAACGTTGAATGTGCTGCCAAAGAGCTCCTTTGCAATTTATGTGTGATGCGTTATGCTTTGTTAACTATGAGGCAGAACATTACAAATTTTGTGTTATTCGAGTTTATCACAGTTGTGTGATTAACGTTCGCGTATCCTGGCGTATATCTACGTGTCCGTTGGTAAATACGTGTCTATGTTTCAGAGGAAACTGCATTTCCATCTTCATGGTGTAAACAGTCCAACTGATTTAATTAAAAGTTATGTTTAGTGAAGATTACAGCAATCTATCTTAATAATTGACCAACTTACTCCATAAATTCTTGTTTTATAATAAGTTTATTATATTCTCCTATATGTTTCGAACATTATTGTGCTCATCATCAGGAGGTCAAAATAAGTTTATTATATTCTTCTATATGTTTCGAGCATTATTGTGCTCATCATCAGGAGGTCAAAATTGTATTATACAGCATCTGTTATCATCACACTCTGTAGGTGGCCGTCCGGTCCGGACGGCCACCTACAGAGTGTGATGATACCAGATGCTGTATAATACAATTTTGACCTCCTGATGATGAGCACAATAATGCTCGAAACATATAGAAGAATATAATAAACTTATTACAAAACAAGAATTTGTGCATTAAGTTGATCAGTTACTAAGATTATACTGAGATGCACGGTTAGCAAAACATCAAAGAAATCTATCTGTTTATAATTAATACGGAAAGAGACTGAACCTTGACTGCTGCATTCAAATGCTAGACCGTCAGCGCCCTAACAGAATTTGTATAAGAAATACGCCAAAATTACAATACACTTATTTTGACGACAACTGTGTTTTAAAAATAAATATCTTGCTTGATATCCATCGTAAATCACGGCGCAAAATTTCATAAAAATTGGAGAATGAATGTTGCGATTGAATATTTATAAAATACAAACTGCCGCACCCTCCTCCCCCCTTGTCAGGGATAATACGTACAAAAACGTAAAGTTCACCCTATAGAGGGAGAATAGAGATAAGGGTCTGGGCTGTCTTTAACCTCTGCGCTAAACGGGGTGGGTGGTTGAAGACACGACCCTGCCGCATTATCCAGGGAACGACTCGGTACCTAGTGTATAGCAATAGAGGTGGGGTGCACGGCCGGTCTGGGCGGGTGCTGGTAAACGTGCCTCTACCAGAATTCGAACCTTCAACCGTCCACCCCGTAGTAAGTCATTATACCGACTATACTGTCCATACCCAAGTCGCTATACCGAATATGCTATCCCTACCCACGTCGCTATACCGACTATGCTATCCCAACCCAAGTCGTTATACCGACTATGATATCCCTACCCAAGTCGTTATACCGACTGTGCTATCCCTACGCAAGTCGCTATACCGACTATGCTATCCCTACCCAAGTCGCTATACCGACTGTGCTATCCCTACCCAAGTCCTTATCCCGACTATGCTATCCCTACGCAAGTCGCTATACCGACTATGCTATCCCTACCCAAGTCGCTATACAGAATGTGCTAT
>Ga0123354_10003671_pt1 | contig 21321 bp, 15 predicted proteins | sample TergutLab28metaG_2_FD_97872 | JGI IMG/M metagenome (GOLD analysis project Ga0123354, IMG submission 97872) | Labiotermes labralis P4 segment gut microbial communities from Petit-Saut dam, French Guiana - Lab288 P4 | ecosystem: Host-associated > Arthropoda: Insects > Digestive system > Gut ... | reverse complement strand
ATGAGAAGAGATTGCTTTGAATTAGAATCAATAAAATAAGATGCTATAGCCAAAAAAACAAGATGTATTTTGAAAAACGACAGGACTTTTTGAATAACTTGGTATATAGTATATCTGTATGTCAAAATTTGCTGACATTTGTGAAAGAAATAATGCAATCGGAAATTTATACTGGTTGGTTTTCCTCCCATTGACCTTGCTCATCAATAGAAGCTGAAGAAACTGGACTTGCTGGTGAAATAAAACAAGTTATTGGAGCAAGAAGTCTTCTCTTTGACAGTTCAATTACAGACTAACCTGCATTCTGAAGCCTTGCAGGTCTCACTGCTCTCACAGCACAGTCTTGCTTAGAGAGCAGGAAGTTGTAAACTTTACAACTTTGGCGACCCATGCTTTACAATGTAAAGCATGGGTCATCAAACTAGCCCTCAGTAAACAATGACCTCACTCACTGGAAAAACTGTTTACACTAGTTTACATTATCCCTGAGGTTCAATGAACTCTCATTCCCCCACCAACCCCCTATCTGTCATAGACCACCTGGAATGCCTCAGAGACCCCCTGGGGGTTGCTGAGGGCTAGTTTGACGACCCCTGACTTAAACTGTGCCATTTATACTGATTTTTAATCTTTTTACTACAGCACATATGAGTAATCACTTTCTTGAAGTTTCTAAATACGATTTCGTTAAGCATACAGTAAGAATGCTCGTAAGAAAACAGCAGACAACTCTGTTTCTTAAGACAGTAACAATACCTTTTTTCAACACAGTTCATATGCTTGCATTGAAAGTTCAAACCTTCTAAGATGTAAGTGGTTTGATCCCAAGCACATGCATGAAGTGCCTACTTCATGGAACTTGGATGGGTTGGAGTGTTAAACATAGGAGTATACTTACAACGAATCTTATTCTCATGTGACTTCAGAAAAAAGGTAAATTGCCATTTTTTACTTGATTAGTTCAGCCGTTACTTCAATTTCTTTTCAAGTTACCAACACATGACACACCAGCTCAATCTCAAAAGAAGTGTAAAAAAAAAACAATTCCTGATCATGTTGTGGGACATCATAAGGGCTTGTTTTAGTCTTTTGCTTTTATTGACATGTATACATTATTCTCTTCCATACACATGATCAGCACAATATCTACAAAATAGTATTCTTTCAATATTATTATATTACGAATATTATACACTGGTAAATAAAATGGTATGACTTGAATGCAACAGCATCATAATCTTCACTGGTAGAAGAAAAATCATCTCAAACGTGATGGTAAAATCTTACAAGAATTATGCATGGACGTTATTCCATCTCTCACTCATGTCCCTGGTTATGTTAAAGGCACAATGCACATGGTTGACTGACTGTTACCATGGTCATTAAATAAAACAGCACTCAGAAAGCTCTTGCACTCACATTTGTGAAGAATTATTACACTTGTAAGCGCCTTTTGGCACCAGTTCCTAGTTTCCTACTTAAAAATTCTTCAAGATTCAACTTCACTATGTTAATTGGCACGAAAGTGGTTGGATGAGGCATCCTTAAGTGAGCAAGAGTACTGATTCTTCTGTTTTTGTTTTAAAGTAAACAAGAGCTTAGCTGTGACAAAGTAGGAATGTCAGACATCTAGGGGTAATCAAAGCTGAGCAAGAAACGAACAGGGTTATAACTATTACTGAAGCAATGACAAACACTTTGGCTTCATTTCGGTCATGACAGCATCATAACCAAACCCTATCATGCATCCTGGTAAGATGTTACTAATTAATTTAAATTATAGCTTTTGTACCATCATATACAATCTACAAAAATAGTTCTGCATTAGAATTTAAGATCCTGCAAAACGTGGTGTGGCTAGTACCATTCATTTGATGGACAAACTCAAGTTGTTTTGTGCATTTCATTACTGGTATCTGGCACCATTCCTAAATCACTGACCCAAATGTATCATCAAATTAACACACTCTCAACCATCTATGCCACCTTAGTCACTCCTACATGTGTGTGCTTGGATTCAGCATAAAACTGACCCCTGACCACCACACAACAATATTTATGTCCAAACAGTCTACATACACATTTCACTTGCCCATGACAGATGAGTTTGCTGGAAGAGTTGCAGAACGCTGCTGTTGTGATACATACGGCTTCAAACTCGACCGCTGTGATTCTCTGCAACAAAGACCACATAAACGTGCTATATCTTGCACTTGTGCAATGGTTACATTACATGGACAAAGAAAAGGGGCTACTGGTCTAATTCCCTATTTACAGAAAATAAAATGAGCCTGAGATACATAACTTTACCAGTTGTTTTTAGTTAGGTATGACAAAAGAAACAAAGGCAGAGAAAATGAAAAGGTATCAAGTGAAGCAGAAAGGAAAAAAAAGGGAGACAAAAACATAGCATCAGAGAAGGACAGTGACTTATGAGATTTTTGTGGCCATAACATGTGTAAGCGAATGAAATTCAACAACAAATGCTCTACAATGTCACAGAAAATACTTTATATGAGGGCTGAAATGTTTAAATAAAAAAACTCTAACAAATACTGATGATCCCCTCACACATCAGCAACATGACATTAACACAAATGTTGACACATTGATCTACAAGAAGAGGCACATTACACTTGCAGAAACTGCAGCCCAACTCAACATCAGTTGTGGATCTATGTTTTGCGTAACTCATACCTGCTTGGAGTTTTGTAAAGTTAGTGCATGATGCAAGCCAGAATTACCGATAAATCACAAACGTTGGATATCACTGCAACACATGGCATATGTTATGAAGGAGATATGAAGTGTATGTACAACACTGTGAACTTGAAAACAAATGACAGAGCTTTTGGTGGAAACATCCTGATCCTTCAGTTGACAGTTGGCACAGTAACTAGGCAATTGGCTCGACAGCCAAGGAATAGCAGAACAGATCACTTGTCTCAAGCAGTATGATAAGGGTTTAATGATTTAGAGTTTGGTTGCTTAGAGAATGGGTGAGGTAAAGTGAATTTGTCATTTGACCTATGAGTGATGCTTTCAAGAGGCCAGACTGGCTGTTTAGTTACATGCATTGCTTCCAGTAAAGTATATTATGTGTCCTCAAAGGAAAACTTGACAGTTCATGCCTTATTGTACTGCTGCTCCATACTACATGTGACCGATTCTGTATGGGCAACAGTAAGATTGAACACCTGGAATTCACCAAAACAAACTTTTGGAAGCAAGATTTCGGGCTTCCACCATGGTCTACTTGAGGTGTTCATTCTTCTGGGATGTAATATCCAGCAGAACAAAGACCTCAAATGTTCATATAAAAGGGGGAGAAAAAACACTTTCCAAATTATGCAGTGTTACTTTTTACTGTTATAAAATGACTTTGTGAAACAATTATATAGACAATTAAATTATTAATTTTGGGGTTATTTAACAATGCATCTCAGACTGCACACTGTGCAATGGTAGGATGATATGTGAATTATGAACTGGAAGCATATTGAAGAACTTGCTCTTTACCTCCTTATAAAGACAAAAGGTACATACAGAAAACCACATTTATGTTTTTTATACTTCTGAAAATTTATTCTTCTTGACAGCGTGATCAATGGTGCACATCACACCCAATTTTTGAAAGAGTAAAAAATTAAATATTTTCCCAGGGTTGTCTCTCCTGCAGGAATATTACATTCCAGTTTTATGTGCCATGTTCTAGCAATTGCCAGAGGTTGGATTTTTCATGAGCAGTGGGTTCCTCCTGAACATGAAACACAATGTCTTGGTTTTCCTTGTATTTTTGGAATAGTGCTGCTCTGAGCTGTTCCTGAGTAATTTGTTTCTACCATACAGAAAACACACTATTTGGTGTTTCACCTGGTTTATCAGTTCATACTGCACAGGGAAAATCTTAGGAGTGGTGCCAATTTTGGTTATACCTGACCCCCGATGCTCTAGTTTCTTTATTTTGGTGGTGGGGACAAAGTACCCAATTTTAAAAATAGAATGCTAGGGGTGTTGCCACATTTGCATTCAAAATATAGGACACACATAGGTTACAAATTAACAAGGTTTCTTTGTTTCGTATTATTCTATATTTATGATTTTGCCCATAAATTATCATCATCAGCACAGACAAGAAAGCAACGTGTCCCATTCAGTTCCATTTCTTCCCAGCTGTGCTGAACTCTCCTAATGGCACATTCTATGGTAAGGCTGGCAACCAATGACAATTCAGCCTCCTTGTTCAGGCCATACTAAACAGGAAATGTGTAGTAGTACTCCATTATTTTATATCAAGAATATAATGAATAAATAAAGCGTAAGTGAAAAGACAATAATTTAAAATATATGTGATTCGGTGAACCACACCTGTTTCCCGAAAGGAGATCACCTACCATACTGAGCGCGTCAGGACAACAAAGTTATGAAGAGTGATTGTGCAGAGAAGTGGCAACCAACATTTGGGCACGAGATGGTGATAAATCGGATCACTCAACATGAACAACCACGACTGAGGCCAGCTTATGATCAGCGACACCAGCAGACTACAGCTACCAAATCACTGACAGCTGTGCAGTGTAGTGTCACATAGGTTACATAAATGTTGTGTAATTAAATACAGTGAAGTGGAATAGTGGATATCACATGCCAATGAACAGACATCAACAAAAGCGGTCAGTAGAAAATAAGTTAGACAAAAATGGATGCCCATCATTCGCGAAACAAAACATTAGAAGTGATTAATAGTGACGTGCAGGATTCTGCTACTGTAATAGGTGAAGATACTCCAAGTATATTCATAGTAGCTAACAATGATAACAATAGTCATGGGTCAGCCCAAATACAGGACATGTTAGCCAATGTTTTAAGTACTTTGAATACTATTCAAAGTCAAAACGCAAAAGCAAATGAAGAAGTAGGTGCTAAACTAATGGCAGAAAATCAGAAATTAGCAGATAGACTAACTGAACAGTTACAGCACAAAATAACTAAAGTAACATAGGCTGTCAGTTGAGAGAAGAAACAAAAACGAAATACAATCAATTAGGGACGATCTCAATAAACTATCAACTAGTGTTGATGAGAGAGTATCAAGACACATTAACAGGACCAAAGAGCAACATGACAACTTGCGTAAGGAAATGAACATTAAGCTAAATGTGGCAAAGCAGGAAACAAATACGTTTATGGAAGATGTAAACAAAAATAATCAGGAAGTGCAAGACAGTTTCTGTCAGTCAGAGCAAGTTAATGCACAGAAGTTTGCTGAAATAGACAGAGAGGTAGCAGAGTCGAGGGAGCACATATCTAGGGTAGCAAATAATACAAGCGTACAACCTAATAATTCTACTTTATCTGATGTTAGTCAGGTGCAGCCAGGTCAACCCAGCAACAATGCAGTCAGTGAACCTTGCGCATCTAATTCATCATGTATGACTGAAAGTACAGAGATTGGATGTTCGCATGAAATAGACGGAAATGCCTTGAATGGTAATGTTTGTTCAATGACACCTACAAATGTGTCAGTGCCAACTACTGGAGGGCAGATTTTGCCAGAATTATCTCTTCCAGCTTTCAGTAGTCGAGAACAAAGCACAGTGCACTTCTTAAAAGACCTTGATGAATACCTCTAGCTAAAATAAGTTGATGAACGTTTGAAGTTGAATTTGGTATCCAAATCTCTTACAGAGGAGTTTGCCAAAAATGGTTTGTGGCAACTAAGGAACATATTAACAGTTATGAGGAGTTTAAAATAAAATTTTTGGATCAATTCTGTAGTAAAGAATCACAGTCACAAACAAAGGCACAGATTTATCGATGTAGGTATGATAAGTCTACAGACGGCAGTATGGCTTCACATCTCTTGAAATATGCAGTGTTAGGTACATCATTACAACCCTCAATGTCAGAAGAGGCTGTAACTAGTTCATATCTTCCATGGGTACAGAAATTGTTCATTAGATCAAATATAAAGACAATACAGGATGCCTTGAGTCTACTAAATAAACTGGAAGCTACTGAAGGTCAACACCATAATCCACAGCCATGGTCTAATCAGAATAGGCCACATGCACGTAGCAGTTACAGTAGAGAAGACCACGGGGATGGTAGGACGCACGCGGTAAGACAAACATATGGAAAATGAGAACAAAGACACACGAGAAATTCTAGGTACCCTGAGCAGGAAGGTTACGACATACAGGAGGTCAGGAAGTAACGGAAGGAATTATTCCCCCCCGTTGTAATATGACAAATGCATCTACTCTAAATGCAGAAGCTACACCATACAATCAGACTAGGAATTTACAGGAAAATGAGACAGATAACAGGACGGGAAACTTCAGAGGAACAGAGTAGGGGACCATACACTGTTCACATCCGAGAGACAAGGAGGTCTGGCAAGTTCAGTTCAGACACTACTGATACTAATACTGGAAAGGAAATGTTAGAGGCTGCAGAGAAAAATTTATTGGATAATAAAGCTGAAGTGACGACGTACTACATTAATGATGGAAACATGAAAAATTGTCCACGTATTGATATTAAAATTGGGAATGGAAATGTGAAAGGGGTTATTGATAGGGTATCTGAAATTAGCCTGATAACAGAAGATCTATATGCACATTTACTGTCGCAAGGACTAGAGATGTTGGAGTTAAAATTGCAAAGCACGGCACTAGTAACCGCGTTTGGCAGTAGGAGCCGGAGAATAAAGAAACAAGTGTACATCCCATTTTTTATTGGTGATGATCGTTTCAAACATGTTTTTCTTGTTTCTGGTCAACTGATAGAATCGTTGTTAATTGGCGCTGACTTCCTACAGGAGTACGGATTGGTAGTAAATTTTAACTGCCTTATGTATGAGGTGGAAGGAAACTTGAAAGAATGCAAGTTTACGAATAAGGCGGAGGCAGGGCTGGAGCCAAAGGAGAATATAAGTCACGGTCTCCCAGGGACAGTTGATGTTGACAACGTGCAGACCATAAATAATGACTCAGTCTGGACTATGAGTAAGTATGTCGCATTTGTTAATAGGAATTGGTTGTTAGACGATGAGGTGATTGAAGAAGAAATAAACCCCTTGGATATAAGTGTGAAAAAGGGTGGGAAGAAAAATACCCCATCCATGAGAAAGTATTAACAGAAAATATGGATGTGATAGAATTTAATGCCTGCGATAAAGCAGATGACTTCAAGGGTAAAAAGAGGAAGGAGGACCTGGTAGATTACATTCATCAAGGAAGTGGGGGAGAGTCCAAACTGTGAATAGATTTATGCGACATAGGATAAGATGATTTAAGGGTCCTGCAACAAGTATCAAAATTGGACTTAGAGAAATTAATCATGAGTAATGTAAGGCACATTTGTAATTTCGATAACTCAGAAACTTTTGTAATTTTATGATTTGGTAACTTTGAAAATGGGACATCGTGTAAAACGAGGAAACGACACAATTTGTCAAAAGCTGAGCTTAGCGATTACCACACTGTAAACACTTCATAAACTGACTAAGTTATAGAAAGTTGTGTCAACGAGTGAAGAAAGGGCTGACATCAGCACTCCACTTCCATAGAGCTTCAAAGACTGTTACAGCATAGGATGTTGAAACTAAGCTAAGGTGATGTAAGGTTGTGTTAACACACACAAAAATGCATGACACGAGCAAATGTCCTTTATATATTCTCATGAATATTTGACTAGTTAACTTACTTTCGGTGTAACTTTCGATAAACAAAGTTTGTCACACAATACTGACACTGTATCGCTGTTTTGAAGAAGACTGCCAGTTGTGATGAATTTCCAAAGGAACGAAGGCTGACATGCTGATCAACATAGCGTACCTCTTGATTATTGAAGGTGAGTCGCTTTGGTTGAACTAAATTTTAAAGTAAATTCGAAATCTTACTTTGGAAACTTACGAGACAAATTGGTTATATAAAGGCAAGACAGCCTAGTTGTGCCAAATCCTAGAACTCTGACATGCAAGCATAATTTTGCTAAGGAAGACACTTTGACCTTCATATGTCTAAATTGGTATATAGCCGTAGTAAAATAAAAATTAGCTTTTAGCCTTAACTGTTGTTGTTTGCCTTGGGTCATATGGTTCTAGATCCTAAACCTATTCAAATCAGGTCCCCTGATTCTGGTGGCACGCTACCACATTCTTGACCCGAATGGACCATCTGTGACACTAGGAATCCTTTTCCCCCTTCCGTAGTACTAACGGAGCGGTCAGTTTCGGTCCACTCTCAACCACCTATATTTGGTGAACACTACGGGAATAACAATTTAGAAAAGCAACTTAAGGAAAAATTGATTGAGGTACTACTAAGATACACTGAATTCTTGACCAACAGACCAGGAAAATGTAAAGTGTACAAATACAAATTTAACATCACCGATACAACCCCTATAATAGGCCATGCCAGACCAGTAACACTCAGCCAGAGCAGGTGTTAAAAAGCAGATTGAAAAAATGATGAAGGATGGGATATTGGAGTTGTCTAACTCATCATTCATAAACCCTTTGATGATAGCGTACCGGGAGAACAAAGAACTGCGTATTTGTACTGATTCAAGAAGTGTGAACAATGTTATGTTACCTGATTGAGCAAGAGCACCGCCGATAGATGAGACGCTCCAACAGTTTCACGGATTTAAATATATGACGAGTTTTGATTTGATTTCAGCGTTTTTATAGATCCCATTGGAAGCAAGTCCCAGGTAATATACCGTTTTCTTATTTGATACTAAAGTCTACCAATTTCAGCGGGTACCTTTCGGAACAAAAAATTAACTGACAGCTTTTGTGCAAGGTTTGAGGAAAGTCCTTGGAAGTGACGTGAGTTCATTCTGTGCATGCTATGTGGATGACATAGTGATATTTTCTAAGACATTCGAAGAACATTTAAGACACATCATCTTAATTTCCAATATGCTGATTACTGCTGGGTTTACAATAAATGCCTTGAAATGTAAATTCTGCCAACCTCAGATGAATTTTCTTGGGCATGTAACAGGACCAGAAGCTATAACAACAGATTCACAGATGATCGCAGCAATATTATTAAGCTATCCAGCCCCGAGAAATCAAAAACAGTTGCGACAATTTTTAGGCACTTGCAGATTTTATCATAAATTCGTAATAAATTATGCATATTTTGTAGCTCCACTGAGCCCTATGTTGAAAAAAAGGGTCAAATGGAGATGGACAGCTCACTTACAGAAGGTATTTGAAGAATTATGTGCACAGTTTGCTAACAGCATCCACCTGATACACCCCAATAATGAGCTACCACACAGCATTTACACCGATGCATCCAAATTCACAATTGGTGCTATTCTCATGCAGACTGACAAAAATGGAGAAACGTATAATGTTTCCACTGCATCTAGAGTTTTGACTGCTACTGAACAAAAGTACTCAACTTGTGAACACGAGCGTTTAGCTATTGTTTATGCACTTAACAAATTCTGAATATATGTGTTTGGTCATAAAATCCTGCTTAGAACTGACAATAAGGCTTTGTCGTTTTTACAAAAATGTACACTAAGTCGAACAAAAATCCATCGGCGTGATATTTCGTATGTACCGTTCAGGCAGTGACGTGTGGTACAGTTGCCATCATAATTCGAGTCATTTTTCTTACCCCATATTTGTGCATTCGTGGTGTTTCTCCGTCTTCCATTCATTACAATCAATCACACCACATATATATTAACACAAGACAATACATTAGCTTAATTTGAAATTAAAACATTAATTAAACTTCATTAGCATTCCCAGGCATGAGGTTAGCTAGCTGTGCTGCTAGGGTAGGGACGGATGAGTCGACTGGATCGTTCCGTTCTCATAGTCAGCAGGCTTAGCCCAGACAGTTAAACGCGTGCTAGCAGTAGCCTTCGGAAACAAACTACGTTGGTTCGAGTCCCACTATCAGCATATTTCTTTATGTAGCCAAGGCAGTTGAACGCGTGCTGGCAGTAGCCTTCGGAAACAAATTATGTTTGTTCGAGTCCCACTATTGGCACATTTCTTCATGTAGCCCTGGCAGCTGAACGCGTGTTAGCAGTAGCCTTCGGAAACAAACTATGTTGGTTTGAGTCCCACTATTGGCATATTTCTTGAAGTGCGTATTTAAAATCTAACTGGCTACAGATGATGGTGGTTATGAAAACCAAAATGTGTATGTTTTACTAATAATAAAATCAAAGGCAGTGAAGAGCTACACTCATCAAATTAAGTCAGGTTTCTTTCGGTTTTCTGCCAAATGAAGGGAATACCTTCCGCAACTGCATTATGGTAATTCACAATTTTAGAACCGTGGACGGAACAGGATATCTGCTGCTGGTCGTGGTTGAAAAAGGAGGGTAGGGAGTTACCATCATCATCATCATCATCATAATCAGCAAGGACTGGACTCTTAGACCCATTCTGTCTCCAGAGTTACAGCTGCTCACGCCAACGCTTCTTCGGTCTTCCAATTTTTCTCCTTACTTGTGGTCTGTAGTGGTATGATTTCAAAGGGATTCGCTTTTGTGGCATTCCCATAATAATTATGAAAATTATTCCATAATCATGTTACGAGATATCAGATAAAGAAGGAAAGATTAGAGGGACCTTTCATAAGGCAGCTTTGAAAAAATATCTGAGGGATTTGTGTTAGCAGTAGAAGTGAAAGAAATATTTCAAATTGTATTTAGTCTATTGTTATAATAAATTTGTTGGGAAACGTTTAGCTACAAAGAGATCAAAAGTTAGGAGAAAGGTTAAAAGGAAAGGACACGACGAATGATACTGTTTACTGGGATACCACAAAACAGTGTTTAAGGACCACCTTCCCCACCGTAATTGTTTGTAGCTTATTAAAAAAAGTGATTTTAGTACGACATGTTTAATCAAGTGATTGTAGTCATATCCACAGTGAATGAATGTGTGTGTTGAAAATGTGTACTTAGAGTAGTGTTGAGAATTGTAGTTGCTTTAAATTTGTAATTACTTTTTCTAGCTCATAAGTTGTTTTGTGCACTGTATTAGTAATAATATGATTAAGTGTAGATTAAAAGTAGGAAGTAGCGTATTTTGTTGAAGGCTAGAGTAAACAGAGATATTTAATGAGTGACAGAGTTACAAGTTATGCCTAACAGAACTAAGTGACAACAATTCAGTTTGTGTTTTTTTATTACTGTTGCTATACTGATGGTATTATTTGATTAGTATAATTTGTTTCATATTAATGCTGAGAAGATATAAATGTAATTGTAGAAATGATTTGTGGAAAACATTGAGGAAGTAACATTTTGTGCAGAAATATACATTCTATATACATATAATTTGATTACGAAAGATATGAATATATATGAGAATATCGGACAAGATATAAACTGATGCAGTGTAGTACTGGGTGTCAAGGCAATAATAATGCCATACTGTGTATAAGAGTATGGATAATGAATGATTTGCAAGTGAACAATAGTAGTTAATGTGCCTTAAAAAGTCAGAAAGAATGTCTTGATTTGTTTACAAGTTTGTAGTAAAAAATAGAAAAAGTCACTTATATGTGACATGATTAAGAAATATTGCCAGAAGACATGAATGTCCATTTACATGAACACATACATATTGTAGTGCAGGAAATTCTGTAACCAGAGAAATCCCAAACTTCAGATATATGTTGCTTATTTCATTGATTTCATTGTGCTTAATGTTTACTATGTGTATGTATTGTTGATATGATAATCTTTTCTGTATTTTATGGAGTAATTCAGCTACTGTTGGTGAAATGGTATTTCAGAATAGTTTTGCCTCAAAACCTTTCCTCATACCATTCAGGGGGAGAAGATGTAGCCGACCATTTTTAGTATAATTGTTTTTTAGGACTGCTGTCGTCAGTCACAGACGGTTCATAGCATGCATCGTAAGTTAATCTGTCAGCATATATTCGGGACCGTTGGCAATAGGAAGTAGGGGAGAGATTTAAATGAGAAAACGTTAGGAGCTGATAACGGACACTAGCAGTCCAGTGCGAATTCAGTAGCGTACGAGTGTGTAGTAGGTAGGAGTACAGGAGAGTGACTGTGTCAGTTTCCTAGAAATGATCTAGTTGTTTTACTGAATATAGTACTCCATTATTTTATATCAAGAATAAAATGAATAAATAAAACGTAGTTGAAAAGACAATAATTAAAACTATATGTGATTCGGTGAACCACACCTGTTTCCCGAAAGAGGATCACCTACCATACTAAGCGCGTCGGGACAACAAAGTTACAAAGGGTGATCGTGTAGAACACATTATAATTAGCCTAATTATATGCATGTAAATACTAAATTAAACGAGAAAGCTGTCCACAATATTTCTCTTCTAATGGAATCATAAGCCTTCTTTTAAATCTACAAATAGCTGCTGTAATTTATCATAGAAAAATCTATTCTGGAAGTGTCCTGACAGATCCAAACATCTCATCAGCACTTTACCTTTACATTAAAACTATGATGATGATCCATAATAATCATATCTACATGTGGAAACAAATTATAGAGAGAAGAATGCTGGAGAAGAATCTACCCCTGTCTGAGGTTCTATGTAATATTCTGATGGAATGCCGCTTGATAGGGTAAGAAGTTGTTAGCTTCTACCTAACCCTAACCCAAAGAAGCATAATTGTTGGGTGTCCAAAACTGCTTACTCTGTATTCAGTATGAACTTAAATGTGACCGCAGAGGGACATGATGCAGTTCAATACACCGCACAGTAATTTCTTCCTATTCTTGATATAAGCAATTCATTAGACACAGCACATGCATGCCTGCATTAAAAACATCCAATTGCAAAGATGCAAAATGTGAATACAGTAAACTGCCTGACCGCTGATGCAGCTTCCCATGCTATTAAGTAAGCTTGATGGGATCATGCAGTCACCTTGGAGACACTTTGGCACCATCCATTCCACTGTTGGCCTTGTAGCCACATTTCTGTATTTTCTTGCCTAGCCTCTGGGTCCACAGCTTCTGGTCATCTGTGGTTGCTGCTAGTAAGAGAAGTTCTTTGGCAGAATTTGGATCATAGTGTAGTTTGCATGGTGCAATTGAGTCCTCTTTACGATCCAAGTGATCTCGATGTACCTTAATTCTGCACCCTACAAATAATAAAGTACTTGACATTGCAGTGGTCCTTCCTATGTTGCAAGTATTTCAAAATAATGTATGTCTTTATCAGGATTGTTCATATACTAAAAAATTTTGAATAATCATCCTTAACAAATTAAATTGGATGAAGAGTTTTTTTTTAAAGGAAAGCCATTCTGCTGGTTACATAATCTGCTGTGTCAAAACTGACCAACAAAAGCCTATATATGTTGTACCTGTTGGAACAAACTCAACATTACTAATCCTCAGAATTTTCAAGATTACAGTTAATTTGTCATCCTCAAATTAATCTAACATTTCATTTACTTCATATTGAAAATGGACAGAGCTTAAAAAGTAAAAGAGTTAAAAGTTTAGAGTTATTAATATTTGCAAAATTTTATGAGTGAAGCCACATTTTTCATTCTAAAAGTAAAAGAAAGCTACTTTCCACCCATACACCATGATGGCTTAAGATATCTCCCATATTGCAAGATGGTGACAGGCATACTGGATGTTACCTTCTATTCAAGCACGTATTATCACCATTATGAGTGTTTTATTCTTCAACAAATGAACACTCCCACAGACACATCTTGCAACACCACATATACACGATGACAGATATATACAGAAACAAATACACAACACTAGCACTTTATCCAAAACAAAGAGAAAAGCAAGCTGCACTAAAAACACACTTTCTCTATCTCTGAGCTACTCAGAATCATGAGCTGTAAATTTGAATTTTCTCCAGGGTTGCACTGCTTTACTTTGAAAATGTGAGTCTTGGTCCTGCACTATATGTTATAGAATGTTCCATAGGCATGTAATAATTATTCATATCTTACAGGAAAAAAAAAATACACCTGACAAGACCACCAGATTCTATAATGAGACAACTTATTCACACTTCACACCGACACTGTACAGTTCTTTTAGTTCATTATAAAATTATCAATCAACGACATCCTGTTGCTGTAACTGGTATTGTTGTGTAATATTTCACGAAAGAAATTTTTTTAATACCACTTTTTCTTTCATGTATGTTACACGTTTGGCCTGTCTCAACCTCTCAATTCTTTTCATTGTAACAGTACTAACAAAAAGAAAATGCACATTTTCTTCAACACTTACCTACCAGTTTTTCTTTCTAGCATGCATGTTTTTCACACACAAAGCACAGTAACATAGTAACAGATGGAATATCTTGAGACACAGTATGCAGGCTTCAGGTACAAATTCTAAGTACACAACATCACTGTACTCCTACAAATTACAAGCATCAGTACTGCCACTACAGCATTAAACTTACGTCTGCATTCCAAAGCAGGGGGTGGCCTAAACATATGCCACAGTGGTTTGGGACAAACCTCACAGTTTGTTGGCATGTGGTATGATATCTGTACAAACTCATGACCTTTCAGCCCAATAGTAACAGGTTTGTCATCACGTAGAGTTGATAATTCCAACTGGGACAGGCTCCCATCATCTGGTCTCCTTGCCTCCCCCTCTCCTGCATACAGGAGCTGCAAAATATTGCAACTTACTAAATCACACTGCAATGTTTTAGAAAAACAAACCTGATCTTGCTCAGTGCAATGTTTCAGAAAAAGGAACCTGATCTTGCTACATGCCAGAATTCGTTTTCTTTTTGCATGCCACCCTAGCATACCAGGTTGCTGATTTATGGTACAAACTTCACTGCAACCATGATCATGAAGGTGGAATGAATGCAAAGTTTTACAAATTCTTTACCACAGAACAAAACAAATATTAGGGGTTAGCAGCAAACTCTGGCCACATTATCCTGGAGAAGGCTGACTACTAAGGGGTTGGGTGTTTGACAGCTGATGTGTAGTTCCTATTGGTGGTGTAACAGAAAACATGAAGACCTCAATAACAAGGTACTGCAGTGAAACCTGGTTAAAAAGTTTTACCACCTAAGAAGTCTGAATAATTCAGTACCAAATTTTTCAATATTATTACCATATGCATGGCCCTTTTGATACATTTCCTGCTTAGAAGGATTTTCTAATTAAGAGGCATGAGAATTTCATGATATAACAAGTTTTTCACCCATGTAATACGCTTCTATATCAAAATCTTTATTCCCCATTTATACAATTTGCTAGCAATAAACAGTAACAAAATAACATTCAGTTTGTAAAGACTTATCTCCTAGACCATTTCCACCATGGATCAGATGTAGTTAAGAAACTCAGTGGAAAGTGTGGCAGAAAATGATGTCACATTCTGAATGTGTTGCCATCTATTTCTACATGTGCATTTCGCAAAACTGTGACTCAAATGTTAACAACTGCACATAATTTTTAGTGTGAATTAGTATGAGTTTAATGGAGGGCATTGTGACAGTAAATCTTTTACTTTAACTTCAACAATTTGAAAAATTCTCTGTGCAAAATTTATATACTTTTCATGTTCCCTTGGAACTGGTTATGTGCATACACTTTTCATCCTACACAGCCATTAATTAACATATGATTAGCATGGTTACAACATTAAAAAAACCAGTATAAAATGTAAGCTGTTCTCAATCCAAGAAAAGCTGGAACTCCTTGATGATGGTGGTGGCCACCACCGAAACATGTCAATATGGACTGAATGTGCAAGAACTTTAGAATTATGAAGGGTATGGTGCAAATTGTTGGAATCTTTAGAAAACCACTGTAATAAAATGAACGGCATAAATAACATGTGAAGTTTAACATGCATGTGCTTTCCCATCTGTCAACAAGTATCACTTATGCTCCTTTATATCTAAACTGGTGAATATCAGAGTACATTATCCCCAAGTCAGAAAAAAGAACAGTCCTTATTGACAGTGTGCCACTGTCCTTCCTCCTGATGAACTGACAACAGGCTCTGCAAGGACGTGAAACATTCATTTGTCCATCCTCTAGGATGAATACTATTAAACTCTTCGTTTATAACCTAAAATGTTTATTCGCATAAAAATGTGGAAATAAATTCTGTTGTTAACATGATTCTCTATATAAGGAACCATCACAGGAACTTGAACGTATATTGATTTCATGAGGTTAGACACCTGCAAAATGGTGTTTTCTTTAACAAGACATCCATTCTCTTTTCACTTTAATATTTTACTTTATGTTTTTATAGCATCTTATTGCCTTCCCAATGCCGCTCACCTGAAATATCCTTGGAATATCTTTGGCATCTGCTCTGATCACATCACCTTGTGTAACAGATCGCACGTGGAACACTTTGCTGCAACAAACAGCAGCACAACAGACAATTAGATATAATATGAGAGGCAAGGACACAGTGTAATGACATATCAAAAAGACTCACTTGAGGTCTAGGATGAGAACAGGATCTGTGTTCTGCTTGTCACTCTCTGAGTTATAAAAGATGATCTTCTTTGACGACACAACTACATACTGCTTCTTCCAGCCATGCCGCCTAATATTCTGCTTATTAGGCACAGACAGCCAGCCCTCAAGCCTTGACTCTGCAAAACAAATACACAAACAATCATGAGAGTTCAGGTATTCTGGGATCTTACATTGTAGTGTTGGGTAAGTGGCTCCAAACATTCTGAAGGAACATAGTGCCTTTACCTTCAAGGGTTAAAAGTCCCCGAGGACATGGACTGCTTACCACTCATGCAACAACTTATAATCACAACCCAGAAGACCTGAATCCTCAGCAACACCACTATCAGAACTTCAAATCTTAAAGCGAATATCACCTCCTTATAGTGACAAAATCATGTGTGTTTCTACCATGAGGGTCAACAGATCTCATCTTTTTATTTACAGCCACCATATGTCTCATAATATATAATCCATGTTTCACATTTTCCAAGCCCTGTTTCTCACCACAGTGTAGTTTCAGGTGAAGTTTAATTCCATTGTCACTAGTACAAGAACAATTTGTAGCACACCTCTCCATCACATACATGTCTGTCTCCAGATGCTTTTCCATAGTACTTATCTGACACTGTGATTCATGAAGGTGGTAACAACTGGGTAAAGGACTTTGTTTTACTGACATATTCTAGACTTAATAATACCATTCCAACTACACAAGTTACAAGGCACTGAATAAGAGGGGAAAGATGCTCTTGCGAAGTGAGTAATTAAGAATTTGGAAAAATGTACTAATGCCTAATCTTATGAGACCAGCATGTAATCCACCTGAAGACAGTAGGTGAAACCAAAAATTGTCATGATACGTAGTAGCAAAAACTGACTTGCAGAATGGACATATCCCAAACACAAGTCCAAACTGGATTGCTAATATCACTACACAAACTTGCTCAATAGTTTAACTTTTTAAATTTCTAATCTTTGGACTTTGTTACATGTTTGAAATAAATACAATAACTAAATGTCCCTACTTTTTATGGGTCCCATTTTAAGATGGACATCTTCAGCCTACTCCTAGAATACAAAATCTGGCCCCATAAACTCTTATTTCTCAGTAGAATTCAACACCTATCACCTTGTCCCATGAGCTCATCATCATTTTCAGCACCACCGCTACTAAGGGAAGCTGTTTCACTGTTAAGTGAGAGTAGTTTGACTTGCAGTTGCTCAATCTCAGAGTCCTTAGAGTCCAGCTCCATCTGCAGTCTCAAACGTGCCAAATTATCTTCCTGTGCCAGAGCCTGCAACTCCTGCTGTTCCTTCTGCCATTTGGCAGCCATCTGGCCGTACTTCTCCCTCTCCTGTCAAACATGCATAATTGTTCAGTCCCACAAAAATGTATTCTCACAACTCTGGTACCTGTGCTTCCAATTGTAACTTCTTTTGAAAACAGGCACTTGCTTCAAAAGGCCACTAAAATTTACCACCTGAAAACATTGGATTTTAATTTTCTGATACTGTAGGGTTGTTAATCACCCTAACAGCTTATTTTCTGAAAATAAAGGAGTTTTAACCTCCTGGTATTGTAAGGTTTGTGATCTTGTCTTAACAAGGGAGTACCAGTCTCAGTACTGAAAAAATGCAACACTTAGCCAGATGAACCACATACATACACTGCTGCAATAATTTAATGCATGGCTGGTGAAGTGGGAGGTACAGCTACAGCAATTATGCTCAACAGCACAGTTACCAGTTACAATGAAATATAATATCAAGGGACTGCAATATGTGTAATTCCAAAAGAAACAAAAGAGTGTTAATTATTAACTAAAATTACTATGTCCAATAAACAAGAGCCCTCAAAACAAACCGTGATGCAGCTTTCCAAAAACTCCCCACATTTGACAGAAGTTGAAGCTTCACAACAGTCTATGAATGGATACTATCCTCAGCCACATGGATCAGTTCACATCCTCACATTCCATTCTTTTAAGACGCGTGTCCACATACTCCTCCAAATTATGGATAAATTTCTCAAGACAACTGCTCCCTTTGCATTTTGAACTATGAATGCACATACAAGGGGTGTTCAATAATTTATCTACCTGAGTAAGAAAGAAACAACTTATCACAAAAAAATACTTTTTTTATTTTTTAATGTAGTCCCATAATAACTCAATACACTTCGCCCACTTTTGTTGCAATGACTTTATCCTCCTGGAAAAAAATCTTTTGACTGTTCTTCAAACCAGGTCGTGACTGCGTCCTTGACTTCTTCATCGCTTGAAAATGGTTTACCCCGAAGAAATTTTTTCGTAACTCGGAACAGAAAATAATCCGAGGGAGCTAGGTCTGGACTGTAGGGTGGGTGACTTAGCTGTTGGAACCCACATTGCTGAATGGCAGCTTGAGATTTTGTAGACGTGCACTGGCGTGTTGTCATGAAGGAGCAGCACGTCTGCTGAGAGCTTTCCTCGCCTTTTCTCTTTGATGGTCTCTCGCAAAGCGGTAATTGTGTTAGCATAGGTCTGTCCAGTTATGGTAGTCTTCTGTGGCATGAATTCTAAAAGCAGAATTCCTTTCTCATCCCAGAAAACAGTTGCCATGACTTTGCCAGCAGATTTTTCAACCCTAAACTTTTAGGGGTGGGGGAAGTCTTTTGCTTCCACTGCATGGACTCCATTTTGGACTCAGGATCTCTGTGATATACCCAAGTCTCTTCTCCTGTCACCAAACGTTGAAAAAATGTTCCGGATCGTCAGTGAGCAGCTCCAAGTTGTCTTGACTACACTGGCGACGAGTGTCCTTCTGAAAAGGACTCAGCATTCTTGGGACCCATCTTGCACTGACCTTGGACATGTCCAGCTTTTCATGAATAATGGTCCAAACTGCTCCTGCTGAGATGACTGTCTCTTCCGCTAATCTCGACACCTTCATTCGCCTATCTGCCAAAATCAAACTTTCCAATTTCTGGCACATTTCTTCAGAAGTCGCTTCCACAGGACGCCCAGTGTGAAGGTCATCTTCAATCGACTCTCTTCTCCACTTAAATTCTTTACTCCAAAATTTCACTTTGTAGTAAGAAGGGGCAGACTCCCCATAAACTGCCACCATGCGTTCAATTATCTCATTTGTCTTCTTACCTTCCTTAGTAAGAAATTTTATAACTGATCTTTGCTCCAAATCGAGCAGTTTCCTAGAAACCTCACACACAGGTTCACTTGACATGCTGTCACTCTGACAGTTAGAATCGCACTGAGCTGAGGCTGTATAGGTGACACCTCAAGACATGTTCCAACACGCACAGACTTGTTTCAATCCGTTCATTGCCTTCTTTCATGCTTAGGTAGATAAATTATTGAACACCTCTCGTGTATAGCTTTTGTATATGATCGTTTAGAAAATGATAATATTAATAGATACATAACAATGGTTCTGGCATCTTAAAGTAAATTTTTAATCTTTCTTAGCCTATTCCATTTCACATATATGGTTCTAAAACTGATATCAATTGTTTATATTTTATATTATTCGTAGATATTAACGTATTAATTTATATAAATTTATGTGAATTGCCTAGCAAGAAACACGTGTGTGATTTCTAAAATATATCCTTCATACGAATAATTTCTTCACCATCTCATTGTTAATGAACTGAAGTGTCGGATTTCGAATTAAGCAGATTTTAATCTACAGAGAGAAACTGACTCCATAATTTTGCGATGTATATTCAATACATATATCCTACATTCTTATCCTGATTAATTGTTTCAAAATACATATTATTTGTTCTACGAAATCTTCTATACTTTTTTGCAGGATTCTTAATTAAATTCATAATAAGATATGCTTTTACTCTTCGTACGTGTCATGAGCAAAATTATTTCAATATAAATTCTTTAAAATTATATACCATAACATCACAAATATTCACTCGATAATAACCATGAGATAATTCTTTCAATGCAGATGCAATATAGTGACTTTTTACACAAACCGATGAACATGTCTGTGTGCCGCACAATTAATGTCCCTGTGCAGCCGGTTTGGCCGACTGTACCTTATGTTAAAATAATTTCACATGCTCCTCTGCAGTGACTTACTAATACGCTAACTCTTCCAAATCTGTCTATATCCAGTAGCCTTACTTCATGTTATTCTGCCAGACAGGGGACTGTAAAGTATGTTTTCCATTATATGTATCTTTATATTTCATGATACTTTGCACATTCATTTCCTAATCTCCTAAAAATGAAGAAAAGCAATTGAAATATAGGCATTTTTCCTTCAACTTAATTTTTTTTTGGCATGAAATTGTCATTTTATGACTTCGTATATCAGAATCCTGAGAGTATTCACACTTGTATATCCACCCTGAATCATATATTGTGGGCTACACAATGTTGACCCAAATTTACAGCTGATAACAACAGCAACTTATGTACAGAAAGGGGTCACTGTCCTACTTGGGAGTGTGAAATAACGGGTGTTAAAATACGGAATTTTAACCTCTTTGAAAAGATTGCATAATGTTATCCAACGGAAAGTGTACGTCGCTTAAGTTTGTGGTCACCTGTCAGTCAATGAAAATACACAGAATTTGTACGAACTCAAATACTGAAGAAGAAGCATAAATGGAATGATAATTAATAATAACCATTGGAGTTGTTCTGAAGTTGTGGGTTCCTCCCTTGTTCACGTACTGAAAATATTGAACACCGACTTATAGCTTCCTCATATCTGTACTTGTGCCTTTTGGCTTGTCCCTCGGCAAGGGAAAATTATGCTCCAACTGGACGAAATTACATTAAACATAATTTTATGAATTTTGAAAGT
>Ga0123354_10003669_pt1 | contig 21323 bp, 12 predicted proteins | sample TergutLab28metaG_2_FD_97872 | JGI IMG/M metagenome (GOLD analysis project Ga0123354, IMG submission 97872) | Labiotermes labralis P4 segment gut microbial communities from Petit-Saut dam, French Guiana - Lab288 P4 | ecosystem: Host-associated > Arthropoda: Insects > Digestive system > Gut ... | reverse complement strand
GTGTGTGTGTGTGTGTGTGTGTGTGTGTGTGTGTGTGTGTGTGTGTGTGTGTGTGTGTGTGTGTGTGGGTGAGTGAGTGTGTGTGTGTGTGTGTGTGTGAATGAATGCGTGTATAAAGGAACGAAAAAATGTAGTATGTATCTATCGTGAACGTAAGTATGGGTCTATACACGAGTGTGTGCTTTTGTATGTAAGGTCTACATAATTTTACATGTAAGTGTGTAAGATTCTGTGTAAGTATGGATTTATATGCACACACACACACACACACACACACACATGTGTGTATGTATGTGTATTTATGCGGCCTTATATGTAAATTCCGAACTAATGTTATCTCTGTTTAGGCAAAGGTTTACAGTAAAATCTCAATTACATAAATCAACAAAGATATTAAGATTTATGTCAGATAAACGTACTCAACGATCCATTAAGTTTAATTTTCTTTTCGAAGAAAAGTTTGCGAATTTGCGGTGCAGTGGGGTTATAGAGGGACACGTACATCCGTCTTAGCACTCAGCATGATTCTTGTGACGTTCGGTATTAATTTACGTCCTCTAATATAGGGGGACCGCGGTAGCACAGTGGTTAAGGTGCAGCGCTACAAATCGGAAGGTCGCTGGCTCGATTCCAGCTGGTGTTAGTGGATTTTTTATTGACATAAAATTCTTCCGATCGCACTATGGCCCTGGGATCGACTCAGTCTCTAACAAAAATGAGTACCAGGAGCATTTCCTGGGGGTAAAGGCGGCCGGTGTGTAAGGCTGACAATCTTACCACCATCCTGTGCCGTTGTCACGAAATCTGGGAACCTTAACTTCCTGGAACCCTCTGGGCCCCTCCGGGCCTGTAACGGGACTGCTTTACCTTTAATATAGGGTGAAAGGTGTCTTATACAATTCGAGATTGTATATGGGTCAAAAAACTAGCGCGCATTGACTGATATTTTGTTCACGTTTCAATAACGTCAGACATTTCTGGGATTTTCGTGAGAAGTGATAAGGAAGGTGAATTTATGTGAAATGTTGATTAAACGCTATATTTATTTTGGTTAGTCTGCCACTAACATCAATATTGTTATCTTGTTTGTGAGGATTCGATATCACTCAACTTCCGAAAAAATGCATAAAACCTGTTAGCAAATTACGGCAGTAACGTAAAGTTACAAAGCTGGAAGACAATGGATCGTTTTAACAGTTCACTACACAGGCACAAAAAAAATGTACAACCTTTTGTACCGCCGGCCCATCTCGGTGGAGGTGCGGTCTAAGGAGTGGGTCTGCGGCCCCTCGCTTACTAGAAATTTGGGTTCGAATCCCGCCGTGAGAACCGTTGTTTGTCTTTTGTGAGTGTTGTGTATGTTCAGGTAGAGGTCCCTACGACGAGCTGATCACTCGTCCAGGGGAGTCCTAAGGATTTTGGTGTGTCTGAGCGTGATCGCGAAGCCCATAAGAGTAGGCCATGACCCGAAATCGGGTTAGGGAGCCGTAGGTAAAATGTTTAGCAAATAAAATTTTACCACGTGCAATCCATGTCAATGTATACAAAATATAGCAAAGCATTCTTCGCTGTCATAAAGTTTTACGGTACACCCTTAAACCTAAGTTCATTAACACTGATAAAATGTAGGATCCTTCCTCCGCCCACTGTTAAGAAACTCATAAATTCCGACAGCTTCATCTGCTGGTTTCTTATAACACATTCACACAATTTTCATAATAACTGTGGGAAAGTAGAGTATGGGCTTTACTTCCCCGATTTTCGCGAAATTCACAAACAAAAAATAATTTTCTCCCAACTCGTCTTGTGTCAAATTTTATTAAAATACAAGAAAAAGATACTGTGGACAAAATTTTATTTTTGCTTCTACTTAAATAGATCTTTCATTGCACCGATTTTCACAAAACCCACATCTCCGTTTAATTTTGTGACAAAAATCTGGAGAAAATAAGTAAAATTTGTTTGCATCCTTGCCTAAAGAATTGCAATGATTTTCATGAAACTCACGACTGTTCAACAGGCTTAGGTAATTATTTTTAAACTTAATTTTGCCCAGACAGATAAATAAGTAAGGTAAAAGGTAAAGCAGTCCCGTTGCAGGCCTGGAGTGGCCCAGAGGGTTCCAGGAATTTAAGGTTCCCAGATTTCATGACAACGGCACAGGATGGTGGTAAGGTTGTCAGCCCTACTCACCGGCTGCCTTTACCCCCAGGGAATGCTCCTGTTACTCATTTCTGTTAGAGGCTGATTCGACCCCACGGCCATAGTGCGATCGGAAGGATTTCATGTCAATGAAAAATTCCAATGTCACCAGCTGGGATCGAACCAGCGACCTTCCGATTTGTAGCACAACACCTTAACTACTGTGCCACCGCGGTCCCCAGACAGATAAATAAGTGCTGGCAATATTTGTAGATACGTATGTACCCCTCAAAAACAAAGAATTATTTTTACTGGGCCCATTTTCACGCAAGTAAAAATTTGCTCGACAGCGTTTCATAATGAGCTCCGACACAGAATTTTATGCAAATCCGACAAACGGTTTAGTTGCTACTACTAGATTACAGACAGACAAAATGAAGGATACATTCTTAACATAAGGCTTTGTAACTTCGCCAAGACTGCCTATAAGCTGGATTTTTCTTGCACTATTTATGTATTTCATACGACTCCCCAACGAATACTGATAATAATAAACTGATGGTTGTTTTTAATGGAGACGCACTTCTTTCTCTCTGCGGTAGGAACCTCCGTTTTATATACTATGTAGATTAAATGCAGTCTTCGATGGTTATATAATGATGTCTTTCCTGCATCTACTAGCAAATTCAGGAACAGTACTTTGAAGCGTGTCGCAATTGCTTCCTCCAATGTCCTCAACAATTCATCAATTACAACTATCCTACCTCCTATCATACGATAATAATCTCACACAGCTTTCGACACAGTGTCGTATGACACAGGAATAATCGATATTTATAAAGCTCGTGACATACAAATCGCTTCAGGGCTGTGGGTCTTTCCTTTATATGTTTCTGCAAGAGTGGTCACAGGAGATTACTGTCGATCAGCACGGTGGATCCAAATATCTACCAGCTAAATACCAGGTTTCAAAGTTATACGTGTTCAGGGATCATATTTACGATCCTGAAATTAAACTGCACGCTGTTCTGATGATGATGATGATGATGATCACCGAAATATAATTACGTTCCACTCATGTCTTAAATTTTATGACACAAGCGGGGCCGATCTCAGGATTGGAACAGCTGGGCAGCTGCCTGGGGCGCCAGGCTACGAGTACAAGGGGTGCTGAAAATCACTGAAATAATCGGAAATACAGTTTTAATAAACTGAGGTTTCCTACACGCGCATCTTTTCCCTGAAAATTGTGTGTAATTTGGGCACGCGCCTTCAAAGTGTTCGCAGGCCCCATTCAGAGCAGAAAAATTTGTAAGAATATCGAATCGAAGGAACATCAAGTCATTTGTTTGCCCGGGGCGTCCGTATGTCTCAAGCTGGCTCTGTCGAAGGATAAATACAGAGAAGAAAATTATAAAGATTATTTTACAAAGACAAATAGACGAAAATATCTCAGAGCAGGTTCCTTAAACTTTTGAGCTGCTATCCAGATTAGGCCAACGGCTTTGTGTTGTGACCGTAGCAGTTAGAAGTAAACACATGTGTCAAATAAAAGCATGAAACGGTGTCAACAGTGTTATATTTCAAGTATTTAAAGAAAAAAGAAAAAAGACGTATGTTTTAAAGTTATTATTATATTCTTTGTTTCGTGACAGAATGTAAGATCTTTGTGATCCAAAGCTCTTTCGCGAAACATAGGTTGAGAAATGTTGACTAAGGACCTTCAGAGAATAACAGCAAAATATTCAGGCATAACCTTCACAATATATTACTTTTTCTGTTGCTGTTTTAATCAAAGAATATTGCCATAGTTACTAATTTGAAGAATGTAAAACGCATTTTATTTAATTTCTGAAAAATTGCGCTTGGAAAACAGATATTCTGAAGTTGAAATGTACTTTACCCCTTCCAAACTCTTGGTAGTATCGGAGACCTTTTTAATTTTGTTTTAATATTTAGAGCTATAAACGAGACAAGGTTTAGGTACACAAACTCCAAACAATTTCAAAATGAGTGACTCCATTACCAAATAAAGCAGATTTTAATAAAAGTTTTAATTTATTCTTCCTGAACTGCACAGATCCTGAAAATAAACGAAATTTCTCAATACCTAGCCGCCTTCAAGGGCGGTGAATATACACAACCAACAGGGCGCCCTCCTCCACTGGCCTCGTAATTTGGTCAATGACGATGTGAGATCTCTAATTTTATCACCTAGTACTTTGAAACATTATTAATTAATGACACGAAGGCATTACGTGTTTATGGGGGCTGCTGTCCGTACTCACGTAGAAGCAAATAGAATATACTATGAGCGAGCCGAATGCAGTATTTCTTAAGCATTAAGCCTAGACACCAGACAAACTAGAACACTTACAGCATCCGAAGACAGAGCTCTCACACGCAACATCGAATATTAATTACATTCAAACACTGTAAACGGCATACACCCTCATGGAAAAGTTGTGTCTTTTTGTTGTATCTAATAGCGTGACGTGAATGTCAATAGGTTTCAGTGACAAGTTGCATCTTTCATGCAATCATATTCCGTGCTCTTTCTTCATACTGCACTTCTTGAGAGCTTGATAAGAAAATTATTATGATATATAAGATTATAGAAGGCCATTATACTTGTAAGTGTACCTACAGATTTAGTGAAGAGCTGAAATAACAAAAGCCACAGAATCGATGATATAAACCACAAGGAAAGAAGACCAACTAGAAGCAGGAACTTTTTCTCCCTTACGCGGTAAAATCATGTAGGATACTTCACTACCGCCTGTCAGAACCCCTATTATCCTTGTTATTCAGGGCTATGAAATACTGAGCCTTGATTTCTCGTTCGTTTATTCAGTGATATGGAAAAAGGCGAACCCAAGCATGTAGCAGCAGCATTTCTTCCTCATTCCCGCGCGGCTCGTTAAATCCTCCCCTACTTGCCACAGTCCGAACAGCCGGCCAACTTACCCCAACTTAGTTTCATTAGACTGCACCGTACCATTCCCAGCACCATCGTAGTCATCCCGCTACCACGAGCACTTCACAATACTTTGCTCTCCCGACACGACCTCACCATAATGAAGATGTTTACATGCGGCCAAGATGTCGAGTAATTAGGCTAACATGGAGACGAAAGGCGGGTAGGAGTAAAAAGTGCGACGCCTTGCTGTAACATGGTAGAACTGAAGCAATACTTCATTAAACATGTAAAGGAAGGGCAAACAGGGTCCGTTGCAGAGGGGACGGTAACTGAACTGAAAGGCGACTTCAACTATCTTTAACGATTTACGTAGTGCAGTATCATCAGATGGAGATGAAGTTACAGGGTGGTCCTTAAGTCATAACACTTCGCACGTCCTGGATAATATCGTAAAAATATAAGTCTACGTATTTATTTGTTTATTTATTTATTTATTTATTTATTTTGAATTATTTTGTCAAACCGAAAAACAGTAATGTAGAACCTAGGTTCTGGAGTCATCATCGCTAATAGTAATTGATCCAATGTTCAATTCTCTTCGCGAAACTTAGCGAAAAGCACCTGTTACAGTCGTCACGTCTGCGTATCTCGGTCCGTCTCTGTGTGTCCGCATTGAACTGATATGTTCCTTAAACATTTTTGTGCAGATAATCCACAGAAAGAATATTTTAAAGTAATGCTTAAATCTACGCCACTCTCTAATTCGTGAAATGCGCGTATAGGTAATTGTTACAATTTAATTTAAAATACCGTAAAATTCCGAATATCTTTCGATTTTTTTTCGGAAATAGCTGCGATGAAAATTAGGAGTCGCCTTACAAGCGAGTACTTACAGAATTTCCCAGTAACAGATCAGGATCATTTCCTAGTAAATGTAGTGTAATAATGCATAGATATATTTATTATTCCCAGTTGTATATTTGCCTTCTGAAATATTATTAATATATTATTACATTTTCTAAACTTCCAGATTTTTTCACTGGGAAAATTGTTAATCGCCTTGTACTCGGGCTTATATGATAAATTATATAAGGGACGGAGCCTGATCCTAAACTACATAATTACTCCTTAGTTGGACAGTTCTCCGAGAACCTTGACATCATCAGCGATGGATGTCCATCTTTGCTCCATTTACGATAGTCTGAGAGACAATAAAACTGTAATGCGTATATTTGCATTTCTTCAATTTCCGCACTTACAAGAACAGTTCAGAAGTAAACGTGCTGCAGCCAAACAATTTTCCACATAGTCCTCGCTACACTCCACGTATTTGTCTCTTCGTGTGATGAGCTGTTATATTCCATTTTGCTGTCAGCACGCGTCCTTCCTGACAGAGATCATTCCCCTTCGCGATCGTGTTAAACCTGTGGCCGTCTTAACTCTGTTTCAGATTTACAAACACATGAAAGTCGCTCGGCGAAGAATTCCCCTCGTTTAATCACAATCAGGGCAGATTCTTTACTGAAAGAAGTTGTAAAAACCAACTCATGACGTCACATTCGTAATAATGCCAGGAGCCATGCTAAATTACAATTGTCGCTTCATGAAGTGCTAATTTCTTTGTCTTAAAATATATTATTGTACTTGGTCTTGACCTCCAAGTATAAACCTAAACATAATAAAGGGGCGAGGGGCACGTGTTCGGAATCTTTACAATTCAGCACAATGTATATTTCGCTAATAGCCGCATAAGCAGCCTCACCGCAACGTGGAATACAAAGAGTAGTAAAACTGCCACATCTCCCATGTCATTTTTAAGGCGACATAGAGACCTAGGTTTAACAAAACTTATCTTCTGTAAATATGGTTTTCGAAATATACAATTCCTGTTGGTCATCAATAAGAGAGCTAATCATAAAGATGACTCAAAATACAAATAACTAAAACACTCGGAGCAGCATAGTACAGCAGGAAAATCGACAGTGATACAGATTATCAAAATATTTTGTTTTATCCGAATGAAAATATGCCGATAACAACTCGCCACTGAACCGCATACTGAGCCATATGAATTCACGCCATATTTGCACAATCTGTTTCTTTCAAGGCACTGTAATATTGTCCTCCGTCTATCCGTGTTTCTAAAGTGGTCCCTTCCAAACAAAGTATATAGCTAAAAGTTATTCTTTATCACTAACCAGAAGATTATTACAAGTCCCGTTTTTTTTTTCGCTTTTTGGTTTCATTATTGTAATATGTGCTGAATAGTACAAAATAGGAAGCTCTTTAGTGCACAATTTTTCTCTCTCTCTTTTCTTCACTCTGAATGTAAATACTCTCCTCAGCGCTCTATACTCTGACCACTCTCAATCTGTGTTCTTCCACCACAGATAACAATTTTGAAGCTAATATAAAATAGTAGATTTTAAACTCATGGTTCCGTGCATCTTAATTCAGTGTTAATAAAAATCCAACCAGATGCAACAGTATGCAAATATTTATTTACTGCAAAGTCACTCTACATGTTTCGGGTGTCACAGTACCCATCATCAGGGGCACTAAAAACTGCAACCGCAGCCTCCGATACAGGTCATAATACTGGTACAGCTACTTAGCTGTAGCTGTACCGATATTACCTGTACCAGAGGTTGCGGTTACAGTTGTTAGTACTCCTGATGATGTGTGCTGTGACATCCGAAACGTGTAGAGTGACTTTGCAGTAAATAAATATCTGCATACTGTTGCATCTGGTTGGATTTTTATTAACATAAAATAGTAGGTACAATTATAATTTTACAATTATCCCAGCTACTGAGAGAAAAGTATTGGATTTTAGCACGCTTTCAACGTCATCGTCACAGCATATATTTTCATGAAGACGTAATTTTTCAAGAATTTGTAACAGGCAATGTAAACTTCTTTTTGGAAAAGTACTGACTCTTTAAATTGGATTTTCCGGGATAGCAGCAGGTGTTCTGAAATCAAAACAATCACCAATCACTATGAAACCACTAGGGCCCACCCTAATCTTACATAACTTAACTGCAAACCTGACGTACTTCGAAGTGTGAAAGAGGCTTGCGTTACGTTTTTGAAGAGCTGATACGTAGTCAAAACAAATTTACCTGCAATATTTTCTGAACCCCCTTTAATTGTTTCGCTGCCCGTGACGACGAAATCCTGAAGAGTTTTGAAACTATAAATTCTCTTCTATATTTGTCTGAATCTGTTCACCAAAGTGTATTATTTCTGATGGAGTTTTTAAAAATATTTTTAGTGTCTCGCTTCTTTAAATTTTAGTGTCAACTTAAAACTCGCTTTCATTCTGCTAACATTTACGACCGAAAGTCGCTCCTGAGATTAGGGTATCGTATTCTGGCGTTTCGGATCCGGGTTTGATTCTCTGAAATCATTAGCTGTGTCATTTAAAATCCATTATTCATAATAATTTAATAAAATGGCATGGAGATCATGTAGCTGGGAAAAGTCTTTTAATAACAAAATAATCTATATAAAATTCAGAACTTCATCCTCTTAAGATAGGTCAAAGTGCAAAGAATACGTTAAATATTTAAAGGAAGTGCATATCTGCATTTTAGGCTCCTTGCGGACCCTAAACGAAACAAAGACATTAGAAGTGCTGGTTCAAGATTTTTGTAGAAAATGTAAATTTATTTACCAACTTAAGTTGTCTCAGTACCTCAACTGTAACACTGGCCCATATGATTTCTCAGATATGCCCCAAAATAGAGTGAGTTAAGAGTGTGAGATAATTACTGAAAAACTGATTAGATGGGCGAGAGTTAACGTCGCTCGCCAGCAGAAAATAGTGGAAAAAAACCTGCGAGTAACGGAAAAGTATTAAGGAACACTAGGTTGAATACGATTGTAGCTATGAATTTGGTATTATTATTATTATTATTATTATTATTATTATTATTATAAGTACAGTTCGGACGAATTACGCCTGTTGGAATTATTGCATAGCGGGTTCAGGTGCTAGTTTCAATTTTAAAAAAAATGCGTTACTACAAAGTTCACAGCGAGCTGGTTTATTATATCATGCGGTATTTAAAATGCGTCTATATTTATAGCTTCGCTGAGATATTTGGTACTACATTTCAGTCGTTCTTTGCTTTGTAAATAAGGAAGTTCTTGTGAGAAAGCAAATCCATCCGCTCATGGCAATAAAATGTTATGTGTGCTTACAAGCATGCACCAAGAATTTCATGGTGACAGAAAGTTGTATTTTCATTTCAGCTAAGAAACTCGATCAGAAGACGCGTGTATAGAAGGCAAGGAGGATAATATTGACGAAAACAATGCAGAACTTGGCGCTGGATGTCACTAAGTGGTTTGTGCCACTGTTTAGGCTCCTTCAACTTCGTGAAATTATCTTATTTACTTAAAACACGAAGTGGTGGAGAGACACCGTATTCTGTCTTACTGCGTACTGTGGAAAATAAAGAATTCCGAAAGTATGCACAAAGAATTTTTCCCCGTCTCTGAAGTCCGCTGCCAGTAACGGAGTTACAACCTTTATACAAACCAACATTTGTATAACAGAGACGACGTGTTTCATTATACACTACACATATTTTTATCCTTGAGTAGCAATTAAGTTGTCGCAGTTCAAGTTTAGAGCAATTAAGATGTGTTACATTTCTTTCAGTGCTGTAATAGTTCAAGTAGGGCCTAGTCCGCCTTATTGCTAAGGTTTGTATACCACATAAATTGGACACCCAAACACACGACACAACTGCTCTGAACGAGTGATCAGCTCATAACAGAAGCCGCTACCTACAACACACACAACACAATCAAGAAACGAACATTCATGCCCTCAGCAAGATCCGAACCCACAATCCCAGCAGTCAAGCGGCTGTAGTTAACAAAGGTACCGGGATTGGCAGTTATATATATATATATATATATAATATTAATGTTATCCTTAATTTGTACAAAAAAATTAATTCAATGGCAGCAAAATAATTACGGATTAAATATTTTTTAATTACAAAATTCTTATGTAATTTATATGTGAGAAAAGGCGGTAATGGAGTCATAAACCCTCTAGTGACCACGAAAATTTGCCCAGTTAAAAATATTACAATAATAATAGGATGATGATGATGATGAGTGCGACATCAGAACATCTAGTAAGGCATGTCAGAGTACTGCTCGAATTAAGACTGATTCGGAGAGATACATGTGCTCTTCTGGGATATTTACTGTTTAAAGTGGAAATCTGTGCCGGAGTTTAGGAAAAAAACCCATGGGTCTCATCTTCAGGGGTCAAGAATTCTTGGTCTTCTTGACCCTTTAAGATTTGCAGATATGTTGTCCCGAAACGTCGGAATGGAATTACAAATCTACGCTGCGTAATATCCCAGAAGATAGCAGATATCCTCTACTTCGCAGTGGAAGCCTGAAGTCACGCATCATTTGGAGTGACTTAAAACAAACTGAACCAACCCAAAACAACCCAACAATATCGTTACCAAATAATGACCCATCTGAACGGAACACAATTCATGTAATTGTAATTTACGTGGGTATATTACGTGTTTAAAACTAGTGTTCCGAAGTCCTTGAAATTTTCACCCCTTTTAATTTGCCTTTCCTAGGAAACGGCTTCATCCACAAGACATTTTACCCGCCAATTCACGTTGGTCCGCTCCAGCGCTCACTTGCTGTAAATGCCCAGATGAACTACAGACCTACTGACGTAAAAGAGATCGTTTTCTCAAAATAATGACGTTCTGGTGTTGGAAACGTTACCTAGCCGAGACACGCACATAGACACCGCACAATTTTAGCTTAGAATAACAGCAGAATTTGCATTTTATTGCTCATGCTCCAAGCAAATAACTTCTAACAATATCATTAAGCCAGAAAGTGCATATTTTTTGTTGCTTTTCCCAAAACATTTCGAAGAAGAAAGAGAAAAGAAAAATGGAAAAGAAAAGACTAGTTTCAGCCGTCTTATTTTGTACATCTTTGTTATTAGACAGATGGAGAGGAAAGTCAGTCACAAAAATCGACAGGCAATTTTTTATTGCTGATCTTTCTCGTGTTCCATGTTTCGTCTTAAATAACAGCCATCTCCAGGTAGCATTTAAAGTGCACCTAAGAAAACCTGCAACAAACAGATTGTTCAATATAACTGAGATCTCAGTTTCTCAGACCAGTAATTTATATATATATATATATATATATATATTCCTTTAGCCTAAACTAAGGTACGTTCATATTTAACTGCACAAAGGCAAAGTTTACACTTGAACAAGACATGAAGGTCTAGAAGGGAGTAGAAATGTAGTTCTACTCTTTCTTTAAATTCGGCGATAATTTAGGTGGTTGGTCAACGCCACTTCCCGGTCGCTTTACCGGGGGAAAGAAATACGATCACCATTTAACAGGACGCGGTATAAGCCGTACGACCGTTCTGGAAGAGTGCTGTAAATCTCGCCCCCACAGATATTCGACCTCCGGACAGTCCAGCCCTTAACGAGTCGCTATACTGACTACACTAAAAAAGGTAAAGTGATCCCGTTACAGGCCCTGTGTGGCCCAGAGGGTGGGTAGAGGTATAGCTCTACTCTTCCATGATCGCTAGAAGGGGATGAGTGGTCAGCAACACGCCTCGGCCGCACTTTACCCCCGGGAAAGACCCGGTACCCATTTTACAGGAGGCTGGGTGGGCCCCAGGGCCGGTCTGGATGGGCGGAAATTCTCGTCCCCACCGGGATTCGATCCCGGACCGTAGTCAGTCGCTATACCGACTGAGCTACCCTGCCCACACTGACTACGCTATTCCGTTTAATTAAGTATTAAAGTAACGTATTGAAACTTGTTGGTTGCGAGTTTGTGTCTGTACATTGTAACGGAACCTCTTGGTGGCTATTATTAATCTGAAACATGCAGCACTAGTGCGATCAGCATCACAGTATAGTTCATACTGTTGCTGTGATTGGTGATCCTCCCAGTTTCTCTAATAAAACACGTCACCGGGATGTCCAACCGTTAAAATGTTCATCTTTTTTAACTGTTAGTTTAAAACAAACTTCTGCAGTTTGTGACGTGATTATGTAAACACATAAATTGCTTGAGGCGTGTTTATGACAGTAAAATTAATATCAGTTCCCTCTACGTCGTTCTAAAATGAAGCCACGGACGTCTTATTCGGAATCCCAAACTTCAAACTGTCTGACAAACTTTTGACCCTGTCCACCTCTCCGAGCAAGTGGGGGTTAGTTCCAAGTTGGCTTGAGGGACTGCAGCAACCGTGATAAATTTACTTTGTGAGATCATCCACAAAAGCACAACAGAATCATTTCAAATGTCGGATATTAACATCAATTATATTTAGAAAGGCTGTTGTTTATAATGACAACGGAGTGAAACACGTAGACAGACTTGTACAGGTGTAGAACGGGTTTTGAAAGTTCAGGTTGACAGTAAAGTTATCTGCAACAGCGTAAAGTTATTACTACGCTTAATTCTGGTGTTTTCTTCACGTGTGATGTAATTCCCATCAATTTTAGCAGCGAATAATATTTTACAAGTCTCCTTTTCATGCCTTTCTCTGTTCTAAAGTAATTTCATCGCACTTTTTTTTCCCAACATTTTGCTCAGCATATGTTTTTATATTATTCGTTTTTTTTATTTTTGGATAGTTCCTTTGCTTTTTTTCTTCCTTCCTTCTCTGCTTCCTTTCTTCTCTCCGTCTTTCCTTCATGCCTTCCTTATATCTGTTTCAGCTTCTTCTTCTTCTTCTTCCTCTTCTTCTGAAAATTACCAGAAAATAAACGTTTCAGAACTAGATCATTATTTGTTCTAACAATGTCAAACTGAACAAACACTAGATAATGTTATTTCAATGTCGCTAAAACTCGTGTTAATGCGGGAACTTAATTTACTATTTATTAATACTATTATTATTATTATTATCATCATCATCATCATCATCATCATCACTGGTATATGACGAAAAATATACAAATATGAAATGAAATTTTGTATTGTTATTTAGAATGTACAGACAACCGGATTTAAATATAGCTTGGATGACAACAAAGGTATGCACTTTTTTATCATCTCTCTGTAGAGGACCCCTCTTCTCCCAGTTTTTTCCAATTAAACTCCTCTAAAATAATGAAACAGCTTTTATCTTACAACTTAATCACACACCTGTGTGTCTTTAATAAATGCATGTGTTGATATTATTGCCATACGAGTCCCTAAGATAAACTTCTCGAAGACTATAAATATATATGAGAAATTTTTAGCACTTGGTTATGTGAAAATTCTGGAGGGGCAGACAGAGAGAGAGAGACTGTTTTCAATTATCAACGCTGTTAATTGTTAAGACTAAATTACGTTGTCAGTAGCACTGTAGACGAATGAATTAAATGTAAGCAGTATTTTTGCTACGGTATTGACGACAGACAACCGACAAAGTCGGAAATAAACATTTCATAATGACTGTCAGTGCATCATAATTCAAACATGAATCGGTCCAAGTGCAAGAAAGAAATGAGTAAAAAGTCCCTTCTTACATTAACTGCACATGTTTGTCAAACCCTTTCTCTCTATGTATCGCTTTACGAGCTTCGTATCAACGTACGAGTAGGAAGAATGATAGTACCTGACGAGATATAAGTATTTTATATTAATGGTTTCTATGGGCTGCCATTTAAAGTCCCTCAGGTATAATATTCTGTGGCCTCACAATCGATTCGCATGTTTGAATCAGCACGGCCTATACTTGCGTATTAATCACGATAGACATGCAGTAGCGCAGCACCGTGAGAGTCGGACCAGACTTCACCCGGACCAATCTGATTTCCCGAAGGAGTAAAGGCGATCACTCGTTGCGCTTTATGGTTGACCCTGCAACTGCGAATTGTGGATTTTGATTTTGTATATGCTCTCATTAACCATTCCGTTCACAAAGAACTAACCAATTAACAATGTCTCTCAAAATTAGTCACTTGGCTAAACAGGTCAGAAACTCAACACAGTAAAATGTTTAACCATATAATATTTTGTAGTCATTTGGTGTTCCAGATTAAGAGTAAAATTCTGTTATATGACGCACTATTACTTAATAAACCACGTGGTCACACCAAAGTAAACAGTAAATTTAAATAATGTATACCGAGCAAAATAATCATTTATTTGCCTGTACCCACCAGAAAGGCAAAAAGGTTTAATATAATCCAGATATCACCAATTAATTGTAAAAATATTCAAATCTTATCTCAGTTCCTATCATCGGCAAAATATTTAACTTCCATCCGCTAAGAAATTACGTGTGGTGCAACATACTAGTGATAAAGTTTATTAATTTTTAGTGTTTAATATCTACATATATGTACTTCAATCAGCTATGTTTACAGTAAACTATGTTTTAAGAGCATCAGGTGTTGGTTCGAAATTCCTCGATCCTACAAAGTGAGAGTGTCTGTATTGCGAATTTTACGCGTGAGATAGCATACGTGTTGTCTCTCAGCTGTAAAACAAACAATTAAAAGGAAAGAATAAACACTGTTCATTTTATTTTACTTTCTAAGACGATTATAAGTGTACACAGTTGCTTATTTGTTTGTACTCCTCGCGGAATATGAGCATTATTAATGTAACCGAATAGAGAAGGACGAAATGGGGTGGTTTTGGCACTAATGGGAGGTACTGCAAATTTTTATCGGGTTTTGGTTTTAAAAAAAACAAACACAGATGCCGTTTGGGACACAAGGGCTATGTGGGAAGTTAATATTAAGATGGGTCTCAAATTTGCAGGACTTGAATTGAATTACTGAGGAACAGAATAAGGAGAGCATGGTCACTTATGCACGCCGTCTGTTGTAAGAGTACATTAATTCGCTAGAGGTTGAATACAGCCAAGAGTAAAACCGTAACTTTATTGATGCTTCACACAATTACTAAATTCACTTTTCCGCACATTTAGTGCTTCCATATGAGTCACATACGGTTTGTTTCCAATTTAGAACGTTATGCGATATCCCGAAACACATTGCTTTATTGTGTTTTAGCTTAGGATTTTGGGTGTATTATCTATATGTACGTGGAATTAGAGAACTATGCCTCACAGGCAGTTTTCTTTTTCGTTAATCAGGTATCAGGCACATGTTTCAAGGCCTCTCTGAGTTTATTCTGGTTTGGTGTTTGTGGCCAAGACTATTATGATGGCACTTCTTGTTTCTGTACTTTATCTCTGCCAGACAACTGTGCCGTGAAAAGTCTCGTGTCGCCACAGAGTTGAATGGCCCTCACATAAGACGGTTGTTAATATAAAGCAAATATTAAATACGAGGTATTCTCGAAGCCAAAAAGAAATTTTGTATATTTGTAATTTCTTTCAACATTTAAATATTGACTAAATAAATAATATATTTATTTTGCAACTGAAGAGACTCATTTCTTTTATCGTCAATAGGTATAGTATGTGACATAAGTGAAACTGTGTAGTTAAAACTAAACAGAGTCTTGAAGAATGGCGGAGGCCTAATTTTGTGTAGGCTACAAAGATACAAGTTTCGTTTCACACCTGACTGAGTAGCGTCGAAAGATTTTTGATTATTTGCCTGTTTCATTCTCTCATTCTAATGTGTAAATCTTGTACCGTTTATTGCCTTATGTATTTCCAGCATCTTTGTTTCCGTAAAATCGAAAAAAGGGAAGAAAATTTCGCCATGTAGTGGTCATGTTGTGGTCGAAGTGACATCTCACAAAGAACGAAATTAGATTCTGTAACAAAAAATTTTGTCTCAATCGTTGCGTAAAAAAGGTAAAGGTAAAGCAGTCCCGTTACAGGCCCGGATAGGCCCAGAGGGTTCCAGGAAGTAAAGGCTCCCAGATTTCGTGACAACGGCACAGGTTGATGGTAGGCTGTCGGTCTTACGCACCGGCCGCCTTTACCCCCAGGAAACAATCCTGGTACTCATTTCTGTTAGACAATCCGTTAAGTAGATTAATTAAATTTGGGAGAAACCCTATTCAGTTTCCTGTCGGAGCTCGAATTACTCTCCCTGAATGTCTATGTAGATTTTTAGTTCTTCCACACAGATTCCTGAATAGCGCATGCAATGGCGCAATAACCCCATTTGCCACATTCTCTTTAACTCTACTTTTATTGTTATCCGAAATTCTGACGCTAAAAAGTGTGAGTTACTATAAGCGTCGCAGACATTGTTATTATTATCATCATCATTATCATAATTATTAGGCTGCTTTAGAACAATATAAATAACAGAAAATCTATTTCAGCAAATTATTGTAAATCAGTTAGTCAGTAGATTAATCAAAGAGCTTGTGTAACTGGTCGTGGTAATTCTGTAATTTCCTTGTGGTAATGGGGGATATAGTTACTGTGGCACATCACTGTAACGGTAACAAAACACATATTACAAATAACCCAACTATTGCAACGTTCTGCAAACATAGGCAAACATGAAATAAAGGTAGAATATTTTTCTGTTATTCTTCATCGGTCTTCATGTTCCTTGAATTTTGACAAGTATTTGATGTTTATTGGACCGTGCATCAACATGATAGTTGAAGAATAAAAAACCAACTAGATGTCACTTCTTTTATTCACTTTACGTCTTAGATATTCAACATGTTTCGGGCATTCATATGTCCATCTGGATACCACTCTAGCTGAACCGCACCCTAACTCCAACACACAACAAATCAAGAACGAAACGGCCAATGTGGTAGCTCAACAACATAGTTGCGAACTCCTGAAGATGGACATATTAATGCCCGAAACATGTTGAGTATCTAAGAAGTAAAGTAAATAAAAGAAGTGATATCTAGTTGGTTTTTTACTCTTCAACTTTGACAAAAAAGTTTTATTGTAAGTAAAGATACTCGAGATATCTCGATTCGTGTATCGCAAATGAATGTTATTTGTATTACAGAAAGTACTGCACCTAGAAAATTAGACATCTAGCACTGAAGAAGACACCTAGGTTCAAGTTGCTCGTAAATGTGATACTGAGGAAGATATTTGAGTCTAAAAAGAACAAATTAATAGAATGTTTTATAAAATTGCTTAATAAGGATCTTCATTAATTTTACGTCCGACCAAACATTATTCAGCTAATAAAATGAGGGAGGAATAAATGAGCGAGACATGTAGCAGCTACGAGAAAATCCGTGTTAAGTAGCGTGGCCAGAAAATGTTTTACTCTTCTAAGTTTTGTGTATTCTTTGGGCGCATGACACACTAAAATTTCTTTTTAAACCATATGTCGAAAATTTTTCGAAATATTGGATCTAAAACTCTCCATAATTGGGCATATTCGGACACATCTTCTCCGAAACAATTCGATATGGAGAGTTCTATCAAATCACATTCAAGCAAACCTTACCCACTCTACGTCAGTGAGCCAAATATTTTACTTGTGTCATATTAAGTAGAGACTCTTGTTTGATGTTGATTTTGACCTTCCATTCTCCATTCAAGATAGACGAACTGACAATCTTCCCTAATTTTTGTATAGAATAACTCACGGCCTTTCCATGGGTTACACTAGTGTCCTTCAACCGGTGGACTTCACACAGAAGGCCATGCCATGGTTTTCAATTGTGTTTATCAAACTGTGTGCCCTTCACTAGCATTCTTTGACAGTTTTCCAAGTGTGCCCGAGGATTTGGATAGGAGAATGATCATATAAAGTTAAGAAATCGAATAAAAACCTTATGTAATTTGCCAATATTACTTTACTGTGATTTAGTATATTTTAGTATTTAGTTAATTCATAACAGTAAATTTCCATTTGAACATGTTAGTAGAAAGTTCTGTCGGTAGTGGTAACCGTAAGAGTACGTCACTCCAACGTCTGGCGGTCTCCGTTTGTTGACAGGATCTGCCAAGTAGAATAAACATCTGCGCTTGTAGACGCAAAGTCTGTGAGCTTTGTTCTTGTAAAGGTTTTGCTAGGTGCAGTGTCTTTCATGGAACAAAATACGGTTTATTCTCAGTTGTTACACAGTTAATGACATTATTCAAGAAGCGCTACACTCCAACTATAGATTGTAAGTTTCTATCTAACTCCAGTTTGTCTCGAAAGAAGGAAGAGTTATTTCATATAATTCTTGTCCACGCATGAATTGATCATCATCATCATCATTTATCTTTCATGGAGTTGGGCCACTAGATGACCCGTTCCGGTCTGACGTAACCAGAAGTCTCTTCAGAGGTCTACCATGATTCCTTCTGTTAGTTGGGGTGTAGTACTTCATTACCTTGGGTAATCTGTTTCGAGGCATTCTATTAACATGTTGTATCCGGCTTCCCTTGCATTCCAGTAATTTGTCCAAAATTGGTGTTATTTTTAAGTCCTTTGTAATTTGTGCATTTGTTTTGCAATCTGCTCAAGTGAATTGATAATTAAATAAAACAGAGCAAATATAACGCACAGTACTGTTATATGTAATGTACAGTGGAAATATTACTACTCCAAAATGTTTCTACCCTCTTCGGATCATATCAGTGGAATGCACATCAATTTCATCTATAAACCATCGAGTTTGTGTAGATAAATGAAGCCTAACTGCCTAATTTATTTACAAAAAACCTCCCTGAAAGAGACCAGAAAGCAGTCGAAGTACGTTGGAGTTCTAATATTTTAATTACAAAATATATTCAATAATATTGTGCATTTTTTCGTGTTTATTATACAAGTAAGAGGTATGTTGCATTTATAAGCGAACACCTAATCGCTGGCAACCACTGGCTTAGAAAGCTCTTCGCCCACTGTCAGTTTGAAGGCTCGTGTTCTGTCCCTGTATAGTCCGTGCAGGATGTGTGGTGAAAACAGTAGGGCTTGGGATGTTTTCTTCCAAGCCCTCCGGTTTCACCCTGACAGTATTATTTCACGAAAACTACAAATTCGTACTGCATTTTGTCGATGCTACATAGTCGTATCAACTGATGAAGTCCTTCAAGAAGCACTACAAAAAGAAAAATGATTAGATAAATAAATAGATAAATAAGTAATAGTCCAGCACAAATGACCTAAATCAGTGTTCTACATAACAACGTGTTCAATTTTCTTATCTAACCCTAAGGAAAACATGAAATTGTATATCCCGCACTTCATTATACCCCGAACTGCATGGACAAACGCAGCACTACCTGCAGATCACAGCTGCTCTTTAAACTTCAACATGAATATTTGCACGATTATTCCCGAAATATTGAAATTCTTTGCATATTTAAACCCTCAGCTTCATGCTTCCGCGTTAGAATGGTATTTATTGTGGTCAGTGGCGTAGCTAAGTTCATGGTACTGGTGCGGCCGCCCTGGGCAGCAGAGTCCAAATTTATTGTGGTCAGTGCCGTAGCTAATTTCAGGGTACTGGTGCGGCCGCCCTGGGCAGCAGAGTCCAAATTTATTGTGGTCAGTGCCGTAGCTAATTTCAGGGTACTGGTGCGGCCGCCCTGGGCAGCAGAGTCAAAATTTATTGTGGTCAGTGGCGTAGCTAAGTTCATGGTACTGGTGCGGCCGCCCTGGGCAGCAGAGTCCAAATTTGGCACAATGAATATTACAAACGAAAATTTTTCTGTACTCAATAAATTTTAAATTATTAAGACAAACAAAAGGGAATTTAATCAATAATTGCGATTTTTTCAGTTCAAAATTTGTATCATATGCGACTGGCCCTATAGCTACGTCACTTATCATGTGTTGTGTGTCCATGGCCAGCAGCCCTCAGTCGGCCAAGGCCTGCTCATTATCGAGACTTCACTATCACACGAAGACACACCACATTCCGCAGGACTCCTCTGGACGAGTAATCAGCCCTATGCAGAAATCTCTACCTGATCACAGACAACAATCACAAAACATAGAATTTCATACCCGCGGCAGGATTCGAACCCGCAATCCCAACAAGCGAGCGGCAGCAGACCCACGCCTTACAGAACGCCATCACTGGCATCGGCTATGTGTATATTCCTGTTTGTGTTCAGTGATCTAACGACAATGAATTATATTGGCAATGGCTTCCAATGGAAGAGTGAGCCTGAACACTCAAGTGCGAAAAACATGAAACCAGACTCCATTTGCTAGCACTTATTTGGTGGCTTGCTTTCTGGGAAAGCGTAGCAAAGGGCAAGATACCTACTACTAAAGAGGCAGAAAATAGACGAGTTGTTTGGCAAATGGACCGAAATGAGAGGGAATTTATATTTGAGAGTTTTCAGGTTTACTCAATTCTGTAAACGAGTATTCCAGTGTTCTCGGACGATGACGCTCTGTCGCCGGGTACGTTGACCCCGACAATTTGAAAGAATGTGTTGTGTTCTTCCTCAAGATTTCAAGGTCTTAGAAAGGAAACTGAAAAACGACACGACGTTACGTTTCCCAGAAGACAGGCGACCTCTTACCCTGACATGTTGACTGTTCGTCGCATGTCCTATATCTCGAAAAGACGCTTTGTGGAGGGATTAAAGGTGGGTCTTTGAATTTTGGTTGTTTAGCCAAAATGTCGAGCAAACCCGATATGGCCGTATTTACGCAGTTCGTTATCGGAATTAGATAACAGAAATATTTTTGAGGTTCTCGAATCATAAAAGTGTTCCTATAAACATACACTTATTACGTAATGCACAAGCACCTTACCCACGCCGCGAACGTATTGAGCCTTATGCAGTATACGCCTTGACATGAACTCACTTTAATCTGTGTTGCCAATGTCGGACCTCGCTCATAAATCTTTTATCGCCGACAAACATCAGGTTCGGTGTAGTTAGGTACATTGACCGATAATTCCCAATTAATATCCTCCCAGCTATCGACAGCTAGCTGGTATTCAATTATGCCTTATCGCCCTGTAATTGTCTCGGACCTTGACATTCTTATTACATAAAAATCATCTCTAAATTGTCTTTTGTAGCAAAGGAAGGAGCACGTATCTGAGCAACGCGCCTTCGAATCTCAGAGCTGTAATTGGAGGGAAAGATTAAGGCTATTTATGATGACAACCAATTTATTTGTCATTGCTAATGTAAAACAATTGCGAACCTAGGTCGTTTTAGAATTTTACTGCCCTTTTTCCGAACATCTTGGGGTGTTGGCGTCCTAAATTCAGCTATTTTTAACAGTTTTCACAATCGGATTGAGTTTGGCACGATTTTCGAGGGCCCCCGGGTTTCGGGGGGGGGGGGGTTGAAAACCCCAACACCCCCCTCCCTCCTCGTTACGCCACTGTACTGAAACTTTTC
>Ga0123354_10003663_pt1 | contig 21331 bp, 14 predicted proteins | sample TergutLab28metaG_2_FD_97872 | JGI IMG/M metagenome (GOLD analysis project Ga0123354, IMG submission 97872) | Labiotermes labralis P4 segment gut microbial communities from Petit-Saut dam, French Guiana - Lab288 P4 | ecosystem: Host-associated > Arthropoda: Insects > Digestive system > Gut ... | reverse complement strand
TTTTTTTTCAACGAAAAAAAAAAAGAGGGGGCCCAAAAAGTGGGTGTAATTTTTGTGCAAGGTGGATTCTTTTTTTTTTTTTTTTTTTTTTTTTCCCCCCCCCCCCCCCCCCCATCGACAATCTTCATTAAAATTCTAATGTTAGATTAAAGTTTCTTGCTGTAAATAAATATTGCTGAACTCAGGACCAAGCCTGGTGCTTTGTTGAGGCTGTCAGTTGTGTCTATGTCAGTATTCACAAAGGCATGCAAAGAGACATAACAGTTTTCATCCTTATATCGAGAAGACTAGTAAACTTATTGTACACTATCTGTTAAGTACCTCTCATATTTTAAGAATTTCCACAATATTAGACATATTAAAAATTTTCCACGATATTGTTTTGCGCAGTAGTTACTGACCAGAATTATAACATAGATATAAACAGTATATACTACTGTACTTCAATAATAGGTTCACTCACCTGACAGTAAGAGTTATTCCTTGGCGGTCTTTGGGTTTGTCACGAATGCATGCAGTTGCACTTATCTCTTCTTAATAAATCGTAATATGTTATGGAAGAGATCACAGGAAATTTTACAGTATTTTCTAAATTTAGTGTCACTCACAAATAATTGCCTGTTTATCAAACCATTAAAATGTCATCATTTTGTTTTATTGAATGTGTCAGCCTTGGACTTAAGGAGTAAAGTCATTAAGAATATAATATCTTCCTAAGCTTCTTCAAATAAGCCAGCAATAGTGACATCCATTCTAAAGCCAGTCTTCGCATGGACGTAATGAAAATGGCGCTGTGATGCATCTGTTTTAAAAAGTACCCCACAAGCGCCATTACGCATTCATAAATGTGGCTGTTGATAATTAAGGCTTGAAGGTTTAAAGTTTTCTGTGACTCATAAAGAGATTTAAGCAAAGTGCAAAGAAATAGTGTTCCTTTGTCCTTAATTATTTTTGATTGCGTATTAATATTTAAAATACCAGACTTTAATTCTAAAAATAAATTCAGAACAGATTTGTTGTCACTTTTTACCAAACACAAACTAAAAAACAAAAAAAGGAATAATGGGATATTTAGGGAATTTCTAGAGTAGTGAATACTTAGTGGATGCCATTTCCACTGTCTACATCTCAGATAGGAAAATTGGGGAAATTTTCCCAGTAGTGCCATTCTGATATTGGAAATGGAAATGTATGTGTCATATTGCAGCTCATATTAAGAAATGGATTTGGTAGTGTTAAATGAGTTGAGCTGGCTCAAATCATTTTATCTGTTTAAGAAAGGCTAAAATTTCGAGTTTTTATACCAGAAAGTCAGACATGATGACTAGTCCCCTAAGGGTGGTTTGCGTACCCAAAGGTGTTATGCTGACTAAAGTACGTATTTTTTAGTGCTCCATATTTTGTGCACAATTTGCTGTTGACACATTTTTGTAGGCTGTTACAGATTCATTTTTTATAAATGTAAACTTTTGGAAAATTGGTGAAATATCAAATGCAACTTTAACTCGTTGCATGTATATAATATGAAATAGGCGTCAGAAATGAATAAAAATTAATGTTAAATGTGGCCATTTTATTGACTGTATATTTTACAACATAGTTTTGTGTACATTTTCCAGTACCGCCAGAGCCTCTAATCAGGTACGAGTACTTCATTGCAATGATGGTGGCTTCCATGCTCATCATTGTCATGTCATCCTTCTGTTTGTGTAAGTAATTCAGTTGTTTTTTGAGAGATTGTTGCTCAGTCGCAAAGTTGTTGTGGGCTACATAGTATGCATTACAGTTTTTATGTATTTATAAACATATTTTATTTTTGTTGTGCAAAACATGTCAATATTTCTTGCTGATTAATTTATTTTGTACCACTTCATTTTATGACATCAAAGCTTGCTGTCCTGTATTCTACTGTTGGTCATTATTTTTAGGTTTAACTTTCGAAGTTCTCTGTGGTTTTTAGTTTCATTTTTGTAAGAAACTGGTTAAATGCAACTCTCAAAATCTTTACTTTTTTGTGCTATTATAAAAGCTATAGATTTGCACATTGGAACATCTCAGGCAAACTGCCGAACACAGTGTATGACTCACTTGTGTTTGGAGGTTAGCCACAACATGCATACAAAATTTCGAATGGGGAACCTCAATGGAAGAGATCACTTGGGAAACACAGGCACACTTTAGATATGATATGGAATGTAATATACAGAGTGTATCTAAAACGCTTGGATAAAATTTCAGAGTGAATTCTCCACACCAAAACAAAAAAAAAGTTCATATCAATATATGTCCGCAAATAGTTATCGAGATACAGACCAACATCGTCATGTTATCAACACAAACACTACAGACGCAATACAAAAAAAAGTCCTCCCCTGCTTACTTTATTTGGGTGACCTTTGAGCACATTCCTATATAATACTGCTAGTTTCCGTGGCTGTAGTGGCATAAGTAGTACTTAGTGATGCAGCTTGCTTTGTAAGTTACCTTTAAGAATACTGATTTTCATACTTGGTCATGATAGTGCCTGGCTGTACTAGGCAACTTCAGCGAAATGATCGAACTTTTGGTGCAGTGTATCACTGACTTGCAAAGACTGGAACATTATCAGCAGTTACTGCAGATCGAGGAATCCTGAGAGTTGCTTGTACACCTGATCTGGAAGAGAGTATCTTATAACATGTTGCTGGGGACTGAGGTATTATTACGAGCCAACTGATGGCAGTGTTCCCTGTTGGTCACTTGGAGGGAAATCCATGCATAGCTGTTGTACCCTTACCTTTTACAAAGTGTCCGTGTTCTAACACCTGCTGATTACTCACCACAGGAGAATTTTAGTCAATGGTATGCTCAGCAAACAACTAATCCATTGTTTGTCTCACCAGTAACCTTCATAGTTGAGGAAAATTTTATACCGGTGGCATCACAAATGTCCACAATCAACAACAGAGGAGGATTCACATGGTAAAATCCATGCTAGACACCAGCAGCAGTTCAGGATTGTGTGGGCTAGTATTGTGGGTGACCATCTGGAATGTCCACATGTTTTGCCACAAAGTCTACAGGAACTTCCTCTTAAATGCTCTCACATGACTGCTGGAACATGTGCTTTGGCAGTCATATCATAATTTATGAAGGACAGGCCTCTGGCATATTTTAACCTACCCGTGCAAGATGTACTCAATAATGCCTATCAAGACAAATGGGTGGGTAGAACAGGAGCAGTTGCACGGCCTTCGCAGCCACCCAAACTCATTCGTACATATTTTTAACTATGAGGACTTCAGTGTCACCATAGTGCATGCAGCTCCAATTTAACATGAAGGGACACTTCACCACCGATTTTGTTTGCTTGTCATACCGTTCGCAACTGCCCCGGGACCTTTGAAAGTGTACAACACTCCATGGAAAGCCATGCTCATGTGCGAAATAATGCAGCAGGAGGACATTTTGAGATTTTGTTGTGAATTGTGACTTGATAACAAGAATTCAACAGTTACTAAAATTGGGAACATGTAGTGTAAGTTTATGCTCATCCCGGTGACCATGCGGTCTGAGGCACAGGTCTGGGGCCTCTCGATTTCTGCAATCGCGTGTTCGAATCCTGCTGAGGGCGTCGATGTTTATCCCTTGTGTTTGTTATGTGTTGTGTATGTAGCGGGTTCTGGAACCAGCTGGTCACTCGTTCAGAGGAGTTTTACTGGATGTGTCTCTAATTGTGTTTGAGTTAAAAATCTCAGCAATGGAGTGGTCTAGGCCAGAGCTGAACTCTTGCGCCAAAGAAAAAATTGTAAATATGACATGTTGGCTGTAAGTAAACATTACGTAGTTGAAGTATTTTTGTTGAATTTAATACTTCAATTAAGCCTAAAAGCCGGTAATTTCCAAACATGTTGAAATTATTTTTTTCTTTGTTTTGATGCGAAGAAAACACTCTTGAAGTTTTTACAATTATTTCAGGTACAGCCTGTGTATTAAGTGTATAATTAAGACATGAATTCGACTAATAATGTACAGTGGGAGATCTTATGATTACAGTGATAAATCATGGGTTCACAAATTACTGACAGTTTCTTGGTTATGTGAACCACATTCAGCAGGTCAAGAAGATTCTGAACCTTGCACCTAGTTAGTTAGACAATTGGACGGAAAATTATTCAATTCCACAACACCATAACATTTCTTGGTTAACTAACAACTGGCAGGTGTTAAATGAAGTGCTTTTACCACAGATTTATTTTGTTACATAAGGGCATCCACAATTTTTTTTTGTGGGGGGAGGCTGACCCTGAGGCTATATGTATAATTTATGTTTAATTTAAAAAACTCTTGTCATAATATCCGAGCCGACATCTAGTTAGGTTACAGCTAAAGCTAATTGAAAAAGGAAACGAAAATATCTACATATTCATAAGTTTTTATTCTATGTTTCAATATTCCAGTTTACTAGTTATCCGCCGATTTTATTGGCTGATTTAGGCTGTTGCATGTAACACGTAGAAACTTGATGTCATCGAGTCTACAAAATCCGTTTTTTTAAATTTTGCTTTGGGGGGGAGGGGTGAGTTTTGCACCCTGGCAAATATCCCCTACCTCATGAGTGAGCCATTGTGTTTTTTATGTACTGTGGCAAAGGAATTAAGCTTTCATACTTACAAAGAACGCCAGGCTGCTAATTAGTTGGCCGATTAATTAGTTTATCAACTGTAAGTAACCCTCAGAAACATCAGGAAGGTCTCATACAGTGGATTTTCATAAAGTAAGATTTGCATTTTGGTGTGTTCCGTTTAACAAGACAAAGCTGTAACTGAATGCAATAATGACTGCTTTTATGCAAGTGTAAAAGTAGTTTCCGGTTTGTGGAAACTTATGTAGCCGGTTTGAATATATCATATTTGTGAAAATCCAGATTTAATCATACATGTGTGGAATGGCTTAAAACCAAAGGAATCATCTCAGTGACTGAGAGCGGAACAACCGGGAATGTCCGCAGTTTGATTCCGCACAGTAAGAAATCGTGTTTTTGCTTGACCCTGATTCCTGTGACATTAAACAAAGACCTGGATTTGTGTAAATATGATACAGTAACTAAATTCTCCCTGTATGCAGCATGACCTTCCCAGGACGTGTTATGTTTTCTCCTCTCTGGCATGTTCTTGGACCCTTATGTCAGAAAACAGATCTGCAAATTGCAATGCCAACTCATATGTACGTACGAGGGTGAGTTACATGAAAACCTTAAATTGCATGTTGCAAGTGGGGCCGCCAGCTTTACACCATTACTGCGCCGTCGTGTTGCATTCCTGCATCGTACTGCCACCTATCGGCCACTCTTCAAACCATGAGTATCACTGTTGTCAACTTACAGACAATCGAGTTGTGTTTCGAATTTTTATCGCACTTGGGAGACCAAAGAAACGATGGAGAGAACAACTGTAACTCTGGAGACGGAACAGGCCAAATGGCCCAACCCTGGATGTTTATGATGATGATGATGATGATGACTTTTAAGATTTTCATTTGACTCTCCTCATAATTAAAAATCTGCTTATAAATATTCCTTAGGATTTTGAAAACATAGAGACTTCGGAATCTGAATAGACTCGCATTGCACGATAAATTTTATTTTGGGGTCCGAAAAAAAATTCACAATTTCTATTCATATTCAGTTTGTGTAACATTAAATCAGAAGCAAGTCAGACGTACAAAAGTAGTGGTTGTATTTTTTTTAATTTTCGTTGTGAACGCGCTGTAAATACTATATTTCGTTATCAATGGAAACCAATCACATATGCCTTCACCTTTTAGGCTCACAAGACAAATTTGTTTTGAAGGTGATTGTGATTGCAGCTGAAAATTTGTATTCACACCAAATTGAACGTGCTTACAGTTCGAATTTGAACTTATTATTATTATTATTATTATTATTATTATTATTACGACAGCGACGGTGGTGGTGATAATGAGATGATGACAGGGGAATTGCCAATTTCTGATTATAGGAAGCTGTGCACCCACTTCATTTCAGAGGCCTTAGTCCCTGTGATCTACCAATCCAGGCCTGCTTATAAGCCATGCATAACAGAATGAACCAACACAGAACACTGTACATTTCATTGAAAAATCACAAGCGAACAGAGCACTTACCGATGGTGTAAGACTTGCTTGTATGAACTAGATTTTTAAGATGTGAAATATATCTATTGGCCTCAATGTCGTGTTCATTTGTATGCTTTTGTTACACTAGTGGTGAATCTTGTCTCCACAAGGTGAGCTTTTCTTACTGTCTGGCTATCAACAACTCATACAGCTCTCTGTCAAAAAATTGCATTGTCAGTTGTTTCATGTCTCAGTAAGGCAATAAGGTTAGTTTTTTTAATAGCTGGTTGAGAAGCCCCGAATCTGTATGTTTAATATAAATTCAGAACCACGAAAGAATTATTGTTGGGGAATTTGTTATCCCATTTCTGACGTTTTATACATAAACAGCCAACTAGTTTTGCGTAATAATATTTTTAGGTCTATTTTTCGCAAGTAGTGGACCCAGCTTCTGTTTTCCTGAGGATAATTTGAACATATTCCACTAAATGTGAAACACTGGAGAAACCAGAACTCACAAACAAAGAGATGGGATTTTCTGGGGGAGTAGGAGAATTAATCTTCTCTTTCCTAGGCGCAGTTTATAAATAAACGACTTGAGGATATTTACATGTTTTTCCTAAGGATCTTCTTCCTTTGAGTGAATAATTTAACTATTTTTAGGCAGAAGTTGCCATATCATAGCTCATCTTTTTAAGTATTATTTCCAGTTTTTTAGTGTGTGGAAGAGGCCATTTTGGGTTTTTGTTTGCTCTGTTGTCAGAAGCTGTGACACTGATGTCTGTCACAGTATCTACTTTAGATGATATAACATATTGATCTCCTCCACATTGTCCATGCTTTGCTACTGTATGTTGATAATGTTTGCCTAGCAAGTCATTTACAAGCTCTCATTATCGTTTTGGTGATTTCTAATGGTGTGAAAATTTCCTTCAAGACACAGGGTTTTGTTGTCACAGTAAGTGACAATGGGAAATCTTGTGATCCTGCTTACAGTTAAAATACCTCATTTAATGTGTGCTGGCACAAACAATTTTTTTTGGTACCAGCATATCAGTCTGTGTTTAATATGTTTCATCCATCTGTGTAAAATGATCTGTGGACAGACAAGAGATGTCAGCACAACAAGACAGCCACAGTGAGACACCGAATGATAAATGGACCAGGCTTACCTCTGAACATGCTGAGAGAGGCCGCTGATAGTGTAATGACTGAGTACAACCCAACCTACGAGTTTGGTGGTGAGACTTACTCTAAACAGGACTTAAAGGCCATTCCGCGAGATCACCTGCGACTTGTCAAGTAAGTGGAATACAGTCACAGCTCATTCCACGTCACATAAATCCACTGAATTGTTATTAAGTTACTATGCTGTTATGCGTAATTTTCACCAAGTACATACAGAGGACATATCTGCCTGCCCATGCATATATTTTGGTACTCTGTTTTTAAGCTTTACATTATGACTTGTCAGAGACAGCTGAGGTTACTGTACTTGTGTCTTCTTCTTCCCTACAGAGCACTGGGACAAGGAGCATTTGGTGAGGTGTACCAAGGTTTCTTCCGCCATCGTGTTGGAGATGCAGTAGAAATGCCTGTTGCTGTCAAGGTATGTTAGGAACCAAGAAATGTGGATTGAGTGCACTGGGTTTTGAAACCAGATACTAAGGAAAATAGACCTTAATAATGACATTACTTAGTGCCGTTAGGGTTGGAGAATCAAAGTGTTATAATGGGCCAAACATATAACATTAATAAGTAAAACAAGTAGCTATAGAAATCTATCTGAAATTAACCTTAAACTTTGGGATACAACGTTAAAATTAGTCCTGCCAAAGTGGGATTTGGGGATGTGGAGATGTGAACTGGATAAAGATGCATAAATAAATGTTAAGCAGTGGGCTGTGATGTCAGGATTGTCGAGCATTCATGTTTTATCAGCATAGAATTAATTAAGTAACTGTATTCTCCTTTATAAGAAATGCTTGTTTCAGTCTCTTCCAGAACTGTCAACCCTCCAGGCCGAAAAGGACTTCCTCGTGGAGGCACTAATTATGAGCAAGTTCAACCACCCGAATGTTGTTCACTTCATTGGGGTCTGCTTTGAAAAGCACCCACATTTCATTGTTCTGGAACTGCTTGCAGGTGGTGACTTGAAAGCATTCCTCAGAGAGTCCCGCCCCAAACCGGCAAGTAAACTGGTTACCGTGCTTATTGTGGTTCTCGGCACTATCATGTTTGTTTATGTTTCTTGGAGTACTGTAGCTTTTAAATTCACTCATGAGTTCTAATGAAACTTGATGCCTTTCCAGACCACTAGTTTCATAGTTTTTATTAATGAATTCAATGTAATTTTTGAAGTTACAACTCTAGCTTTCACTTTTCTCCTCTTATTCCTTCTTCTTCTCCTTATCATCATTTTCTTCATTGGCTCTACAGCCCTGGGTGGGCCTTGGCCTCTACTCAAACAAATGTCTCCTGCTCTCTCTATTCTGGGCAGCCACCAACAAATTTCTACAACCCAGTTTCCTTGCATCTTCCTCTAACCCGTCAATCCATCGTCATTTTGGTCAACCACGTTCTCGTTGACCTCAAGGGTTTGTCCATAATATCCTTTTAGGTTATTCATTTTCACCCATTAGCACAAAATGGCCTGTGCACCTCAGCCTACAGGATTTTATTACATTAACTGTATTTGATTCACTGTAAAGCTCTTCTAATTATCTACTCTATCTCTTTTGCCACTGCCCTCTCTCACACACTGGACCATATGTTCTGTGAAGGATTTTTCCTTACAAAGATACTCAGCCTTCTTTCATTGTTTTCCGTTGTAGTCCATGTTTCTGTGGCATATGTAGGTGTTTTTTATATATAAGAATTTTTGTTTTTCTGGAAATTAGCTGTGACTTAAGCTAACTTTTTAGACCAAAATATGATCTATTAGCGGCTATATGGCGGTTTGTGATTTCTTCTGAGACATTATTGTCGTCAGTCATCAATGAACCAAAATACGTACAATTATCAACTCTCTCAAATTTGTTTCTTCCCATTTCAATGGTGCAGGGTTTGCTGCAATTATGGGTGTTAGCTGCTACCATATATATAGTTTTGCCTTTGTTGACGATTAATCCCACTTACTTACTTGCCTTCTCAAGTAACTGAAGAGCTTTTTCATTGATGGTAATGACCTGGAAATGATAACGATGTCATCAACATAGGCCATAAGTAGGGCCGACTTGTAGGATATGGTGCCTCTTGTTTGCATGCCTGATTTTCTAATTGCATATTCCAATGTTATATTAAAAAGAAGATATGCCAGTGCTTCTCCTTGTTGAACACCCTTGTGTACTATACAAGGTGCTGTGAACTTTGACTAAATTTTGATCTGGCTCTGCATGTTAGACATTATCATTTTGACCAACCTGATTAATTTCTCTGGAATATTTAGTTCATTCATGGTTTCATACATTCGCTTCCTATCAATGCTGAGACAAGCACTTTCATAATTGATAAAATGTAGGTGGATGGAGATTCTAAATTCTTTCATCTTTTCCAAAATTTATCGCAATACAAAAATCTGATTTATTGTCAATTTTCTTGGGCGAAACCCACCTGGTAATGTCCAAGTTTGCTTTCTACATGAGGAAGGGGTCTTGTATACAAGGTATTAGAAAATATTGTATATGTTATATTGGACAGAATGATGCCACTGTAGTTAGGACATTCCAACTTCTAATATAGTGGAAATATAATTCCTTTAAAGCGCCTCTTATGAGATTTTTTCCTTAATCCATATTGATGAAAATACATGCTCCAGCCATTGCTTTAGTCTATCACTGCCAAACTTCATTAATTCTGCTAGAATATTGTCTGTCTCAAGAGCTTTATAATTTTTTAAATTCTTCAGTACTGTTTCAATTTCCCCAGTAGTGGGGCATCTGTTGTGTCCTGTGTCTTTCCCTTTGATATTTGATTACTCCTTTTGGATGTAAAAGTAACACATTCATTATACTTATTTCCGTTTAATAATTTGTCAAAGTATCTTACCCATCTGTCAATTATCTCCTGTCTATTACTTATTAATGATCCATTCTCATTCCTGAACATATTAACTCTTAGTTTGAATTGCTTCCTAGCCATGTTAATTTCCTCATAATATGTTCTGAATTCATGTTGTTTCCTTAGCAATTGCATATTTTCTAATTCCATATTCATCCATTCTTTTTTCTTTCTTTTGTGGATAGTTTTATCTTTCCCTCTTTTCTCATTGTACTCTTCTATTAAGCTTCTGGTACCATATCCTTGTTGTATCTTCTTATATGCTTTGTTTTTGTCTTCTGTGGCAACCTGGCATTCAGCATCAAACTGTGTTCCTTTATTCTTTGGTTCCATGATGTCCAGCACATTTTCAGCATGGAATTAATGGTTGTTTTACATCTCTCCCACATTTTTTCTCCATTGTTCTGTTCATTAAGTGTAATTTGATTTAGTTTTTCTTCTATTTGTTGCCTATATTGTTCTTCCACTTCAGAGGATGTCATTTTAAATACATTGTATATACATGTTCTAATGCCAGTTACTTTCATAACATTTGATGTTCGTTCTCTTAGATGGGCAATAAACAAATAATGGTCCGGATCAATATTGGCACCTCAGTATAACCTGACATCCATTAGGTTAGATTTATGTCTTCTGTCAATTAGGAGATGATCTATCTAATTGAATGTTACACCATCTGGTGACTTCCATGTACTCTTTTAGATATCTCTGTGTGGGTGTGATCCTATGATCATATTCTGCGTTACTGCAAACTGTATTGGCCAGGATCAATTGTTGTTCGTGACATTATGAAGACTGTATTTGCCACATGTGGGAAAACTGATAGCTTCCTTACCCACCTGAGCACTAAAGTCGCCAAGATCAATTTTTATGTTACTTGTTGGGTTTGTGTCACAAGATCTTTCCAGAACATTAAAAAAACCATCTTTTTCTTCATTATCATCAGAAGTCTCTGTGGGCGCTTGACCATTAACTATACTGTAATTAAAAGATTTCCCCTCATTTTCAAAGTGCAAATTTTAGGTGTAATAAATTTAATATATACTTACAATTGATACACCAATGGGGATGTTTCATATAAAGAAAGTAAATTTGTACCTGTTCCTAAGCACAATGGCACAAAGGCGTATTGGATGTTTGGTGGTAAAAATTCAGGCATTCTACTTTTTAGCATTAGAGGGAAGTGGGTGGTTATTTTCATGCACCCACTTCACTCCTAACAATTTCTGGTGCTCACTGGATAGAAGTGTGAGTGGGCTCTAAAGTTGCTGTGGGCATCCAAAGTCAGTGTAGATGAAGTTATGTATATCACTTGTGAATCAAAGATGAGAATGAGCTTTATGTAAGGGACATTATCAGCTTAAACTCATTGTTTTAAAAATGATTGTTGAAATTTATTCAGAATTTACTCACCTTGTACTCCTGTACATAACTATTTTCTGCTTTAATAATTTAATAAAATACAGGTCATAAAAATTGCTTCCCTGTTGTGTGGCAGTTCTTCTGCTGTAGATGCAATGGTTGTATTGAAATTCTTCTGGAATCAGAGGAAGTCATTTCTTCTACAAGATGCAATAGTTGTACTGGCATTCTCATTTATCTAGAATTAATAACATTTTATTACAGCCAGTCACAACAGTTACATTAACATTATTTGATTTCCATGACTAGGAAGTGGTATTTCTGCTGCACCAGATGTAATGGCTCTTCCATCATGATTCATTCTTCTGATTTCCAGCTCAGAACGTGATAAGGTGGCATATGGACATGTTTGTAGTCAGCAGAATAATATACAGTGTAATCTTTACATGTGACATCCCACTGGGTACAGGTCAAATTATTTTTCAGTAGAGCACAAAGTTAAATGCAAATTAATTCATTGGAAAAGCAAATGTCATTAGTTTTCACAATACATCTACATGCTTTGACACTTCATGGGTCATTGCCAGGCTATTTGCATAAAAATTTGGAAGGGGATACAATGTAATAATCACAATTTTCAATTTCTCTGTTATTTCATACCATATTTTTTATTATTATAAAATACATTAAATTTTACTAAATTGGGTACTAGTGCTATTGGCCTTAAAGTAAAAATTTTTGGGATTATTTTGTTTAAGAGGTTCTCATATTCCAGTCATTTACTTTTCTTGTAGAATGTGCAGAGTTTACATTTTAAACATGACTATATTCAAAAATTATTTTATAAAACTATTTTAAAAGCTATTTTAAAAAGTTGCTTGCTTAAAACTATTATCTGATTCCCCATACAGTTTTATATAAAAATTTTTGTTTTCCTTCTCTTTTTTCACTTTCTTCCCTTATTATTTCCTCTTCAGTGGTCAGAGGAATGATTTATGCATATAGCCCAACAGCTTGACTGCAGGAGTTGATGTGTAGTTGTTGTGTGATGCAGGAACGGCCATCTCCTCTCACAGTGAAGGACCTGTTGTTGTGTGCCGTGGATGTTGCAAAGGGCTGCAGGTACTTGGAGCAGAGCCACTTCATTCACCGGGACATTGCAGCCCGGAACTGTTTGCTGACCACAAAGGGACCAGGCAGGGTTGTAAAGATTGCTGACTTTGGCATGGCTAGAGACATATACAGGTACACTATCTCCATGTCTTCAGATGATGCTCAAATGAGAAACAGTTATATTCTGTTCATCAGGTGGAATGCAGCCAGAATTATGAAATTTATTTTCAGTCCAATTTATCATACATATGAAAATAGACTAATCCAAACTAACAATACAAGTTTAAATAAATACAATTCAACTTAACATTTAAAAGGTCACTTAGAATAACCCTCAACAAAGTACTGTAAAGAGAAAATAATATGTTTATAAAATATGTATACTTAGAAGCTAAATGAGACATTAGACATTATAAATTACAAAGAGCCAAATTCCTCCACTGTGCAAAAAGCATGATGTGAAAGAAATGGTTTCAACTCTTTCTTAAAGGACTTTTAATTGACCACTTCTTTATGTAACCAGGCATCTTATTATACAATTTAGTTCCCATATTTATCACACTCTTTTTGTATAGATCAGTTTTATATGCTTGAACATGGGTATCCATCTTCCTTCATGTATTATACTCATGAATATTAGAGTTTAGCTCCAGAGACTGACAATATTTTTTAATACAACATGTCACTTCCATTTTTTTCTATTTTAATTTATTTAAATAACTGCTTGCAAGACATACTTGAATTAATTCCAATCATTGATCTTATTTCCTTACAAGTAACCTGTGCTGATCCTTCTGATTCTTTTACCACCAAAATATTATTTCAAATTTTATGAGCAAGTTAGATTTTTGTTCACCTTGTTCAAACCTATAAACCCCATCTCAACACCGTTATCAATTCAATGCTGCTACAACCATATACTTGAAGTACTCATGACTGAGCCTTGTGCCAATAAGAAAGGAATAGATTTGTCTTCACAAGTACTTATTTTCTCAAACTAACATCAACACTGTAACCTGAAGTCTGGGCTTTTGTTATCTTTGTAGGTCTTCTTAACCATCTCTTATTTCAAAATGTTAGGACAAAAACAGTCTTATCTTTCTTGTTGAATAAATTCAGCAATACATTTCATACATAATATGGCCAAAATGTAATTTCTCATGTTTTAAAAAATCAATTGTTCTACAGTCCTTCTCCTAAATTTCATTTCTGCTTTTGTTAATTCTGAATTTTTTAATGGTCCAATACTCACTGCCGCACCAATATATGTCAAAAATTTTCATACCATTGTTTTTTATGTGACAAGTATACTTTGTTTTCTGGAACTACTACTTCTTTTGGGTATGTTTTTAATGACTTTCAAGTCTACAAATATTTGTGTTACTTGAACACTCCACCTTAACAAATAATGCTCTGTGAATGTGTATGTGCCTCTTCTACCAAGCAATAGCACAAAATAATGTATAAAATCCATATGATGCAGTGAACATCAAAAACAAATTTTTATTGACTGGCTTTGTGACTACAGCCTGCAACATCAAATGTTCTCATGCAGGAAAGTGGAGTAAATTGGCTCTAAAATTTGTGTTCATTTCCAGAGCACGTGTTAAATAATCACAACACTGTAGTGTGACACCATACATTATGCTCTGCATGACAGTTTGAATAGTGAGTCTGGACAGAACTTATGACATCTGTTTCCAATGAAATGTTTCCATTTACACAGAAATTCTGTTAATTAATAATTATACAAGTTTTCTTATCCAGTTCTGTTGATAATTTTCACGAATATTGTGTCATTATTTTATCTGACAACTACTGTTTGTTACTGGCCACTGCTATTCCACCATTTGTGTGGGCAGTTACTTAAGTGGGCTATGTTAGTATGGTAAATGTCCAGACAGGAATTGGCAGCCATCATTTGTCAGATTAATGAATAACCTTATGCATGCTTGTGGGCAGTTCACTGAGTGGGCAAGTGTATTTCAGTAAATGAGCTGGCAGGAAGTGGCAGCCACTAGTGTTCAGATAAATACATAACCCTATACAAATTTTTCTCTTAACAAATTAAAATTCTATTCAGGTAGAAATTAAGAGAAGGTTGAAGTCAGGGAATGCTTGCTGTTATTCAGTTCAGAATCTTTTGTCTATCAGTTTGCTATCCAGTAATTTAAAGATTAAGGTATACAGAACTATAATTTTGCCTGTTGTTTTGTATTGTTGTGAAACCAGGTCACTCACATTGAAGGAGGAACATAGGCTGAGGGTGTTTGAGAATAGGGTGCTGAGGAGAATATTTGGGCTAAATAGGGATGAAGTAACAGGGGAATGGAGAAAACTACATAATGAAGAGCTTAATGATCTGTACTCCTCACCCAATATTGTCTGAGTCATCAAATAAAAAAAATGAGCTGGGTGGGGTATGTAGCACATATGGGAAGAGTAGAGGTGTATACAGGGTTTTGGTGGGGAAAAATGAGGGAAAGAGACCACTTGGAAGACCAAGGCATAGATGGGAGGATTATATTTAGATAGATCTTCAGGATCTTCAGGAAGTGGGATGTGAGGGCATAAACTTGATTCTTGTGGCTCAGGATAGGGACAGTTGGCGGTCACTTATGAATGCAGTAATGAACCTTCAGGTTCCATAAAATGCAGGAAATTTCTTGACTATCTGAGAATCAGTTAGCTTCTCAAGAAGGACTCTGCTCCATGGAGTAAGTAAGTACGGAGAATATAAATTTTCTCTAGTTGAAAGTTGTTAGACATAATATCAAAACTTCATTCTTGTCATACATTTACAATTTTAAGGTAGAGAAAATTCATATTGTGGTCCTATGAGTTACAACATTAGGTTTCAATTTAATGTGGGGTGGGGGTATGAAGCTCTAAAGGAACTTCTGCTGTGTGCAGTTCGTGTGATATCCCAGAAAACAAGAATATGAATATTCACTGCCATATTCAAAAATACATTTAGTACTACATTTGTGGGCATGCTTACAAATATCTAATTGAAGTGTGCCGCCTTCACTAGAGTTGCACTCTACCAACTCTGACACTATGTCATGTTGACTACACATTTTTGTTTGTAACTTACATGCCTCAGTGACTTGTTAAAAGCCTGTGTCTGACATAATGAGTGACTGTAACACATAATGCGATATGAAAAATTCATCTCCTTCTCTACCTCTCAGAGTAAAATTCTAGGGCTGGTCAGTCATATCTCCTGAACAGTTATGAAATCATGAAACTGAAAACTAGGACTTCTTGTTAGTACAAGATGGCACTGCTTATGTTCCTCAATCAAATATGTAACTAACTCTACAAGAAGGAAATGAAATGTTTGTGCATTAGATATTGGCACAAAGGGTCACTGATTCACAGAATTGTTAATGTAAAATCCCACACAAAACAGTTACATGTGTAACAGCTTACTGAATATCAGAGCCAAAGATTGACCTGAATTAAATAGCTGGTACAGGATTTAATTCATTAGGGAGAAAAGAATTTAGTCTTGACTTGTTCCTACTGTAAATTCATCTTTAACATACTGTCCTCAGGATTAGTTTCTGTGGGATTTATGCCTAGCCATTGTTTTATGCCATTCCTCTTAATGATCCCTGCCAACTGACACAACTTCTGAACTTTTTCTTTCTCATTTTCGGTTTAACGCCCCTTCACTTGCTCTACACTCATGGAATGACACCCAAAAGTTGCACAATCATTGTGAACTCTTTCCATGTACTGCGCAGTTGCTGTTTACTTCAGACCATGTGGTTTATGTGCATGTGTATTTTTTTGTTCTAGCTACCAATGCCACGGTGACACAACTAATCAAGGAACAAAAAAAAACTGTTATGATGATGAATACTTGAATCAGTATTCTTAACAGCAGTAATATGTATGGCATTGGGCTAGTGGATCAGTTAAATGTAAATGTAATGTCACTGTACATGTAAAGTAACTGTGCAGTAAGGCCTGTGAGAGTGAATCTGATTATCTGTGATAAATATGGTATGCAAAATATAGTACTTATGACCAGCCTAGTAACTACTAACTAGGTGGGAAAAAATACTGAGACTTCAACGAATAACCTGATCCATAACATAACCATGATCGTACCTGTCGGTGTGACCAAAACCCTAACAGAACCGCAGCAAGAATCTTATCGGTGGTAATATAGTGACTGAGGTGTGCAGGTTGTGGCAGTGAATTGATTCATCTGTGACAGTTATGATATGGAACATGTACCATATATGACAGGTGTATGCAAGTTGTTACTACTCTTCTTTAATTAACACATGGTAAAAATTAATATTAAGTGTTTGTTGCTATATTAATATCAGTAACACTGTACTATAATAAATACACATACATCTACCTCATTTGAAGAGCTTGTCAATGTTATGATTGACCCTATCCCATTATTAATTATGGGACTACCATTTTTACTTACCCCCACTTTTTCATAAACATAAGTATGGTGTAAAACAAGGGATATTTGTATTGTGTAATGATCATAACCTTTCTTTCCAATGTCCTGAAATGAAATGTTCAGTAAAAAATGTGTTGCACAAATATTACATATGTACCTTCTCATTCACTTCTGAATATAGACTTTCTTGCTTCCAGGGCAGACTATTATCGAAAAGGTGGTACAACTATACTTCCTATAAAATGGATGCCACCTGAAGCATTTCTGGATGGTATTTTTACATCAAAAACTGATGTCTGGTAATTACAAACTATTGTACTTTACATCTGTGTTACAGTTCTTTTCTCCTAATATGATATTGTTCTTGATGTGAGCAGAGCATGTCTGTCTGTAGGTCATTTGGCGTTCTGCTATGGGAAGTGATGTCACTAGGCTACATGCCATATACTGGGTGTGGTAACAAGGAAGTTATGGATCTTGTGACGAGTGGGGGGCGCCTCGACCCCCCGAGTAACTGCCCAGAACCAGTTTATGGGATTATGACGCAGTGTTGGCATCCTACTCCCGATGAGCGTCCAAACTTTAGCACCATAATGGAATGGCTGTCATATTGCTTGCAAGTAAGTTACAAGCTAAAACATTTGAAGAATCTCTTAAATATTTGTGATGATAGTTTAATCATTGCACCAACATTCTGTTGGACAGTGCCCATTTTATGAAATATATTTTCAAACTTTTATTATTCTTTAATTATACAATTAGTGGTGGGAGTTGGGTTTGAAATCAAGACCTTTTGGGTACTTACAATGTGTTTGTGGCATAGCTCACTGTGCAGTTATATGGGAAGTAACTTTGTAACAAGACAAACAGAACAAATCAAACCTAAGTGTTTATTAATAAAACAGACTGCTTCTTTTTTAAGTATAGTTACATGTTGCATCATTTCATTAAGCCATTAAAAGGTTACATTAAATCATTTAGAGGAAAGAGTTTCCAACTAAAGCAGACAGTGCAGTTGGTAATGAGCTACTGTCTACGTAATATCCATAAAGGAATTTGTATGATAACATTAAAACTTGTTAGAAAGGAGGTTTGGGTCTCAACTTATATTGGTATTGTATGCAGAATTTGCCCTTGATCACAACTAAACCTATCACAATTAGACATTAAAATATTTCCATTAATATAAGTCTAAAAAAATGTATTTGTAGCAGTTGTCTAATGCTTGAGAAATATGGAAACGATTAAGATTACAATTAATTATTGTATTCAATTATGTGTCATGTAATTGGTCTTTATGTCAGACATTTGGATAAATAACTTTTCATCTTATGGAAGCTGAAGTTCCTAGTTAAGTCCATGTTGTTCTGTAGTACCTCTGCCTGCAAAATATTGATATTGATATTGATATTGATGAGACAGTTTGCCCACAGAAGAGACTTGGTAATTCCCAGTTCAGTGTAACAGTTTTATTAGATGATGTATTCAGATAATGCTTGTTATCATTCATTCAGAATCCTTTGTCTTCTAGTTTGCTACTCAAAAATAGGAAGAATAAGATGTATGGAACTGTAATTTTGCCTGTTTGTTTATTATGGATGTGAAACTTGATCCATCACATTGAGGGAAGAACATATGCTGAGTGTGTTCAAGAATATGGGGCTGAGAAAGATGTTTGGGCTCAGGAGGGATGAGGGAACAGGGAAGTGGAAAAGACTGCATAATGATGAGCCTTATGATCTGTATTCCACACCAAATATTCGGGTGATCACATCAAGATGAATGAAATGGGAGGGAGCATGGGTTGTATATGGGAGACAGGGTAAGTGTATAGAGGGTTTTGTGGAGACACCTAAGGGACATAGGCTGTATAACTGTGACAAGACAAGCACAATTATTGTGCAGCACAAGCTCACAGAAGTAGTTAGTTGAGTGGGATAACGCCATATATGTACTCCGCATGCAGTGGAAAGGTGATGCCTAATTGCAATCGTCCAGGGCCTCCAAGAGTGAGTTTGGGCCCCAGTGAAGAAATTTTTTCGTGCCCTGTGGCGAGGGCGGACTTGCTAAAAGTCTTTATGATAAATCAGAAAGACTGACTGTCGGTTGCAGGGTGACTTGGGCTTGGTCTGAAAGAGTTATTTTGTAAATCAACAAATAATTCTACTAAAAAAGACAGAAACATGTGCAACATAATCGGGCCCTGGACCCCATCCCAGACCTCCAGGCTCTGGTAATTTGTATTGACTTTTCCCCCTTTCGTCGTTACTGTAGTCATCACACACAACCGACCAGGAGGGTACTTATGTTCGTCCACTAATATTCTTCTCACGAAAGATAGTAAAGCTACAGCTTATGGACAAGTCTCCACTATGTTCGATTTATGATTGTAACCTCTCTGGATGGATTCAGAAGTTCAAAGCGGTCCCTCCTATTTCATTCACCATGCATCTTACTCATGTCAGATGGACACAGTTCACATACAATGAATTCATATGTCATAAATCTGGGCAAAAAATACCATCGAGTCGTTATTTCCCTTCCTCTACATTCGATGAACAAGATACAGCCTTTTGATGGAGGTTTTATCTCTAGTGAACGTATTTTCCTTGGCGTTTTCGAAAATGGGGAGTACATTGAAGTGACAATGAAATTGATAAACAAGTTACGGTCATATTTTTAGTACCTCACCTACATCCTTACTGTTAATTGTTCAATGTGCACCACTGTTGCTGTCTCTTCGTCATGAACGTCGCTAACATGATGCAAGAAATTCTCTATTCTGAAATTAACAGGAAGATGAAATAAAAACGGAAAAAATGGGACAAACGGGGATAAAATTAATCTTGTATGTAATTCTTATTTTGGGGACTGTCTCCAAAAATACGGTACGAATGGTCACCTTATTCTTCGCACCTTTAGAAACCGAACAGTGGATGCGAAGAAATAATGGCTGTGTTGTGACAGTCTGAATTTTTTGGTTGCGGTATTGCAAAGAGAACAGGAGACTGCTCGTCAGAAGACGCGAATGAATGCTGAGAGAAAGAAAGAAGAAAGCAGTCCAGCACCCAACAAGCAAAGAGAGGAAATTTCGTGACAAAAGTCCTACCACGTGGTATTTACCTCAACAAGAGGCTCTGTAATACGGTAAATGAAATGCAGATGCACTTTGAGATTCTGATAATGACCAATCCCTATCAAAGATGAAGAGGACGCCAAACGCATATCTGCATTGGTTTGTTTTCAGAAGGCAATGAGGGCAAGGACTTAATTCATTGCAGCCTTTTTTCCAAGTGGAACCACAACCTTTGTGCGTATATGGACGGTGCAGTTTTCTTTTGTGATATGTGCAAGTATCTAAGAAATAATAAAAGTTTTCTTCACTGTTTTGTTGCTACTCATATTTTCACCATATTTGTGCGTTTTATAAAACGGAAAATGTTTCAGAAACAAAGACAAGCCTTGATTGATGAAGATAAGTGGACCTGGTGACTTCTTACGAAGCAAGAATTTATTCTTTGCGTTATATATCTGTTTTTATGGAAGACAAAATTTGTACCAAGCCTTTGTGAGACCGGTTTTAACATCTTTCCAAGTCTGTAAAGCTTTTATCGTAATAGGAAGAACTCCCCATGTGAGAAAACCCCCTGTTCCTTATGCGGGGAACACAATACAGTTGAACTCGGTTATAAAGACGTTGGTTTGTGCGACTCCACATTTAGAATGATATACATTCTGTGGTACCAGCTACTTCCCAATAAGGCATGTGTTTTCTGCCTTGCTTAGTGCAACATACATAAGAGCATCTACTCGGATATGACGATATTATCAGTCAACCGTTCCAATATAATTTTCCAAGAAGTAGGCTATTTTGAAAATTCGACCTCACCTCATCCTTGATACAACAAGCCTTCTACTTTTTCAGGTAGCTATTTAAATTTCAGGCCAGTAATATGAGAACAATAACGGTAATTTACGTTTCCAATCTTCCGCTGCATTCTAAATAGGTTTTTCGCTCTTCTGGTTTGTTATGCAACGTAGATTTGTAGTCAGTTACCTATGTTTCATGACCTACTTGAACCTTGAAGATGGGACCGATAGGTTGTCCCGAAACGTCGGTAATTAACTACAAATCTATGCTGTGTAACATCCCAGAAAAGCAAAGATCCCAAGGGCAATTCTCTGTGTGCATAAAGTTGTTCTCTACTTTCTTCTACTCCTGCATTTAACAAGAGACAGGTAGGTATAGTGGTGCCATGGCTACAG
>Ga0123354_10003661_pt1 | contig 21331 bp, 16 predicted proteins | sample TergutLab28metaG_2_FD_97872 | JGI IMG/M metagenome (GOLD analysis project Ga0123354, IMG submission 97872) | Labiotermes labralis P4 segment gut microbial communities from Petit-Saut dam, French Guiana - Lab288 P4 | ecosystem: Host-associated > Arthropoda: Insects > Digestive system > Gut ... | reverse complement strand
CGACTCAGCCTCTAACAGAAATGAGTACCAGGAGTATTTCCTGGGGGTAAAGGCGGCCGGTGCGTAAGGCTGACAACCTTACCACCATCCTGTGCCGTTGTCACGAAATCCGGGAACCTTAACTTCCTGGAACCCTCTGGGCCTGTCCAGGCCTTTAACGGGACTGCTTTACCTTTTAGATGAGCTTCGTACTTTAAGTAGTTAGTTTTTGCAAATGTGTAAACATTTCATTATCTGGTATGTATAAATTTTAACAAGATCCATAAACAATACCAACATTAAGACGGCATTTCGAAGTTGTTTTGGCCTATTGCAAGAAATATTCATTGATTTTTTTATTTATCAAGTTCACACTGCCTACTATATACACATATATATATATATATATATATATTACATATACATACATACATACATGCTACATGCATACATGCATGCATACATACATACATACATACACATACATACATACATACATACACACACACACACACATACATACATACATACATACATACACACACATACATACATACACATATCTCGCTTGATGCATTACTTATTCTATTGGTTTTCTCGGAACCATTGGACAGAGAGGCAGGAAGAAACGAAACCGAAGAAATAGAAGGAAAGAGCTAAAATAAGGCAGTTTAGATAAATTAATTTGTTGTTCTCCTTAATGACATAAGATGCACGAATCAGTACGAGGTTTTAACTTTAATTGATGATGTATCAGAGGCCGGAAATCGGGATCGTTTTTACGGGGGTGACTTCACACGCCTACCTAAGTAAATGCACGTGTATTTTTTTTTAATTCCTCCGTAAGCCACGAAAGAAAAGCATCAGTCCATTATTCTCCAGAACATAAAATCACATGGAGTTCCCGTGAAAAAATGTGACATAATTCTAAGCGCAATATCAAGCTTTCCGTTGATATTGTTACTCTGTTTTGACATATTTGTTCACCCCTAGACAAAAGAGATCGTGTTGAAACCATATCAGCCACCCTTCACTCTTTCAGTCAAGCTCCCTTTTCACAGGCCTGATGCTTCATGGGGAGAGATGACTGAGTCAAGGGTTTAAAATTTCTGCCAGTTCACAGGTTGATTAACAACTTCCATTCGCGGTTTGGTCTCCGTTCAAAACGTCGAAATTCTTTCGGAAAGCATGCCCTGCAAGTACGCGCCACTGTATTATTCTCTCTTACTAAATACAGGTTCTGAAAACGAATGGAAGACGTCACTCATCAGCGCAGTGGCGCCGCTTAGTGTTAAGTATTGTGAATACTAAATTCATGCTCTATGCTCTAAACAGCAGGATATATCGTTGCCCTTTGACGGAATTGCTTTGGACATAAACTTCTTTATGCGTTGTAAAATATCACACCAAAAGCTAGGATTGGTCTACAGGCTGGTGAAGCCAGAAATATCACTCGATTCCTAGCAGGGGGCAAGGGAAGTTTCTTTCCTCCGCAATGTCCAGAGCTGCTATGGAAGTCACCAGCTCCCTTCTCAACAGGTCCGGGAGGGCTCACTTCAGGGACCAAGCAGCCAGAGCGTAAACCTGACCACTCAGCATCTAAGGCATAGGTTAAAAATGAGTGCAGCCAAAATTTCACACCCTCTTATGTCTTCATGGCATGTAAACGGGAGACTTTACATTAAAATACACTATATTCAGCATTGTGTTCTTCCACTTAACAAACATCTAAATCTGTTCTTGATATTATTCATTCCGCCATTATTCTTACAACCAATCGCATTCACCAACAAAGGTACGCAATAGGCTTACCAACTCTACATGAATTGTAAATAACTCGTGTACAGTCTGTAATTCTACTGCATGGTGTGTATTTATTGGTGAATGTTATTGGACACAAATCTGTGTTGCTCCCGTACAGAGAGTGGAATATGACATGTAAATTAAGAGGTAAATTACAATTTCATTTATTTTAATTTTTAAAATTTTGAGAGAAGGAGGAAGACTTTTGAATTGAATGGTAACAAACGTTTGTATGCGTAACATTCTCGGCCTTTACACGTCAGTTTCAGACGTACAATATGATACATATCAAAACGACGCCCACAATTCCTGTGATAAACATTGCGTACCGTACGCTATACGTCACTAAACTAGCCACATTGCAGAACTTTGAAGTTATGTTTACCAAAACCAACACGGTCGAAAAATTTTATATTAGAAATCATGTTTAGAAATTTGTCACTGAATTGTGCCAATATTAATGTACAGTTTTTTTTTAAAGCTAATCCCTTACGCCATACACACTACTTTACAATTCTCTGCGCCTCCCTGCTACACCAGAGCACTCTAAGGACAGCTGGTGTCCCAAGTTCTTCATGGAACACGCAGCAGAATGTCTTATTTTTTACGTACGTGGGATGTACATTACTTCTGGAGTCCAGTGATCGTACCTAATATGATGTGAGCTCATACTATTGATTTTCCACCACATTTCCTTTATTAAACCAGTTGAAATGTCATCGGAATATTACCCTTGGGTCCTTTACGTGTTTGACCATTACGTAAAGTGAATTATTATGCACACCCACCGCGAAGCGGCGCTACGCCGATACATTGCCAGTATATTTATTAAAGAAGATGCATTCAGCACGTTACATACGATACGTAACGTACTTTTATACAGAGGTTTTGAGGGAAGGGAGAAAATTCAATTGCTTCAATATGGCGCAACTCTCGATATAATACTGGTTTTACTTGTGTGTGTGTGTGTGTGTGTTTTGGGTGGAGGAGGAGGGGGAATGGTGGGGAGGGGGTGAGATTTTGACAGCGTGGTCACAATAAAACACAACACATGGACAAACTGAACATTTACTAGAGGGGTAGTTACTCGGTGATACACAGACATTTCTGGCATGGTGGTACTTTAGTTACATGGACCACAGCAGGGGTGGGGAAAATTTGTGGAACGCAAGAATTACAGCGCCGTCGTCAACGTGACCTAATATTCATATCTGACATAATGGAATGCATTTGTGAGGGGATGGGATTTAACCAATATTAAGCGTACTGTTGTTTGAAGGCTGTACATCAGCAATATGAATGAAGGTTTAAGACCTCAAGCGTATTCGAATTGAAGATTTAAACCTTCTGGGATGTTGCGCCTTGTCGAGTGGTAAGTAACTACAGACACTCTGAAGGCGGTACGTTTCTCTGAAATGTCGGTAACTCTATACCAGTCTAGAAGGCGTAACACCTAAAAAACAAGTAAATATCCCTTGACACCACTGTGAGAATCTCAGGTCTCATATTATAGAGTTATTTCAATACGGTCTACTTTACAAGAGCAACAACAATGAATAAATGTGTTTTCTGAACACTACGAAGAGTGTAAGACGCACACATTACGTAGCTGTTGTTTTGCAGCACCGAAAACTACTTCAGGAATATTTACAAATTTCTCACTTCCGGACCTACAATAAAAGCTCGCTGGTTCTTAGCGTGCTATAAACTCGTAGTTTACCTGAATAATCGAATTGTACTTGGCACACTTTTGCAGCAACTACGAGACATCGTATTGTATGAAAATCGTAGGCTGTTTATGGGAACCCGAATACCCCAGAATCAGGGGTGCAAACATTCTGCGCTCCAGATCGACGTGACGGTCAAATTTTTATGGTATGTAACTTGCTCTATGTTACCATTCTGATACCTGCAATTTTGAGGTGGCTGAAGTGGTTCTGGAAAATTTTTGCAACTCTGCCATAAGCAGTAGATGTTTAATTTGAAACATTTTTAAGTATCGTTAATATTCGGCGAAATACGAAGAAAGTCTAATCGCATGCGCCACCATAAGCATGAGAAAAATTTAACATCAAAATCAGTGAGATAAGCAGACTAACAGTAATCGGTCTCTCCTTTAGCCGCTTCCTTACTAAGTAAGGTGAAAAATGTAAAGTTCGCACAAGAACAGGCCACAAAGACCCAGAAGGGGAGTAGATGTGCTCCTCTACTCTTTCTTTAATTTCAGTCTTAGATGGTGTTGGGTGGCCAACGCTACGACCCGGCCGGTTTGCTCCGGGTAAAGCGACCTGGTACCCTTCGTAAGGACGTTGGGTGAGTTCAAGGGCAGGTAGGGACGGGTGCGGAAATTCTCGCCTCTACTGGGATTCGATCCCCGGACCGTCCAACCCGTAGCAAGTCGCTATACAGGCTACGCTATCCCGGCCCACTTTTCTTACTAAGTCGGAGAGATTTTAACATCTTGGGGTTCAAATCAATACAAATTCCGGGTGTATTTCCGTATCTCTAAGAGAGGTTTACGTGACTTTGCTCGACCTCTTCCAGCAAATACTTGCATAACGACTTCAAAGAGATCATAAGCTCTTTCTTCACAGTCCATTCCCACTCAGCCTTTACGGTCATGGGAGTTTCTATGTCTCTACAGCCGATCCTATGAAGTTTTCACTCTCTGGTATGTGACACAGCCGCTGCCTAATAACCTCCCGACGTTTCGAATGTTGAAGTTGAGACCACACCTGTGTCTCGAAAAGTTGGGAACCGGTCACCCAGGAAGGCAGCGTCGCATCCCAGGAGAAAGGAATCCTCAGAGATTTACTTGCTTACGCTTTTGTTATATCAATAGTTGTCACGGATTTGTTATTGGTTGGTTTGTTAATGTCTCCAGCAGACGCAAGTTGTGCCATGTGCGACTTGGAGGCCTTTGGACACGAGTGTTCTTCGTCTGGGGTGAAGCAGTGTGAAGATGGGATAGAGGGAGTAATTGAGCATGAGATGTGCGCACGAATGAGTGAGGGCTGCCGGTGGTTGTCTCTCTATATATGAAACAACGGCGTGCACCCGCAGCCGGTGCAACTCGGAGACCATAACCGAGTAAAAACCAGAAGTTAAATGGATATAATCACCACAAGCTTGGACACTATAAACAAAATTGCTAACACGAACAGAGCGTGTGCTGTCTGCTAGGGCAAAAATTAGTCGCTGCGGAAACTCGGCTTCAATATCGGTCTGGCTAGTGCACGAGTGGTATAAGGCACAAACTGCTGACCACATTGGGGGTCAAAAAAACATGAGAACCTTTTCATTGTCTAACTAAATCCGCTGTGTTGGGTGTTTATGATTCCTGCTATGGTTAAAAAATCCACCACCTCTTTAGAAGGCAACGATTCATCGCCGTCTTTAACATCTCTACCACTGAATCCTATCCTGATCCGGCTGAAGCTAGAGCACACCGATACATAACATCTGTGTCACTTTTAATATTATCTATATGTTCAGGCCTTGGTCTCTCAAGGACTCTTTTATGTTTGAGGTTTTGCCAGGAATATTTTACGTGCATTCGTCATTTTCTTATTAAATCTACATGACCTACGAATCTCAACATTCTAGTTACGTCACGCAAACAATATAAACTGAAGAGGACAGATAATGAAGCCTCGCCGGTGGCGAGACACGAACATATGCAGGAACCAGCAGAAGCCGTCTCCCAGATGTGGCCAAACTTTTAGGCACTTTCACAAAATTGTGAAAATCGACTATTAGTTTCGTCATGTCCGTCTGTTTTTCTGTCTGTCCTTCCGTCCGCATTGAACAACGTGTCTCCAAATGGACGGATTTTCATGAAATTTGATATTTGAACTATTTTCTAAAATCTTTCGAGAAACATTAATTTTATTTAAAATCTGACAAGAATAACGAGTACTTTAGGCCTATATAAAGACCAATGTACATTTATTATCATATCTCGCTCAGTTCTTCTTAGAATGATAAATGTAACATTTTCTGCTTTTTTTTTTAATAAATCGAAATGTGCAGGAAGAACTCGCAGAGACTGAACTGTAATCACCGAGACTGGATGCCAGTAAATAATTATGTAACTGCTTCCTGTAAGTACAAACGACCATATATACAAAAAGGGTTACTCTATAGGTACTTCTCATTTATATTTTAGCCACAGAAGTGAGCACAAACCACACGCACTAACTTAACCAACTAATCTATTTATATCTAATAAGTTAAGTGAAAATATTTACACATTATTTATTTTTAGAACTATTTTTGTTGCTGCTAATAATTGTTGTTAAGGGCATTGCATTCTACAACACTTCTTTAAATTTGGTTTACTTTACACAGATATACGTGCTGTACTACAAATCGGAAGGCCGCTGGTTCGATCGCAGCTGGTGTCATTGGAAATTTTCATTGACATAAAATCCTTCCGATCCCACTATGGCGCTGGGGTCGACTCAGCCTCTAACAGAAATGAGTACCAGGAGCATTTCCTGGGGGTAAAGGCAGCCGGTGCGTAAGGCTGACAACCTTACCACCACCCTGTGCCGTTGTCACGAAATCTGGGACCTTAACTTCCTGGAACACTCTGGGCACTTCCAGGCCTGTAAAGGGACTGCTTTACCTTTACACAGATATACACCAAGTATGTCAAATGCATATTGTTTTTTTATAGAATGTGCTGTTGTGTTTTCTTTTACTGGTCAAATTTTGGTTAAGCACTTATGATTCTTCTAACAATGTACTTTTAAATATACTATGGAAATATATAAACAAAAGGCAGCATTGTAGCCTAAATACACAAAGGATAAACTGCCACTCTTGCACGCAGCAGGTTATGTGAAGCGACTTCCTTCCTATCCCCACTGGCCACGATGAATCCATTCAAACGAACAGCTAAAGTATACGTATGGGGTCAATGCATGACTGAAATTTGAAAATCAGAAAACGTGGGTTCTCTTTTCCTATTGCCTCGTCGTTGCTGTCCGTTTTTAGCACATATTATAAGCGGCAAATGGAAAGCCTGTATCATAACGTACGAAGTCCCTGTAAGGGGTCTGTCGCATTTAATAGCCCATATATAAGGCCCATCGGAACAAATGAAGTGGCAGTTATTGTACGCGCCGTGAAAATCCTAATATTGTACGTAAATTTTTAAACATTCCGGCCTGTTTTTCGTTAACAGCAAGTCAGTAATTTCACAAATCCCGTCTATATAAGCAGGGAGTTAAAAACTTTTATTAATTGCTATAAATGGGGAGGCGGGAGCAGGAACATAAAAACGAATGCAAAAAAAAAGAGAGGAAGAAAAAAGCCCGTTCAGGACTCAGGAAATTATTCTTAATAATTGTAGAGACTTAAAATTCTCTAAAACTGGCATACTGTTCAACCATCTACTTACCACCGCGTAAAATGTCGCGATCCTTTGGCGAGTGATGCTAGCTTCTCGTCCAAGTCACAAATAAGTACACCCGTCATACAATCGTATTTAATGCAAATCAAGAAGTAAGTGACTGGCTGCAAATTCGTCAAGTTCAAGCCACAAGCCACTGACATCAGTAAATTGAATCAAAAGTTGAAAAAAAAAGAATGGAAAAACGAACGCAAGCGAATTATTTTAGCCACAAGCCTACTTCTTGTTTATCATAAGAAAGCTATGGAAGCTGCAAACATCGATTCTTATAATAAAGGAATTTATGTAAATGCAACAGCTACACTGCAATATGCTTAACACTAAAATATCAGTAACTCTAAGAAACAAAAAAAAACTGTATGAAACAAAAAATATTCAGATAACATTTCCGTTATACGTGTAAGCAGGTTGTACTCCGTATCATTTTATAAGCTAAGGTCAGGTGTGTTGTTTCGTACTGACCATATATTTGGGCACCTGCATAATTACATAAATTATTAGACTTTGAGGGGATATTCACACTTATTACAAGACGAAGAGCTGGCAACTGGTCAAAAGTGAAAAAAAAAACCGTAAATACCACATGGACAACATGCCGCAAGATAAGGCGTAGAAAACGTAGCTAACACGACCAATTTACAAGTAAGTTTTGTCCAAAAGTATTTTGTTTTTGTGAATATCTTCATTTTTGTGGTTGCCAGGTCTGTCCATTTGTGAGGAAGAGAGAATATTTCACGCAACACTGAAATCTCGCTGTAAAGCAGTGCGATTAATTAGATGGGTATATATATATATATATATATAACCTTTCACGTTTAAGCCTAATAGTCCTGGAAATACGAATTCTCTCTTGTTTTAGAAGTCTGTAACTATTACCCGGGCTGCATCTACCGTTTACCTGGCAATATATCTGAAAGTGCTGACACCCTGATCGTGATATTAGGACACTCTCACACTGTCTACGTTAACAGAAGGGCTCGTCATTGCGTAATTTTTCGTACGACAGGTCCATAGACTCTTCTAAAGCGAGTTCTCCACAGAGGGCGATCTAGTGTTTCCTCTTTCAGTTTACAGTATATTCTTATTTCCTTAAGGCCATCAAGTAGCTCCTTACGTCTTCTTCCTTGTCTTCCCATCACTTTTATCCTTCTCTCTATCTTCGTGTTTTAGAAGGTAATCCCTACGCAAGATGTGACCAATATAGATATTCTTCCTTCTTTTTCTTGTATGTATAATATTACGTTCCTTCTTGACTGTACTTATTGCTGCTTCATTTTTCACAGATCTCTCCAACCGATCTTCTCCATCTCTCTTCTGCGCCACCTTTCTAAACTCTCAAGGTATTTCCGATCTAATTCCCGAAGTATCCAAGTTTCAGCATCATACAAAGCTATGCTCCAAATGTAGCGTTTAACTAGTTTCTTCCGTAAATTTAAGTCCAATTTGCTGGTGAAAAAATTCTTCTTGTTGACAGAAAAGCTGTCACGTCTCAATTTGACAAGGACGAAAGGGGACTGATACGTCATCGACGTCTTTAGAATTTTACACAACAGTAAACAGATGTTCACCAAAATTATGTTCTTCCCACGAAAGTTTGCACTATGTCTCGCCTCTTTTCTCCGGATCGCAAGCACCTGAGGATGGGTGTATTAACATCCGAAACATGTTGAGCATTAAATAATGAAATAATAAAGCAAGTGACATCAAGTTGGTCTCTCTTTATTCAACCAAAATATGTGTTTTGTTTCGACACATTCTTCATTCTCGAAGTCTGTATGAAAGACAGAACGTGAAAGTTGATATACACTGCAGCTGAGTCGGTCTTAGGTGAATGGAAGAAAAATATGAAACCCACCAATATGGTATTCAAGAAGTCCTTTTGTTACACAGGAATCGCTGAATTGCAAATCCGACTCTTCTGGATTTTCTTCTTGTATTCGTTCGTTGCTGTGTCCGTGGTAAAACTTCCACTGACAAAATTTAAGTACTTTGACTTAACAAAGAAACGCGAGGACTGTATATTTATTAGCTTATTAAAATCAAGTTTTGTATTACCCACAAGAGAAATGTTTCGTGTTCTTGACCGGGACACCTCGTCCGTAGCAGAGAGCAGATGAAAATGGAGATTTCTTAGTCATGCATTGAGAAACCATTAGCAAGATGTTAATGGAGATAAGAGGGCTGTAGGAGAAGCGTGTTTGACCAACGCTTTAATAGAATTCAAGTTAATATACTCCCATTAATCCAGCAAAACCTTTAACCTCCCAACCTTTAAGGAACTTTAAATTGGTTATGGGAAGGTTGTAATGCCTGGAGAAGCTGTTATCTGCAAACACGCCTGGCCAGTGGCCACAGGAAAGGAAATGAACATTGTATTCAACGACCTAACTCCAAGCATTGACATTAATGAAACTTCATGAAACTTTAATGTTAGTTTACAAGTCCATTACTCTTTGAGGTAAATGATTTAATGACATAAGCAGAACGCGGATTGTCTGATTTTTGGCGATACTGTAATACTTCAGTTGTCAAAGGAACTGGTTACGGTCTAGATAACCAAGGTCTACGGTTAAATATTTTTTATTACATGAAGACTTTTCTCATCTTCAAAGATAAAGCGCAGAAAGCAATTACGATTCTAAGATACAATTCCAGACTTCGCCTGAATAAAATGTGGAGGAGCCACAAAGAACCTCAGTATACTGGCTTTCTGGTCGAGAATAAAACCCAGACCTGTCGTGAGGGGGTTATTTTTTAAACTGGTTCAAGTCACTTTGGTGATTGGAATGTTGTGTGTTTTCTCCTTGTCACCAAGTTCATAAAGGCTTTAATGTAGGTCTAATTGGTGGTAGCGGGTTGGGCAGATCTTTGTTCCCGAGTCAAGCAAGACTGAGCGTTAAGTTGACCACTCATCTTCACTTGTTATATGAATTCAGCAAATTCTGCCCAGAGAAAAGGTTACACTCCGTCAGGCTACAGTTCAGGAAAAAGGCTGGAGAAAGCCGTGTTGGTCAGTTTCAACCTCTGTCACGCGATTTGCTCATGAAAATTTTTATCGGTAATTCTGTTAGAATAAAATGAGTTTCAAGAAATAATGTCTACAACAGTCGAAGATCAAGGATATTTTTTCGCGAAATTTAAAATTCCTTTCCCTTTCTCCCTTTGGAAGTAGGCTAAATAACAGCGTCATATGGTATAAAGCTTTCTTGCGTTTACTGAACGTGACAACATCAAGAGTGACGAATCGTTGTGTTCTTAACACGATAGATTGCAACAAACCATTGTTCCGTTGAATGGGGTGGGACGAGGTCACAGATTATTGCACCCGTTACTAATGCTCCAGTAACACCCCTCACTCTCACTTGTAACATCCCTATCTCAGAACAACTTCTCCCGGCAATGCTATACTTATGTGCACTGATACTCCCGAAAAGACCATTCTCTCTCCTATATACTAGCTTTCATTTAATGCCAGCAACACGACAAACTTACTCTAACACAAGTACGAGAATTAGGGTTTCAAGGCTCGGGATGTAGCCAAATATAGCCAAGGAACGTAAGGGGTGTGGAGGGGGAGGCTTATTTCCTTGAAACGGTGCCACCAACTACCAACCACTAACCCCTCCTCTAATATAACACCCCCCAACTAACTCCATCCCTCGTATTCCCGTATAAAATATGAATATCGCAAGCCTATCAATCTCATTAATGTACTTTGTAACCGGTCATGCATATATATGTTGCAGCGCGATGAGGCAGATTACAATCACAGTGTAAGTCCCATGGTCTTAGCTAAGAAGAGAGAGGTGAGGAATGAGGGTGGAAAGGGTTTCCTTAAGTTACAACTGATAACAGGCGAAGCAGAAGCAAGAGGAATATCATAAGCCTATTTTATACAGGAACGCCCCATACATCAGATTAATTAAAGCAACATTATTATATATATCAACACTAAGAATCTCTTGGTTTATAATAACTTTATAATTTACAGCTTTATAAAGAGAAATTATCATCTTTATATCTCAATCTTCTAACCTCTGTCGCCCTATCCCCTGCATTTTCATCATCCTCTTCCTCTTTCTCTTTCGCTTTTCTTTCATACATCTTTTCTATTTCGTTTTGGATTTGTTGTATTTCCTAATGTCTAGAAAGCAAATAATGATATTACACACAACACAATATCGGGCATGGATAAGATAGCGTGTCAAAATGTTAAAATTGCCAACTTTTCAGGCAAAATTGTTGCCTCCTTCTTCAGTTCTTCAGGGTAGAAGTACTGAAAGGAATTAACAGATAAGAGATGTGATTGTTTCGAACGCGGTCATAGAACATATTTCTGAATGATAGCAACGGTAAATGCGATCCCAGTCAGAAGAGAATCCATATTGCTGCCATCACCATTTGGTACTGATCGAGACCAGTGCAGCAACAGTATCCGGATGCAGGCTGAAGCCTGCATACGGATACCACACCACCCCAGCCAAACCACAACGTAACACCAACACACATCGAACCAGAGCAATACAACCCATGAAATAATTCAACAAATAAGTCGCAAACACCTGAGGATGGATGTATTAACATCCGAAACATGTTGAGCATTAAATAATGAAATAATAAAGCAAGTGACATCAAGTTGGTCTCTCTTTATTCAACTATCATGATGATGCACGGCCCAATAAACATAAGATTAACATATTTTGGTCTTCCCGTTTCCCTACATCCTTTCGGTTTGTATCAAAAATGAATTTTTGAGGGTATTAATCTTCACGTATTAATCCTTTAATGGACACTGGTAAATATTTTTACCATTTGTTTTAACCCTGCTTTCTTCGAACAGCTTTCTAATGTATGTCTAATCCTATTGAGACTAAACAGAAGGTTTTCTTTAATGAAGAATAAATATTTTCTCCGAATAATCCAACAAAGTTTTAATTATTTCTTATAAGTCTTACTCCTTCGAAATGGTAAGGGTTATATGCTTTCGAATATTCTTAACGTTTACGTAATATATGTTTTTTTATTCAACAGACCTATACTTTAAAACACTTGAACGGTTAAGCATTATTTTTTTAAAGCGCACAAAAGAACGAAAAAGATTTGATTGAAGAACCGTAGTAAACGTAACAATTGAAGAGAATTGGCTATACAAACCCTGAAACTTTGTCTAATTTAGACTTGCTTTGATTCATCATCGTTTCACGGATCACTGTTTAGAAACCGCAGCTATTGAAGACACAAGAATAAAAAGTGAATAGACTAGCCTAAGCAAATTTAAATTGAAAGCATAAATTTTGACTTCCTTTCTAATGGATCGTGTCATTAATGTGTTTTTCCTTTTTTGAATAGATACGACAGCCGTTTGATGTAACTTGGAAGTAAATAATCGTACGCCTTGCGTAACGAATAGAGCTGGCCATGAGAGGTAAGGAGCTTGAAATACCGCCAGCTGGCGGTTGCTGTGAGGTCCGGCCACGGAATGTCCATGTCCCGACGATGACAAGTGGCGAGATGCTGTAATGGTGTCTTGAATTCGTTTGGTGGGACGTGCCCCAGAGTCGTGACCTTCAGAAACCGAAGTCTATGTTGTTACTCACATAACACCAGAATTTTTCCTTTGTAGGCGTCAATCAGCATTTCAAACAAAGTACACCTAGGGTAAAATTTATACTAACTCGAGGTTTAATTTACCCGGCGCTCATGCGGTGTCATTTGCTCTGTTTAAACCTACCAGACAACGACAAAGCACTTCTGCGATTTAAGATACATGTTTGTCCTCTAAAGATAACGTCCTGGCTCTTAATTGTCAGACTTCAGGGACAATTGTGTCTGTTTGTGTTGGTGCATTATAGTGCTTATTTGTGACAGAAGGATGCACGAAAACTGAAGAATAAAAAATCAACTAGATGCCACTTATTTTATTGTACTTCTTATAGGCTCAACATGTTTCCGGCACTACTATGCCCATCACCAGGAGCTCGCGACTATGATGTTTATTACCACATTGGTCGTTTCGTTCTTGGTTTGCTGTATGTTGGAAGTTAGGTGCGGTTTGCCTAGCGTAGTGTCTGGGCTGCAGGCTATAAGCCAAACCGCACCTAACCTCCAACTTACAGCAAACCAAGAACGAAACGACCAATGTGGTAATCAACATCACAGTCGCGAGCTCCTGATGATGGGCATAGTAGTGCCTGAAACATATTGAGCCTATAAGAAGTATAATAAAATAATAAGGGGCGTCTAGTTGGTTTTTTGTTCTTCAGTTATCACAATGATGCACGGTCCAATAAACATCAAATGCACAAAAAATGAATGAACAGGAGAATATAGAAAGTAGTGGCAGATGAGGAAAAGATGAGTAGACAAAGAAGCACAAAGAGGAGGTAACGTACAACAAGCATAAAGGACAAAAGTGTTGAGGAAAGAAACACGTGGAAGTGGTGGTGGTGGTGGTGGTGGTGGTGGTGGTGGTGGTGGTGGTGGTGGTGGTGTTGGCGGTGGTGGTGGTGGTGGTGGTGGTGAAGGTGGTTGTGATGATTGTGGTGCTGGTTGTGATGGTGGTAGTGGTGGTGGTGACTATGGTTGTGGTGTTGGTGTTGGTGGCGGTGGTGGTAGCAGCGGCGGTGTTGGTGGACCGATCAATTCCGAAGTTATGTAGAGATACCCTTTCAATTGTTATCATTAAACGACTGCGGGTAGGACAGAAAACTCGGTGCAGGAGTGAAGTTCTGGCCTAACTGAACGAATTATTTCAACATTCCTCTGGACAGATTAAGTCAGAAAAGACAGTCTGCAGTTTCATCGAAACTAAACTCTAAGTGATTATCACAGAAGTAACAGTTCATAGCTTTACCGGTATGTAAATGACATCGGAATTAATTCCCATTTGTCTGAGCCAGTAAGTAATTCAGGCAGCCACAGCTGAAATAGATGTTTGGTTAACTGGTCACTCTTAGTTACTTGACACAATAATTAAGTTAGCTACATAATTATTTACTGGCTGTTACGAAGGTAGCTAGTTCCTGGGTTGTACTCACGGTTAATTAGTTAGCCTATTGTGTAGCCACTTGCAATCAGATATGTATGTAGCTGGTCATCTCATAGGTTAATTTACGTTATTGAATAAAGTAATTGGAAATTCAAAGTAGCAAAGATGCAAGTTAAACATCACAAAATTATTTATCTCAGTAACTAAGCAACTTGATGCACAAAATTTTTGTTTTACAATAAGTTTATTTCATGCCTCTACATGTTTCGAGCACATGGACTCATCATCAGGAGGTCAAAATTGCATTACACAGCCTCTGGTATCATCACACCTGTAAGTGTGATGATACCAGAGGCTGTGTAATACAATTTTGACCTCCTGATGATGAGCGCATGTGCTCGAAACATACAGAGGCATGAAATAAACTTATTGTGAAACAAAAATTTTGTGCATCAAGTTGGTTAATTACTGAGATAAATATACTCAGATACACGGTCAGCAAAACGTAAAAAAAATCATAAAATTAGTTTCATTTAATCAGAGTCAGTCAAGTGGAATCGACACTCAGAATGTGCAGTACCGGTGACTTAATGTGCTTGGTATTCTTTGACTTTACCTTGAAAACCTGTAACTATCTAGGAACAGGCAATCGATAACCATCAATCAATTGCAAGACTGAAAAGCACAACACAACAGAGGAAGGGAGAAAATGGACGACGAAGACATGTTTCCACGTGCAAGGATTGATGGCTTGACACTGATGGAAGGGCCTGTATGACAAGTGAAATATTGTTGCTTAGTAAAACCGCCTCGCCGGCTTGGGACGACAGACTGGAATGAAACATTAGTTGCTCCACCCATCCAACTTTTGTTTCCTTGCCTACTGCTAGTAAATATAGACCCTTAGCCTGCAGCGAGGAGGGAAATGAGCACAAAATATGACGGAAGTCATTTTTCGGTTGTCAGTTGTTCGTAGTGTCAAGGAATAAAACAAGGGGCCTGCTTTCTGTTGGAGAGACGAGGAGAAGGTGAACTTGAAATCAATACAGACTTCACGTTTTGATGTTTTAAACTAAGTTGCGTTAACCCTTATCCTGCTAACGTGGAGAAATGGTGAGCTCCTAATAATGCTAGCAGATGGCACATGGGATTTAACTCGGCGTTTTAAGTGTTATACTAGTAATTCCAAGAAGGCCTTGAAACGGTGATATTCGCCAAGCTGACCAAGAAATTCCTTTATCTGATTGGACTCTTAATTTATGTAACCGAACCCCCAACTGGCCCCCACTTCGAAATAGATCACTGAAGAATAAAATCCAACTAGATGCCACTTATTATTCTATTATGCTTACATTAGGTTTAACATGTTTCGGGCACCATTATACCCATCATCAGGAGCTCACGAGGATAGCGTTGGTTACCACATAGGCCGTCTGGTTCTGTAAATATGTGTGAAGTAGCGTTTTTGTAAGTTTTGGTATTTGTGGTGTGTATTAGGTGCGAAATTTTTTGTAGTTTATTGTCGAGTGATCATAGTTGGTAGAAAGTGTACCTTAATTTTTAGCAGTTATGATTTTCATGTGTGTGGTCACAGTAGTGTAGCTGACTGTACTTGCGTGTGTGAAGTTTCTTTTTGGGGGGGTAGCAGATTTGCATGTCGATGAATTGCTGGTGTATTAATTAGAGTTATGGAGAAGAAAGAAATATACTGTACATAACTCGAGTTGCTGCTGGTTGGAAAGTTAATTACAGGCAGGATGGACGAGTTATCAGGATGATGCGCGGTCCAATACACATCAAAAATTCAAAATAGATCAACGGAATGTTTAAGTATTTTGTGCTACTACGCCGTGTTGACTGGTAAACAGTTACGGGTATTTATAACTAAGGAAACCGCTGTCACTGGTCAAAAATTTCACGCGATTAATACAGATCACCTGCGCATCCTACTGTTGTAATCCCAATTTTAATATTACCCTGCCATTCAGGCGTAGTTTACTATTTGATTTGTTCCTCTAAAATGCTCAGACCAAAACACTGTACGCGTTACAAAGTATCAAATAGGTATAGATACACAGTCGGAACACAACTATGTTATATTATTAGGTGTTATACAACGTATCAACTACATGTTGTGTTCCGATTGTGTGTCTATACATATTTGATACTTTGTATTTCGATTAACACAACGGGGATGACTCTCCTCAAAGCTGTATGTCTTTATAACATCCGGCAATTCAGATACCGAGGCAGAGAGGGGCTTCTGAAAACTCACACACGCAATTTTGTTTTAAGAAGAACGAAAGTCATTCCGTAACTGAAGTCCAGTAGATCACTATCATCACACAGAAAGTAACGTTCAGATCCATGGAGCTATTTCTTTATTAAAGATCTATTAGTTTAGCGCCGATTTGCCGCGTCACATCAGCTGTAATTCGGCAATCGCACATTGTAACACTGCCTGATAGGCCCGTATCTTTTGCATTATGAGTGCTGGCGAGAATTGAGTGATTCCTGACTTAGTTCGATTTACGTCGCCCGTTTCTAAGAAAGCAATCTCGACTAAATAATTTGAAAACATTTCTAGGCTAAGCCGAGTTGCCAGATCATTCTCATCTTTATTATGCACAGCGAAATTACTATGGCAATTATGCCTATACAGTAGTATGAACTGCAAAGTGACGGCCATTGGAAGAGACAAAAAAGTAATTTGACAAGGAATGCTGGGATTCTACCTAAAAGTGTGGTTGGAGTGGAATTTCTAAGCTCATTTCACGTGACTTAGTTTTTGAGAAAGCTATTGGGACCTAAAAGGACGAGGTAACAGGGGAGTAGAGTAGACTACACAACGAGAAGCTTAATGGACTGTGGACCAATTCCTTACCGAATATCATTCTGGTGATTAAATCAAGAAGAGTGTGAAACAGGCATGCGACGCGTGTGGGGTTAGAAAAGGTGTATACAGGGTTTTGGTGAGGAGACCTGAAGGAAAGAGACTACTTGGAAAACTTAGGCGTAAATGGGAGGAAAATATTGAAGTGGATCTTCAAGAAGTGGAATCGGGAGGCATCGACTGGATTGCTCTGGCTCAGGATAGAGAGAGTTGACGGGCGCTTGTAAAGGCGGTAATAAACCTGCGGGTTCCATAAGGGAACATTTGACTAGCTGAGGAACTTTCAGCTTTTTAAGAAGGGATCTGTTCCATGGAGTTAGTAAGTAAGTAAGTTAGTTAGTAAGTTAGTAAGTTAGTTACTTTCATTGTTGCACCGTGCATTTAAGTCAAATTCACTTTTTATTTCACCAACATATGCACTTGTAAATCGATCAATATTAATGTTAACACATTAAAACATTAAAATATAAAACATTATTATATTAAAACTCCAACATGTTTCGGTTTTTTTGATAAAACCATCATCAGGGAGCAGGTTCGTACCTATTAAAGTTACTTTTAGTCTATATTTGTTTTTGAAGTATGTCGGCAGCATGTCTTGTCACTTTAGTAGGTACGAACCTGCTCCCTGATGATGGTTTTATAAAAAAACCGAAACATGTTGGAGTTTTAATATAATAATGTTTTATATTTTAATGTTTTAATGTGTTAACATTAATATTGATCGATTTACAAGTGCATATGTCGGTGAAATAAAAAGTGAAGTAAGTTAGTTAGTTAGTTAGTCAGTCAGTTAATTAGTTCACGTGCCGTCCAGTATTTTAGCTCCGTTGGCCGCACGATAGTCCCGTAATTACGTCATCACTGTTCCATTTTATTTTCAAGGAAAGGGCGGATGAGTTTCTTTTTGGCATCTTCCTGAAACCCCCCCCCCCAAAAAAAAGGTAGTTTAACTGAAGGCCTAAATAAAGCCGCATCTTTTTAATGTTTCACCGATTTTATGAAAATATCATCAACGTAAATCAGCAATTGCAGTAAACTCTTAGAACTCGGAACACCTACATTCCTTTATTTCTAAAAACTCCTTCGCGTGATTTTATCAGATATTATCGATTATCTTTCTCACGTAATAAATTCACGCGTCAGCCTTCAATATGTCTTGCATCGAAAGCAATTTCTCATACGCTCGGGCCTTCTGTCGTGTGTTTGTGTACCCTTTACCAGCTCTGATCCACAAGATATGATACATTTTTGCACAGAGTTCGAATCACGCAAAAATTCGCCGCAAATTTCGAGTGTTTTCGGCGACAGTACATGCAGTATTGTTTCAATACTACCTTCCACACAGCAGTATTGCTAACAGTTCTTGTTCATTATTGAAAAGTTTTGAGAATGTTCGTCTTTCCATCATTGTAACGATAAACCATTAATTTCGAAATTAAACGGTCGGAAATATTCGCAGTAGTACTGAATATGTGATACTGCGTTAACGTGGGTAATATGGCAGAGGGAGAGAATAGCAATATGTAAGTCATGAGCAGAAGAGTAACAACTGCTCAATGTGCTTTTTTCGTGTTTTAACCAGACTACACATTTTTCATTGAAACAAATCAGTCCTTAAGAATTTCCACACCGATGTCTATTAAAGTATATTATTTAACTACGTGGTCAGTTGCTAAGATTACAGAGCTTCGATGATAAATGAGTGAATGAATATGAATAATTAATTGATGGAAAGATGCTGACAGGGAAAGGAAATTTGATGTTTGTGTGAACGTGCATCATTGATACAATAATATAAACAACCAAATAGATGCAAAAATAATAATTTTATCAATAATTTCAATCCACTCAACATGTTTCGGGAGATAATTTCGCCCATCTAGCGCTCCTGACGATGGGAAAATTTATCGCCCGAAACATGTTAAACCGATTAAAATTATTAATAAAATTATTATTGTTGCATCTATTTGGCTGTTTATATTATTGTAAGGGAAAGGAAAGTTCTTGGTGAAAACTCTCTTCCTGTGTCACATCGTCCGCCATGTATCTCACACCGCGTGTGCCTGGGATTGAACCCATGTTTGACCTACATGTAGTGGTAACGTATAAAATCCGCGGAGCTTTACCTCTATGCCATATTTGCCTTTGTGTCCTAAAACATAAGGACAGATAAGAATTTGCCTCTATCGTGCGTCTTGTTTTGTCGCAGAGAAAGAACACTTAGTTCTGTCGTCAGGGGACGTGGTCTCTGTTCAGCAGGCAACGTTACACGTGATGACACGTCGCTTCATTTTATCCCTTTCCCTATATCTCATCTTCAGATTTGAAGACTTTAAGGACTCACACGTAACTCGATAAAGCCTGTAGGACGTAGGGATCGTACGAAATTTGGAAGTGGGGGAGGGGGGAGGGGAGGGTCCAACACGCGATGAACAAGTAATATCATGTTCCCTTTTTGTGACTCAGGCCTACATAAAGATCGGAGTGTCTTCGTCTTTTCATCCCCCAGTAACCTACTTCCCAAGCTTTTTTCCCTTCTGTTCTATGCACTCCGTTCAGACAAGTCCCCCAATTTTTCTCTCTCGTACAAACCAACCCCCCACCAACCCACAACCCCGCTCCAACAGACTACCTCACTTCATTCAACCAAGTGGCGGTAGGGTAGGAAAAAAGTTTCGGGCGGAAAGAACATAGAAGAGAATAGGGTGAAAGGGTGAGGGGGTTGAGCATGCGCACCCGACACCTGTTGCTCTCCTGTGCGAGAAGAGAAAATTTCAATGAATTTAAAATGCTCTTGATAGCGTGTCTGCAATCAAACGGGAAGCAAATTACTACAAGAACTTGTTCATGGGATCTTGAGCCAAAAGGGGCCGGGGGAAGAAACTCTCCAACAGATTTTAATTGTACCGATCCTATGACCAGGTGAGTAAACGAGAGACTTCATTCATGCCTAGTGGGCTAATAACACCTGCTCCATCTCTGTACAGATGCTGTAAAAGCCTACAGATCTCAGGCAGCATCATCAGTTAAATTAAGTTCAAGTCTTTGATGTATGCAATGATTGTCATTTTCAAGCCATCCTCTGTGTCCGCATAAACCAATCAGCTTACTTGCTGTGTATTCGCACTACCCGGTTTTAGAATTTCGTCTAGGAGAGAAGATTTCCGTGAGTTTCCTAAGTGTGCAAGGCAAATGCTGGGGTACATACCTCTATGAGGCAAGGCCTTTATTTTACACATTATAGCACCCAAACTAGTAAAAAAATGTTTCTGCTGAAGACAAACATCCTGTTCACAAAACCAAACTTTCGATCCTGTTATGATCCAATTCAATCCCATCCATAACTTTATAGGCCAAAGCGAACTCTTATTGGATGATTTCTGGAAGGCAAATGATCCTTCTCATAACTCATCTTACAGTTCGATGCCACAAAACGTATGTAGATTCAAAACGTCTTTAATTAACGAATAAGTCTTTCACAAAACCCATTGATTTCTCACAACCATCAAATTTTCTCTGCCCTGACGCAATTAATTTCTCTGCATATCTTTGCAAAGTGCTACTGTAAACACTCATGCAATCATCCATTCAATATTTGAGTAAGCAAATTAGCCTTCTTTCATCTGCTCCTTCAAGCAAATAATCACGCTAGCAGTTCCACGCTGTTAGTTCTCATTTCACCAAGTGTGTGTGCTACCCCTACTAGATTCGATCTATTATCCAGAGTTACTAAAGGAGTGCAGGGCAGCTGGACGAATGGCGAGGTGACCGTAAATGTATTGCAAAGGGCATGGATGGAAGACTTATTTCAAAAACTTAGTAAGGCTAATCATATTCTGGGCTAAAACCCGAAAATGAACATTCAGAACATAAAGTAGTAGTGCCAGTCTTTATCAACGACTTCCCGTTTCAACTTCATTAAAAAAACATATTCTCCACTGTGCCCTTTCCCAATGCGATATCAAATCAATTTTCTTCCCTCGAATAGGAATGTACAATTCAAGAGAGGCAGAGAACAGAAGGTAAATTTGTGGTTTTATCTGCCTTTTGAACGTTCAGTTTCAAGCCCAAGTCACTCTCCAGCTGACGGGAAGGCAGTGTGTCCGCTTCCGAATCCAGACTCCAACACCCCCCCCCCCCCCCCCCCCCTCTTGGGGTCATCAACCAGAGTTTTTATCTTGTAGGTATAGAGTTAAAACCGTTTTTGGGAGGTCTTCCCCGTCTATTGAAAATAACATGGGGGGTT
>Ga0123354_10003660_pt1 | contig 21331 bp, 12 predicted proteins | sample TergutLab28metaG_2_FD_97872 | JGI IMG/M metagenome (GOLD analysis project Ga0123354, IMG submission 97872) | Labiotermes labralis P4 segment gut microbial communities from Petit-Saut dam, French Guiana - Lab288 P4 | ecosystem: Host-associated > Arthropoda: Insects > Digestive system > Gut ... | reverse complement strand
TTCTATTCTATTCTACTCTGTTCTTCTAACAGTATGTCTACTAGTTAGAACATGCAGTGTCAGTTGTGAGACTTGTTTGTTATTTATGTAGTGTCAGTTGCGAGACTTGTTTGTTATTTATATTACTTCTTACATACTCTTGACGTGTATATTTAACGATCTCATAGTTTTAAATATGTAGCTTTCCTAACAAGCCATGCATGTAAGTTAGTAAATACTGTACATGATACGTCAAATTTACTGAACTGTATGCTTGTCTGAAGGACATGTTTACTATATTTCCTATTGTAAATTAAATATTTTTAAATGCTTATCTTATTTAAGATATCAATAATATATCTAATGGGCTATCCACACTGTGTGAATGTGACCATTCCTTTCTGTTCTCTAGTGATATGCACCTGTTTTGAACATTCCATTCAGTCCTACATTTTTGTTAATTACTTCCCAGGGAAAGAGGCTGCAGTGTGCACTGCAGAGGATGCTGGCTAGGTCTCAGGCCTGTTGAGAAAAAGAAAAATTCTTCCCTTCCCAGAAATCTAACATTGGTTATTCAGCCCACAGCCAATCACATTACTGTCCAAATTTTCTTACCTTAGTAAAATTCTCAAGAGTCAAAGTTGAGAAACCTCCTGCTGTTAGCTTCACAGGTATCTTGGCTCTCTCCATTAATATACGAAGGTGTTTTCTGAATTTACTACTTGCAGTGTACCATTCACAGTAATATGCAGCATTTAGAACCTTCGAACTCTGTGACATAAATGTAATATAAAGCCAAAGGTCAGCAGAGGTATATTTTTATTGAGATACATTTTGACTCAGACTGTCCAAATGAGATGAATTAGAATATGAAATTCACCTCTGTATGAGGACAGTTGACTAAATCATTCCAGGCATTTAAAAATTGTGACATAGAACATAGAAGCATCTGTCACAAAGAATATTCCTCTGTGCCAAAAATACTGTATGGAGATCGTAAAAAAAAGGGACCTAAGTCATCCAAATGCAATGGAAGGACCACTTTTAACATTTGGTTACATTTATACAATTCTGTAGATAAGATTTTCAGAACAACACTACAAAATAGAACAGGTGAACACCCTAACTCATCACCATGATAGTAATGATGATTATCAATGTTGTCATCATCGTCATCATCACTGTCATCATCATCATCATCAACATAAGACTTTTTGTTGTCATAGTAGTAAAACAATGTTCTTTGCCAAGACAACTTTCAATTTTATGTTTTGTTATGGTTATGCCAAAATACATAACATACTTGGATAAGTAAACATGTATTATATATTTGTGTATTTATGTCTTTTACCATGTCCTACTGTTTTTATGACAGACTTATGGAACAACAGAATACATACATACAAACATTCATATATGTATGTATGGATATATGTATGTATGTATATATGTATGTATGTATGTATGGATGTATGTATGTATGGATGCATGTATGTATGTATGTATGCATGTTTATGTGTGTGTGTGTGTGTGTGTGTGCGTGTATGTGTGTGTGTATATATATATATACATGTATGTACTTATGTATGTACATATGTTCATACTTAGGCATGTATGTATTGTGGTAGTGAGATCATTGAAATACACACCAAAGTATACCAAGGGGATCAAAATATGATAATGAAGTCTTGAGGTAATCAGTTGTGTCAATACGGAATGAATTTCTGGCTGACTTTCTGACAAAAACCCAGTGCATTCTGTCACTGTGAATTTTTCATGACTCATAAAATGTAAACCACCCAAAATTCAGTAACGTGTCATTTTTACATTTGTCTTGAAAGTAGATGGCCACACATGAAAAACAGTACCAGATGTATGCATACCTCTTCCAGCATTTCCCCACCAAACCAATAGAACATCCCTAGCTCAACAAGTGCAGATATGAGTGAGACAGACATCTTTGCAAACTTGGTGCTCTCAGCATGAATTGGAATCTGAAATACACAGTATAATACATGTAAATGTACAAGTGTAACATTGGGTCTATGTAATGGTATCTGTTCCAGCAGTCTGTCTACCTCGAACCATGAACGGAAGGAAAGAAATAACTACAGTACAGTTTCCCCTATAACTAAGCATGACATCTGGGAGCTATAAAGATAAGATGTAGTTAAGCATCATATATTTATTAACTTTGACATTTGGCACTACATAGATGGCCAGTCAAAATCATATACTGACTACTTACCAACAGGCAAAGGACTCAAACTATGCGCTGAGTGAACCCCAGAACCACCCTGGATGTGGTGGCAAAGAGAATCTCTGCCATCTCAGGAATTACACACTGGTCAGCCAGATCACAGATTGTCAGTTTACTAACTGAGCTGTATAAGCATACTAACAGTGGAAAGTGATAACGTAATCAACAAAGTTCACCATTTTTGGATCACTAATATGTTAGTCGGACAATTAAGTTCGCGAACTCGCCACCGTTTCCTTGCCGTGGCAGAACCGGACAAAAGCCTTAGTATGGTCTGATGACGCTGACATATCAGCGTTTCAGAGCTGTGTTGTTGTTGATCTATGGCAGTCTGTTTCTGAGTAGCATCTATTACTGTCTGCGTGTGTTTTGGTGTGCCGTCGCGAGAATGTCGGAGCTTGAATTAGAGCAGCGAACGAATATTAAATTTCTTATTAAACTTGGAAAGAGTGGAAAACTAAATCAGAGAGATGTTAGTGCAAGTTTACGGGGATAATGCTGTGTAGAAAACAGCAGTTTACAAGTGGGTGAAACGTTTTTCTGAGGGAAGAGAAAGTGTCACTGACGAAGAGAGATCAGGACGGCTAGCAACAAGCAGAACTGAAGAAAACATTGCAAAAATTCGTCAAATTGTGCATGAAAATCGTCGACTGACTGTCAGGAGCATAGCAGAGCAAGTGAACATCGACAGAGAACAGTCAGGAAAATCTTAACTGAAGATCTTGACATGAGGAAGGTGTGTGCAAAAATGGTCCCAAAGGAGCTCACCGAAGAACAAAAGCAAAGATGAGTCACAATTTGCCAAGACCTTCTGGAGAGGCACGATGACATTTTGGGCCGTGTCATCACAGATGATGAAACATGGGTCTACCAATACGACCCTGAAACAAAGCGGCAAAGTTCACAATGGAAGAATGCCAATTCCCCACGACCAAAAAAATTCTGTCGGTCCAAATCAAGAGTCAAAACAATGTTGCTGACTATTTTGATATTAGAGGGATTGTTCATTATGAATTTGTACCAACTGGACAAACAGTCAACCAAGTTTACTATTTGGAAGTAGTGGAATTGCTGCGTGAAAAAGTTAGACGGAAACCACCCGAACTTTTTGCTAAAAACTCATGGATCTTGTATCATGACAATGCACCTGCTCACATGGCACTGTATGTGAGGGAGGTTTTAGCAACTAATCAAGTAAATGTGCTGGAACACACTGCCTATTCACCGGATCTAGCCCCCAGTGACTTTTTTCTGTCCCCAAAGATAAAGAAAATATTGAAAGGAAGGTATTTTGATGACATTAATGACGTCAGGAGTAATACAATGGCAGCTCTAAAAGCCATTCCACAAAACCAGTTCCAAAATTGTTTTGAAGGGTGGACTAGGCGCTGGCATCGGTACATAGCTTCCCAAGGGGGGTACTTTGAAGGCAACCATGGTGGTATTCAGCAATGAGGTAAGTAGCACTTTTACCGCAATGAGTTCGTGAACTTCATTGCACGACCACATATATTTATTGTGTACATCTTACATTCATTCATTTATTCACATTCTATGGATCCTCACATGGTTACAGAACCCTTTGGATATAGAAATAGTCAACAGACAGTAAATATAATTATGCATAAATAATAATTATAATCAATAACAAATAATCAGTAATAAATACTTGCTTATAATTATCAATTGTCATAAACACACACACACATAATACATATATATGTGTGTGCGTGTGTATGTGTGTGTATGTAAGTATGTATGTATGTATGTCAGCATTATGAAGCATTTAACAATTTGTGATTACCAGCATTAATACATTATGTGAGATGAAAGTCTATAAATTATATATAAAGATTTTAAGTATTATATTATTAATAAATGTAAAATAGTTTTAGTAAAATAAAATAATTGTAAAGAAAATAACTTATGTGAGACCAAATAGTTAATTGTTGTTGCAATTACAATATTAATCAATGGAATAAAATGAATTAGAAAGAAGTAATCCCTTTAAGGCAGGTTTAAATAATTCATTCTTATTAGGCAAGCTTTTTATACTGGATGGAAGATGATTGAATAACTTAATTGCAGAACAGTAGGTTCTCCTTTGAAATGTTGCTAAATTTGACATTGCAGGGTGAAGATTAGTGCTATATCTGTTATTAATGCTATGCAGCTCTTGATTTGATTTAAATTGATCCTTGTTTTTTACCTCAAATAATAATAGGGAAAATATATACTGTGAATACAAAGGTAAAACTTTTGGGTTTTTAAATGGTACCCTACTAGAGTCTACATTTCTTTAATTTATAAGAATTATTATTCTTTTTTGGATACTGAATATATTAACACTGTAGGGCGAGTTACCTCCCAAAATTATACCATAAGTCATAATAGAATGTGCATAGGAAATACAGATCAACTGTACAGTTTCTTGTGACATGATAGCTTTTACATTCCTTAATGCATATAAGACAGAGCTCTATTTAGACATTAATCAAGTAATGTGATTTCTCCATGACAATGTTTCATCAATAATTAGACTAAGAAGCTTAGTGCTTGAAATGTTAATAATGTACTTATTATTACGACTGATATTTAGGTTAATTTCCTATCTATTTTTAATCCTACTTTGACTTAATGAGTTTTTTTTTAAGTTTAATGATAGCAAGTTATAGCCATTCAGTTATATCTACAAATACTTTATTTGTGTTAATTTTAAATATTTAGGGCTAGGATAATTTACAATTATACTAGTTTCAACAGCACCTAGGGCAAGTTTAACATTCTTAGTCTTTATTTCAAGCAATCATTTATATAAAAAAGAAAAAATAATGGACCAAGAATAGAACCTTGTGGAACTCCATGCTGACTTTCTGCTATCTGCAATAGGGACTATTATGAGTATTTCTGTTATATATTAATACTTCCTGATATCTGTCTTTAAGGGAGGATTTTATAAATGCATTAAATTTGTCTGCTGTTCCATTGAATTCCAGTCTAGACAATAAAATATTATGACTGACGTAGTGGAAGGCTTTCTCTAAGTCACAGAATATGCCACCAACAGTTAGTTTATCGTTCACGGCCAATACAATTTCATTATTTAACTCATGAGAGGCATTTTCTGTGAAGATTTACTCCTAAACCCATATTTTAAATTTACAAGCATATTATTTTTATTTACATGTTGATAAAGTATTGCATATATAACCTTTTAAAAAACTTTGTAGAAAGAAGTTAATAAAGATATAGGTCTAAAGTTACTAATATCAAATCTATTACAATTTTAAAGACTGGTTTTACTATTGAAAATTTTAATCTGGTTGGAAAGATACTTGAGGAAAGGGATTTATTACGTATTTATGTTAAGGGAGAACTAATAAAAGTAGTTCTCAATTGTAAGATTTTGACTGAGATTTCATCACATCAATGTGAATTTTTTATTTTTAAGGATTTAATAATTTTTGCAGTCTCATAAGTTGATGTGCAATTAAATTTAATGTTTGGGACAGCCACACTTGCTTACTTAGCACCAACCAGTAAACTCACCAGTGACATTTGAAAGCCTATAACACAGAAGGCAATCATGCTACCAAGAAGTTGCATTAGCATGACTGGTTTCAGAAATGCTTCCAACTTCTTCACAAAGCTGAAATATAAAAATAGTTTATGTTACAATTTAATCAAAATCAGAAATGGTCAAATTTATGCGTAAATCATGAATGGAATGCACTAACACTTTGTGCCTTCAGTTTGAAAAACTTTTTTAAGTGGAGAGTGGTGGACTCAACATAGCAGGTTAGAAGAACTGCAGAGAAGAGAGGACATGCTTTTCCCCTAATCAGAGGTAAACCTGGAGTTATTCCTGCACTTAATTAAGAAACAGATCATGAAGAAATATGGCGAAATGGATGTAGGGCTTCACACATTTAAATAACCTTGGCATTAGTTGGATGTGAGCAGTCAGCATCTTGTCCAATCCATGTTTGCCAAACACAGGAGACCCCAGTACCCATATTGTAGAACGCTAGTTGGGCCCCACTGCCAGTCTGGATGTTCTGGAGAAGAGAAAAATCTCTTGCCCTATGCCTGGAATCACACCCCAGATCCGCAGTTACTTAGCCCATAGCATAGTGACTATAATGACTGCATTGTCCCAGGTCCTCCCATATCGAGTGGGAGATGGAATTCCATTCAGAGTGTGCAATTTCTCTAGTATCCCTTACTTCTTGACTGGAAAATACATTTGTATTTCCAAAATCATATTTCTTTATTTTATATGTGGCCATATTTGACATTAAGGACAACCCACAATTTTTGGGTTCAATAGGATTCATTCAAAATAGTACAAATTTTAGTTTTGTCACTGCTGCTTTTTATGTTGCATCAAACACTACAAACGAACTTCGCTTTCTGTCAGATATTTACTTGCAATAGCTCCATGCATACTAAGTAAAATTTTCATTTTTCTTGCTCTGGATTCTGATACCACATTTACTATTTAATAGAACAGTGACAGCAAGTTACTTACTCAGACTGGTGTTTTACATTTGCCATACTTATAATGTATTCTTTATCTAGATATCCATTCTCATCTTCACTAAATACACCAGCCTTCCTCACTGTTGACTGATTTTCATCACATAATCAGCCCAGAATAATATAAACAATCATAAAGATTTATGTTGTGGTCATCTGGTATATGATAGCTTGTAGTCTGGTCATTGGTTATGAACATTTCAGGGAAACGTGCTGCCTATATCACTCTACTCTGAAAATATGGAGACTGCATGTTCTGCCGAAATATTAGTAACCACTTACCAGAATGCATTGCATCATAACGCCCATTACATGATGTCACAACACAGAAGACCAAAATATAAAACTTCAGTGTGATAAAAACCTAAAATCTCAATTGTAAACACTTTCAGTTTTTGTGTCTTATTGTGGCAATATAACCTGTATGTGTAACTACAGAGTTGCTTATGTCAGTTCTATAAATTGTACATGGAGAGGCATGTTTAGATGTTGTTGGTAGCAATGAATGAAAAACTGTTTTGAATGTGTTTAAGTATATTGAAATATAAATCTCAACAGTAGTATAAGTTGGGTTGTAAGATGAACAAGTTCTTGGTGAGAATTTTGTTTATATAAGAGCAAATGCAGACCAGGTTCAGCAATAATAATAATATTACATGAATTAAGCTGGTCATGTACTTAATTTGAGATCTTAAATGTATTTAATGATCTGCATTATCTCACTGTACTCTATGTTGCATGATGTAGCAGCACTAATCCTTGTATCACACAGACTACAGATTCTGGCCTAGCCTCACCTCATAATGGCTTGGTGATGCTGGATGCATTTATTGAGAATGTTCTGCATCTTCTCTTCCTCATTCTGCTCCATTAATACAGTCTGTATTGCTTTTCTGTCATTTTTACTTCCTTCCCCTGCAGAATTATTACAATTAACAGAGTTAATTTTGAATGTATACATTCAGGGATATGAGATTAAATTGCAGCAACTCTACAAGAATCACACAAAGGAAGAAAGGAGGTAGACATACTTTCCTGGTTATTGTACAGATGGACACTCAAAGGGTTAATATTTAAAAGTTAGTTTCTCAGCTCTTAATCGCATGTGAAACTTACCTGTCTTTCTTATTGCACAAAGTCCTCTTTACTGTTACACCATGTGTGGCAAAATCTGTTACACCATGCTGAGACATGGTGGATTATGTGGAATTTTAAGTTCTCACAGCAGTTTTGGTGAATATTCAAGTCATCTAGGTTGTTATGCCATGTAAACTGGTAACAATACACAGTAAAACATCCCAATAACCCAGAAGACTTGAATCTTTGTAAGTGATTAATTGCACATCCCACTGCAAGGAAGTTTATTACACAGACTTGCCGGCTATATATTCAAATTATTCCATTCTGTTCAGGAAGCATTTGAATATGTTTTTAAAAATAGGTATTGTAGTCAATGAATGACTTTATAACTACTATTTTAAAAGTTTTCACTGTGAAATTAATGTCCCTGAAGACATTCTGTTTACAGTGTTATATAAAATAACACCCGTGGAAAAGTTCTGTTGACACATACAGTGCTGGACACAAGAAAGACTATATATTTTTCAACCAAAAATAAAATAGATGACGTTAATTCTCAAGGAAAAGTCCACAGAAACTACCATAACACTTGGCTTATGGTAAAAAGTAATCATTAAATATATATACCGTCGAAAACTACGACTGTACAATTCACAAAGTGAAGCCAACACTATGTCCCATATGTAGACATAGTCTCTATATGGGAATCTTGTGTAGAATGTTAGCAATTCTATGAGAGATGATGATTCAAATGGATGATAAGTAGGATGCAATTAGTTAGCATCTACTGTCATGCTTCTACTTGTCCTTTAACTCCAGAGCATTCAACCTGCAAATGCATGTTCATTACATAATGTGGGGGTTACATTGTCTTTATCGGTGTCTTTATTTATGTCCCTCAATAGTATATTTTGAGCTAATCATTTCCATGAAACTTGGTTGAAAGTTTATAAGAATGATGACCCTTCCATTGTCATAACTTTTATATGTATTATACATAAAATAGAACCATAAGTGTGTGATCACATCTGCCTGACCATCCACTTACATGCTTGATATCCACTGATACTCTGTATTTCAATTATGTTTGTTTCTGGACGATTCACACTACAAGTTTCAAATTAATTTAATTTTTGCTCATACTGGCCAACCCAACATAATCCCATCTTTACATAAAGCCCTCAATAAAAAAGAAAATGTAGCTGCTCATGACCTCATGTCCTGATGTGTCTATAAACATGGCCTGAGATGTGAAAAGTGGTCTTATCCCCAAACAGTGTCAGCAAGAAGGAATGCTCTGTAGAAAAATCATGGAGGATACATGCAGCTAGAGTTGTGGTGAAAGACAAATAGCAACTTAGAAGAGAATGAAAGTAAGTGTAGCAATACATCAGGTGAATTAAATTCCCTAAAAGAACAAGATATCCATCAAGAGAGTGGTAGTGAAAATATTTCGGATATAGTGAACAAAAAATCACTGAAAAGACCTAGGAGACAGCCCGTAACTAGAAATAATGATTTGTTATGGGCAAATATTACCAAGAACTAATAAAGGGCAGGCATGAATAGAAGAGATAAAAGGGTGACAAATAATTTAACTTTATCTGTTCTGCATCAAACCATACAAAGTATAAGTAACAAATAAATAGAATTAGACCTTGTGTTAAAGTCGAGGCTAAAGAATACTGAGGTGTTATGTTTTAGAGAGCAATGGATAAAGGGGGATTATTTAAACTTAATTCAGATAGATCAGTATGAATTAGCAAGTAATTTTAGTAGAACTCTGTATGACCATCGTGGATCTTGTATATATGCAGAAATAAGTATCAGGACTAAGGAGCTTAATTGTTTTAAAGGTACTAGTACAGAGAAGGAATTTGAAATGTCTGTAATTGAACTGGTAGATTATGGGTACATTATTGTTTGTATATGTAGGTCACCAGATAGCAATTTTTGAACCTTTTTTAAAAACATTAGAATTAAAAACTCAGATAGAACAGGTAAAAAAAAAAAGCTTCTTATGTGTGGCGACTGGAACCTAAACTTTATGTTGGATAACATAAGGATAGAAGAAATTAAAAATCTATTAGAGAGTCATAATTTAATAAATATAGTAAGATCACCGACAAGACTTGTCCCTAGCTCTGAATCTTTAGTATATGTTACTGTAACAAACAAGGCTATTTCAGAACTGGGAGTATCTGTTGTAGATTTGGGTTTTTCTGATCACCTAGAACAGGTAGTAAAAATAAATACTGGTAAAGGAAATAGAAGAAATAAAATAGTTTTGAGAAGGCAGTTAACAAATAATAATATAGAAGAATTTAAAAACTTACTATCTAAGGAATCGTGGAACAAGTTATCTAATCACTCAGATGTAAACTGTTCTTCAAAGGCATTTATGAATATCTTTCTCTTCTGTTTTGAGACAACAGTCTCATATAAGAGGCAAAAATTAAGGGAAATAAAAAAAAATAGGTGGCTTACAAAGGGTTTAATTAATTCAAGTAAAAGAATGAAAATTTTAAATTATCTGAAAAGAAAGTTTACCTTCATGAGGGAGGATTTAGAGTACACAAAAAAAATATAAAAAATGTATAAAAGAGTATCACAGGAAGCAAAAAAAAGAGACAAAGATAGGTATGTCACAGAGGCATCTAAAAAAACTAAAGCCATTTGGCAGTTAATAAATAGAAAAATTGGTAAAACTCAAGAAGATCATTAAGAGTTGGAATTGAAGATAGGAAATAAAATTATTACAAACCCCATGAAGATTACTGAAAAATTAAATATGTACTTTGTGAATACTGTGTCAGAACTAGTAAAGCAAGATATTAACAACGCGAGTTATAATAATTCAAGACAAGAAACAAAACACTGTCCAAATTCCATTTTTATTTCTCCAGTCACTGAAGAGGAAGTGGTCAGTCTGGCCAAGAATTTGAAAGACAAGCTTACAGCAAGTTATGATGATATATATGAACTTTTAGTTAAACAATGTATACAATTAATAAAAGGGCCACTGACACATATTTATAACATATCATGGAGGTCAGGGGTTTTCCCAGATGAATGGAAATGAGCAAAAGTAAAGGCTTTGTATAAAAAACGAGATAGGTACAATATTCAGAACTATAGACCATTATCAATAATATCTGTATTTGCAAAACTATCAGAAAGGTTGCTGTTTAATAGATTGATACCTTTCTTATATAAAAATAAGATTTTAACAGATGCTCAAAATGGATTCAAGAAAGGAAAATGTATAGAAACAGCTGTCCAGTCATTTATTGAAATAATTCAGGAAGCTTTAGATAAAGGAATCCATGCAATTGGAATTTTTATAGAATTAACAAAAGCCTATGATACATTGAATCATAAAGTATTATTGGAAAAATTATCATCCTATAGAATAAGGGGCATCACGAACTTATGGTTCAAGTCTTATTTGACAAACAGAAGACAATGTATAAAGATTAATCAAAAAAACTCCAGTAATACTATGGTGCATAGATACAGATCTTCCTGTATAGAAATTAAACAAGGTGTGCCACAGAAATTGGTACTTGGTCCATTGTTGTTCTTACTGTATATAAATGACCTTCCCTTGAATATTCATGGTGCAAACCTGGTCATGTTTGCAGATGACATTAACGTTCTAATTACGGATAGCAATGTATGTGCACTTCAGAGAAAAATTGTTAGGGTGGTTGCAGAGTTAGAAATTTGGTTTCATAGGAATGATCTTATAATAAATGTAAGTAAAACAGGAGTTATGTCATTTCACAATAGACAGTCAAAGTTACTGGTACAACCTCAAGTCAGCTTTAATGTGATTGTTGTACACACTTGTGTTGATGTCACCCCTTAATCCCAACAAATATGATGATTTCCAAATCCATATGGATTATGTAATCCTGTATGGATTTACGGAAGGAAAATAAATGATATGATGATAAATTAAATCTGGAATATATAACTGAAACGAAATTTCTCAGTATCTACATAACAGAGACATTAAAGTGGAATTCCCATGTACAGTCATTAGCAAACAAATTGAGTAAGGTATAGTTTATGATAAAGTCCTCAAAGGAGATTTTAAGCCTTTATATGATTCAAAATGTTTATTTTACTAAATTTCAGGCTCTCTTACAATGTGATATACTAATTTGGGTGGAGGGGGGGATAGGGGGTGAATTAAATACAAGAATATTTAGAATAGAAAAAAGGGTGATTAGGTCAATGGCTGGAGTGAGTTCAAGAACACCTTGTAGACAGTTGTTTAAAGAATTAAATATTCTAACGTTGACTCCTTTATATATTTATTGGAAGCGACTTGTTTCAAGAAAAAATGCTGTCAGTCTTTGGAGCAAAATTTTAAGGTTCATAAATATAATACATGAAGAAAGATGGATATCCATGTTAAAAATACATAATACTGAAGTATACAAAATAGTGCAATAAATATGGGCACTAAAGTATATAACAATCTGCCTGGATTTATAAAAGAAATAAAAGATTACAAGGCCTTTAAGAAACAGTTAAAACTATTCCTTCTTTGTCACTCTTTTTACTCATTAGAAGAATTTTTATCTTCCTAGTGATTAACCTATGATATTTATCTGACTTTAGGTACATAAAATATAAACAGACAGTTAATGAATTATTTGTTGAATATTATTTAAGAGGTTTTAGAAAGTATCTCATATGTAATAAAAAAAATATATATATATTACAGACTTAATGAGTCTACTATCATATATATGATATTTGGACTAAATAAATACAATACAATACAAAGTTAGGTCTTTTGGATTTATCACCTATTTGGAGTGCATACAACAATTGAAGCTTGTAGGCAGTAAATCAACAATATTTCTTCAACATCCAGGGAACATTTGTCTTCACAGTCCCTAGTTGATTTGCATATTTATGCATGTTTTTCTTTGAACTGTGAAGACTTAAACTGACTTGTCATGAAATCATGGGCTTCCTGAATGTTTCTTTCCAGTAAACTTTCTGTTTCCTTAAATACTTATCCAACCAGCAAACGTTTTCATGCACTAGGGGTTCATTAAATGTTTAACAGTAGTCATAATCCACACAAATCACCAAATCAAATTTTGCCACACATAATGTGCAGTCATTTCCTTCTTGTCAGGATGTCATGGAATTGTATACCAGAATGTGAAAAAGGAAGTAGGAATTTACTTGGTTCCTTTTTTTATTGTAATGATAAGGTGTTCATTGCTATGGATGGACATGTGTTTTTGAATGAGAGAAATTTGAGGCCTTGGCACTAAAGAAAAGGGGCACGTTTAGCTTCACACCATGTCACTTTATTACCCCAGAATCCACAGGATATGGCACTCACATCTGCAGAATTATGGCATGCAATCAAGACCTCCCATAATTTTACTTACAACTTCTTTATCATTAATGCTGGACATATCATCCCTGAATTCATGATGCTACTCCTTATTCAAATCAACACTCATATACTTAAAAAAAAAACATACCTCTTGCATGTTCTTCTGAATGATGTACCATTGTCCACACACTACTGTCATCACTGCCAATTTTTTCTGACACAGGAATGGCTTCCTGGAGTTGAAGTTGATTCATATTTGAGTCCATTGATTCTCTAGCATTTTCGTGCAAATGGATCAACACATATTGCAGTGCTTTAAAATGCCCAGAAGTATGAATAAATACAGAAACAAAAAGCATATCCCAAGCAGGCATTCCAACAAAAACAGAACATGCAATAAATGACTCAAAGAAGTATGTCAGAATGAAATTAAGAACATTATGTTCCACATCATATGGATAATATGCAAGGTATGGCAACTGCAGAATGACAGTTCTGTTGCTGTTAGATTTCACATCAGTACTGTTCTGTGAGTCATGTAGTTCTTCTGTATACTCCCCCAACATTTCTTTAATTGGATATAAAATCCAGAATATTGCTATACTGATTGCCACATTGCTTCTTATGATAGTATAGAGCTTTGCTCTTGCTGCGTATCTATTCAAGATCATTGTCTGCTGTGATGTGGACAGTCGGTCATCTGTGAAAAATTTGTTTTGCAGTTCATCAATAAGTTCTGAGGCCTCATCAGTTCTAATAAGTAAGTAAGTGTTCTTGAATGCAAGAAGGCCAGTGAATATAGTAATTAAAAGTAATTTTGCTAGGCGTTCTAGGTCAGTGATGTAGATGTAGGCATCACAAATTTGTGTTACATCACACAGAATCAGTGATATAATAGTTAAAAATGCAAATATTTTATGCAGTCTCCACTGAGGTGCATCCCACTTCCAGACACCCAGAATACGTAGTTTGTGGAGATTGAATTCAAGCAATTTGTTTGCCCCACAATGTTCCTCTACACCAAGGAATTTAATTATACTTGGTGACAGTAGCTCCATGTTTAAAACTAGAAGTGGTAACTTTTTGGTTCTCAGTTTCAAATGTTGTTTTTTATATAAAAACTGGATTCCTACCCAACTCTAATAGACCTATATAGGCATTCAGAATTTGCAATGTAGATGTGTGCTGAGAGTTCTACCAAACCCGTTAGGACAGCAAATGTCATGACTCTCCTACTCCAGCAGCTATATTCTGGTTAAACACAACTTTACCCTGACTTAATTTTTTAAGACTCAAGGTAGACCATCAATTGATTTAAATAATTTATGATCAAACTCAGTACGTAAAATCTTAGAAGAACCTTACTGTCCATATGTCATTTTCCCACATTTGAATTAAGTATATATCCCCATAATAATCTACAATTTGATTTATTTTTTCAGTGACATCTCACATGTACATTGGTTCTTATTTAATTTGAGTGGACATAAAATTTTATTTTCAATTTTCAAAATGCCTTATAGTAATTACTTAGGAATTTATTTATCTGCACTGTGTTAATTAATTGCAAAGGATGTAATATAGAATGATATGAAACAAATGGGAAACATATAATCATGATCCATTTTGTGACATTTATCTGGAGAGACTGAAGGAAACTGATCATCACTTAACACCTGTAATTTTAGACTCAAACATAGTCCTATTTAGACTGTGTAATTATTTAAGGTAGTCAAATGAATGTTGTCAAAATATAAGGGCTGAGAATAACACATGAAGCTTACTTTTCTACTACGTACATTTCTGGCCCTACACAAGTATTGTTACTGTTATTATTAAAACTGCTGTTTCTGTTCCTGTTGTTGTTGTTGTTGGTGGTGGTGGTGGTGGTGGTGGTGGCAGAGCTGGCAGCAGCAGCAGTGGTGGCAACAGTGGCGATGTAGTGGTGAGTAGATACTGATATCATCATCACCACCACCACCACCATCATAATCATCATAATCACTATTGCTGCTCCCGTTTTATATTTGTGAAGAACTGAAGTATTAATTCTTCGTCTATGGTGCAACAGCCCAATATCAGGCCTTAGCCTCCAGGAAATACAGATTCAGTCTACAAAAATTTTGTCAGCTGTAATATTAGTAGTTATGACCACCACCACATTTGTACCTGTGGACTTGAATATCATTATCTGTACAGACTTCTGGTACAGTCTATCTCCATACAAAATCACATACCTAACTGCAACCATTGTTTCTTTCAGAGAAAGAAATTAATCCAACAAAAGTCCACTTTACTCAAAATGAAAAAATATGTTATCATGCATCATTCCATGATCCTAAATAAAGAAACATTAGTGTCACTCCCACCTCAGAAGTTGTCATACAACCCAAGTTCGTATGAATGATAACAGGAAATCAGAATATGTAACATTCAGATCGTCTACAATGGCATAATTATGATAGCAAGTTTCATGAAAATTAGTGAAACCGGGAATGAATTTGAAAGGGGGAACATAGAGACAGCATGCTAATCTCAAAATTCCACTCCTTGTAACATCTTATTACATGTACAGCACTTACCTCATTAACATCCCTGAGTTTTATTTAACATTTAGGTCTCCAAAAACCTGCTGACTTAAAATGTATTAAACAGGGCATTTGTAGTACTGAGTACTTGTACAGTGCATAATCCTTGGCTATTAAGAGTAAATCCATTCCGTTATGAAAATGAGCTGTACTGATTGCTGTCATTGCACAACATTGCAATTTAATGTCTTACATCACCAGACATGAAAGGGCAGTGTGTTATTAAGTGCTCTTCTGCATATTAATAAGTAAATGTGGTATGAGACATGTCATGCAACAGATGGCTTTTCTCATTCTGAGGTTGTGTAGTCACTATATTTCACAGCAGGGGTAGATAATAACATCAGTTCATTCTCTTAACTTTCTCACATATTGATCAGCAGAATATCTGAGAGCTGATACACTATTTGAAAGTGGAGTAAAAAGATAATTCAGTAAAACCTACAGCAGACTCACATCAGACCACACATTTTATGCATTTCAACTTAACACTAGGACTTACTTCCAGATAAAAGTGATACTGCATTGGTACATTTGAAACACATTTATGACAAAGTAATTAGTCAGAAATTTTCTTTAAATATTCACTATGAAAATGTTCTTCATCTGTCATAATTGTTGTACTGCCTTCATTTGTCTCAGCCATGGTAGTGATGGCCTGGCCTTTTTCCGTTTTCACCAAGTTTCCTGTAGAATAATATTGCAATAAATTCACAGTGAGACTGTTACAGTACTGAACATACTTTTCCTTTAAAAATCCAGTTGCTTGTTGTGGTTTTTTCCTACTTCAGCGTTTCTCACAGTTCCCCTTAAACGTTATTTACAAACTGACACATGTGTTAGTATTTTGTAGTCAAAAAATAATATCTCCTTTGTGAAATGCAATGGTGTCTTACTTACTTGGACAGTACACATGACATGTAACACATTTTTATGGACATTTCACTCCAATGGAAATTTGCGATAAATCAGCCACTACTGTAACCATATACTAAAATCTCCACTGTATATGTTGTGGTAGAGATCTTTGAATTTTAATTTAGAATCATGTAAAATTTCAGCCCCTGGCACAAACTACTACAACTCCTGAAAGTTTGTTAAAATTACTCAGTTACACCCCATATAATAAGCTAGTTTTTTTGTTGATATTCTATGCTATGCATAGTGATAAACAAGAAAATTTGTGACACATGACTAACCTATAAAGTGCCTGTAATTTATTCAAGGGTGATTTTTCATATACTAGATTTTATGTTCTTAACAACATTGTTCATTGTGATTCACATCTTCTGGGACATGAGAATGGGTCAACTGGTAAAGTCACCTACATTTTTCAGGAGCTTGGACCACTCAACACAGGGTTGTTCTATCTCAGATAACACAAATATTAAGTTTGTGTGGTTTCATTACTGGGCAGGTCTTTTCTGAAACCACAGACCTACTTACTACTCACTAACCAAGCCACTACTGAAGTTTAGGTGAATTACTCTTTTATGCTTAATTTCTGATTTCCAAAAGAGATTGTAGTTAAAAAGAAGTTGACCCGTATTTACTTTATTTACATGTGGTTCATTTTAGTGACGATGTTTATACTTGGTTGATAAGGAAAGGGGTGGTTAATGAATAACTAACTACCCTGATTTGAGGTGCTACTCCAGAATTTTCCTGGTGGGACTCAGGATGAACCTGTCAGAATAAAGTGAAACACCGCCTTGACTGAACAGGAAGAAAGTTGCTGCCCACAGGGTCGGTCCAAGACATGTAGGCAAACCGGACTGGCAATAATTTGGCGCCCCTTGAGGCCGATATTCTTTAAACTTTTTTTTGGCGTACGACAGGGCTCACGAAATTTTTCCAGGGCGCAGGCCCACAACGCGGGCAGTTTTTGTATACACTCTTTCATGTGTGGAAACTTGAGTTCACTAGCACAATATTTCCCGTTATTCCAGTGATGTCTAAGGCCCCCTAACAGGCTGGCTTCGCGGGCAGCTGCCCGACGCCTTTAGTTCGCAGTGGCTGGCCATCCGACCGCGACGTCCAACAAATGACCCTTTATTAGCAATGCTTGAAATAACATTTTAAAATCTGCAAACAAATATGTTGTTAATGTATTATATGTAACAATAACCACCTTAAATACGCGCGTACTGTCTGCGTGATTTAGTGTTACAAACAGAACGCGCCATGAAATGAAACGTCATGGGACGTCATACACCACGCGACAAATCGCCACCGTACAGATCATTTCACCACTTTTTCCGCGGTGGATACCACCACAGATTATCTACAGTACCACACAACCCATCAACGACACAGGCTCGTGGAGCCAATTTCCTGTGGTCTGAGGCGCAAATTGCAGCCCGACCTGTACCGGAAGCGGAAATGTCGTATGAGTTCAAAATAGCGAATAGCTTTTGACGTTCTCACAAGATAACAAAAGGTTTTTAAACCAATAATTGCGTTTAAGTATTTGAGCTCCTCCACCGATTGTGCTTTTCGCTATTACTAGCGGACACCCGTGCTAACAGTGTTACTTCGATAAAGTAATGTTGAAAGTCGATGCTTCATTTTGTAAGAATCTACCAAAAGTGGTTTGTTGTTAATACTTATAAACAATACAAAGATGTAAATAAAAATTTCGAAGCACCCATTTTATTTGGTGTAATCTATAATAATGTAATGCACCTATTTTAGCGAGTTGTTGAATTGGCCAAGACAGCCACTGCCTTAAAACATTGCATATATATGAACTTGTATTTATTAGATGACTTATTGTTTATTATGTTAATTTGGTGTTCATGAAAAGTGTATATTAATTCAATGTCTTATTGCGCGTTTGTCTTATTAACGCTTAGCAAACTTTATTAAATTGAAAATTGTATATTAATTTTTGTGATATTGTGATATGTGTTAATTTGACATATATAAAATTGTCTTTCTTAATAGCCGTCTCCATCATATATATATATATGCTCATATGTAATCTAATGTTTGTTGTATAATTCTATTTTATACTAATGTCCTTTATTGTCGATGACATCTTTCCGATCGCACTATGGACGTGGGGTGAACTCAGCCTCTAACAGAAATGACTACCAGGAGTATTTCCTGGGGGTAAAGGCGGCAGGTGCTTAAGACTGACAACCTACCACCATCCTGTGCCGTTGTCACGAAATCTGGGAACCTTAACTTCCTAAGAACCCTCTGGGCCTGTCCAGGCCTTTAATGGGACTGCTTTATCCTTTATTTTCTGTGTATACTTATATTTTATAAAGTAAAGTAGAGTAAAGTAAAGTTCACCCTAGAACAGGCCACGAAGGCCCAAGGGGGGAGTAGAGGTATAGCTCTATTCGTTCCTTAGCCTCAGCACTAGATGGGGGTGGGGGGTCAACGCCACGTCCCGGCCGTTTTACCCCCAGGGCCAGTCTGGATGGGTACAGAAAATCTCGCCCCCACCGGGATTCAATCCCCAGACCGTCCAACCCATAGCAAGTCACTATACCGACTTAGCTATCCTGGTCCATAGTTAATTTAGTTATATATTTTATAAGAATATTCTTTGTTGACATGTTCTGTGTCCAGTGGCTTTGTAATCTTGTGGATTTATTGAAAATGTAAAAATACATTCAGTTTAATTGAATTGAACGATTGTACACTTTGTTGTCAAGAGTAAATTTTTGCAATTGTTTTTCTTTGAAGTTTGGCACAATTTGAGGGATATGAAGGAGGTGTGTCTGGTATCGGAAAATTGTGCCTACAGTGATGCTAATGTTCCTGTCATCTCGTAGTTCATATACCGTGTAGTCATCATTGATTGTAGGAAAAGTAAACATATACAGTTCAGGTGGTCCACGGTGGGATAATATTCATATCACACTTTTTTAAAAGCACCCAGTTTCAAAAGCTGGATTATGCACATACACAAACAAAAAGTTGGTGATCTTAAAAACAGAAAGTAGTAAAAGGAGGTATATGAACTGTTTTGATATCTCTACTACATGAAACTCACCTGGAACATGCCAAGTCTCTAGAACACCTAAACTCTAAATGTTGCATAAAGTAATAAATTCTGCACTTGAAAATCAGTAGATTAATGGTATGAAAATGTATAAATCAGGTATTTACTGAACAATGCTACAGAGTTGGAGGCAAGTGAATGACAGCTCTGGTTTTTTGTGGAGCATGTATGTTCTCCATTTGGGAACTTCCGAATTCAAGTCCAGGTCATTGGAGATACCAGTGTAGAAAAGCAGGACATTGTTCTTTCATTGTTGGACATACATACCCATACATATTTCTTCAGCTAACATCTGTGGTATATTAAAAAATAAATTAAATAATTGTGTTCGTGCTCTTCTAAGACAATATTAGACATTTATGTTAACAGTGCTGAAACATGTTTGGGCAGTTCAGTGATGTGAATGGCATTGAGTTTTTACACAAATATGATCATTCCACATATAATGCCAATAAAATTGCCCTGTAACTATCCTTGACTGTGCTTGATTAATCTGAGAGATAACTTCACCTTTTACAAGAAAGTCTGCAGATTAATAGTACATAGTATTATACTTCAGAGTTTTATTCATATTAACCTCCTTGACTATTCATTACAGGAACTACATGCCCATCTGAATGGATCACTCAGTAATAAAACTCTGAAAGAACTTTATGACATACAGAAACCACATTCAGACAGTGGTAGTGCTACGTGGAACATATGGGAAGCTGTCATAGAACATGGGCAGAAACGAAAACTGGAAGAGTAAGATGGTTATAACATATATCCAACCACTATCTGTAACAAAGGAAAATTTCCTACGTAAAGAGTACCTCTAATTGCTTCTAACTTACCCCACTATTTTTATTTTTACTTTAATTTTTATCCTTATTATATTTTATGACACTAAACAATTCGTATTGTCCTATTTTATTATATTTATTATACTAAATAACCATGTGATTGTTGTACACACTTGTGTTGATGTCACCCCTTAATCCCAACAAATATGACGATTTCCATATCCATATGGATCATGTAATCCTGTATGGATTTACAGAAGGAAAATAAATGATATGCTATGATAAGAGTTATAGAATTAAATGTTACTGACTTGAATACTGTTTCTGTTTAATATGTGCTTAAGTCATTGAAGTTCTAAATTGGATAGTTTCCATCCCGTTGTGTATACATAAACAGTGTATTAATTAAACTGTCTTTACACAACAATATAACAGTCACAGATTATTATTACAACTATTCAACTAAGCAACATGTTTTGGCATTAATTGGCCATCATCAGACTTACAAACAGTGGCGTTAGTCAAGGTACAGTCAGTGGTTTTACCTATGGGATCCCATGGTTTACAATATTGTTATCACCTTTCTCAAATTGCAGGTACTGTTTAAAAACATTATAATACAATAAAATCTGATATTAAAATGATGTGTTTACTATAAGAGTGGGTGTTAGTGCGTGGTATACTGTGAATACATCAGTAATCTAGTTGTAG